>Ga0310813_10000032_pt1 | contig 113187 bp, 98 predicted proteins | sample YN3metagenome_FD_203086 | JGI IMG/M metagenome (GOLD analysis project Ga0310813, IMG submission 203086) | Soil microbial communities from experimental microcosm in Duke University, North Carolina, United States - YN3 | ecosystem: Engineered > Artificial ecosystem > Soil microcosm >... | reverse complement strand
TTTTTTTTGTACTAAAAAAAATCATTCGTCCAACTAATTTTCGTGTGCCCACCACTGTTAAGGAAGAGGTAGAAATAATTAGGCTTTACATATTTTTTGAAATATAGATTCTAATTCATTCAATTTTGAATTAGTTCCTATTTCCTCTTGCTCTAATATCCATGCATTAAATCTATTCTGACAGAAATCAATCACTGGCATTAAATCTTTAGATACGTTAGACAGGTTAAGATAATTTTCTAAGTCCCCTTCTTGTAAAATAAAGATATTTTCAGCGTATAGCTTTTTAATTTCTTCCTTGATAGTAGTGAATAAATGTTCTTGATTATCTTCTTTAAGATATTCTATAATATGACTCTTTTTTATCCCTTGCTTTTCTATAAGGTAAATCCATAGATCGTTTAATTCTTTTTTATTTTTTTCGGTAAGAACAAAATTATTTTCAACCATTAAATCCAATTGTTTTAGTAATGCTTTACCGTCCTTTGTTTCTTTGGGAGTTATCTTTTCGTTAACAATTTTGGAAATTATTTTCTCTTTAGATTTATCAACAAGCATTTTGTAATTGAAACCTGTTTTTTCAGGAATCTTAAATTCATTAATATTATCGAAGTCACCAATAAAGAATGAGTTTATTCTAAAAAGGTCTAAGAACTCTTTCCATTTTTTATAATTTCCTTTTCCTGCTATATATAATATTTCAAGGTTGATTTTTGAATCTAATTTTTTTCGAAAATAATTTTCATAAAAGAAGTTAAAGAAATACTCGTCACTATCTCCTTCTACAAGTAAAACAGTATCCGCAAAAAATATTCTTGAAGAGTTAGTGTAAGTGAGAATTTTTATTAAATCTTTTTGCGATTGAGTTATTACCTCTGGACAGAAAACCGAAGAATAATTATTGTTCAAGAAAAATCTAAAAGTATTATTTATGGTGTTTTCATTAATAAATATGCTTGAATGAGTTGCAATTATTATTTGAACGTTAATCTCTTTTTGAATTTCTTTTAATATTTTAAAGTATTTTTTTTGTAATGTAACGTGTAAGTGAAGCTCTGGCTCATCAATTAATAACACACCATTTTTTAAATCATATCCATATACAGAAAACAATAGGTAAAAAATATTTTTTTCTCCTGTGCTCAATTGCAAAAAATCTATTTTTTTATCATCTCTATATATATTAAGAGAAATGGTATCATTTTCTTTGTCGTAATCTTCTATTCTTAAAAGCAGTCCTATGTTTTTGTTTAAAATGTTGCTTATTTGTGTTAATAAATAATCGGATCTATTTATTGTATCAAAAGCGTGTTTCTCACCTCCCTCTTGAACAAGAGCTCTAAAATGTTGTGCAATTTTTGTACCCGTAGTTTCAAAAATAAAATTTGCTGATACATAATCTTTGGCAGAATTTACATGACCTGAATTGGCCTCTTTAATTTTTCGGTTTAATCTAGTTCCTACACTATATGAAGTTAAAAATCCTCCATATTGCCTCATTGAGCTTAATAGTCCAAATGGTTGTTTTATATCTTCCCATAGTATGTTTTCATGAGTGTTTATAACATAGCTTAGTAATTTCAATTGATTAAAATAAACGAGATAGTTATAAAATAATCTTTCAATATTATTTAAGGCGCTTTCTAATCCAAATCCCACAACATCTTCATTAACGTTGAATTTAAATTTAAAAACAGACATTTTTTTTATATCTTCTTCTTCAACTAAATCCAGTGTTTCTACCATTGATTGCTCTATGCAATATTTTTGATAAAATCGTTTCAACTCATCCTTTCTTTGGAAAAGATATAGAAGATTTTTTATGTCATTGTCATCAGCAAATATTTCAACTTGCAAATGCGATCGCGATGAATCAAAAAGATGATCAATATTTTTAACTATATGAGAAGTTAGTCGTTGTTCATTATCCTGTAGTATAGGTTTGTTGGTCTTAACCATTATACTAGGTTGAACATTTGAAATGATTCTTCCTAACCTCTCATCATCTATATAATAATTCCTAAAAAATTGTATTTGAAATAGACCATTAATTATTTCTAATAAATTTGATTTCCCTGAGCCATTAGATCCAATTAATATATTTAAATCGTCTTTAAATTCAATTGTATTTGGTGCCTTATCGAAATCGTTTAATAAATCATAACTTAAAATATTAGATACCTTTATAGATTTTAATTTCATAAAATTTATATTTTCAGACCGACAATATTTAGTTTTTCCCAGTATGTATAAGTGAATGCTGACTCTAGCACCAAATGATAATTAGTTTACAAAAAATTATTTTAGCCGTTGTTTGTGCCCCACAACCAACCACCCTTTAGTTTAAAACAAATGAATTTTCTCTGAATTAATTCTCAACGGTACTATATCACCTTTCTTCACCGGAGCATTTGTATAAAGCCACAGACGCAGCTTTTCCAGCCTTACTTCCAAACGATAGCAAGAACCAAAATAATCTTTGCGGATCACTTTTCCGTAAAGCATCGCCTGGTTTTCCTGTGTGAGCTCCACATCTTCATAACGGATACAAACCATAGCATCCGGCGCCAATTCTTTTGTGGAATGAATATTTAATTTTTCCAGGTCTTTTACTTTCACAAGATTCGCGTTGCCGAAATAGGAGGCCACATAAGGAGTGAGTGGTTTTGTATAAACAGTTTCCGGCGTATCGATCTGTACTACTTTTCCTTCTTTCATCACGGCTACACGATCTGAAAGTGAAAGTGCGTCGCCGCTTTCGTGCGTAACGAAGATCACGGCAGCCTTTGTCTGGCGCAGGTAATCGGCAAGTTCGGTTTTGATCTCTGCTCGTAAGATCATATCAAGATTGCTGAACGGCTCATCGAGCAAAAGCAGTCGCGGCGAGGCGGAGAGCGCTTTGGCAATAGCTACACGCTGTTGCTGTCCACCGGATAAATGTCCGGGAAGTTTGTCTTTGTATTCGTGCAGATGAAACACAGTAAGCAGTTCGTTGATCTTTTTTTCCTGTTCTTCTTCCGACAGGTAGCGGATCATGTACTGAATATTTTCGTACACGGTATGGCGCGGGAAAAGGTTGTAGTCCTGGTGGGCAAGCTCAATACCTTCTTCACCTGCTACGAGTTTTTTAGACGGACCTTTTACCAGCCGGCCTTCAAACCAGATCTCACCGCTGTCTACATCCTGCAGGCCTTTGATGAGGCGGAGGAGCGTAGACTTGCCACTTCCGCTTTCGCCTGTGAGCGTAAAAAATTCTCCTTCCTTTACAGTAAAAGAAACTTCCTGCACGGCCGCTTGTTCCTGGCCTTCGTATTTTTTGGTGATGTTTTTGATCTCGAGCATTCGAATGATTTGATTTTAGAACTACGCTTTTACAATGTGCTGCCCATTATCAGATACAAGATGCCGGATGCCAGATAAAGGGTGATTCATTTTTTGTAGTTATCAAAGTTAAATCTATTATACATAGTTGTAGAATTTTATTATTCCACATTTTGCCTGGCATCCAGTAGCTGGGCATTTGTATCCATTCAATCGAAGGCAAATGCTGAAAAATTAATACAAACTTAATCCGCCTTTCAAACATCTTCTTTTCCATAAATTCTTGCCATAGTGCAATGTTGGAAGCTATGTGGAAAACTGCAATTGATTCATTACCAGTTGGTAATACTTTCTCTATTAAAAATCATTAAAAACCTAGTTGTTTGCTCCGTTTTTGCCCCTACCTTTGTGCAATTTTGTGCGGAATAAATCATCAAATTTCTTCAGAAAATCTGAGTATTCTTGCCCAATTCAAGGTTCAAAATGAGTACATACATCATTCTTTAATAATAAAACAAAATGCCAAAAGACACCAGTATCAAGTCGGTTTTAATCATCGGAAGCGGTCCTATCGTGATCGGCCAGGCCTGTGAATTTGACTATTCAGGCTCTCAAGCCTCCAGGTCATTAAGAGAAGAAGGAATTGAAGTAACCCTGATCAATTCCAACCCAGCCACCATCATGACCGATAGCGTGACAGCAGATAATGTGTACCTGTTGCCACTTGAAAAAAAATCGATTATCAAGATCTTAGAAAAACATAAGATCGACGCTGTGCTTCCTACCATGGGTGGCCAGACTGCTTTGAACCTGGCCATTGATTGTGATAAAGCAGGTATTTGGAAAAAATATGGTGTACGCATTATTGGTGTTGACATCAACGCAATCGAGACTACTGAAGACAGAGAAAAATTTCGCCTGAAAATGTTGGAGATCGGCGTGGGCGTTTGTAAAGGAGAAACCGCTACTTCTTTCCTGCAAGGAAAAGAAATCGCGCAAGATATAGGATTCCCGCTTGTGATCCGTCCTTCCTTTACCCTTGGTGGTTCAGGAGGAGGATTCGTAGAAGATGAATCAAAATTTGAAGCAGCGCTTACCGCTGGTTTGCATGCTTCGCCAATCCACGAAGTATTGGTAGAGCAATCGATCAAAGGCTGGAAAGAGTATGAGCTGGAGTTGTTGCGCGACAATGTTGGAAACGTGATCATCATCTGCTCCATCGAAAACTTTGACCCAATGGGTATCCACACCGGAGACTCGATCACGGTAGCGCCAGCCATGACGCTGCCGGATACCGTGTACCAGGAAATGCGTGACAAAGCGATCATGATGATGAACGCGATCGGTCAGTTTGCCGGAGGTTGTAACGTTCAGTTTTCCCTTAGCCCGGATTATCAACAGATCATCGGTATCGAGATCAACCCACGCGTGTCGCGTTCTTCGGCTCTTGCTTCTAAGGCTACAGGATATCCAATTGCAAAGATCGCTGCAAAACTTGCGATCGGATACAATCTTGATGAATTGAAAAACCAGATCACCAAAACAACTTCAGCGTTCTTCGAACCTGCGCTTGATTATGTGATCGTAAAAATCCCCCGCTGGAACTTCGACAAATTTAAAGGAGCCGACAGAAGCCTCGGCTTGCAAATGAAATCAGTAGGAGAAGCGATGGGCATCGGCAGAACTTTCCAGGAAGCGTTGCAGAAAGCTTGCCAGTCGCTCGAGATCAAACGCAACGGCCTTGGCGCTGATGGAAAAGAATTGACAAGACAGGAAGACATCCTGTATAGCCTTGCCAATCCTAGCTGGAACAGATTGTTCCATATCAAAGATGCTTTCCACGTAGGAATTTCTTTCCAGACTATCCAGAAACTTACCAAAATTGATTCCTGGTTCCTGCAGCAGATCGAAGAATTATATTTCCTGGATAAAGAAATAGAAAAACAAACCATCCAAAATATCTCCCGTGACTTGTTGATGAAAGCGAAGCAGAAAGGCTATGCCGACAGACAGATCGCGCACCTGATGCGTTGCATGGAGAGTGAAGTGTTTAACAAAAGAAATGATCTTGGCATCAAAAGAGTTTACAAACTAGTAGATACCTGCGCTGCAGAGTTTGAAGCAAAAACACCTTACTACTATTCTACCTTCGACGGAGAAAATGAATCAGTAGTATCCGACAAGAAAAAGATCATAGTGTTAGGTTCCGGTCCAAACCGTATCGGACAAGGAATTGAATTTGACTACTCTTGCGTACACGGCGTGCTTGCCGCGAAGGAAGCGGGCTACGAGACGATCATGATCAACTGCAACCCTGAAACAGTTTCTACCGACTTCGACGTAGCTGATAAACTTTACTTCGAGCCGGTATTCTGGGAACATATCTACGACATCATCCTGCACGAAAAACCAGAAGGCGTGATCGTACAGCTTGGCGGACAAACCGCACTGAAACTGGCCGAGAAGCTTGACCGCTATGGCATCAAGATCATCGGTACAAGTTTTAAAGCGCTTGACCTTGCAGAAGACAGAGGACAATTCTCTACTCTGCTAAAAGAAAACGGGATTCCATATCCTAGATTTGGCACTATTCAGACCTCTGAAGAAGCAATAAAGCTTTCGAAAGAACTGGGCTTCCCGCTATTGGTAAGACCTTCCTACGTATTGGGCGGACAAAGCATGAAGATCGTGATCAACGAGCAGGAGCTGGAGTCGCACGTAGTAAATATTATCAATGATTATCCGGAAGGGAAAGTATTGCTTGACCACTTCTTAGACGGAGCCATCGAAGCAGAGGCCGATGCGATCTGCGATGGCAAAGATGTGTACATCATCGGAATCATGGAGCACATCGAGCCTGCCGGTATTCACTCCGGAGACTCCAATGCAGTGCTTCCTCCGTTCGATCTAAGCGACAATGTGATCAAGCAGATCGAAGATCATACTAAAAAAATAGCGATCGCTCTGGAGACAGTGGGATTGCTAAATATTCAGTTTGCGATAAAAGACGAAATAGTATATATCATCGAAGCCAACCCGAGAGCTTCGCGTACAGTACCATTCATCTGCAAAGCCTACCAGGAGCCATATGTAAACTATGCGACCAAAGTAATGCTAGGTGATAAGAAGGTGAAAGATTTTAATTTCAAACCTGTGAAAAAAGGATATGCGATCAAGATCCCTGTATTCTCCTTCAATAAATTCCCGAATGTAAACAAGGAGCTTGGTCCTGAAATGAAATCTACCGGAGAAGCGATCTACTTCATCGACGACCTGGAAGATGAATTTTTTCAAAAGGTATATTCCGAAAGGAATATGTATATGAGTAAGTAACTCGTTGAACCCTGAAGGTTTTAAAAGTCTTCGGGGTTTGGCTAATATTAAAAATCTAAAATTTTGTGCCACAAATTAAAATATTTTAGTTTGTGGCACGTCTGTATAGGTATGAAGACTTTCATTACAATCATTCTGATCGCATTGGTGCTTAGATGGCTTTTGAAGCCTTTTATCAAATTTACGGTTCAGACCACGATCAATAAAATGGCCGGAGAAGCCATGAAACAACAGCAGGAATACTACCGCAAACAGCAACAAAAACGCGAAGGCACAATCACCGTAGATTATATTCCTACCGAAGGAAAAAGAAAAAATCCACCAACCTCCAAAGGGGGAGATTATGTGGATTATGAAGAGATAAAATAAATTATGAATGTTGAATTATGAGTTATGAATGACTAGTCAATTCAACATTCATAATTTATAATTCAACACTTAGTTAAAGTTTCCACTCCACCATCAAGCTCTTCACTTCCTCTACGGCGAGCATACATTTCTCTTTCAGTTTTTCTATTTTACCGCGGATCGTATCTTCGTTGGGAGCAATTTTTTCTCTTGATTCGGTTTCGATGTACAGGATCATTTTTTCAGATTCTTTCATGCCCATTACATTAATACCAAGTTTCATTTTATGTGCGGTATCGGCAAGCATGCCCCAGTTACGCTCTTCCAGCGCTTCTTCCAGCAGGATCAATTCTTGCGGAATTTGTACGATGAAAATTTCCATCACTTCTTTTAAGAATTTTTTGTTTCCAGAGGCAATGCCTCTTAAGTATCCAAGACGGATCACACGTTTTTTGCTTTCGGTTTTTTTCTCCACGCGTTTTTTGGAAGTAAATCCAATATCTCCTGTAAGGTGTGCATAGCGTGAGATCTTCAGGAACAGATCTTCAGGACGGAAAGGTTTTGGAATAAAGTCTACCATGCCGGAATCGAAACATTTTTGTTTGTCTTCTTCCGAAGCGTTCGCTGTGATAGCGATGATCGGAATTTGTGAAAGCGGTTCTTTCTCATGATCGCGGATATAGCGCGTAGCTTCGTACCCATCCATTTCAGGCATGTGTACGTCCATTAGGATCAGGTCAAAATGTTCCTGATGGATCATGTCGATCACTTGTTTTCCGTTTACAGCGATCTTCATTTCTACTCCCCATTCAGCCATGATACTTTCCATGAGTAAATGGTTAAGATGATTATCTTCGGCCAGCAGGATTTTTACATTCCTCAACTGACGCACGTCGATCACTCCTTCCGGTGTTGTTTTTTCAATGGCTTTTTGGGTGTCTGCCAAAGGATAAGAAAGTATAAAAGTGAAGGTCGTACCTTTACCCAGCGTACTATCCACTTTGATAGCGCCATTTTGCAGCTCAATGATCTGGCGAGCTATTGTAAGGCCAAGGCCGGTGCCACCGTATTTTCTGGATGTATCATTGTTAGCTTGTGTAAAGCTATCGAATATAGTAGGGAGTTTGTCTTCGGCAATTCCAATTCCGGTGTCACTTACATCAAAGCAAAGAGTTACATGGTTATCTTTGAGCAGCATCTTATGAATAAGGATCTCCACAGAACCTTTTTCTGTAAACTTCACCGCGTTGCTGGCAAGATTTACCAGCACCTGGTTGAGCCTTGTAGGATCGCCGATAAGATAGTCAGGTACGTCGTCGTTTATTTTTACTGATAAAACCAGATCTTTTTCTGCTGCTTTATAGTGTAAAATAGTTACTACCGAAGAAACCACTTCTTTCAATGAAAACGGAATTTCTTCCATTGTCATCTTGCCGGCCTCTATTTTAGCAGTATCCAGGAGATCGTTTACGATCAGTAAAAGATTTTCTCCCGAAGTGGAAATAGCGTCTACAAATTTTCGTTGTTTGTCTTCCAGGTTGGTTTTTGCCAATAATTTTCCAAATCCCACAATTGCATTCATCGGTGTACGGATCTCATGCGTTACTTTTGCTAAGAATTGTTGTTTGGCCTCAATGGATTGTTTGGTTATTTTTTCTGCGTTACGCAATTCTTTCTCCATGTTGACCATATCGGTCACGTCTTGTGAATAGCAGAGAACATATGGATATCCATTTTCTTCTACCTTAATGTTTTTATATTTCCAATACCTGCTTTTGCCCGTAGTTGTTTTCACGTGCATAATTCCTTCGGCATGTCCGTCTTCGGCAATTTTTTCAAGATAGAAATCAAAAAACTCGCGCGACTCCGGTTCAAGCGTATCGCGCATATTGCGCCCGATCAGGTTTTCTACGGTAGTCTCCAGGCTTCTGGCAGTGGCGCGGTTGGCAGAAATAATTCTTCCGTTGAGATCATGCTCTCCGATCAATCCTTCGCTGAGCTCGAAAAGATCGCGAAATCTTTTTTCGCTTACACCAAGCCTGCGTTGCTCCTCTTCCAATTCCAGCTTTTTAGCTTTCAGTTCCATGTTTATGATCATTACCTCTGATAAAAACCGGAGTGCATTTTTCTGATCTTCGCTGAGCTGTTTTGGTTTTATATCGAGCACACAAAGTGCACCCATGTTGATGCCCTCCTTTGATCTAAGGGGCATTCCAGCATAAAACCGGACATAAGGCTCGCCGAACACGAAAGGGTTGGTGGAGAAACGGGAATCTTTTTGCGCATCCTCGATTTCAAGAATATCATTACTCTCTGCGGTATATTGACAAAAAGAAAATCGTTTAGGTACGCTATTGATATTATCATCTATACCAAATTTTCCTACCACGATCAGTTTATCTTTATCAAAAAAACTGATATGAGCAATCGGTGTCTGACAGATGCTGGCAGCAAGGTGCGTGAGTTGATCAATATTGACGTCTTCTGCAAAGTCCTCAATATTATACTTGTCTAGTACAAATGGAGCTTTCCTTTCCATTAGTTTGTTCACGATCTTAGGTTCGTTTTTGGTACTCATGGTTTGTGGGTAGAAAAATCCTTTATACAAGATTTAAACGGTGCAGGAGTGCATCTTTGTAATTCCGGCTTACCGAGAGTACATTTTTATTGATCGTGATCACATGATCGTCGATGTTACTGATCTTATTCAGGTTTACGATGTAAGAACGATGCACGCGCATAAAACTTTCGGGAAGTTTTTCTTCCATATGTTTCATCGTAGAGTACACCATATATTTTTTATCGGCAGTATTGATCGATACATAATCGCCCATAGCTTCGAGCCACAGGATATCTTTAGTGGTAAGCTTGATGAGGGAAGAATCTACTTTTACATAAATATCTTCGTTGCCCGGAGCTGCGCTGGTGTTAATATTTTCTTTATATTTTTCGGCTGCCTTCTTTACTGCTTTCAGGTAACGCGCATAAGTTACCGGTTTTAGAAGGTAGTCGGTTACGTTATATTCAAAAGCTTCCAACGCATAGTTTTTGTGAGAGGTCATCAGGATAATTTCCGGATGGTTGGCAAAGCTCTTCATCAGATCCATGCCATTCATTACGGGCATCTCGATATCCAGAAAAATAAGTTGGATATTGTGTTCGCCGGAAAGAATGTTTACCGCTTCCACTGCACTGTTACAGCTCTTCACAAGCGTAAGAAAGGAAGTCTCCTTCACAAAGTGCTCCATTGTTTTTCTTGACAACTCGTCGTCATCTACTATTAGACAGTTCATAATAATAAAAAAGTTAAGAAAGTATAATTTGATAAACACCTGTTTATCTGTCTTTAATACGATGAGAAAAAGAAGATGTTAGTAAGAATATACACGTAAAAATTTTCCGAATTTATCCTTATCGGGAATCCGTATTTATACGGGTTATTTTTGCAGTACGGTTATTTATTCAAAAATTTATAAGTTTAAACTTTCTTTGCTAGAATTATGTTATAACCCCATCCAAAGCGTTTAATGCCATTCTTAACCAATTTATTAAGTTTACAACAGTCAATTATTAATCTTCGTGAAACTACTGATCCGTTATCTCAGCAATTATAAGCCGTTGGTGCTATTGGCACTATTTCTGGCCTCGATCAATCAAATTTTTTCTTTTATAGATCCATTTCTATTGGGAAAAGTGATCGATAAATATGTAAAGCACTATAAAGATTTTCTATCTGCCGGCCAGGAAATTGAATTCGTAAAAGGGGTGCTGTTCTTCGTTGGCCTGGCTGTCGGCGCCGCAATGATCTCAAGGATCGCCAAAAACTTCCAGGATTATTTTCTCAATACCATTATCCAACGCCTGGGAGCAAAAGTATACCAGGATGGATTGAAACATTCGTTGAAACTTCCCTACTCTGTTTTTGAAGACCAACGCAGTGGAGAGACGCTGGGAATTCTTCAAAAAGTAAGAATAGACTCCGAACGCTTGATCTCTGCCCTCGTCAATATTTTATTTACAAGCATAGTAGGAATCATTTTCGTAGTAGTATTCTCGGTTAATATCTACTGGCCTATTGCGCCGTTCTATTTTGCCACGGTGCCTGTACTCGGCTGGATCAGCTGGGCGCTCAGCAAGAAGATCAAAAAGGTGCAAAAAGGGATCGTAGCGGAAACCACAGCCCTGGCCGGTTCTACCACGGAGTCGCTGCGCAACATTGAGCTGGTAAAAAGTCTTGGCCTCACCGAACAAGAGATTGACCGTCTCAACCGTACCACAGATAAGATTCTTAAACTGGAGCTTAAAAAAGTTAAATATATCCGTAGCATCAGCTTTGTGCAAGGTACGTTTGTCAATCTTATGCGCAACAGCATTATATTCCTGGTGATCTATTTGATCTTCAAAGAAAAAGTGACGGAAGGACAATTCATCACCTTGTATATGTATTCCTTCTATGTCTTTGGTCCTTTACAAGAATTGGGAAACATCATCAATATATACAGAGAAGCAGAAGTTTCGCTGCTCAATTTTGAAAAGATCCTCAACACCTCGCCGGAGCCTGTGCCTGCGCAGCCGGTGGTAATTCCGCAAGTAAACCAATTGGAATTTCATGGGGTACGTTTCAAACATCCTACCGCTACAAGCTATGCACTGGAGGGAATTTCCTTTGATGTAAACCGTGGCGAAACCATTGCTTTTGTAGGACCTTCAGGTTCTGGAAAAACGACGCTGGTAAAACTGCTCGTGGGCCTTTACCAACCGGAGTCAGGCTATATTTCTTACAACGGAGTAGATGGAAAAGAAATCGATCTGAATGATTTCCGTAAACAGATTGGATTTGTAACGCAAGATACACAGCTCTTTGCCGGTACGATCCGCGAGAACCTATTGTTTGTAGCTCCCCAGAGTACAGACGAACAATGCCTGGCCGCCCTGGCGCAAGCTTCCTGCCATAGCCTGATGGCACGGGCCGAAAAAGGATTAGATACCATGATCGGCGAAGGAGGAGTGAAAGTATCGGGAGGTGAAAAACAACGACTTTCTATTGCCCGTTCGTTACTAAGAAATCCTTCCCTGCTGATCCTAGACGAGGCCACCTCGGCCCTCGATTCGATCACAGAGGAAGAGATCACCAATACGATCAAAGAAATAAATCATGACCGCGAGCTCATCACGATCCTGATCGCGCATCGCTTGTCTACGGTAATGCATGCAGACCGCATTTATGTGCTCGAACACGGCAACGTGATCGAAAGCGGTAGACATGAGGAACTAATCGAGCAGAAAGGATTGTATTATGCAATGTGGAGACAACAGATCGGAGAGCGGAAGAAGATAGAGATGAAGGTGAAAGCTTAAATTCCAAAATCCAAAAAGGTAAAATCCAAACGGCATTTTACTTGGATTTGAATTCGGAAATCGTTTTTTGGTCGTTAATTTAAAACGTGCAACCATTTCACTATTAATGTCTTACATAAACAATGTGAATAACTGTTGCTTTCTTTGAAAAATGGGTATATTTGTAATCCGTTTTAAAAAGAGGAACGTTCTTTAGGTAAACAGTTTAGTTTAAACACTCGTATAATTAGACGGGGAACGGAAAAGAAGAAAGAGAAAAAAATGTCTTGGTATAAAAGAACCGAAAAAGGCATCGTTACTCCAACCGAAGAGAAGTTGGAAGTACCTGATGGATTGTGGCACCAGTGCCCAAATTGTAAAAAAATCATGCAGGTAGAAGAACACGCGGCAAACAGCTACGTTTGTCCTTCCTGCAACTATCACGACAGGATTAATTCAAAAGAATATTTTGAAGTACTGTTTGATAACAATGAATTTATAGAGCTCGACGAAAACATGAGTTCTGGCAACCCACTTAGTTTCGTAGATTCCCAACCTTATCCAAACAGAATTGCCTCTTCGCAAAAGAAGACAGGTCTTAAAGACGCTGTGCGTGCAGGTGTAGGAAAGATCAACGGAATCGATGTTACCATTGCTTGTATGGACTTCCGTTTCATCGGCGGTTCTATGGGTTCGGTAGTGGGCGAGAAGATCTCAAGAGCAATTGATCATGCGAGAAAGAAAAAAACACCCTTCATCATGATCTCCAAATCAGGAGGAGCGCGTATGATGGAAGCTGGTTTCTCGCTAATGCAAATGGCTAAGACTTCTGCAAAGCTTGCGTTGTTAGACAAAGACGGACTTCCTTATATTTCTATCTTGACAGATCCTACCACCGGTGGTGTGACTGCTTCTTATGCTATGTTGGGTGACTTCAACATCGCAGAGCCAGGTTCACTGATCGGTTTTGCCGGTCCGCGTGTGATCAGGGAAACAATCGGAAAAGATCTTCCGGAAGGTTTTCAAAGTGCTGAGTTTGTACTCGAGCATGGATTCCTTGATTTCATAGTAGACAGAAAAGATATGAAAAAGAAACTCAGCGATCTGCTGGGAATGCTAAAATAAATGAACGTACAAGTTTAAGGAAAATCCCGGGTAGTCTTATCCGGGATTTTTTTTGTGCCAATGAATAATAAATTTGCTGATCATAAATCACCGTCATTGCGAGGAGTGCGCACCGCAGGCGCCACGACGAAGCAATCTGTTAATAAGGTGGGTACACAGCCGCTAATTTTTAAATTCAGTAATAATATGAATACACTCCGGCTTCGTAGCAATAGATGGCTTCGTCGTTTTGCTACTCAACACTCCTCGCAATGACGGTGATTTATGATATTCTATGCCGTTATTTGTCTCAACAGTAGGATTCAACTATAGCTGTTTGAAAAATAAAAATAAATTCAATACTTTAGATGTTCGCTGGGATTTTGGAAGAATGATTTTTGTGTTTGTATTCCCAGCGAACGTACGACTACTAAACCTTTTTACAACCTTATTTTATGTTCGACTCTCCTGTGCTAGGTGTCATTGTTGGCATTGTCTTCGTTTACCTTTTGTATAGCCTGCTCGCTTCTCTCATCGGAGAAATCATTTCCACCAATCTAAACCTGCGTGCTAAAGTGCTGGAACAAGCCATCCATCGCATGCTCAACGATGATAAAGAGCAGCACTTCTGGGTCCAGCTCCGGATGGATGTGGGAGATGGATTAAAAAGATACGCCAATCAATTGCAATACATTTTTCCTTTCTGGAAAACATATAAACTCGAACCGGAAAAAACCCTGGCCGGAAGGTTCTACGATCAACCGCTCATCAAATATCTTGGCGACAACAAATTTTTTAAAAAACCTCCTTACCTGGGGAAAGAAAATTTTTCTAAAAATCTAATAGACATGCTGAAGGAAATGGGTGTAGAAATGTTGGGAAGACCCGATGCGCCTCCTTTGGAAAAAATACAGGCAGCGCTTGGCATGGGCCCGCACAGCGGCCAACCGCATCCTGCGATTGAAAAAGAAACGCTGAAATACCTTCGCTCACTTCTGGATGATGCCGATAACGATCTTGGAAAATTCAAGCTTCTTGCAGAAAAATGGTTTGAAGATACCATGCACCGTGCAAGTGGTTGGTATAAAAAGTATGTACAGATTATTTTGTTTCTCATCGGCTTAGTCCTTGCCATCACGTTCAACGTAGACACGGTAAAAATTATTTCCGGGCTTTCCAAAGATGATAAAGCGCGCGACCGCATTGTGCAACTTGCTTCCGATTATTCCAGGGCACATGCTTCGTTGCCAAATGGAGCAAAAAAAGATTCCATCCATATGATGAATCCGCATTCCTATAATCGCCGGATGGATTCGCTTACCAAAGTGGTAGATAGCTTGCTCGCAAAAGATATCAAGAACGCAAATCAAATGATCGCGCTTGGCTGGGATGCTCCGGATCGGTTTAACTGCTACGATACCTTGAAGGAGAAAAACGTAACGCTAAGACACAATTGTATGGAATGCCTGGCATGGGTAAAAGAAAAAGAACAAACAGAAAGATCCCATCTCAACAGGATCCAAAAATTTCAATATTTAAGTTGCGTAGTAATTCGGGATCCCTTGCAGATCTTCGGCTTTGTGATCACCGCATTGGCAATTTCGATGGGTGCGCCTTTCTGGTTTGATCTACTCAAAAAAATGATGCAATTAAGAGGCGATGGTGCCAAGCCTGCGAGTAATGTAGCCGCGGTAGATAGTGGAGCAGAAGCTGCAGAACCAGATAAGTAAAATATTAATAGGTCATTAGCTTTAAAGTGTTCTGTCGACGACAGAACACGGAGTGGGAATCAACGTCATTGCGAGGAAGGAGGCCGCAAGGCTGACTGACGAAGCAATCCGTTAATAACGAGCCTGAGTATGTCTATAAATATCACTGATTTTAAAATAACAAGACCATATTCCACTATTGACGGATTGCTTCGTCGCATGTACACTCCTCGCAATGACGTTGATTCTAAGCAGTCACCCGAGCTGTTGTGTTGATGATATACGAAATATTATTTCTTTTTCTTTTTCTTAAATTTCTTCTCCTCTTCCGAGGCTTCTTTCATCAAAGTGCGCCAGTCTTCCTTGTGCTCTTGTGTAAGATCGATTGTTTCATCGTAAGATTTGTGATTGATCTCGAGGATCTTGATCTCTTTGTCTAAAAAACTTTCTATTTCGTCCAGCACTTCTTTTTCTTCCATGCTGCAAAAAGAAATGGCAAAGCCTTTCGCTTGCCCTCGTCCTGTGCGTCCTACACGGTGTACATAGTTTTCTGCCACTTCAGGCATGTCGTAGTTTACCACGTATTCTATGGCTGGAATATCGATTCCTCTTGCGCTGATATCGGTAGCGATCAATACTTTTATTTGCCCGTTTTTAAATTCATGGAGTGCGGTTTCTCTTTCCTCCTGCGCTTTCCCGCCGTGAAGTGTAATGGTTTTAATCCCCGCTCTCATCATAGCCTGGTGCACTCTTTCGGCGCGTACCTGCGTGCGTACAAATACGAGAATTTTGCTTTCAGGATTTTCACGAACTAAACGTTCTAGGAAAAAACGTTTGTCGTCCATACCAATAAAGGCCACGGAATGAGTTACGTTTTTTGAGATCCTTTCCTTCGGTGCGATCTGGATGCGGATAGGATTACGCACCAGCGAATAGGCGAGGTCTTTGATCTCTTCGCTGATAGTAGCCGAGAAAAATAAAGTTTGATGTTGTTTGGGAAGAAATTTTTTGACATCCTGTATATCTTTCAAAAAACCTGCCGCCAGCATTTGATCGGCTTCGTCGAGTATAAGGATCTTTACTTTGGTAATGCGAAATTTTTTCTGATAGATCAGATCAAACATCCTGCCTGGTGTAGCGATCAGGACGTCGACGCCTTCTTGCAATGCGGCCACTTGCGGGTCTTGGTCCACACCGCCAGTGATGCATAAAGATTTTAATTTGGTATATTTTCCAATCGTCTTAAATACTTCTGAGATTTGAATGGCCAGCTCTCGTGTGGGCGCCATTACCAGGCATTGAATATCATGTTCTTCGGTAGGTGGAAAATTTAACAAAAGATCTAAAACCGGAATGACAAAAGCAGCAGTTTTTCCCGTACCTGTTTGCGCAATGGCCAGTACATCTTCACCTGCTAAAATGGGAGGAATGGATTTGTATTGAATATCGGTAGGCCGCATGAATCCTGCTTCGGCAAGACTCTTCTTAAGCTCTTTTGCAATTTGATAACGTTCGAATTTCATGAGTAAAAGCAAAGGTACATATAAAACCCGTAAAATCAGATTTACCCTTGACGTTACTCATTACGGTTGCTGTTGCCTATAGGACAGCAGCACTCTTGAACAATTAATGATAACCAGGAGCTTTATTAGGCAAGAGAAGTACAACTTCTGTAAAGATATTTTCTACGCTGATAATCTTGATCGAACCTCTGACTTTTTCACAGGCTTTTTTCGCTGTATATAATCCAAGTCCATGGCCTTTGGAAATTTCATGACCGCGGTAAAACATTTTGAAGATCTGCCCAAGTATTTGTTCAGGAATTCCAATACCATTATCAAAGAGGGAGATCCTTGCATTAGCAGGGGAAATAGAAATGTTCAGTACAATATTATCTTCTTCCGTATTCTTACGGAAGATCAGGGCGTTCTCAATTACACGCTCGAGCGCGAAACGGATCATTTCAGGATCGGAATAAAAATCTACCGAGCTTTTGATCTCGTGGTGAAATTTGATCGTGCTAAACTGTAGTTTATATTTCTGATTTAATTCTTCTATCAAAGCAACAATATTTACTTTTTCATAAGTAATATCTTTGATATTGATATGATGTACGTTGTTGAGCTTCTTCATCAGGAGCTGCATTTCCTGAATGTTGTCGATGAATTTATCGATATAAAAATGGGCGATATTTTCTTTCACCTCGATCTTTGCCAGGTTGGCCAATCCCATCAGGCGAGATACCGGGCCTTTGAGATCGTGGTAACTGGAATATAAGAACATGTCGAGCTCTTCCAGGATCTGACGCAAGTCGGAGTTTGATTCTTCCAGGTTTAGCGTACGCTCTTTTACCATTCTCTCCAGGCTTGTATTGACCACCTGAAGCTCTTTATTGGCGGCATCTAGCGAAGATCGGGCTTCGGTGAGTTCGTTGTTTTTTAATTCGGTTTCTGTTTTTTCTTTGCGCAAAGCAAGATTGGATTCTTCCAGTTCTTTTTTCAATCCAAACTCTACTTTGAAGGAATGATACTTATACCCAACAATTACCGGGAAGATCGCCATCACGCTGATCAGTACAGAGCCTCCGGACATCATCAACATTTTGAAGGTGATTTCCGGAGTTAATTGCAGACCAACTATGAACGATAATAACACTGCCGTAATGATTGCGATCGAATGTCTCCAATGCCAGATAAAGAATACAGAAGCTGCCAAGAATACCGTACAGCTGGCGATGTTGTGTTGATACAAATATTCAGGTCCACCGATGAAGGTTGTGTAAGTGCAGAAAATACTAATGCTGAGAAATGAGTAATAGCTTAAATAGAGGTGGTTGAAATTTTTCTTTTTCTGAAAATATAATCCCAGGCCAATAGAGATCGTGATCAGAAACCGGATGGCGGTAGCAGGAATAAAATAAGCAGAAGGTAATGTATAGAAGTCAAAGAGTGCGAAAGAAGGAAAAATAATAACAGCGCATAAAAGCATAAACTCCTGGATCCTCCTGGATTCAACAGAAAGTGCCTTTTCCCAATCACTCTGCCGTACATCGACAATAGGTCTCTCTAACAGATTTACTGTATCTATTGTAATTTGCATGTTGAACTAAAAAATTAGGTAAAACAATAATGGCCGTAGAGGCTTTTACGAAGAATTGAAGCGAATGTTGTGAAAAGATAGGTTAATTATGAATGTTGAATTATGTGTTATGAATTTAAATCATCAACATTTATAATTAAATAAGGTCAAAAGCACTCGCAAACCGGATCGCACCTACAAGATTTTTGATCTCAAGTTTTTGCCAGATCCTGTTACGGTGTGTGCGCACGGTGTCCGCAGAGACAAAAAGTTTTTCGGAGATCTGCTGATTTGTTTCTCCCAAAGCAATAAGACGTAATACTTCTATTTCGCGTATGGTAAGCGATTGAAAACGACGATGATGAAGAAGGCGAAAATTTTCTTCCTCAAACAACCGTTTCAGCTTATGTTCAGACACGAAAGACCCGCTCTCCAACAAACGTCGGAGCTCTCTAGGCGAATAGACACTATGTAATTCACGGGTTGGACGCATGAGGTTTTTGTACAAGACATGCAAAAAAATATTTCAGAATTGAAAAATATATTTCACATGGCATGATGAATCAAGCCGTGGCTATCTAAATTTTTATTCCCCGGAATAGAAAAACCTTCCGGATCAGGTTACATTGAAAGTTATAAGTAAGGAGCTTACTATATTATCAAAACGCTCTTGTATTCTCTGCGTTAAAAAAAACTTCGTTTAAGCACAGTAGTTTCACGGAACAAGAACTAATGATTCAATAGTAAATTATCAGGATTTTGAGTTAAGAAATCCTTTACGCTCAAGGTAGGCGCATAAAGCCCATCTGCCAAAAAAAGAAGACTATATTTTTAAAAATACGTATTTATACGTATTGAAATAATGGTATAAACACGAGATTCCACCGTTCACCGGTAAAAATATCTCCGTTCGCCGATTTCCTGTTTCGGCACAGCACAAGGCATTGTACCTTTGAACTATCATGGAAAAAGAATTAGAAATTATGAACCCGATCTTAAATAAAAAATCCTTTTGGGGAGGACTGATCTTCATAGCAGTAGGACTGCTATTGTTGTTGCAGAATTTTCATCTGTTACCTTTTGTAATTCCTGCTTATGTATTTACCTGGAAAATGCTGCTTGTCGCGATCGGCTTGTTTATCCTGCCTTCGCGCAACTGGTTCGGCGGACTGATCCTGATCTCGATCGGTACTTATTTCCTGCTGCCTGATCTTGGTATCTACGACATCACTATTGCCCAGCTCTGGCCAATGCTACTAGTGGTGCTGGGATTCATCATCATATTTCACAAACCACATGTTCCTAAAAAAAAAATGACTATTAACACGGAAAAAACTATGAACGGATACATCGAAAATACGGTCATCTTCGGAGGCGAAAGCAAAAAAATAAGTTCTTATGATTTCAAAGGCGGTCGCCTTAGCGTTACCTGTGGTGGCCTGGAGCTGGATCTCACCAACTGCACACTTTCCAAAGAACGCAACATCATTGATATCAACGTCGTATTCGGTGGCATTAGCCTGCGCGTGCCACGCGAATGGAACGTAGTATTGGAAACATCTCCGGTAATGAGTGGAATTGAAGATGATATCAATTATCAAAAAGACCAATATGTAGACCCCGCAGCAGAACTGGTGATCCGCGGAAGTGTAGTAATGGGTGGCTTAGAAATAAAAAGAGCATAAAATCAGCTATGAATATGAAGCGCGACGATGGAGGAAAAATCCATAGTCGCGCTTCATACTCACTACTGTCATGAGGAACCCTTTTCTTAAAAATATTATTTTTTACATCGCTGCATGGTCAACTGTTGCGGTGGTGGATATTGTGATCTTATCCAGGTATTATAATTTATCGTTGTCGTTGGCCATAGCAGATAGCCTGGTGTATAATTTGCTTTACGCAAATATTGCAATGAATTTCTGGTATCCGGTAAAATACCTGAATCTTGAAAAGCAAAAACCGTTTGTAGTATTGATGGTGCACGTGATCGCTGCACTGATCGTGATCAGTCTTTGGTTGATTGCGGGGAATTTTATCATGAACTGGATTGCCGAAGAAAACGAAGCGTACAAAACCTTTGCACTTTCTGCATTCCTGGGCCGCGCGGTGAGTGGGATGCTATATTATTTCATCATCGTGCTGATCTATTATTTATATATTTATTATTTCTCCTTCCGGGAAAAACTAACGCGCGAAGCAGACCTTCGCACGTTGGTAAAAGAGACAGAGCTTTCTTTGCTCCGTTCTCAATTAAATCCGCATTTTATTTTCAATAGCTTAAACTCGATCAGTTCACTCACAATCACCAATCCTGCGAAAGCGCAAGATATGTTGGTGAAGCTTTCTTCCTATTTGCGCTTTGCGTTAGAACACAATAAAAATTCCTTGATCTCTTTCGAAAAGGAATTAGAAAACAGTTTGCTCTACCTGGAAATAGAAAAAGTAAGATTTGGAGAAAAGCTTATTTTCGAAAAAGAGATCAGCACGGAAACAATGTATATGCAAGTTCCTAATATGATCCTGCAGCCCTTGCTGGAAAATGCGATCAAGCATGGTGTATATGAAAGCCAGGAGCCAGTTGTGATCCATTTGAGCGCGAGCAAAGAAAATAATTTTCTTTGCATCCATATCTCCAACAATTTTGAAAAATATGTAGTATCCAAAAAAGGAAGAGGCATCGGCTTGCGCAACGTGCAGGAAAGACTGCTGTTGATCTACAATAAAAAAGATTTGATGAAAACAACGGTAAACGGTTCTGTATTTGAAGTGGAATTGTTTATACCACAACAGTAAAAACGATGAAAACAATCATCATAGACGACGAACAATTGGCGAGGGAGCTGATCAAAAATTATCTCTCCGAATATTCTTCTATTGAAGTGATGCATGAATGCAGCGACGGTTTCCAGGGCCTAAAAGCAATCCAGGAACTGAAACCGGATCTCGTATTTCTCGACGTGCAGATGCCAAAACTCACAGGATTTGAAATGTTGGAACTGCTGGAAAATCCACCTGTGATCATTTTTACAACTGCTTATAATGAATACGCGATCAAAGCTTTTGAAATGAATGCGGTGGATTATTTGCTGAAGCCATTTTCAAGAGAACGGTTTTCCAAAGCGATCGAAAAAGCAAAAGAGAAAACAGGTGCTAAAGAAAATAACAGCGCACACGTAAAAGAGTTTGTGCAAAAACTAGTTTCCGAAGAACGCACCGAACGCATAGTAGTAAAGACAGGCACCAAGATCCACGTCATTCCTGTAGATACATTACATTATATAGAAGCACAAGATGATTACGTGATGCTGTATACTAAAGAAGGAAAATTTCTGAAACAGCAGACGATGAAACACTACGAAGCTACACTAGACAACAAAACGTTCGTACGTATTCATCGCTCGTACATTGTGAATGTACATGAAGTAATGCGGATAGAACCATATGAAAAAGATTCCTACCAGGTAGTTTTGAAAAGCGGTGTAAAGCTCCCGGTGAGTAGAAGTGGGTATGCGTTGTTGAAAAGAGAACTGGAGTTCTAAACCAAAATCACTCACTACTGTTGCTGTTGCTCTTGCTGTCAGGATGCAGGACAGCAAGAGCAACAGTAGCGAGTACGTATTCTTATAGTTGATCCCCAAAGGTAACTATATACCTGTTGGAGCAAATTCGATAAAAATTTAATTATTTGGCTTAACCTCTTCAAATAAAAGTGTGGCTCCATCGAAATAAATTCCACGAACTGTAAAATTATTATTTCTACTAAACAGAAGAGAATCTTCATCCTTTGGCAATCTTTCTATCTAAGAGAGTGAAAATAATCTGATAAATCATTTTGTTCAAATGGGGTTACAAATACATGAAATAAGTATCCGTCCTTATGGTATTTAGTATAGATTAGTTTTCTTTTAAATTCTACTGCTTCTTGAAATGTCATAATAGGGAAATATTAATACGTTTATTTCTCTTTCTTCTTTTTAGGAGATGATCAGGTTTAATAAAGCTGTCAACTGCTGAAAAAGAAGCATTTAAGAAAGCAGCCGAATTAAACGGAATGGCATTCTCCGCATAGGCACGTCAGAGACTTCGGGAAGCAGCAGAAAAGGAATTACAGGAAAGAGGTGAAAAAAGTGGCCTTTTTAACGAACACGAATTAAACAGCAATAAATGCACGGTTTGAAAAAACGTTTTTTTTTTCAATCTTTGTAAAACAGGAAGAGCTACCGATAAACTGGTAGCTCCCAAACAATCCGAAGCGATCAAACTGACGGATTCCTGCTCCAAAAACAGTTCAGGGTGGCACTTGAGTTCAAGTTAATGAGGCCCGTCCCACTTTCCACGACTCTAATGTGGCCCGCAATAACGGTAAGTTAACCTGTTACGCCTGAAACTGCTTCAAGACTTTAGGCTCCACAAAAGGGAGCCTTTGTTGTTTTCATCAAATTTAGAATCTGGCCATTCGATCAACCCCACCAAATATTCGCCACCATCTTCTTCTGACTCTTTAATTCTTTTGTAAACCTTATCAACCCTTTGAACGATGGTTGATGATATCGTAGAAGAGTATTTTTCCTTAGACTCCAAATCATTTAATATCTCGGAATCCAACGTATAAATCATCTCGGAAATGTCTTTTGCCTTCATTGGCTTGTTTGCGCTTTTCAATACAAAGGAAATCTTTGCAACCCACGTCCAATCGGCGTTATATGCATTCTCCTTTTTCCCGCTCTGTCGATTAAGTTTATTCAGGGTTGCCAGTATTAATTTTTGTTTCTCCTGTAACTCTTCAATCTCTTTAGCAACTGTATCTGCTTTCTCTGAATAAAGCGCAATCAAACCGACCAATTCTTCATTGGTCAATGCTATATTTATTTCGTTTGCGCTATCCTTTTTCATAAGATTCCCTAATTGTATTTATCAAAGGTATGCAAATCTATATTATCTATAAAATACCCCGTCATGAAGTTTTCCACAATAAAGTACTTGTTTTTATGCTTTATAGCACATCTATGTATAGATATATGTTAATAACAATACACTTGAATTTTATCAATAGCACTGTTAAATGCTGTATATTTGTATTAGAAACAAAATAAAAAGGACGGCAAGTGAAGTACGCACTATTTATTGATGAAAGCGGGGATCATGGTTTAACAACATTAAACACTGACTTTCCTGTTTTTTTATTATGTGGAGTCCTGATAAGTTTTCCAGACTATCAAGACTTGAATAAACGCATGGTAGAGTTAAAGACAGGCATATGGGGAGAGAAAAAGGTTATACTACACTCGCGCGATATTAGAAAATGCGAAAAAGAATTTTCTGTGCTTTTTGATCTTGGTGTCAAGGCTAATTTTTATAAAAACATAAACGAAATAATTTCAAATACCTCTTACACAATAATAGCATCAGCAATAAACAAAAAGCTTTACATACAAAAATATGGCACGCTATCAGATGATGTATATGAATTAGCATTGTCGTTTATGATCGAAAGAGCGGTCTTTTTTCTGGACGATATTCCAGAAAAAAACAAAGAACTTCATATAGTGATTGAAAGGCGAGGCAAAAAAGAAGACAAGAAATTAGAAGAACATTTCCAGAGGCTTCTGGCAAGGGGAACAGGTTATGTTAGCGCTGATAGACTTAAGGCATACAATTTACAAATAACCTTTAAATTGAAGCTGGACAATATTAATGGGCTTCAATTGGCTGACCTAATAGCCTATCCAATTGCAAGACACGTGATAGATAAAAATAGGGCTAACCCTTCTTTTGATATATTAGAGCCTAAATTTTATAAAAAGAATGGTAAAACATATGGGCTTAAAATTCATCCATAAAAGCAAAAAGCCAAGCGAACTTGGCTTCTTACCGATCGGGGACACCCCAGTCCAGTATTTGTAATGTTAATACAAATATACGAAAAATCGGGAATTAAGTTCAATTTGTAAATTGATTTTACAAATTGATTAAATTTCTCAAATCCTGAGATTTACATCAAATATATAATTGTAAAACGCACCATATCTGCATTGATTGATTTTATTTTGCTCCAACAGGTATTAGTTACCTCCCCAAACCAACTATTTTGCTAAGAAGGATTATTCTGTGCGCTGTACATCCACCTGCACTTTCAATTGTTGTTCACCCGAGCTGAAGACGATTCCTTTGATCGGCGCTACGTCTTGATAGTCGCGGCCGTAGGCGATGATGATGTGTTGGAAAGAAGGGATGATATTATTAGTAGGATCAAATTCCACCCAGCCGATGGAAGGAAAGTATACCGAAACCCATGCATGCGAAGCGTCGGCGCCTACCAATTTTTCTTTTCCGGGAGGTGGCAAGGTTTCAATATAGCCGCTTACGTATCGCGCCGGAAGCCCCATATTTCGAAGGCAAGCGATCATCAGGTGTGCGATGTCCTGGCATACGCCTTTCTTCGCTTTCACCACAGTTTCTACAGGAGTGTTGATGGTTGTAAACCCGGGGGTGAAATTTATATTTTGAAAGATCTTATTCATCAAGAGATTACAGACGTCCCAAAGAGTAGCATTTTTTGTAAAACAATTTTCTGCAAATTCACGAATCACCGCGCTGTAAGGAATGAAGGTAGAAGGCAATGTGTATTGAATGATCTCTTCAGCAAGTTCCGGCGAAGAAGAGATTTGATCGTGTACGTCTTCCCATTTCAGAGAAGAGTTGACTGCTACTTCCGAGAAGAGCAGGTTCTCCATCTGGATCAGGCTTTCCGAAAGGATCTGTAATGAAGTATGATTTTTATGAATGGAAAAAAAAGTAAGGTTATTACCAAAAAAATCTTTCCGCTCCGAAAATTCATCCGGTGAAGGATTAATTTTGATCATAGAAGAAATACATTTCTGATTCGCCCTTGTAGCAGGTGACAAGCAAAGCCTGTTGTGACACAGGTTCACAGGCTCCTGGTAAATGTATTCGGTGAGGTGAGTGATTTTGTATTTCATCGTAATTCTTACACTTCAAACTGAAATCCACCCTTCGATCCCTGGTATTGATAGGTAGTATGACTAAAGTAAACATCGTTCAACTTAGAAGCGATGGAGTACATAAGAGTACTAAGTTTTTCACAGAATTCGTCCAGGTGTTTTCTGTAATTGTCCTTTTCTACTTCCAGCAATTGATCAATGGAAGCCAGGCGCACAAGGCTATATGCCTCGAAGAGTTGACGGTTTAGTTCGGTGTTTTGCGTTTCTGTATTTGGAAGTTTTTCTGCAAGCTCAGAAAGCTCTTCGAGTTGGTAAAGTAGAGAAGAGGGATTTTGTTTGTTGAAAAACAAAAGATCCAGTACCGGTGCCATGTCAAAGTAGGTGCGGTATACAGAGCGGTAGTTTGTCAGGTTCTGATTACTTACCAGCAGCGCTTCCAGGATTTTGAACTGAAAACTTTCTTCGTATTGTATAGACAGCACTGCGCGATATTGCGATAGTTCGAGCAATAAATTTTCCAGGATCTTTCCCATGCGGTAAAGGATCCATCCTTCTTCGCGGTACATGCTGTCGCGGTTCATTCCGGCGAAGGAAAGAAGCTCTACGTTTAATTGGTCCAGCAAATTAAATACCTGACGAATTTCGTCCGGTTCCAGCAAGCTTAGTTTCTTTTTAATATTTTCAATCTCATCGATCACGCGCCAGTTGTCGAGCGACCAGCGGTTGCGCACGGCGTACATGGATTTGAGAAGATTGTTCAACGAAAATAAAATACTTCCTTGGCGGGAAGGATTGCAGATCACCTGGTGAAGCTCTGCCAGCGGCTCATCGAGCGGACTGTCTTTTTCTTTCTCCAAAAAACCAGGATAAGAAGCCGTCAGATGCGTGATGGCTTGCAATAAGATCTTATTGCAAGCCGCTTCCGGACCGGTGTTTAAGTAATTTGTCTGACTTAAATTTCTCAACACAATTCGAATGAAGCGCGAAGTTCTTAGTACTCGTTGTGAATAGCGGCCTACCCAAAATAAGTTTTCTCCCGCGCGACTCGGCAGTACATTTTTTCTTTTCAGGTCGTGCGAGAAATGCGAAATTTCATCATAGCCCAAAGCTTCTTCTACTCCTTCGATCCAGGTATCTTTGGAAATACCGCCGTCTTGGTTAGAAATTAAAAAGCTTCCTTTTTTAGGAGAGCATCTTGTCAGTCCGCCCGGCATTGCTTGATATTCGCCGGTTTTGGAAGCTACCATGTAGGTGCGGAGTACAGAAAGTCTTGGTTCGAATTTTTCATTTGTAAAAACAGGAGCGGTTGAAAACCCGACTTCCTCCTGGCCTACATAAAGATAAGGTTGTGTTTTTATTTTACGGATCAGCTCTTCTTTCTGTGCTTTCGTAAGTTGATTACCGATTACCGTATCCGACCCGATCAACCGGTCAGTACGTTTGATCACGAGTTTGTCGATGTTGTTGATCACAAAATCCATTTCCTTTTTTTGTCCGCACCACCAGGTGGCGACCATTGAGAGGATTGGATCTTCGTTGAGAAAATGGCGAACTATATTATGCATGAAGGCCATCAATCCCGTGTTCTCCAAGATGCCACTTCCAATCGGATTGGCTATGGCAACATTTCCTTTTCTTATTACTTCTAACAAGCCAGGAATACCGAGCTGCGAGTCTTCGCGCAATTCCAGCGGATCGCAGTAAGTATCGTCTACACGGCGGAGAATGATGTCTACTTTATCAAGTCCTTCAATAGTTTTGATCCACACAAATCCATCGCGTACCAGCAGGTCATCGCCTTGCGCAAGCGTGAGGCCGAGGTAGGAAGCAAGGAAGGCGTGTTCGAAATAGGTTTCGTTGCTAGGACCCGGCGTCAATAGCACGATGCGTGGTTGTTCTTTGGCATGCGGAGAAATTTGTTGCAATGCCTGCATGAGCGTATTGAAGAAAAACCCGAGTTTAGAAACGTTGTGATTCATAAAAAGCTCCGGTAATACGCGGCTGAGCGTACGCCTGTTCTCCAGCGCGTAGCCCATACCTGAAGGCGCTTGTGTACGGTCTTTCAGCACCCATACTTTTCCATCCGGTCCACGCGAAAGATCAGCTGCGTAGAGGATCAGTTTATTTTTGCCCGGTAATTTGATATTTGTACAAGCGCGCAGAAACCCGGAGTGGCCGTAAATAAGTTCGGGAGGAATAATTCCTTTTTTGATCAATGTACGTTCGCCGTAAAGATCTTCCAATAATTTGTCGAGTACGTAAGCGCGTTGCTTCAAACCTTTTTCGGTAGTCTTCCATTCCTCGGAAGAAAGGATCAGCGGTACTGCATCGAGTTGCCAAGGGCGGTTGAGTCCATCGGGATCGCCATAGACGTTGTAGGTAACGCCGTTCTCCTGCAAAAGTTTAAGTAATTCCTGCTCGCGGATCTTGAGTTCTTTTATGCCCAATCCTTCTATATTACCCATCAGGCGCTGCCAGTGCTCGCGAATGTTTTCATTGGCACGGAAACATTCGTCATGCAGGCCTTTGTCGGAGAAATAGCCTTGTGTCTCTATAGTAGGATTTTTAAAATCTTTGTTCATGGCTTTGGAGGAATCAATATTTCCTCATGTCGAGCGTATTCGGATACTCCGGGTTTATTTTTAATGGCGGCGGATCGAAATTTTTCGGGATCATATTCGCTTCTACGTACCGTCCGATAGCGATGTAACCTTCGGTAGGCGTAAATGAACCTTGCGTATGCCCATGATTCCAGAAGCGACTGATCCGTCTTCCTTCCGCTTCGTAGGAATTGACCGGGAAGGAATCGTAACTGCGTCCTCCGGGGTGTGAAACGAAATAGGTACAGCCTCCGATCGACCGATGGTTCCAGGTGTCTACCACATCGAATACCAAAGGTACGTCGGTCCCCAGCAATGGATGCAATGCGGACGGCGGGCTCCAGGCCCTATAGCGGATACCAGCTACGAATTCCCCTTTCACAGGCGTAGGTTTCAGTGGCACCGGCGCACCATTGCAGGTGATCATATAACGGTCAAAATTGAAATTGGTTACCTTTAGTTCCACACGCTCTACGGAAGAGTCTACAAACCGGGCAGTTCCAGAGCTGGAACTTTCTTCACCCAGTACATGCCATGGCTCGATGCCCATGCGCAACAACAGTTCCATTTCATTTACCTTGATCTTTCCATACAGAGGAAAACGGAATTCGAAAAACGGTTCCAGCCAGGCCAGATCGAAGGCGTAGCCTGCTTCCTGCAAGTCGGATACAATGTTGCGCATGTCTTCTTCTACATAATGAGGAAGCATGTATTTGTCGTACAATTCAGTACCCCAGCGCACAAGTTTCCCTTTATAAGGTTTTTTCCAAAACCAGGCGAGCAAGGTGCGGATCAAAAGCAGTTGTACAATGCACATCTGTTTGTTAGGAGGCATATCAAAGCCGCGGAACTCAAGAATACCAAGCCTTCCGGAAGAACTATCCGGCGAGTATAATTTATCGATGCAAAATTCGGCGCGGTGCGTATTGCCGGTAATATCGATGAGAAGATTTCTGAAGATACGGTCAACCGTCCAGAATGGAACTTCTTTGCCTTCCGGGATTTGACTGAAAGCAATTTCCAATTCGTAAAGGATCTCTTGTCTCCCTTCATCCACACGAGGCGCCTGGCTGGTGGGGCCGATGAATTGTGTAGAAAATAAATAAGACAATCCAGGATGTTGCTGCCAGTAAGTAATGAGACTACGCAACATATCCGGCCTTCGCAGGATTGGGCTGTCGGCTGGAGTGATGCCGCCGATGGTGATGTGATTACCGCCGCCGGTACCGGTGTGCTTGCCGTCGAGCATAAATTTTTCCGTACCAAGCCTGCTGAGTCTTGCCTGCTCAAACAGCACATCATAATTATGAAGCAGCTCTTTCCAGTTGCGTGCCGGATGAATATTTACTTCCACCACACCAGGGTCAGGCGTTACGGCAAGTTTTGTAGTACGTTTGTCGAACGGAGGTTCGTACCCTTCGATGATCAGTTTTAAGCCAAGCTTTTCAGCCGCCGCTTCAATCGAGGCGAGCAGGTCCATGTAGTGCTCGAGGTAATTTAACGGAGGCATGAAGAGATAGATCTTTCCTTCGCGCAGTTCCAGGCAGAGAGCAGTTTTTGCAACGAATACATCAAAAAGAGGAGGCTTCTCTTCCGGCTTTTTTTCTTTTTTGATCTTCGGATCTTTATCTTTTCCTGTTTTTTCTTCTTCCTCTTCCACCAATACAGGAGGATCGGTATATTCTTTGGGATAGACACCGGGCTCGTTGGAGGTAGAGTATCGTTTCTCTACTTTGTCATGATAATTTTCCAGCTCCGGTGTTTCTTCGAACGGACTACGTTCGATTTGTTTTTGCAGACGTTGTGTACTGATCTCCGCCAGCGATTTTAGCGGAAGGCGAAGTCCCATTGGTGAATTTCCGGGAATCAGCAAAAGACGCCCGTTGCGGAATTCCCATTTACTGGAGATCCATTTGTTTTCCCAATGATTCCATTCCAGAGGAATAACAAAACCGACAGGGCTAGCCATCCCTCGTTGCAGAATCTCAGCGAGTTTTTTTCTTTCGAGCGAATCGCTCAGATCGGCCTGGTAGGGGTCTACATTTACGGGTACTTTTCCTTCTTCCCACAAAAAGTAGAAAGCATCTTCGAGTGCAGGATGAATATGTTCCTGAGGTATGTTCAGGTAGTTGGTAAGCTCTTCAGAAAGTTTTTTTACGTCTTCAACTGTATAGGAAGAATTGTTTTCACCGATGTCGAACAGATCGGGATTTTTCCAGACAGGGATACCATCTTTGCGCCAGATAGCCGAGTATTGCCAGCGGGGAAGCGGTTCGCCGGGATACCATTTTCCTTGTCCGAGGTGAATGAGTCCACCTTTTCCAAATTCATTTTTCAAGCGCTTCACAAGCTCCGCGCTGAGTTTCCGCTTCTGTGGCCCGTCGGCGGCGGTGTTCCATTCTTTTGCTTCCATATCGTCTACCGATACAAAAGTTGGTTCACCACCCATCGTAAGGCGTACATCGCCGTTTACAAATTCTTCTTCCACCTGGTTGCCAAGCGCTACGATCGTAGCCCATTGTTCTTCTGTATAAGGCTTTGTCACGCGTGGATCTTCGTGGATGCGGTATACTTCGTTTTTATAGCTGAAGGTAGTTTCGCAGATATCCGTCATGCCCGTAATTGGCGCAGCGCTGATAGGATCGGGCGTACAGCAGAGAGGGATATGTCCTTCGCCTGCAAACAATCCGGAGGTTGCATCGAGGCCGATCCATCCGGCGCCAGGAATATATACTTCCGCCCAGGCATGCAGGTCGGTGAAATCTGCTTCCGGCCCCGAAGGTCCGTCGAGTGCTTTTTGATCGGCTTTGAGTTGGATGAGGTAGCCGGATACAAAGCGCGCGGCAAGTCCCAGGTGACGAAGGAGCTGTACCAATAGCCAGGCAGAGTCGCGGCAGGAGCCGCTTTGCAGGCTTAACGTGTCTTCGCAGCTCTGGACGCCGGGTTCGAAGCGAACGGTGTAGTTTACATACTTCCAGATCTTCTGGTTGAGTGCAACTAGAAAATCGTTGATCGGTATTTTTTTACTAAGGTCTATTTCGCGGAGCCAGTTATCCAGCAGCGGACCGCGTTCGGTGATCTCAAAATAGGGGGTTAGTTCCTTTTTTAAATGATGCGTATACTCGAAGGGAAAATTTTCGGCATAACTTTCTACAAAAAAATCGAAAGGGTTGATCACGATCATTTCGGCGATCACTTCCACTTCAAATTTGAGACGTTTGGTTTTTTCCGGAAACACTACGCGCGCCAGAATATTTCCAAAAGGATCTTGTTGCCAGTTGATGAATTTATTTTCCGGTTCGATCTTAAGAGAGTAAGCCAGGATAGGCGTTCGACAATGCGGAGCCGGCCGGAGGCGAAAGACATGGGGCGATAAATTTACAAGGCGATCATACTCATATACCATCTGGTGCCGTATGGCTACTTTTATCGACATATCTACTGTGTATTTAAGCGGTTTTATTCAAAATATAACGATTTTTATAAAGGGATACCAGATATTCTAGCGGATAAATGCAAAAAGTAGGAAAAAATGAGATAAGTGAAGTTTTTTCTAAGAAAGATGAAGGTGTAGCAGAGAAAGTTGTTGTAGAAAAATTGAAAATATGTCATTTTCCAACGTTGTGTTCTGTGTGCTGCAGATCATGGGAAAGGACTACTACGAAAAGATCTTCGTGTCTTTGTGCCTTTGTGTTAAATTCGTACTTTCTACGATGGCAGAAGAAGAAGACCCCGATCAATTATTCGAACGTTACAAACACAACGGTACGCAGGCACAGAAGGAAGCGCTGGCAGAAAATTACCTCGATCTGTTTCATGAACTTTGTTATGATTTTGCCTGCGGAAAACTTTTGCCGGATGGCGTACAATTACTCCCCGAGATCGTAGAAAAAATAGAAGTCCTGAAAGACCTTACGGATTGGTCGCTCCGTGCGCAGGCTTTTGAGATCCTGATGGAAGATGCCGAAGAGCGAGAAGAAACGGAAGCAGTAATAAAGAATGGGCACCTGGCTATCGAGGCTTCGCGCAGGTACGTGGCCGAGCAAGGTGAATACAAACAAATCTACCTCAATAAAATTTCTTTCTGCTACTACACGCTTATCTCTTACGAACCAGAGGCGATTGACGAGTATTGGATGCGATCGCTGGAATATTCCAAGAACTCTATTTGTGAAGATCCTGAAAAAGCGAATTGGATTCAATACTTTCACTTGTTGTATTCGTTTCTGAAAAATCCTACGCCGCGCACGGTTTATGAGCAGGCGAAGGAAAGAAGTTTTATGCGCGAATGGAGTCTTTCGCTTGGTAACAATGGCTCGCTTTATTTTGTGATCGCCTCTTCGTTTATTCGATATAAAGAAATTCAGACCTATCAAGAGCAATTTATTTTTCCTGAGCAGGAATACCTCTATTGGCTGGAAGCCTCGCTGCACGAAGAAGAGCCACAATCTTCCGAAAGAAGACTGTCAGAAGCCGGGCATTTTTACCGTAAGGAAGGCGTACGCTTAAAAAGGATTGACCTACTGGAAAAAGCCTTGTCGCTCTTTCAAAAAATGTTTTACGAAGAAGGAGAATTGTTTGCACTCTACTATGCCACCGATGCGCTCGAACAACTCGCCATCCTGCACAATGCCCGGGGAAATGGAGTGTATGCCGACGTTGCTATACAACAAGCGCTCGATTGGAACGAAGAACATAGAGAATTGATCGGACAAAATTTTTCCGTTCTACTTCATTATGCAGAATTTCTTGAACGCTGTTACCATTATCAGGGATCTATTTTCAAACCATCTTTATCGTTGATCGAAGAAATTGCTGTACAGGCCGAGGCCAAAGGCGAGGGCTACTACAGCGGCCCTTACCTGATCCTGGCTCGTGTAGCGATGGAAAGCAAGCAAGAGCGCAAGGCAGTAAGGGAGCTGAGTAAGATGTTGCTCCTGCATGAGCTTTGTGTAAACGAAGGCATTCTTGAGTTTTACAAAACACTCGATCGTACGGCTTTTCCATATGTAGAAAAGTTTTTAAAAAGTACGATGATGTTTATGTCGGAAGTAAAAGAAGGTTACGTATTCGATCCCAAAATAAAAATTTCTGAACTTGAAGAGATGAGCGAAGAACAAATCATTGATGCGTGGATCTTGCGTAAAGCGGAGATCAGGAAGAGAGCGAGGAAAGAATAAATGCTATAAGCTTTGTTAGGACAAGCGGACGCTTGCGTTAGAGATTTCAAGCTAAGGCGCAAAGAAGATTAAATACTTCCCTTCGCTGATTTTTTTTTGCGGTATATAAAATATCCTAACCGGAACCCGACGCTGAAGTTGACTTGTCTTCCTCCGTTGCTAGGAAGTTTGACTCCGAGTTGGTTGAGGTGGAAATCCGCTGTCCTGCGGGCACTATCACCGTTATCAGGATTATATTCAAGGTTAGTATTGCTGATGGTGCGTTGCATCACGCCAACGCCGCCGAATGCATCAAAGGCGAAGCGGCCGAATTTTTTTTGAAATCCTCCTGTAAGATTTATCCCTGCACAGGTATTGCGCACACCAAAATGATCTGTATAATAAACAGTATCCATCGCATGATGAAAATCGAGCGATCGATTGTATTCATAATGTCTGTAAAAAAATTGTAACCCTCCATAAACGCCATCGGGTCTGGTAAAACGGGGAAAGAAAAAATCCTGAAAATACCAGCGCAACTCTGCCGATGCTTTGTAGCCGGAAGGTTTTAAAAACACCGTATCGGAGCTGGAAGAACTATTAACCTGATAACCACCATAAAGTTGATAACCACCGGTAACCTGGACACTAAAATAGTGGAAAATACTTTTTTCGAGCGAGATCTCCAACGCTTGCCGGCTATCTACTCCTGTAAGACTGACGATATTTGTTTTTACAAGTAAGTAGCCATGTTTAATGCTGTCTTTCATGAACTGTGCGGAAAGACACAAGGGTATTAATAGAAAAAATAAGACGAGAAAATACTTTCCCGGTTTCATAGCGTGTTTGGTTAAGATGCAAACAAAGGTACTATTTTTTCCGCGCAAGAAAATTATCAAAATATTAAATAAAAGAAGACCAGTACTAAAAATTTGGTATTTTTCTGTCAAGTAATTCCTGGTGGCCTAAGTCTTCATACTTGTGCCAACATTCTAGAGCTGAGTGGAATTTGAAATGCTGAATCCATCTACGATCACTAGCATAAGAAATAATTCAGATAGAGAACTCAGGTGTTACAACTACGTACTATTCCTTATGAATACAATCCGTGCTGAAAAAGATCGAAGCGATTACAACGAAGATTTTGAATATCTAAATTTCAAGATCGAAGGAAGATGGCTGGACGAACTATTGGAAGAGCTTTATCCTGGCCGCCAATTCAAAGGATTGATCCCAACGCTCATGTATATGAATCGTGAGGACGAGCAAGCATTGGTGTGGCAGCGGATCTTACCGGAAGAAGGCGAAAGAAAAATTTGCCCTATCCTTATGTGTCCTGATGATTGCGAATTTTTTTGTACACTGATCGTGGCAGAAATTGAAAACTGGGGAAGCACTGTCTTGTGGAATCGCATTGGACTGAACACGACGATCTCAAACAACCCGGAAGCAGTAGGGTTGAATGTAGAATGGTTTCAGAAGATCGGGATGTTGGAATTTGAGGGAGAAGAATATGAGACGATGCTGGAAGCGTTTAGGAATTATGAATATTAGCTTACGCTTTCAATCCAAAATCTATGCGTTACAGACAAAACAAAAAAAAGGAAGCTTTTCAATTAAAACTTATTTTTTTGTTTTTTAATGCTAGTTTCGAAAAGAGCGCATTGCTGGCGGGGACGCCAGCAATGATGAACGTCAGTAAAAAAGAGCTTGTTGGCGCGGACATCCTGTCCGTGCCGGCTATTAAGAAAACGTCTGCGTTTTCTGTTTATTTAACGCAAGGAATTAAATCTTATAGAAACCTACACTCAGGAAATTACAAACGCATTCACCACCCACTGGTAAATAAATACGCCGACCATATAAGCCAATCCAAACAGGTAATAAAATTCCGAGCCGGTAAAGACAAGCATTACCGCCATGCCGCCAAGCACGGCCAATCCAATGGTGTAGAACTTCACGATCATTCTTCCTTTTTTACCTACAGGATCATACATTGAAGAAAGCGGGAAGATCATCGTGACACCGTAGATCGCCAGCGCCAGCCATGGGAAAGCGTTGGTGATGAAATACAATATTGTAGCAATAAATCCCACGAGTAAAGAAATCCCTACAAAATTGGAACTCTGAATTTCCTCGCGTGTGAGCGCATAGCGGCCGTATGGATTGAGGCGTAAGAACAAATTGGAAACCGGGCGGATCAGCCAGGTGGAAAGTGCAAAGATTGTGTAGAGTATTACAATTGGTGTGATGTATGGACTTAATGAAGGATAACTGCTCGCCAAAGATCGAAGCACGCGGCTTCCGAAGAAAAAACCAATCATCACGATCCATTGCATATTGCCTTTCATATTGGAGATCCAGAAAGCGTATTTTAAAAACATGCGGTATACCCAGAATCTCGCTTTTAAAGCTTCTACCATTCCTGCTTTTGCATAACTGTTGTTGGGATCCGATTGCAATGCCTTTTTAAAATGGTCCAGCGATTTTTGTTGTTCGCCTTTTTCAAGCAATCCCCAGCCGAGGTTGGCATGTGTGTAGGAATTGTCGGGATCGTAGTACAAAGCTTCTTTAATAGTATCGTATGACTCTTCTTTTTTGTCTAGCTTGATCAGTGCGGTGGAGCGTATGTTAAGACACTGTAGATTGTCTGGCTCCAGGCCTAAACCGGTGTTAGCATAGTCGAGCGCTTTTTGCCAATTTTTTTGCTGCATTTCGATCGAGGCCAGTGTTCCGTAAAAATCTGACACGGCCGGATCCAGCGTGATCGCTTCCAGCACGGATTTGCGCGCTTCGCTAATGTTGTCTTCGTTGAGCAGGATGTTGGCTTTGATATAATGAAGAAACGCTGCGCCCGGGTTGACGGAGATCGCAGCGTGAATATGCTGTAGTGCTGTATTGTAATCGCCGGTTTGATTTTTAATAATGGCCATCAGGCTATGTGCCTCTTCGTTGGTGGGCTGTGTGGAGAGTACGTTTTGCAGTTCTTTTTCCGCTTCTTTGTAACGTTTCTGCTCCAGCAGCAAATGGGCGCGTTGTAGTAGCTGATCGATCATTTTTTTATGTTAAGGTATTTTAAAATATCATCGTATAAACCAGACTCGTTGGAGTAGAGCGCATAGTTGCGCGCCGTGGTAAACCATTCTTTGGTAGAAGGTACTACTTTTTTGGAGGCCTGTAAAAGATCTTTGGTGTTCAAAGGTTCAGGTATACCAGTCTTAAAAGATTCGCGAAGCTTTTCTTCTATGGCTACATCTACCATAGCTTGCATATCGGCACCGGAAAAATCTTTCAGGTTTTTAGCAAGTGTTGTGTAATCAATATCGCGGAGTGGTTTGTCTTTTAATAGAATTTTCAGGATACCTTCTCTTCCTTCCTGGTCGGGCGGTTGGATGAAGATGATGCGATCGAATCTTCCTGGTCGGCGAAAAGCAGCGTCGAGGTGCCACGGCGCATTGGTAGCGGCTAGAACGAGCACGCCTTCGTTGGAAGCATCGATGCCGTCCATTTCGGAAAGAAATTGATTGATGAGTTGTCTTCCCGCAGAATGTTTCATATCCGAGCGACTGGCGCCAAGGGCGTCAACTTCGTCGAAGAATAATACGCATGGCGCGGTGCGACGAGCCAGCTCAAAAAGTTCGTGCAGGTTTTTTTCGCTCTGCCCGATCCACATATCAAGAATATCGCTGATGCCAACGGAAATAAATTTCGCGTTGATCTGTCCTGCGGTAGCTCTTGCCAGGTGGGTTTTTCCGCAACCCGGAGGACCGTAGAGTAAAATTCCTCCGCCTATTTTTTTGCCGTATGCTTTGTACAATTCCGGATGCTGCATCGGATGGATGATCTTCATCCCGATCTCTTCTTTCGCTTGCGCCATACCGCCTACATCGTCGAAGTTGATCTTCGGCCGCTCTACCATCATACTGTTGCGCTCTACTTCATCTACAAATTCTTCTTCTGGTGTGTAGGCATTTTGCTGGCGCAAACTTTGGTCGAGCGCTTCATCCGTCAACGATGGATTGAGCGAGAGTGTTTTTTTATAATATTCTTTGGCTTTGGCAAGCTCGTTTTCTTTCAGCAATAATTTTGCGTAAAGCAAATAGGTTTCCGCATCAATGGAAGGTAGCGCGATGATCTCTTCCAGGATCACGATGGCGGTTGAAAAATTTCCCAGACGATAATATACATTGGAGAGCCCGATCTTAGCGCGTTCGTTTTCGGAAGATTGTTGCAACACATGCTTGTATTCCTGTTCTGCTTCTTCCAGATTTTCCATCGCCAGCAGGCTGCCGGCCAAGTGCAGGCGGAGCGGAATATTGTCGGGTGAAAATTGTAATGCTTCGCGTAAATTATTAATTGTGTTTTCGTCCATGAGTGGAAATTTATAGCGGGTAAATTTAACCAGTATTTTGGCAGAATAGAAGGTTAATGAGATTTCTTTTCTTTTACCACCTGTCGGGATGATTAAAAGCTCCTGAAACATTTTAGGGTCAAAAACGATTGCAGAACGTTTTTCAGTGTAAATATATAACCCTTTCTAATAAACATGTAAGGAAACTCTGCCTAAAGAACGCCACATTTACTCTCAATAAGTTTAACAAAAAAATATACAACTATGTTAAGATGGGCTTTAATATTCCTGGTGATCGCTTTGGTAGCGGCGCTGTTTGGATTTACTGATATTGCAGCCGGCGCTGCAGAAATAGCGAAAGTAATTTTCTTCGTATTCCTGGTGCTGGTATTGGTCACTTTCATCTTTGGCATGACCTTGTTCCGAAAAGGATAAATTCCTTCGGATAAATTTTTTAAGAACACCAATAAGGTTTTTAAAACCTTATTGGTGTATAGTTTTTTAAAAACATTTAAAACAAAAACACTATGCGATCTCTTTGGACAGGGGCCATAAGTTTTGGTCTCATCAATATTCCGATCAAACTTTTTTCTGCTACGCAGGAAAGCAGTTTGGATCTTGACATGCTCGATAGCAAGGATCATTCAAACATTAAGTTCAAACGGGTGAATGAAACTACAGGGAAAGAAGTCCCCTACGCCAACATTGTGAAAGGGTACAATTACAATGGCGCCTATGTGGTGCTGGGAGACGAAGATTTTGAAGCCGCCGATGCAAAAAAAACAAAGACGATCGAGATCATCAGTTTTGCCAACGAGGATGAGATCGATAGTATTTACTACGAACAACCTTATTACCTCGAACCTGACAAATCTTCCTCCAAAGCCTACGCGCTGTTGCGCGACGCGCTTGCTACTTCAAAAAAAGTAGCGGTGGCAAGTTTTGTTTTTCGAAACAAAGAAGGATTGGCTATTCTAAAACCTTATGAAAGCGTACTTGTGCTTAATAGGATTCGCTTTGAAGAAGAGATCCGTTCGTACTCGGATCTGAATTTGCCCGCCGTATCCAAAGCCAAAACAAAAGAGATGGAAATGGCGCACAAGCTTATAGAGCAACTGACAGAAGCTTTTGATATTTCTAAATACAAGGATACTTATACAGAAAAACTAATGCAGATCATTCATGCCAAAGCGAAAGGTAAAAAACTGGTAGCTCCGAAAATGAAGATCGTGCACAAACAAAGCGGCGATCTGATGGATATGCTGAAAGCGAGCTTGGCTACGAAGAGTAAGAAAGCTTCCTGATAAGATTGAGCTATGAATTATGAGTTATGAATTTTTTCTTAAATTCATAACTCATAATTTTTTATTTCACTTTATCCAAAACCACATTCATCCACTCTTCCGGAATATTTTTCAGCGCTACCTGCAGTTCCTGAGCCCAGAATTCGGAGACTTTAGAGAGGTCGTCTTTTTCGAAACGGTGTTCGATCATCTTGAAACTATCTCTCTTGTATAATACTACATCAATCGGAAAATCTACATCGTTGGCGCTTACCCTTGTGGAGTCGAAAGAAAGGAAACCTGTTTTGAGCGCAATGCTCATGCTGGTTTCGTAGGTAAGTGTACGGTTGAGAATGGGTTTTCCATAACCGCTGTTTCCAATAATTACAAAAGGAGTATTCTCGCCTACTTCTACCCAATTGCCTTCAGGGTAAAGTAAATATAATTTATGTTCTTCGTCGTCTTTTAATTGCCCGCCTACGATGGTGAAAAGATTAAAATATAATCCTGCTTTTTCCAGCGCCACGCGGTCTTCCTCGGCTACACGCCGGAGCTGTTGGCCGAATGCATTAACGGCTTTGTAAAGTTTGTTGAAATTTTGTCCCGGAGTTTCTTCCAGCACTTCCTGGAAATAGGTTACCGCCTTATCGCGCACGGAGCGAAGTCCGCTGGTCATGAGGAAAAGCGATTGTCCTTCGTCGGTGTGAAGGGAAATTTTTTTCGCGGTAGTAGTTTCAGTTCCGGAAGAAATCCTTGTATCGGCGATGGCTACCAACCCGGATTTTAATTTTATTCCTAAACAATAGGTCATGGAAAGTAAATGTTGAATTGCGGATTCAAACTTCCTAAAAAAAACGGGGAAAGGCAAATAAAATCTGTCGTCATTGCGAGCCTGCGAAGCAATCTGTTGGCTACGAAGCCTGAGCCCGTTAATTATGATGACTAGTTTCCTATTGACAAGTACTGCGTAGATACAGATTACTTCGTCATATCGCCTACGTCGCTATTCCTCGTAATGACGGATTGTTTTTTACTGCGCTGCCACCTTCACCTGGTAGGAAGATTTATTCTCTCCGCCATTGCTCCTCAGCACTCCTTTGATCGGCGTACAATCGGCATAATCTGCGCCGTGGGACACTTTGATGAAATTTTCATCGGCCATCAGGTTGTTGGTAGGATCGAAGCCTATCCAGCCTAATTCGGGGATGTATGATTCTACCCATGCGTGCATGAAAGAAGCGCCGAGAAATTTTTTACCTTGATTGAGATAACCGGAAACGTAACGCGTAGGAATTTTATTGGCTCTTGCCATCGCAATAAAAATATGAGCATAGTCCTGGCACACGCCTTTCTTGAGCTTCAGTGCATCGTCGGCCTTAGTAGTGACGGAGGTGACATTTTTTTGATACGTCAAAAGTTTATGTACGTAAGCATTTAATTTTGTAAGGTATTCAAACAAAGAAATTTTTTGATCGTAAGGAAGGATCTGTTTGGAATTCTCAGCCTCCAGGCAAGCAAGTGGCGATTTGCGCAGGAACAAATGATGATCGATATAAAAAGCAGCAGCATATAATTTGTCAAGCTCTTCTTTCAGACTTAATGCCGACTGACTGGGAAGTTTTGTCGTTTTCTTCTGTACTAATGCCGTATAATTGAATTTAAATTCATTAAAATTATTATTCGCTTTCACACGATTGATCTCGAAACCAAACATGTTCTTATAATTGAATACGCTTTCCGAAAGCGAACTTCGGATAGAAGTATCCACCGTGATCTGCGTGAGATCGTGGCAAGGACTTACGTTAAACTCAAAGATCCCTTCCATCACAGGTTCTGTGTAGACGTTGGAGGAGTTGTATTCAATGATGTATTCTTCCATAATGTTTAAGTTTTGTTTGAGTTTTTAGTTGAGCGAAATAATTATTTATTTTCACACTCAACCCTTACACTCAATTCTGATTAATAGCTCATATATTTCCGCTCTATTTCCTTTCCCATCTCGTAGAGCTGGGTGAGCGTATTCTCCAGGAATCCAAGGGTGTCCGCTTCAATTTCTTCCATTGTCATGAAATTGAACGCGGCGTTCATTTTGCCAATCTCAAATTCAAGCGTGCCCGACTCTGCATTTTTCAGCGTTGAGATTTTGTTGACGTTTGTATTGATATGATTCAAGTTGTAAGAAATTGATTTTGGAAAATCTTTATTTAAGGTCAAAAATTCCAAAGCATCATGGATATTAGGTACAGCGCGGTAGTAGATCCTACTCATGTCAAAGGCTTCCACGCTTTTAAGCATTGTTACGCAATGATAACTTTCGATTGATTTTCCAAGCTTTTGTTTTTCGATCTTTTGAATATCCTTCACTTTGGAATACATGACCCTTGTGGTCTGGCTCGCACGCTCCAGGTGAATGCCCAGGCGGATGAGCGACCAGGTTTCGTCGTGGAGTAATGTGTTGTCGATGTAGCCGGCCACAATGGAACAGTTTTCCATTACCTTATCGGTAAAATAATAGATCCCTTCTTTTTCCATGTCCTTTTCGGTAAAGCCATTGACGAAGTGATAGAACTTATTGATCGCTCCCCACAATTCGGAAGAGATGGAATCCCTTGCTCCACGTGCGTTTTCACGTGCATAGATCACGCTGCTTTTGATGGATACATAATTGCTTTCATCAAGCGCAATGAGGTTATTGATCTTTTCTGCCTGGTAATTTTTACTGGTCTTCTTATACTCTTCGTCCAATCCCAACATCGTGAGAATGGATTCGAAAATAAAATCCTGTTTACTGGCCAACGGGGCATCGAGTGCAGAGTAATAGTGTACTTTGATATACCTGGCCGATTGATCGGCTCTTTCCAGGTAACGTCCCATCCAAAATAAACTGTTGGCAATTCTTGATAGCATAAATAATTCAAATCGTTAATTCATCAATCCTGTTACTCTCCCAATACCCATGTATCTTTTGAGCCGCCACCCTGAGAGGAGTTTACCACAAGGCTACCGCGCGTAAGCGCTACACGGGAGAGGCCGCCTTTTAAGACAAATTGTTTATTTCTTCCCATAAGGCAGAACGTACGCAGGTCGATATGTCTTTGCTCAAATTTTTCTTCTTCTTCGATAAAGGTACTGTGTACCGAAAGCGACATGATTGGCTGGGCAATGTATTTGCGTCGGTTAGCAGCTACTACCTTTTTGAATTTTTCAATTTCCTCCGGCTTTGCTTTACTACCGATCAGAATTCCATAACCGCCGGATTCATCTACTGGTTTTACCACCAGGTTTTTCATGTTGTCCATCACGTACTGAAAATCTTCTTCGATCTCGCAGCGATAGGTATGTACGTTTTTCAGGATTGGCTCTTCGTTCAAGTAATAGCGGATGATCTGAGGTACGTAAATATATACGGCCTTATCGTCTGCGGCGCCCGTACCTGGGGCATTGATAAGCGTGACGTTACCGGCCTTGTAAGCACCCATGATGCCAGGCACGCCAAGGTAAGAGTCCGGTTTGTATACAAGCGGATCGATGAAGTCATCGTCTACGCGGCGGTAGATCACGTCTACACGCTGCGGCCCATAGATCGTTTTCATGTACACAAAATTTTTGTCTACAAAAAGATCACGACCTTCCACCAGTTGAATTCCCATGCTTTGTGCCAGGAAGGAATGTTCGTAGTAAGCAGAATTATAAATGCCAGGCGACATTACCACGCAGGTAGGGTCGTCGATCCCGTTTGGCGCTACAGATTTGACCATTTCCAGCAGTTGTTCCGGATAATCGTCGATGGGTTTTACATCGTGGCTGAGGAAGAGATTGGAAAATACTTTCTTCATCGTTTCCCGGTTCGAAAGCACGTAGCTCACGCCAGACGGGCAGCGTACGTTGTCTTCGAGTACATAGTATTCGCCGTCTTTGTGACGGATCAGATCGGTGCCGCAGATATGTGTGTAAATTCCTCCAGGAGGATTCACGCCGATCATTTCTCGGTTGTAAAAATTGGAAGTGAAAACAAGATCTGCCGGCACTACACCGTCTTTCATGATCTTGCGCTCGTGGTACATATCGTGAAGAAAAAGATTAATTGCTTTGTTGCGTTGGATCACGCCGCGCTCAATGTGGTCCCATTCGGCGGCAGGAATAATTCGTGGCATCAGGTCAAAAGGAAAGATGCGTTCAACACCTTTTAAGGTATCCGAATAAACGGCAAAGGTCACGCCCTGGTTGAAGAAAGTGATCTTGGCAAATTCATCCAGTTTTTTGTAATCCTCCACCGATAGTTTTCCGAAATGTTTTAAAACTTTCAGATAATGCCTGGCAATTTTGCCGTCCTCTTTAAAAACTTCGTCAAACAGCACTTTATTAAAAGGATATGTGCTGAATACGGAGTTTTTGCTATCAACTGGGTGCAGGTCAGTCATAATAAATTGTAAATTTTTAATAATTTTAACTTAATGATATATAATTAAAATGTCAATTTTTTTTAAATATTTTATTAATATTTGATTCAAAAACAGCAATTTATTTGAAATTTATTAAACAAATCCAATACTATGATAGTATGGTTTTCTAAAGAGATATATGATTTTATTAATAATTCTGAATAATTTAAATAAAAATTGCCAATTTTTCAAAAAATGGTTCGTTTTTTTATATAAAAAATAAATTTTTAAGCTAAATAATCATAATCACTATTAAAAAATATAGGTTTTATATAAAAAATATAGTTTTTACCTTAAATAAGGTATGAATTGATCTTTTTAAGGAAGCAATAAAAAAGCCACCCTGCCATAAGCAAAGTGACTTAATCTTGTAACGAAACTAACTTGGATCGACTGTTAGGATAGTTTGACAGGATCCAATTTTGCCAGCAATTTTTTACTTCCCCAACCTTTGTTCATGATAAGGTAAGTAATGTAATTTTTCATTCCTTTAAATCCTGTATGATCCAGTTGCAATTCAGTGCCGTTGTCTTTTGGCGTCAGCGTCCAGGTCACTATTGAGTCCAGCGTGATCTTTCCCTTACCGGGGCCGCCTTTCCAGGAGTAAGAGAGTTTTTGGAAAGGAATTATTTCCAATACTTCGCAGTAAATATTTCCGTCGAAGCCAACTTTAATTTTGGGTTTTGTAGTGAACATAAATTTATGTCCTACCTCCGGCTTGAAATCGTTTTCCATCAGCCACTCCGCGAGTAAGCTCAGATTTGGTTAGGTATTCCCACAACACTTCCTTCGGATGCGGATAAAACCATCGATGTTGAATGTTTTTTTGCATGATCGTATTAAGTAACTTAAAAGTTACGCAAATATATAGGTAACTTTTAAGTTACACAAATAAATTTATAAAATATTTAAACCATGATTTACAGGATCGAAGAATTTTCAAGAGTTTGTAGTCATTGCAAGAATGTAGCAGAGCGAAACGATGAAGCAATGAAAGGCAATCGATTAGCATTTGAATAGCCATTTTGAAAATCCTTTACCCTAAAAAATCCTGCTTCAAACAATGGGATATATACAAGGAATATATATTCTGATGTAAGTAGTTTAATAGCCCGGCCGACGATCTTTGTTTGGATGAATGCAGAAGGGGTATTTTATCTTAAAAAAATTTAACGACTAAGACTTATGGACATCAAAAGAATTTTTGGAACTATACTCACCGGGTTAGGGATCATTGCATTGATTTATGCAGCTATTTTGTTTGTAAATACAAACAGCGGCGGCGTGCGTGATGTGAAGGTCCTGATCACTTACAGCGTGCTCGGATTGATCTTTTTCGTATCGGGCATTGGCCTGGTGAAAATGACGGGCAGCAATTAAGTATTCAGTTTTTAGTCATGAGTCCTGAGAATTCTACTCAAAGACAGAGGACTCACGGCTCATTACTTAGCACAATATTTTTTGAGACTTGATCTTACTGCCAGCGTTCTATTTGTTGGCTGAATTTTTATGCGATGCTTTTGGCAGCAATTTTTTAAGCGCTCTTTTTTATTTATTTTTGTGGTCGACAAAAATAAAAAATCATTTCAACAGCAAAAGCATGAAGAGAATTATTTTACAACAATGTTTGGTATTGCTATCACTAATTTTTGTGAATTGCGATGGCTCTAAAGAATCTTCACAACAATCGGTTGCCAAGGTAAATAGTATAATAGACCTGATCGGAGATAAAAAACCGGAAGAAGTGAAGCGGCTTGAATTAAGAGATAAAGGAATGACCGAGCTACCCAACGATATATACCTACTTAAAAATATTGAATATTTAGACATCTCTAATAATCAAATAAAAAAATTGCCCGAAGAAATTCAGCAACTAAAAAAACTTAGAGAATTTGTAGCTCAAAACAATCAGTTAGAAGATTTAAGTAAAGATCTTTTGTCTATTAAGAGTTTGAAACAATTAGTTTTGAAAGCAAACAAAATTGATAGCATCCCGGCTGAAATAATAAATCTAGACTCTCTTATAACAGTAGATATTACAGATAACCAAATGACAAAGGTTCATAGTAATATATTTTTAATCAAAAATTTGACAGAGTTGAGTATTTCAAATAATAAAATTGCCGAATTGAATATACCTAAAAATCCTTCAATTAAACTAAGCAAGCTATATGTTGCAAACAACCAGCTGTCTGAGGTTCCCGACGGTATTGAACAATTAAAGAACCTGAACACGCTGGATCTAAGTTTCAATAAAATTACATTATTAAACAACGAGATCTATAAATTGACAGATCTCAAATTTTTAAATTTGGAGAATAATCTTCTCTCCTCTATTTCGCCCAAAATTTCAGCTTTTAAAAATTTGGAATCATTGTCTATCGCGATGAATAAATTAGGATCAATTCCTGAGGAAATCTATCAATTGCCAAATCTAAACTTTATTCAAGTAGAAGGGAATGCGTTTAAATTTGACTTTTTAAAAATCAATAACAAAGAAAAATTTGCCAGCATTTGGCTTAGTGATTATCAGGTTGACAAAAAAACCATTTCATTAAAAGAGTATAAAACACTTGCTGAGATAGCGATCTATTTTAAGAATGATCCACCAACAGAAATTGATAATTACAAAAAGTACTTTGTAGATTTTAATGGTAATTTATTACCCAGGATAGAGCCGGCAATAAATTAGGATTGAGCTTTAGTTATGAATCCTGAGAGGGGATTCTATTTTGCAGTCGCTCGCGAAAACCGGGCGACTGCAAAGATATTTTTTTGTATTGACGCTTTGTCAACTGGCTTTCTCTTTTTACTTTTACAGCATCAGCTCTACTTTTTCTGACTGTATTTTTTTTGTACCATTTTTTAAACTATCATTTTTATGAACTCAATGTCCATCGGGATCTTCCTGTGTTTTTTATTTTGTTTGTTCAATCGTTTTTCCTTTGCAGATCCTCTTTATTATCGTAGTGCCGGTTCCGGTTTCTGGGATCAGCGCACCACCTGGGAAACCTCTGCAGACGCCGGATTCAGCAGCTTACTTCCTGTTGCTGTTGCGCCGGATTCGAGTGTGGGAACAATTTTTATCCAGGCAGGTGATACCGTCATTATTCGCGATACGCTCACGATCGATGAAGTGATCGTAGAAGAAGGCGGCGTGTTGGTATATGGAAATTATCCTTCGGTGCTCACAATCCACAATGAACAAGGTACGGATCTATTGGTCTATGGAACCTTTGAGGATAGTGGCCCTGAAAATCTGACCTGGCGGTTGGGTGCTTCATGGATGTTTGGCAGTAACGGTACCATGATCCGAACCCGAAGCACCAGCGCCACTGCATGGCGCGACCATTATGAAAATGGCATTGCTTCTATTCCTGCTACTTCCAATTGGATCTTGCGAAAACAAAATACCGATCAGCCGAGTCTTTCAAGTGTTTCCAGTTATTATGGAAACCTGATCGTAGAAAATTTCACAGCTTCATTTTGGAATGCCAACGTGGTGGGTTCTAAAATCACAGGCATTAGCAGTGCACCCGTGATCAAAGGCAATTTTGAAATTGGAACAGGAGGATTAAACGGAGTAAAATTTTATAGTCAAAACAGCGCGGTAAATAGGATAGCAGTAAAAGGAAATGTATCCATCGGTGCTACATCGGAATTAAGATTGGAAGATGCGCCCACCACCAGCGGTGCCTCTGGCCTGGAGATTGGCGGTGACCTGGTGGTGCATGGTACGCTGTCGTACGATCCTGCGGAGGTTACGGATCAAAACAGGATGATCCGTTTTTCGGGAACTAACGATCAATATATTTCCGGTGAAGGAAATATATCAATTTATAATCTTACCAATCACAAAACTTCCGGCAATCTTATTCTCAATCGCGCGCTTACCGTTGATCATATAATAATTTTGGAAGAAGGAGCTTTCATGCTTCATCAGAATACACTGAGCTTGCCGAACAGCGCCACCAATGCGCTTTCCCGCATCAACGGCTGGATCGTAAGCGAAACCAGCGATCAGGCTTCTACTTTGGCCTGGAAGATTGACATAATAGGAATGATTTATGAATTTCCTTTCGGAAAAAACAAACAGCAGTATATTCCATTCCGCTTTTCTTTACAGCAAGGAAATGCAGGAGTAGTAAAAGTTTCTACCTACACCACTAGCGTAGCAAATCTTCCTCTGCCGGTATTTCCTGTATTCATTAACAACCTCGATGTAAATGGTTCTGATTATGCCTTGCATACGGTAGACCGTTTTTGGTATATTGATTGCGAGGCAGGATGTACAGCGACGTTAGAATTTTCTTACAGTACAGATGAACGGCCTTCAGGTTCAAGCCCGCTACAGGCGAGAAGATTTAATACGCTCACCAATTTATGGGAAGATCCTCTTTGTTGCCAAACACAAAACGCACAAAGCGTAAAGATCCCGAATGTAACAGCATTTGCCGAATGGACGCTTATGGAAGAAAATGATGCGCTGCAGATCCGGGAGCAGCAATCGTCTTCTGTTGTCTTGAATCGACATGAGCCAACGAGTTTATATCCTTCTCCCTTTTCGGATGAATTGTTTATTCGCTACGAACAGCCCTGCGATAGTGAACTATGGATTGAAATTGAAAACCAATTGGGAAGAAAAATTTTTACCCGATCATGGTATTCTAAAAAAGGTTCCTACTGTTTACCATTGGATCTTTCGACTCTACCAGAAAAGGGATTGATGATCGTGAAACTGATCCGGAACGATTCTATCGAAACGTTTAAACTGGTGAGGGAATAAAATACAATCTCCAGGGATTAGGATTGGAAAGAAACAATGAAGTTCAAAGAACGACACTATTTCTTTTCAGATCCGGATTTCAACGCAAAATGCGCAAAGTGATTAAGCTTTAGTGCTTCAAAATATATCGTAGCTTATTTAATAAACTAACGTCTGAATTCCATGTGCAGGAATCGTTTCTTCCAGGGCTGTTTTGCCGATATACAATTTATACTTGATCGCGTATGGACTTTGATTCAGCACCACGGTAACCATTCTATTATAGTTGGTAAAAGAAGTAGCGATCAGGTGGCTTCTGCTTGTAGTGGTGCTTACTCGCTTCATTTTCGGGCGAATGAATTTTGAAAAGTGACCGATGTAATAATACGTAGGCGTGTAAATCAATTCCCCCGTACGCGTGTCGCCGTGAATGGGAGCGAAGCAGTAATTGCCTACATGGTTCGGGCCGCCTTTCTCATCGAGTAGCACGTTCCAGAAAGTCCAACCTACGGTACCGTTGTTGAAATCGCGGATCATCGATTGTCCAAACTTTTCGCCGTTTGACCAGGATTGATAACCGCTTGTATCGAATTTATCAATGCAGCCTTCGGTGAAGAGAATATTTTTCTTTGGAAAAGATTCCTGCACGTTGCGAACATTGTCATACATCGGCTCACCGCCCGACCATGGCTCGTACCAATGGTAACCAATGCCCCAGGCATATTTAGCCGCTTTAGGATCGCTGAAAATAACGTTGGCACGCTGCGTAAGCAAATCGCGGTTGTGATCCCAGACGATAATTTTTTTGTCCTGTAGTCCTTCTTTTTCCATCGTAGGGCCTAAGAATTTTTTCAAAAAATCACGTTCTTCTTCAGCGGTGAAAACGCAGGATTCCCAGATCTGTGCGGCCATTGGCTCGTTTTGTACGGTGATACCCCAGATAGGAATTTTTTCTGCTTCGTATGCTTTGATGAACTTAGTGAAATAAGTAGCCCAGCCCTGGTAATGATCGGGAAGCAGCTTGCCGCCTTTCAGCATATTGTTGTTGTCTTTCATGAAAGCCGGAGGCGACCATGGACTGGCATATAAAGTAAGTTTTCCACCCGCTGCCGCGATCGCTTTTTGGATCATTGGAATGCGGAACGGCTTGTCGTGTTCGATGGAAAATGTTTTTAACTCTTTATCGCCTTCGTTGATATAAGTATAGCTATTGCTGCTGAAATCGCAACTGTGAATGTTAGTACGTGCCAGCGAATAGCCGATGCCTTGTGCTGTATCGTAGCAGGCTTTCATAAATTCCTGTTGTTTGGCAGGAGGCAATTTGGCATACACTTCCGCAGAAGCATCTGTGATCGCTCCGCCAATTCCCATAAAGGTTTGAAATTCTATTTCAGGGTTTACGAAAACAGAGATCTCCGATTCCAGCGCTGGTGGAGCTTCCTGGAATGCTTTTTTCCCTGTGAAACTCAGGCGCAGGTTGGCGGAATCTGCGCTGGTGTATACCATTACTACTTTGTTTTCTGTAGTAAAGCCAGGTTTCTCGATGAGCGGCTCTACTCTGGGGCCACAGCCTGTCAGCAGAACAAAAGAAAAGAATACGGCTAAAATTTTTTTCATGAATAGTTTCATTAAATGTATGGCTCAGAATCCATGCCCGATCGCGTTCTGAAAGATGGGATGCAAAGTAGTATATTGTTTGTAATTAATAAAACAGTTCAAAACTGTTTTGCGAAGATTTTTTTTGCGTTGCAATTCCTCAGTATGCGAAACAAATGCACGCCCAGGCGATCAATCCATCTTTATGATTACACAAAAAAAGCCTTCTTACGAAAAGAAGGCTTTTTTGATTGCGATCTAAACTTTCAAAAATTGGTTTAAAGTGTAATGCTCAATGTTTTCAAGAGTTAAAATTAGATTTTATATTTTTTTGAAATTTCTTTCAACATGAACCATAATGTTTGACGCCTCGAAGTCTACTATGTCCGCTCAGAGTCTACCGCACCTGGAAATTTATTTTCACGAATAATGTTTGCAGGGGACTCTGAGCTGTAATAAGAACCACCTGCGTTGCTACAAACAGCTCAGAGCCCTCTGGTGAGGTTGCTGTTAAATTTTTTAGATGTACCCTGACAAATTTTATTAACTTTCAAAGAGGATACCGTCATTGCGAGGAATGTCGCCGACAGGCGATATGACGAAGCAATCCGTTAGCTACGCAGCAACAGTGTCATGGGCTTCGTAGCTAACGGATTGCTTCACAAAGGTCGCTATCGCTCCCATTGTTCGCAATGACGTTATTTCTTTTCTTAAAATATTAATAAAATTTGTCAGGGTAAATCTAAAATTTTTATTTTCGGGTGCGGGAGACTCTGAGCGGACCTCTTGTTTCCTCCAACTTTAAACGTTCACTCTATTGGAGAGCTCCTCGCTTACCTGCCACAATTTATCCTGGACAGTTTTATCGGAAGAATATTCTGAAGGCTTCAATTCTTTGCCATCGAATTTATAAAACTTTCCGTTGGCTGAGGCAAACTCAGGCGCAAGGGAGAGTTGTTGAAGCATTTTCGCAGGTTTGTCGGCGCTGCTGGAAAGAAGCCAGAAAATAAATTTAATAAAGGCAGGCATGTCGTTTGTCAGTTCTGATTTTACAGCGCCCGGATGCAACACCGTAGTGGTTACGCCTGTGCCTTGTACCTTGCGGGCGAGCGCATAAGTGAAGAGCAGGTTTGCCATCTTGGAAGCACCGAATAATGTAAGAGCAGAAAATTTCTTTTCACCTTGCAGATCGTCGAAGTTAAGTTTATTGAACGAAGGTGCTGCCACTGCTACTACTCTTGAAGGAGCGCTTGCTTTTAACAAGTCCAACAATTCAGTGGTTAATACGAATGAAGCCATGTGGTTGGTGGCAAACATCATTTCGAGTCCGTCTTTGCTTACCTCGCGTTTGTTTTTGTAAGTAGCGGCGATGTTGAGCAGCACATCCAGACGTTTGTATTTTTGTTTAAATTCCTGCGCGGCGCGTTTGACAGAAGCGATGTCGGCAAGATCGGCTACGAGGATGTCGATATCGTTGTTCCCCGTTTCGCGGTTGATCTCCGAACGAAGTGCAGAGAGTTTTGCAGCGTTTCTACCGAGTAGTACGATCTGTGTGTTTTCTTTGGCCAGTTTAATCGCCGTGGCCTTGCCTACGGAACCTGTGGCGCCTGTGATAAGAATTGTTTTTTTCATATTACTTATATTTTTGCATGATTTCATAAATGTTTGGAAAACTATTCAGCGCGCGTACCGCCACGACCATCAGCCAGATGCTTAGCGCAATGGTAGCGAATGATTTCAGGAATGGAAAGATCATTACACAATACACCAACATACCCGCACCTACGATCAAAGCGATCATGGCGCCGCTTTGAATTTTACTCAGCACCATCAGATAGCAAGCTACCAGCAGAATGCCGGAGAGGATCAATACATGTCCGTCCATCAGCAAGCGGAGCAACTCGCGGTCGTACTTACCTTTATGATTAAGCAGTACAAAGATGTCGTGCAGGATGCCGTTGCCCGTATACCATATAGCGGCAACTAGTATCCAGTGAATGGAGAATAAAACGTTCATATTAGCTTACAATTTTAATGTTGAATGCACCATTGTTAGTAGCTCCGTAAATCCGTAGCCAGAGAGGCAGGTACATCTCAGTGCCCCTTGCAGTAGTGATATCGCCAAGGTCCAGGATGTTTTTTTCCTGCCAGCCGAAAGATCGCAAAATAAATTTCACATGATCCTTTGCCGCTGCATCATTACCGCTTATAAAAGTATTATGGTCACCGCCATTGATCATAGTGGGATTTACCATCAGGCCACACCACATCGTGTTGAGCGCTTTTACCACTTTGGCAGAAGGAAAAGTTTTTTGAATCTCTTCAGCCAATGAATTTGTATTCACAAACGATAAAGAAGGAGGTGCTCCTTTGGAAAAATCAAGAGGATTGGAAACGTCGATGATAATTTTCCCAGACAGGTTTTTTTCGCCTGCCTGCTGAAGCGCTTCTATAGAGCCGCCACCGGCGGTGCAGTTGAAAATAATTTCTCCAAAAACCGCCGCTTCGGCAAAAGTGCCGGCAAAAGCTTGTTCCGGATGTTTCGCTGCGAAAGCAAGCGCCTTTTCGTTATTCGCGCTACGCGAACCCATGGTAACGGTGTGTCCGAGCTCCACTAATTTAGAACCGATAGTAGCCCCTACCATCCCAGTTCCGAAAACTGCTATTTTCATATTCTTTTATGTTTTGATAACAAGACAAAGGTGCAGATTCTATTTTTATCGGAATGGTCAAAAACTTGGATGGGATGGTGAATTATCTCACTACTCTTGCTGTTGCTCTTGCTGACCTGCTAGCAAGAGTAGCCAGTATTTTATTTTAAACTCGATGCTGTCTTCGAAAATCCACAGGCGTACACCCGGTATGTTTTTTAAAAAACTTTCCAAAATTAGCCGGATCAGAGAAATTGAGTTGGTAGGCAATCTCTGCGATGTCGAAATCGGTGTATTGAATAAGCGATTGCGCTTCAGTGACGATGCGGTCGTTGATGAAGGAGAGCGCATTTTTTCCGGAAGCATTTTTTACTGATTGGGAAAGATGGTTAGGCGTTACGAATAAGAGTTCGGCGTATTCTTCCACTGTTCTTTTTTCTGTATAAAAATTATTGACCAGCTGAATAAATTTTTGCAGCAAGATCTGCTGAGGACTGTTAAAGCCTTGTTCCCATTGGCTGAACGCGGTGGTGAATTCTTTCACCTGGTAAAGCAGCGCCAATAATTTTACACTGGCTACTGTATGCTTTGTATCCGTAGTATTTTCATAAGCAGAAAATACTTCCTCAAAATGCGGAGCAAATTCTTTGAACTTCGCCTGGTTTAGTTTGAAAAAATTAGTTTGAAGAATGGTAAAGAACGGAAATTCTTTTTCGAAATCCGGTTTGAAAAAAGAAAAGCAGGCAGGTTTAAAATAGATCAAATAACCTGTAGCGCTATTGTCGCGCATAAAGCTATAAAGCAAGCCAGGCGATTGGAATACTAGAAAAGAATTGAGATTGGTGACATCTGTATTGTCGTATGTGATCCTTGTGCTGCCGGCATTGGTGACCAGGGCGATGAAATAGAAATCTTTCCGGAAAGGTGGTTTATAATTATTCATCGACGCATCGCTTGGTTTTATGCGCAAGCAGTAAAACAAAGGATTTTTGGTGCGGTAAGGTGAAGGAATGGATTCCAAAAAATCGTTAATCTCTTTGTAAAAAGGAATGATGTTTCTTGGACTGCTCATGATTCGAAAGAGGGTTTCAAAACCAAGATGGTCATTAATTTATTTCATTCCAAATGGGATCAGGATTAAAGAATTGACAGAATAAACAGTGGCTCGATTACCGCAAAAAAAACCGGTACGGATAACTAGGATCCATACCGGTCTTCATCAATCAATCAATCAATCTAAAAAAATCCCCTTTCAACAAACATTCAGGATTACCTGATGTCGCAAAGTCTTGAATAAGCGCCGCGTGTGTCATTGCCGTTATATTCCTGCTTATTACACTGCTCGGCAGCTCTAGCTGCGTTGTCTTTCATTGTATATGATCCATCGTCGTATGTAACGGTGCCGTTGGAAGTAGTATATACTTTATTGCAATGACAGGTATAATCCTTCTTGCAGGAAAACATAGTCGCAGAAAGCAGGGTAAAGGCAATTAATACGAATATGTTTTTCATAAGTATTTTTTGTTTTGTTGATACAAATATATCAGCGAGGGAAGAATAGTGTTTTACATGAATATTTGAAATCATTACAAGATTCGGGTTTTCTAAATATGTCTTAACACGTATACAAATCCCTATTCAAAAAAAAGACCTCCCGGAAGAGAGGTCTGACAAGAGTACTACAATCCTTTCGCCGGCATTGACCGGATCAAGTTCAATGGGTTTATTTCTCAGATTTCTCTTAATGGGAAACCTCCCCTTGTTTTGTTCAGTAATCTTACCGATGTAAAGGTCGGAAGAATTCTGAAAAGGTGTATTACAAGTTTTTGGAGGAAATTTTTAGAATGTCAATGTTTAATTATTATTAGTGGTGCCACAACTCAAAGTTGTGACACCACTATATGCAATTTTATTTTTTTCCTTTAAATCCATTCTCTTTTTCTTTGCGGCTGTCCAGGTCGTCCCGGATCTCCGGTCTGGGCTTTTTGGAAATTCCTTGTTTGCTTTGCTTGCCATTGTTTCGGGTAGCTTTCATAATTGAAAAAAGTTTAGTGAATAAATAAAACAAAATAAAAAAGGCTTCTCGCGGGAGAAGCCAGGTGAGATAAGCTTCCTCTCACCGGTATGGCCCGGGATCAGGTTCAAGAGTGTCTATTTCTCAGATCAAACTTTGTAATATTTTCCCTTGAATTATCTTACTGAAGTAAAGATCCTAAAAAGATGAAATTTATTGTTACTCAATATCATTAAAGGATTGTAGTTTTCACATTTATGTTTTTTATGAATATTGATCTAAATAAAAAAAGACACAGAGATCTTATCTCCGTGTCTTTGTATTTTGTACCGTAAAAAATTATTTCTGAGAAATAGACGGTACTAAAAACTTAGATATTTTTAAAATGTCTTTGCAATCTTCTGTTTGCCTTTAGACAAAGCCTGGCAATAAAAAAGGCGAACACAAATTCTGCTTGTAACGTAAATTGCTTTGGCTTTTCTTTTTTTCTCCCTTTTGATGTTCCTGGCTATTTCGGCATCAGTAAGTGCAGTAGCTAGAGGGATTGTTTGGTTATTGCTTGTCATAAGATTCATGAGCATCGTATTTAAGTCCAGTTATTCTCCTTTAAAATATTCTATTTGAATTAGTTTAAAGATCGTTAGACATCTTTAATTATATTTTATATGATTCATGCCAATTATTATATTTTTCACACATAATGGAGGACTTGTGAAAAGATCTCTTCAATATCTTGCGTGATCCTGGCCCAAGTGGCAAGGTTTTCATAAGAGGTACCCTGATCAATCAGTAAGAGCAAGACGCCTTCCCGCTCCAGGATTTTTGTACCCGGCTCTTTTAAAGCCAGGATCTGGTTTTTGATTTTGCGCTTATGCCCGAGCCGCATGCCAAGAACACCTTTATGCTGGTACTTCATTATTTTTTGGAGGAACTCATGCTCCCCCCAGGGAAGTTCGTAGGAATCATTTTGATAATGAATAATTTTTCCTGTTTCAATATCTTTCAGCTCCAATCCTTTTCCCCGGATTTTCTCGCGGTCTTGCACTAGTTGATCGTAAATTTCTTCATACACGTCCTGTGTCCGGAAATGTCCGGAACAAGAAGGCGTTGTACGGATACCTTCCTGATGAAGAAAATTTACAAGTTCTTTGAGCGGCTCGTCCACGCTCTCCATAAAATGTTTATTGGTGATACGATTGGTATTTCTCTTTTTTAAGAAGTAATACCAACAAGGTTTTTCGACCGACACAAACCAGGAGCCAAGGTGAAACTCTTCGTGAGGTATAAGGGAAGCGGTAATCTGCACAGGAAAATTATTTTTTTGAAGTAGATTTTTTCTTAGGAACTTTCGCGCCAGCTTTTCTGGCCTCGCTCAGTCCAATGGCTACGGCCTGTTTACGGTTTTTTACTTTGCCACCATTGCCCGACTTTAATGTTCCTTCTTTATACTCATGCATCACTTTCTCGACCTTGTCGCCAGCTTTCTTTGAATATTTTGCCATGTTAGTAATTGTTAAAATTTTATTGAATTAAAATTACACAGTCTTTCGATTTACATTCTTATACAGATCGGTGAAATTATTACACGATTCTCCAAGTGTGGCTATGGATGAGGGATACAAAGGATTTAGATTAAAAATTATTTTGCTGTTTTTGCTGTTTTGCTGGCGCAAGCCTCCAGGCTTGTGCCTATTATTCTGTAGCCCTCCGGGCGGAACGGTATGGTGGATTTATTTCTGCAAGCTTGTATGGAGCGCGAGCGCGAGTAGAGAGGAAATATAATAAAGACCTCTTTTGCTGGCGCAAGCCTCCAGGCTTGTGTCTATTATTCTATAGCCCTACGGGCGGAACGGTATGGTGGATTTATTTCTGCAAGCTTGCACTGGCAGGAGAGTATGGAGTGCGAGTGCGAGTAGAGAGGAAATAAAATAAATATAATAAAGACCTCTTTTGCTGGCGTAAGCCTCCAGGCTTGTGCCTATTATTCTATAGCCCTACGGGCGGAACGGTATGTGAATTATTTCTGCAAGTTTGCACTGGCAGGACAGTATGGAGTGCGAGCGCGAGTAGAGAGGAAATAAATAAATATAATAAAGACCTCCCGTATAGGGAGGCCTGACTAGAAAGATGTTCTTTCACCGGTATGTCGCCGGATCGGTTTCAAAGGAAAATATTCTACTTTGTTCATCCCTCTAACCATTGTAAAGTTCGTTAGAATAAAGCAAAAATATATTATAGGTTGATAGTCAAACTTTATAGTTTTCACACAACAAAAAAAGGCCTGCCCATATAGGGAGGCCTGGTTAGTTAAGAGTTCCTGTTTTCAGGGAAACCCGGAAATCAGGGTTCATTGGTTATGTCTCTTCCGGAATCCCCTTTGTACCCTTATCTAACCCATAGCAAATATGCGTTAGCAAGGAAGAATTTATTTTATAAAATTCTTGTTATTTTTTATAGAAATCCCACTGAAAATTGTGAATGTTGAGCCATGAATGAATAAATAAATGTGAACTCATAATTTAATTCATAATTCATAACTTATTATCATACAATAAAATTGAAAAAGCATCCTCTCTATACGATTGGTCACGGCAACCGGAAAGCAGAAGAGCTACTGGATTTGCTGAAGCGCCATGAGATCGACTACCTGGTAGATGTGCGGTCGATGCCTTTTTCAAAGTTTAATCCACAATTTAACAAACCAGTTCTGACCGATTTTTTGAAGGCAAATCAAATACGTTATGTATACCTGGGCGATTTGCTTGGCGGCAAACCGAAGAAAAAAGAATGTTACCAGGAAAACGGTTTACCCAATTATGAAAAAATAAAGGAGCAGGATTTTTTTCTGAAAGGAATAGAACGTTTAAAAAATGCCTATGAAAAAAATCTTCGTCTCGCTTTTATGTGCAGCGAAACCAACCCCTCCGAATGCCACCGAAGTCGATTGATCACACCGGTGTTGCTGAAAGAAGGAGTAATAGTAAAACATATCGACGAAGAAGGAAATCTGCGCGATCAGGAATGGGGATTGTTCTGAAATTGGTTCAGACAAAAAATACGACACACTTTCGTATGTCGTATTTAATCAAATTAACCCTTAAAAAATTGTTTCTTATAACTATTGAAGATCACATTGTCTTGAGTAGTCACCTTGGAGATCTGTTCCGGTATACTCCTGATCGTTGCAGGAAGAGGAAGCACCGGCTTTGTTATCTTTGAAGGTATAGGTACCGTCATCTGTAGTGGTAGTACCGTTAGAAGTAGTGTGGATCTTCTGGCATTTGCAAGTGTAATCTTTTTTGCAGGAAAACATTGTAGTTGCTACCAATGCTAATCCGATAATGATTATTTTTTTCATGTGTTTGATTTTTTTAATTCTGTTTAATAAAAAATTTATGGTACAAAGATAGACTCGCGCCTAAGCGATCTATTACATAAGTTCGGTTATGTGTTATATGATTTCTAGGTAAGTGAAAATGGTGGTGAAGGAAATAAAATTTAAAAGTAAGGATATGCTTGTATCATTATCAAATTTAAATTCAACCTTCATAATTCATAACTCAAAATTTCAATAAGAAGAATTATGTAAATCAAAATTGAAATGGTGTAAAAAATAATTTTGCATAGTCTACCATTTTTGCACGCCGTTAGGAAATAACATTTCTAACTTAGAAAAGAAAACCATTAGTAAATATATATGATCTCAAGACTTCGGCGCTCTCCTTTGGGTAGGAGGGACGCCGGAGCACTAACTATAGCGTTAGAGTATCTTTTTTCAGAAAAGTATATTCACCGAACAATCCAATTCAATCTTTACATTTTCTAAAACCTATTCAATACCGCTATAATACCTGTAAACATTGATTGAAAGTGTATAAGGGTTTTCCCTAATAGTTCTGCGAAATTTGCTTCAGCAGATCAGAGAAAGAAACAGGAATAAAATTTCCGATTGATAGCCGGAAGTTTATTATGGAATAAAAATTTTTAGCCGTGCAACAGGCAGTTTTTTTTAGCTTTTTCTGATCGACACACACAAAATTATCAAATATTTATGTACCCTATTAGTAATTTCAAACGCCGTTTGAAAGAGAATAGCTTTTACGTCGGCGGACTGTTATGCATGGCAATTCTGGCCATAAAGTTTTTTATCGATCGAACGTAAGGAAGTATGACTATGAGATACCTGAACCTAAATAACAGCGAAATAAAAGAACTGCTTTATATCCGGCGAGAGCGCTTGGTTATTTATGTCTTGACGCTTCTCGTTATTACTGCAGGTTCTTACCTATTGTTGCAATGGTTTTTGCGAATTTATTTAAGCATATTCATTGTTATCTTTCTTGCACTCGTGTACACCACGTATACATTTTACAAAAATAGAAAATACTTGAAAGAGATTTTCTTAAAACAAAAAAAGGTATACCGTGGCGTTTTATCCTTCAAGATCGTTTCCAGAAAAAATCGCAAGCGAAAATATTTATTCAATGTAGACGGAAATATTTTCTATGTAGACCGTAAAGACTTTGATTGCATCCAGGAAGGTGATATTGTGGAGTTTCACGTATCATCGAGCACCAAATATTTGTTCAGAGTAGAAAAGGTTGAAGAGTAGAATTAATAGCACTGTGCGGTAACAAGTTCAAAGTTTAAGGTTGAAAGTTGAATATTTTACTTTCAACCTTAAATTTTAAAACGCTGTTCAGTAAACAACTGCATTTTTTTATTGGTTTTGCACATCAAAAATACGGTTGCCGTATTTCAAAAGATTGAAAGATTAAAGACTACTTTCAGTTGCATAGTAATGGCAATTGCCAGGCATAGCAACCAGCCTGCCCACCAGAGCATCGGCACTCTTGCTTTGCGCACGCTAACAAAATAAAGCACGATCATCACTGCTACAGAAAGAATGAGCGAGCCTAAGAAGAACTCGCTGCCCGGGCTGTTGTTCGTAAAACTACTAATGCAGAAAGGAAGCAGGATGAGTGATCCTACAAAACAGGTAAACCCGATCAGGCGAATGAAATTCCACTTTTTGCCTTGAAGAAAGATCAATGCAAAAATAATCTGGAGCGCCCATTTGCCGCCTGCAATGCTGCAGGAAAGGAGCTTTTGTGAAAAACCATTGTAAAACGGAGCCACTTCTATAAACCACCAGGTGATGAAGGTAGAAGCAGCAAAGAAAAACAAGGCAGCTTGTATATTTTTGCGGTCGTAAGGATCAACGGTCATAAGGATTTTTAAATTTTTCCTAGATAAAGGAATTATTCCAGTTTTCAAAAAATTCAGGAATAAGGATCAGGAAAACTATTTGTCTTCTTTTTGAGTTAAAAGTTTATAGCTCAAAGTGTAAAGTTTTGGCCATGAAAAAACATTGCACTTTGAATTTTGAACTGTAAACTTTTAGTTATGAAACGGACTTTTCTTTTTTGGGCCATTTTTGTAAACTGTTATATATGCGGTATAGCCCAGACCAAGCAATATAAGGGAGCCGAAGTATGCTCATCGGAATCATATCTCTACGGAAGATTTCAGGTAAAAATGAAATCCTGTGAAGCAAGTGGCATGCTGATGTCCTTTTTCACTTCTTACAATGGACAAGGCTTTACGCATAATGCCAATGAAATTGATATTAGAATTCTGGGCCGCTACAACAATGAAGTAGAATTTAATACCGTAGTAGGTGATCACGAACTTCATCAGGAAAGAAAAGAACTTAGTTTTAATCCTCATATAGATTTTCATATATATTCCTTCGACTGGACTCCGCTATATATTGCCTGGAGTGTGGATGGAAAAGAAATTTATCGTCAATCCGGTGATATTGTAGCGCGCATGAACAAGCCACAAAAGATCATGATGAACATCTGGCCTTCGCAGCTTGAAGAATGGACTGGCACCTGGAACGATCAGAAGCTACCGCTGGAAGCTACGTATGAATATGTAAAATATTATAGCTACAATCCTGAAACCCCGCAAAAATTTGTACACCGCTGGACCGACGAATTTGATAAGCTCAACGTGAAGCGCTGGGCTTTTTCTTCGAATACTTTTGAAGACAACGCCTGTGAGTTCGATCCTGCCAATGGCAAAGTAAGAGATGGAAAGTTGATCCTTTCTCTTACCAAAAACGATGGGCCAGTGGTAGAGCAAAAAGAAACCAAATCGAAGAAACCAGGTATTGCCTCTGCGATCATGGCTGATTCTAACACCGTACGCGTTCATTTCAACAGCACAGCGGATAAAGGCAATACCAAAAAAGAAAATTTCAAAATAGCAGGTGTGGAAATTCAAAAAACAAAATTCTCCACCGATATGGTAGACCTCGAACTACTTACTTCCCCCATGGATCCTGAGGTAGAGTATGAGTTGGTATTTACGCCGTTGGAAGGGGAGGTGCAAAGGATAAAAATTACAAAACCATAAATTTTACCGATACTACTCTCTACTGTTGCTGTTGCTCTTGCTGTCCTGCTTTCTGTCAGCAAGAGCAACAGCAACAGTAAGGAGAATATTTAGTTGCAATTATTACTTATCTCTATCTCTCATAACACCCTCTATCCGGCATTGCGTCACGTGCATTGCCTTTCAGATCAATCGTAATGGATGAAATGACCATGCCGCTGTTCACCGCGGGAGACGAGGCGTTCAACATAAACTTATCGGAATAAGGATCGTCGAATTGTGGGTCGGTATTAAAAATGGTGTTCGTTCCGGTGATCGCTGCAGAAGAAGAAGCTAATAAAGAATAGTGCGCGATGAGGTTAAATACATTTGTGTTATTATCATTCGTTTCAAACTCTTCCGACTTATCACCCCAGACAATTGTGTTTCGGAAAATAGTGTTAAGATCCTGTGCGCCGCTGGTATCGTCGTAGTTGGAGAACCGCAGAGAAACAGCATTCCGGAAAAAATCCTGCGAATAATTTTCAAACGTACAAAAATCAAAATAATAATTTCCTCCTGATTTATTTTTAAATAAGTAGCCTGCCGAATTTCCGATCAGACTGTTTACCGCATAAAAATCTGTACTGGTGGCCGTGATGGCATTTCCTGAACAATTTTTTACAGTACAATTTGCAAGCATCACTTCTGCAATTGTATCCGCATCCGGCTCTGCCTGTAAGGTGAGGCCGTTGATAGCATTTTTTATTTCGGTGTAAACAAATTGATTGTTTTTACTTCCCGTCAGGAAAATAACTCCTCCCCACTGACCGGGAAGGTCGTCGTAGAGCCCTGATAAATTATCGTGTCTGAAAGTAATGATCGAATCTTTGAGTCCCTGTGTGATGAGGGTTCCGGCTACTGTAAGCGTAGCATTTTTATGAAAACGTACACGTGTTCCTTTGTCAATCGTGAGGGTACATCCGGCGGGTACGGTGATATTGCCGCTCAGCACATAGGGTTTGGTATTGGTCCAGATCGTGTTGCAGGCTACCGTAGTATTGTTGAGGAAAAAAGCATCTTGTCCGTATGCTTGCAGATCTACGTCCTGTACGTTGCCGTTGGTAATAAATACAATGCTATCGTCTACCAGATAAGGCAAAGAATGATTCTGCGGATCGATGAGTACTTTGACCAGTACCATCATACTGTCTTTTCCTTTAAGCTCATAATTGTTGACCATTACCTGCTCTTCACCGTCGATCAGGATCTTATAGGACGAAGTATAAAGCCGCGCCAGCTCTATGGTGCTGATCATTACCGCGTGTTTATTTTCATTATATACCCAAAGGCGTTGCGTAACGGAGCCTACAGAAGTGAAAATTGTATCGAATGTAATTTCAGAAGTAGAGAAGCGAAGTTTTGCCTGTGGATCGGTAGTGATCTTATCGCCGTTCCTTTTACAGGAAAAGAATGAGGCGAATAAAAAAATCAGTATAAGATATCGAATAGGTTTCATCAAAATAGGATGCCAGATACCAGATGCCAGATAAATTATTCTTTTTATCCGGCATCTGGTATCTGGCATCCGGTATCCTATTTTACTATAACAGTTTTCCTGTAGTTTTATTATTCTGTTACGCCTTCTTTCAGACGCTCGGCATTTTCAGTGATTCGGAGCTGCTCGATGAAATCTTCGATATAGCCATCCATCACAGTAGGCAGGTTGTGTACTGTATAGCCGATGCGGTGATCGGTAACACGGCTTTGCGGATAATTGTACGTTCTGATCTTGTCCGAACGGTCGCCGCTCCCTACCATGCTCTTTCGTTGAGCGCCTACTTCCTGGTTGTGTTTTTCCAGTTCCACTTCGTAAATACGGGAGCGCAGTACTTTCAATGCTTTGTCAAAATTTTTCAGTTGCGATTTTTCATCCTGGCATTGCACTACGATACCAGTAGGGATGTGTGTAAGCCTTACCGCAGAATAGGTAGTGTTTACCGACTGCCCGCCAGGACCGGAGGAGCAGAACAGGTCTTTACGCACATCGTTCATATCGATGTTTACTTCCACTTCTTCCATTTCAGGAAGTACTACCACAGAGGCAGCGGAAGTGTGTACACGTCCTTGGGTTTCGGTGTTTGGCACACGCTGTACGCGGTGCACACCGGATTCATATTTCATTTTACCGTAAACGTCTTCGCCGGATACAGAGCAAATGATCTCTTTGTATCCGCCGGCGCTACCTTCTGTAAAGTCGATCGTCTCCATACGCCAGCCCATGCGCTCAGCGAAGCGTTGGTACATACGGTAAAGGTCTCCTGCGAAAATAGAAGCCTCGTCGCCGCCTGCGCCACCACGAATCTCAAGTACGATGTTTTTGCTATCGTTCGGATCTTTTGGAATAAGCATTTCCTTGATCAGTTCTTCCATAGCTTCTTTCTGAGGCATTAGCTCATCAAGCTCAGCTTTGGCCATGTCACGGAATTCGGGATCTTTTTCCGTACTGATCACATTTTTGGAGGTTTCAATGTTGGACAGGATGTCCATGTATTTTTTATACTCGATCACTATTTTCTCAAGATCGCGGTATTCCTTATTGAGTGAGGAATATCGCTTCATATCCGAAATAATATCGGGTTGAATCAGAAGTTCAGAAACTTCTTCAAATCGTTCTTTTATGGCTTCCAGTTTGTCTATCATAATCTTTTCCTGCGAAAACGGAGTACAAAGATACGAAAAAAATTATGAATTATGAGTTATGAATGTTGAATGAAGCGTGAGGGGATTTGATGTATTGGAGGGTAATACAATCTGAAAAATATATTCGTAGAAATGAATTATATGAGTTATGAATTATGAACGATGCCATTCATAATTCATAACTCATCATTCATAACTTATTTCACTGGTTCACCAGTGTTATAATCAACTTTGTCGCCTTCTTTCATTTTGAAGCCGGAACCGTCTTTTTTAGTTACTGTACCGTCAGTAGCGATCTTAGTGCCGTTATTGAGCATTCTTTCTTTGCTCATCGGGATTTCTTTGGCGCCCATTTGGATCACTGTTTTTCCACCTTTCAAAAGGATTAATGTTTGCGTGGTAGCCGGAACACTGGTGGTGGTAGCAGTAGTAGTGGTGGTAGTTGTCGGTGTTTTGGTGGTAGAAGCTACGGTTGGTCCGGTGTAGCCGGTGTTTAGCTTCGCCATAGATTCTCCTTCCATATTAAAGCGCTCTCCTTCTTTCATCTTGGTCTTGGTACCGTTTTGTTTTTCTACCGTACCATCAGGATAAATTTTAGACCAATCAGGCATCAAAATTTCGGAAGTCATCGGGATTTCTTTCCCATCTTTTACCTGAATCATTTTTCCCATTTTCATTACTATATTATTTTTCTCGTCGTATTCGGATTTGCTTCTGTCTACGATGAAATTTCCATCCATGTCAAGTTTTTCGCCTTCTTTCAGGATATGCTTGGTACCGTCTTTTTTAATCACATGTCCGTGCTTCAGAAGCTTGCTGCCATTGGCGAAGGCGATGTCTTGTTGTAAGATCTGCGGATCACCGTCTTTTACAAACATCATTTTTCCGTTACGGAAAATATAGTGGTCGGAAGTTTTTCTTTCGTCTACCAGTTTGGTATCTACCTTGCCTCCTCTAAGCAGGATCAGCTCGCCGTTCGCTAATACCATTTCGCCATCGCGAAGCGCCATTTTATCGGATGCGTTTAGAATAAGATTTCCATCGGTGCTTACTTTAGCGCCGTTGGCCAGTGCGTAATCAGTGGTAAGTGGCGATACTTTTCCTTTGGAAAGCAACATCATTTTGCCATCGCGTTTGAACACGCCATCGCTCACCACATCGGTTTTTACCAAAGCCATTTCACCTTTGCTGTTGATCATGCTGCCCTCGCCAAGTTTGGTAGTGGAGCCATCTTTGGCAGTCACCACGCCGGCTGGACTTACTTTAGCGCCGGAAGTTCCAAGTGTCATATCAGCACTAAGTGGTACATATTTGCTGCCGTCCCATTTCATTGCTTTTCCACCGCGGATCGCCACGCCGTCGAGGCTAAACAGGTCATCTCTTTTGCGGATCAGCTCTCCCTGTGGAGTTACTAATTCTCCTTCCTTCAAAGCGATCGTAGAACCATCCTTGAGCGTGATGGTCCCGTCGTTGCTGGCTTTCAGGCCATCGCCGAAATCGGAAGGACCTTCTACCATTGTAGAAGCAGCGTCTTTAATGATCCAAACTTTACCATCTTTCATAGTAGCGCCTTCCATTTTTACGGCATAGTCGGAAAGCACCATCATATCTCCTTTCGAAGAGAAGATTTCGCCATTTTTCATTTTAGCCTTAGAGCCCGTAGCAGTTTTATATTCACCGGTTTTGCTTATTTTAATTCCATTCGACAGTTCCTTGTCCTCCTCCAATGGGATCATTACGCCGTTTTTATCAAACGAGAAGACCTTGCCATCTTTCATCACAACTCCGTCTTTGAATATCTTGCATTCAGAATTTTGTGCCTGTCCCGGAAAAGCATAATAAACCGCTCCTGACAGAAGTAATATTTTGAGTAAAGTTTTCATGTTTTTTAGGTTTGTTTGCGAATAATTTAGATATAAAAACTTAATAAACACAGTCGTTGATCGAAAATAATTTATCGTTAATTCTTTTTTAAGGATGCAATATTTTGAGCATTATTACTCAGAAAATGCCTTGTGAAACCCTATTTTATGGTTTTTAGCCGTTGTTTATGTACTTTTGGAAAACCTTTCCAAAGGCTTGATAAGTTAAGTTTTATACCATAGAAAATACCAGATGACCAGAGAAGTAAGAGTGCGTTTTGCCCCTAGTCCTACCGGAGGGCTCCACATTGGCGGAGTTCGTACGGCTTTGTATAATTATTTATTTGCCAAAAAAATGGGCGGCAAAATGCTTCTGCGGATCGAAGACACCGATCAGACACGTTTTGTACCGGGAGCGGAAGAATATATTTTGCAAGCGCTGGATTGGGTAGGCATTAAGCTCGATGAAGGAATTCGCGAAGGCGGTCCTTGCGCGCCTTACCGCCAGTCGGAGCGCAAGCCTATGTACATGGAATACGCACAGCGCCTGGTAAAAGAAGGAAATGCTTATTATGCTTTCGACACTTCGGAAGAACTGGATGCCATGCGCAAAAGGCTGGAAGCCGCTAAAGTAACGGCTCCCGCTTACAACTCTATTACACGCACACAAATGCAAAACTCGCTCACACTTCCGGAAGACGAAGTGAAGCGAAGACTCGAAGCCGGAGATCCTTACGTGATCCGCCTGAAAGTGCCGCGCAAAGACGAGATCCGCATCAACGACCTGGTAAGAGGTTGGGTGATGGTACATTCTTCTGCGATCGATGATAAAGTATTGATGAAATCCGACGGCATGCCTACTTACCACCTTGCCAACGTGGTAGACGATCACCTGATGAACATCACGCATGTGATCCGTGGAGAAGAGTGGTTGCCTTCTGCTCCGCTGCATGTATTGCTTTATAAATTCTTAGGATGGGAAGATACCATGCCGCAGTTTGCGCACTTGCCGCTGCTGCTGAAGCCTGATGGCAACGGCAAGCTCAGCAAGCGCGATGCCGATGTAGGCGGATTCCCGATCTTTCCCCTTGAGTGGACAGACGCTAAAGGAGAGAAAATGGCTGGCTTCCGCGAGCAAGGATATTTGCCGGAAGCAATGGTAAACTTCCTTGCTTTCCTTGGTTGGAACCCAGGTACGCAACAGGAATTATTTACAATGGACGAATTGATCCAGGCCTTTACCATTGAGCGAATTGGAAAGTCGGGAACCAAGTTTGATATCAACAAAGCAAAATGGTTTAACCAACAATACATGAAGCAAAAATCTGCCGCAGAAATGAGCAGATACTTGCAAGACGAACTTGTGGTTCAGAATATTTCAATAGATCCTTCTAAAGTAGAAAAGATCAGCGAACTACTGAGAGAGCGCGTAGTATTTGCCAAAGATCTTTGGACCGAAGGAAAATTCTTCTTCATCGCTCCTTCGGGTTATGACGAATCAGTAGTGAACTCTAAATGGACAGGAGAAGCGGTGAAAGTGATCACGGGGTTCAAAGAAGAGCTAAGCAAAAAAGATATAGTAAATGCAGAAGAGGCCAAACATATCCTGCACGACGTGCTGGAGAAAAACGGTGTAAAAATGGGCAAAGTGCTGCAGGCCCTGCGTCTGGCAGTAACAGGCGTAGGCGCTGGTCCCGACCTGATGCAGATCATTGAATTATTGGGCAAAGAAGAAACTGTAAAAAGAATTGAAGTGGCTTTGTCTACGCTGAATAGCAAAGTAGTAGCGTAAATCGGTATTGAGTTTTTAGTCTTGAATCTTGAGAATATAAAATTTTCTTATTGCTCATGCAAAGAACTCAATACTAATTATTAACTTATTACTTTAAACATTGAAACAATGGCAAAGAAAAAAGATACCAATAAGGCCAAAAAAGAAGATAAAAAACCGAAGGTAAATAAAGACCTGAATGGATTTGATATCGTGGTAAATAGTTTCGGTGAGATCAATTCTACTTACGACCTGGATAAGCTGAACGAGTTTCTGGATAAAAACGTGGAAGATAAAAAACTGAAAAACAGAAATGATCTTCCCGGAAAAAAAGGGAAGAATTCCTAATAGATTTTTTGTGCTGAAAATTATCCGTCAAAATCAAATTTACTTCACCTGTCTAGGCATGTATTTCCTGATTGCCGGGCTGCTGGTTTGGATGCAGGAAAAAGGAACAGCAGTACTTTTCTTCAATAGAAATTATCACCCTTTTCTGGATTGGTTTTTTAAGATCGTTACCTACCTAGGCGATGGTTGGTTTGCCATTCCACTCATTTCTTTTCTACTTTTATTTCGCAATATTTTTAAAGGAATTGTAATGCTCGCTTCGGTGCTGCTTTCTTTCCTGGTGGTACAGACTTTGAAAATAGTTGTATTCCCCAATATGCCTCGGCCTTCCAAATATTTTCCTGAAAGCATGAAATTGTATTATGTAGAAGGAGTGGAAATTCATACACAAAATAGTTTTCCTTCCGGCCACTCAGCGCAGGCTTTTGCAATCTTTTTGCTCTTAGCTTTGTTTACCAAAAATAAGAACTGGAGCGTGTTCTATTTCCTGACTGCGCTGCTGGTGACTATTTCAAGGATGTACCTGGCACAGCATTTCTTGATCGATACTTATTTCGGTGCATTGATCGCTACGCTGGTGACGTTTTTTACTTATTATTATTTTACAAACCATACTACCCTCGCCCACAAAGAAAGATGGCAGCGTGGCTGGCTGGTGTAGTATATGGCTGCAGCAACTAAAATAAAGATCGGAATTGTACGGGAATCAAAAATCCCGGTTGACTGGCGCGTACCGCTTCGTCCGGATCAGTGTAAGATCCTGCTTAGCGAGTATCCGCAGGTAGATCTCGTGGTGCAGCCCAGCGATACACGTTGTTTTACCAACGAAGAATATAGATCGCTTGGCATCAAAATGAAGGAGGACCTGAGCGATTGTGATATTTTATTGGGCATAAAAGAAATTGCAGAGCACGTATTGATCCCTGAGAAAAAATATTTGTTCTTTTCTCATACCATCAAAAAACAGCCGCAAAATAAAAAACTGCTGCAAGCGATCCTGGAAAAAAAGATCGAAATGATCGACTACGAATGTATCAAAGATGAACAGGGGCAGCGCTTGATCGCTTTCGGAAAATTTGCGGGAATTGTGGGAGCCTATAATTCTTTGCTATTGTACGGAAGAAAATACCAGCTTTACGATCTGAAGCCTGCATATAAATGCTACAATTATGAAGAGCTAAAATCTGAGCTTGATAAATTGCAAATTCCTCCAATCAAAATTGTGGTAACCGGCTCGGGGCGCGTGGGACACGGGATCTGTGAAGTGCTGGATTTTCTGAATATTCCAAAGGTGAGCGGGAAAGATTTTTTGAAAAATGATTCTAAATATGCTGTCTACACACAGCTGCTTTCCGAAGATTATCACGTGCAGAAGGAAGGAAAGCCTTTCGATAAAAACGAATTTCATCAGCATCCGGAAAATTTCCGTTCCGAATTTTTGCCTTACACAAAATCCGCCGATATTCTGATCGCCGGTGCATTTTGGCATCCGAAGGCGCCGGTGCTTTTTTCTATAAAAGACATGCGCGAGCCGGACTTCCGTCTCAAACTGATCGGCGATGTGACCTGTGATTTCAACGGCTCCATTCCTTGTACCATCAAGCCTTCCACGATCTACGATCCGGCTTATGATTACAATCCTTTCACCGAAGAAATTCAAGCGCCTTTTTCCGATGAAAAAAATATCACCGTGATGGCCATTGAAAACCTGCCAGGAGAATTGCCGCGCGACGCTTCCACTTATTTTGGCGATATGCTGATCAAAAACGTATTGCCCGAACTGCTCGGCGGCCATCTCTCCGAAATGATCGAACGCGCCACCATAGCGCGCGAAGGCAGGCTGACAGCGCCTTACCAGTACCTGGAAGATTACGTGAGGTAATCGGAACCCTGGTTTGCAGGCTGAAAAGATTTTTTAAGTCCCAGGTAAAGATGAAATAAAGGGCTGCTAAGAATACGATAACCTTTCATTTGCCGGATCCACTGTTGCAGGTTGGTTCTTTCCGTTTCAGATATTTCTCCGCTAAGCTCCTTGGCAATCAGCGCGAGGTATAGTTCTTCGTCGATCATAATTTTTTGCTTATACTTCTAAGACAACGAAAATACTTGTTACCCCTATGCGAATCAGAAGATCAGAATCAGAAAGTTTGCAAAAAAAAATCTAACGGATCAAGGTTATGACCAATGCTACAATTGCCGGCAATGCCTGTATAAAAAAGATCGAACGCTGCGCCGTAAGCGCGCCATAGATGCCAGCTACCGCTACACAGGAAAGAAAAAACACCGCTACATTTTGCGACCATTCCATATTGCAGATGCAGAGCGACCAGATCAATCCTGCGGCGAGGAAGCCATTGTAGAGGCCTTGATTGGCCGCAAGCGCTTTTGTTTTTTCAAACATATCTTCCGGCAACGATTTAAAAGTTTTTTTGCCACGTGTAGTCCAGGCAAACATTTCCAGCCAAAGGATATAGAGATGCTCAAGGGCTACGAAGGCTATCAGAAGTTGGGATAGAAGGAGCATGGAGTTTCAAATTTTAAATTATGAATTTTAAATTTAATAAATAATCCTCACAATAGTGTTCCCTGCGCGCCCCTTATGCTTAACCCCACAATTGAAGTGTAAAAAGCTGAACAACTGTCGTCATTTCATTCAAAATTTAAAATTTAAAATTCAAAATTCCCCGTACCTTTGTCCTATGATCGAAATAGGCAAATTTAATAAACTCAAAGCCATCCGCCTTACTCCTCCAGGCATGTACCTGGCCGAAGAAGGACATGAAGATGAAGTAGTATTGCTTCCCAATAAATATATTCTTCCGGATTTGAAAGTAGACGAGGAGATCAAGGTATTCATTTACCGGGATTCAGAAGACAGGATCATTGCTACTACTTTGCAGCCAAAGATCACACTGCATGAGATCGCCAGCCTGGAAGTGAAAGAAGTAAACGACCTGGGAGCCTTCCTGGATTGGGGATTGGAGAAAGATCTGATGGTGCCCTATCGAGAGCAGAAAAGTAAAATGCGCCCGGGGTATAAATATCTTGTATACCTTTACCTGGATGCAGATACCAACCGCCTCGCCGCTACCAGCAAGATCGACCGCTTTCTGCAAACAGATGAGCTCACGGTTCAGATCGGTGATGAAGTGGATTTGCTGATTGGTGAAACAACAGACCTGGGCGTAAATGTGATCGTCAATAAAATTCACAAAGGATTAATTTACCGCAACGAAATTTTTAAAAAAATAATGCCCGGTGATCAGACGATTGGTTATGTGAAAGATATCCGGGACGATGGCAAGATCGATATCAGCCTTCAGCGACAAGGCTTCCAGAACATCGAGCCTTCGGCGCAAATTATTTTGGATAAACTGAAAGCTAATAAAGGATTCCTAAAACTTAACGATAGCAGCGAACCTGACGATATTATGCATAAGTTGCAGATGAGTAAAAAGTCGTTCAAGAAAGCAATCGGACTGTTATTCAAACAACGGTTGATCTCGATTGAAGAGGATGGGATTCATCTTTTGAAGGGTGAGTAAAATTTGCCATAATTGATTGGTCTGAAAATAACCACGGTGAAGTGAGGTGTTGACAAACAACCGGAAGAAAGATGAAAACTACCGTCATTGCGAGGAAATGTTGCGAAGCAACGTTGACGAAGCAATCTGTTTGCTACGAAGCCTTGTTAATTTTAAGAAGGTGGTATAAATAAACGGACTCGGGTTGCATAGCAGACGGATTGCTTCGTCGCGTGTCACACTCCTGGCAATGACGCTTCGGCTTTTTACTGCCCGTTCTTCTTTTTATTATTTTTATTAAACCAACGTTTTTTAGGCTTCTTCTCTTGTGAACCTGTATTAGGAGAATTGTTTTGTTTTTGGGATACGTTGTTTTTCGGTGCGCTAGTTTTTGGCCTTGGGTTGCGTGCCGGCTTCGGTGCCGGCGGTGGAATTTTACCTGTATATTCAAATGGATTATTTTCTGCCATCGGAATTTTCTTCCCGATCAATTTTTGAATATCTGCCAGGAAAGGTTTTTCTTCCGCATCGCAAAAAGAGAAAGCGATCCCTTTGGCTCCGGCACGTCCGGTGCGGCCTATGCGGTGTACGTAGGTTTCAGGCACATTCGGCATTTCATAATTGACCACATGCGAAAGATTGTCTACATCAATACCTCTTGCGGCAATATCGGTAGCAATGAGTACGCGGGTACGGCCGGTTTTGAAATTATTCAATGCATTTTGCCGGGCGTTCTGCGATTTATTTCCATGGATCGCTTCTGCCTTGATATTTTCTTTCATCAACTCACGTACCACACGATCGGCGCCGTGCTTGGTGCGTGTGAAGACTAAAACGCTTTTGATGGAATTGTCTTTCAGCAGATGAACAAGCAACGCGCGTTTATTATTTTTATCAACCATATAAATCATTTGGTTGATCGTATCAGCAGTAGAGGAGACAGGTGTAACTTCTACTTTTGTAGGATTGGATAAGATCGAGTCGGCCAGCTTAACAATAGTGGGAGGCATGGTGGCAGAGAAGAAAAGCGATTGTCGTTTGGCCGGAAGTTTGGTGATCACTTTTTTTACATCGTGCACAAAACCCATGTCCAACATACGATCTGCTTCGTCGAGTACAAAAATACGAAGGTGTGAAAGATCGACAAATCCCTGACCCATCAGATCAAGCAATCTTCCTGGTGTAGCGATGAGAATATCAACACCATTACGGAGCATATCAGTCTGAGCTTTTTGCGAAACTCCGCCGAAAACTACCGCAGAGCGAAGGCTGAGAAATTTTCCATAGGCATGAAAACTATCGGAGATCTGGATAGCAAGTTCGCGCGTAGGGGTAAGTACAAGCGTTTTAATACTGCGTTTTCCTTCTTTGTGTTTTTTTTCGGTTTCCAGAAGTTGAAGGATCGGAATGGCGAAGGCTGCTGTTTTACCTGTGCCGGTTTGAGCGCAACCTAGCAGGTCTTTTTGTTTTAAGACAACAGGAATAGCTTTTTCTTGAATAGGAGTAGGTTTCTCGTAGCCTTCCGCTTTAAGCGCTTTTAAAATCGGCTCGATCAGCTCTAAATGGTCGAATGTCATGTTTCTATTTCCGACCAGATGTAAAGAGGTTGTATCGGTAGGAAAGGTAAAGATACGGTTTTTTTGGCGAATTGTCAGAACTAATGATTTAGGCTAATCTCAATACTGTTGCTGTTGCTCTTGCTGACACGATGCAGGACAGCAAGAGCAACAGCAACAGTAGCCAGAATTTATCAGAGGAGTTAATTATATTGCACAAAAAAAACCGTGAAGCAACACAAATCTCCCCTGGTCTTCGAGCACAAAAGTCAGCCACTTGCGGGCAAGGCTGTTTTTTATAAACGAATGCTAAGCTCGTTTTTAGTCTCTTTTATTTTTATTCTTTTTTCGCTTTTGCTGGGAATGCTGGGTTATTACTACATCGCACATCTCCACTGGGTCGATGCGCTGCTTAATGCCAGCATGATCCTTACCGGTATGGGACCTGTGGATCCCATGCCAGACGATGCTTCCAAGATTTTTGCTTCTGCTTATTCCATTTATAGCGGGGTTGCTTTTCTCTCCTCCATAGCAGTGTTTCTTTCGCCTGCTTTGCATCGTTTGATGCACAGACTTCACATGGAAAAATAAATTGTAGCCGGTTTATACGTTATATTTTCGGGAAATACTTTTATCTTGCGCCGCGAAGGGTTGTTTATTTCTAAAACCTCTAAAACAATTCCATGAAAACCTCATTATTGGCTTTGTTTTCCTGTATTCTTTTATTGAATACGGAAGTACAAGCGCAAGACAACAACACACAAGCCATCAAAAGCAAAAAAGTTCACGGTACATTCTACGTTACTTGGGGCTATCACCGCGATCAGTATACGCGAAGTAACATCCATTTTGAAGATCACCAGACCGGTGATTACGACTTTACGCTGTATCATGCCAAAGCTTCCGACAGGATTGACCTCTACAAAGATTTCATTCACGAGCCGATCACGATTCCGCAGTATGTATTTTATGGCGGATATTTCTTTGGCAACAAAGGTGACTGGGGAATAGAATTTGGCTGGGATCACCTGAAATATATTGTAAACGACAACCAGGTGATGCATATGAAAGGCGAGATCAACGGTCAGCAGTTCAACCAGGATACGCTGGTAACGCCAAACTTCCTGCACTACGAGCATACCAACGGCAATAATTATCTAATGGTAAACGCGGTGAAAAAATTTACATTTTTCCGCTCTCCTAAAGAAGTACATCGCTTAAGCGCTTTGGCTAAATTGGGCGGAGGAGTAACCGTTCCTAAAACCTATTCAGTGATCATGGGTCATGAGAATGATGGCCCATTCCGGCCTTCAGGATTTGTAATGGGTGCTTCTGCTTCCTTACGTTACGATTTGTTCCGCCATTTCTTTATCGAACATTCCGTAAAAGGTTGTTTGGTAGATTACACCTGGGTAAAACTATGGGGAGACGGGAGAGCGCACCAGACCTTTGCTTCTGTGCAATATGTATTCTCGTTTGGATATTATATTCCAATGAGTAAGAAATTTTAGAAGTTATGAATGTTGAATTATGAGTTATGAATGATTATAATTTCAATTCATAACTCATAATTCAACATTCATAATTATTCAGGCAGGGTTCCTGTGATCAATACTGGCAGCCGATCATTTGGAAGGGCAGTTACCTGGTAAGGTTTTATTTTATTTTTGCAGCTGCCATGGTTATAAGGCGCAAGAATTACTTCATAGTAATGTTTGTATTTGCGCACTTCCTGGATCACTTCTACGGCCTCTGTGCAGCCTGTTTGTTCGGCATACTGGATATGCACGAAACGATTGTTTTCAAAGTCAAATTGAGCCAGATCAGTGGCGGTCATTTCCGAGAAAGCTTCTTTTAATTGCTTAGGCTCCGTATATAAAAAAGTGCCAATGCTTGATTTGGTAGGATGGAATTTTTGTGCGAAATCAATCTTCTGCAGAGGAATTACTTGATACTCTACTTCATCGGGAAGAAATGTAAACCCAACGCAAATAAACATAAGCAGGCATAGGCCTGTGGTAAATATTATTTTCATAAAGGTATTTTTTAAAGTAAAGAGTTCGAATGATTGGCTATCGTTTTATAAAAATCGCAAATTATGAGCACTTTTCCAATATAAAGTTCATATAAATGGCTATAAAACAGATTATTGCTGCATTTTTATATCAATTCCCTTAAAAATCCCCTTTTTTTAAGAGGTCAATCTATAAGTTGGTTCATTCCTAATTCGCTTTTGCGAGCCTTCTTTCACAAGGTTGTTTCTGACAATTCTTTTCAATCCTCTTAAAAATCTTTTAATCCCGTAAATCCCGGTTCTGACATCCGTTCGTCGTGTAAAAATTTCCATTTAGCTGGTTTTCCTTTGTAGTGACCTAAAAGATTCACGGGATGAACATTTCGCTCCGTTTGTATCCATATCACTATAAACAAAGGAATTATGAAAAGTACATTCAACAACGCGATCTCTTCTTCACTTAGAAAAATGCTGGTAGTAGCTTTATTCTTAATGACTGCAAAGGCATCTGCCGATTGTGTGGTGACGTCTACAAATGGTTATGCAGTGACCATGAAAGTAACGCCAGTACAATTAGTTGTTTCCACCACTTCATGTACCTATGGTTATAATTTTAATTATAAGCTCAACTACGATATCAGCTTTACCGGCATCAATATTCCATCCGATCTATATACACTACAAGGAAATGTAGTAGCTCCAGGATATTCCGGCAGTTTCTTTGATCTTCCAAACAGCGGAGGCACAGGTTCTGTTACTACTGTAGGCAATACCTATACAAAGAGCAGCAATTGTGCTACGGCTACCGTATCTACTTACAATCCATCTGTAGAAATTCAAATTAGCGGACCGGGTATTTCTTATCAGGTTATTTCTTGCCCGATCACAGCACTGCCTATCGAGATGGTTTCTTATACAGCCACAAAAACAGAAGACGGTATCCTGCTCAACTGGGCTACTGATATGGAGCGCAACGATAATTACTTCACAGTAGAAAGAAGCATGAATGGTATTGAGTGGTCTCCAATCGCACAAGTAAAAGCAGCCGGCAACAGCACTAAGCTTGACTATTACTCATACACCGACGAAGAGATCATCAACGAGCACCAGTACTATCGCATCAAACAAACAGACTTAGATGGCAAATATACTTACTCAAAAGTACTCGCAGTAGACAACAGCGAATCTTCTATTGAAACCAATGTATATCCAAATCCCGCAATAGGATCGGAAGTAACGCTGAAGATCATCACTTCTTCCAAAGCGCCAATTGAAGCAGAGATCTTCGGAGCAATGGGACAAAAAGTGGCAAGCTATACCATCACACCTGGCAACAGCTGGATCAGTCAAACGATCGAAGTGCCTACATCAGGAAATATGTTCTTCATCAATATCCTTCAAAATAATACAGTGATCGGGAAGCACCAGGTTTTGGTTAAATAAGGTGTGAAGGTGCTTCTCAGAGACCACAGCTGTACTTTGCAGCTGTGGTTTTTTTTATTCTCAATACTCTTGCTGTTGCTCTTGCTGTCCTACAGTTAACGGTATACAGCCCAGTAATAAGTAATCCAATGTTTTTTCACTTTAAACTTTTAACTTTACCTAATGACCTTCCGCAGTAAAGAATTTTCACTTCTACTCTTATGTCTGCTTTTTTCGCTTCCGCTAAAAGCGCAGAACGCTGCCATCGATTCGCTGCTGAGAAAAATTGCTTTAACGCAAAGAAGCTTTGCCGATTCTTTCTACCGCGCAGGGATGATCCCTTCGCAGCGGATTTATCTTAAGAAAAAAAATTATATACGCGAAGATGATAATATTTTCTTCACCGGCCTTACGGTTTGGACCTTGCGCACGCACCGGGAAAAATTGAGCGAAGAAAATAAAAAGCGTGTAGACAGCCTTTGCAGCGCAGCGGTACGCAATTACCAGTTTTACAGAAATAAAAAAGGAGAATGCAGTTACAATTTTTGGCAAACAAATCCTGACAAACATTTTCCAAACGATCATTATTTCTCCAGTAGAAAAAAATACGCCCTGCCCGATGACCTGGACGATAGCGCTGTGCTTTATCTCTCCGACCCGCCATCTGATTCGCTGAAACGAAAGCTGAAAGAGAAGATGGTGCTCCACGCCAATACGAACAATGGAAAAATCATCCGCAGTACGTTTCGTCGCTACAAACATCGCAAAGCGTACAATACATGGTTTGGAAAAAACATGCCGCTTGAGTTTGATATAAATGTACAATGCAACGCACTTCGCTGGGTGCTCGACAATAAATTTGAGCTCAACGAATACGACCGCGAAACGATCCGGCTCATCCAGGATATAGTGCTGGCAGACGAGCATCTGCGTTTTCCGGCTTATGTTTCTCCGCAATATCAAAATGCTACCATCATTCTCTATCACTTGTCGCGCCTGGTGGCGGCTTATCCTGAGCAGTTTCCGCGCATCAAAGAAAAACTGATCACTGACCTGGAGAAAAAATGGAAATTGACAAAGGTGCCAATGGAAAAATTATTGTTGAATAGTTCTTTCGCACGTTTGGGAATACCTCAAAAGGAAATGGCAACGATAAGTAAAAAAGATTTCGATCATTTTTATTTCTTCGTAGCCAATATGAGCAGTAGCCAGCCCAACCCGCTCAAACGCTGGCTGGCAAGCAGTAAGCGGACAAATTTTTATTATCGTTCGGAAGGATATTACTGGGCGTTGTTGCTGGAGAATGCTTGTCTGAACCTTGATTCTCAGGATTAGAAGATTTACAGGATTTTTATTTTCAAGATTTTAAATTAGCAAAATATCGCAGATGACATTCAGAAGGAACCTGTTGATTAAAAATTCCTGGCACTCATTCCAAAACAACAATCGGTATACAAGCAAGAAGTGATTTTAATTTATTTCAGGAGTTTCTAATCACAAGGTTCCTCCTGAATGACAACCGTTTTAATTCTCGCTTACGCTGCTATTTTTTTAATCTCTCCATACTCACACTCCAGACTCAGACTTCCCTTCATCCCCAGACCTTCGTTCCCTCCGTACAATTCCTGCACATCTCAATTTCCGTGCGGGAGCGCATGAGGGTGTTTCGGAAGGCGCTGTATTTTTCGCCTTTCCATAGATCGTGAAAGCTTTGTTGTTTCACATCGCCAAGCCGGTGGTGTGCATCTTTGTCGAAGCAGCAAGGTACTACCATTCCATCCCAGGTGATCACGCAGGAGTGCCACATTTTCCAGCAGTTGTTTTCCATTTTATTTTTAATGGAATAACTGCCATCCTGATTTTTTTCATAGCGCGAATATTCCTGCAGATCCGGGATCAGGTCTGAGCCTTGCTCATATTCGTAGATCTGCGCAGTCTTCAGGCCTACTTCGTCTACGCCCATTTCTTCGGCGAGTTTTTTCACTTCTGCGATCTGGTGTTGATTTGGTTTTACTACCAAAAATTGAAAGATGACATGCGGTGTAGAGGATTTTAATTTTTTCTTCCACTTAATAATATTGCGCGTGCCTTCCAGCACCTTGTTTAGCTGGCCTCCTACACGGTATTGTTCGTAGGTTTCCTGTGTAGTACCATCAATAGAAATGATCAGCCTGTCGAGTCCCGACTCTACGGTTTTGCGGGCGTTGTCGTCGGTAAGGTAATGTGCGTTGGTAGAAGTAGCGGTATAGATCTTTTTTGAAGAAGCATATTGTACCAACTCGAGGAAAGAAGGATGCAGATAAGGTTCCCCCTGAAAATAAAAAACCAAATACCAAAGTGTTGGATATAGTTCGTCGATCGTTTGTTTGAACAGATCGTTTTGCAGCATGCCGGTAGGACGTGTGAAAGAGCGGAGACCGCTTGGGCACTCCGGGCAACGCAGATTGCAGGAAGTAGTAGGTTCAAAAGAAATGCTGATCGGCAGACCTTTTATTTTTGCTTTGCCTCGGAGACGGGAATAATAGTAGCTTGCTAAAACCTTGGTGGCGTTGAGTACGCGCGAAGGTGTAGCTTTGGAAATAAAATTGAATCCATCTTTAAAGTTTCTGTTCATTAAAACAATTTCGTAAGACCGAAATTAAATCCATGCCCGGAAGAATGTCCTGGCAGTACTAAATATTCAAAGGCAAATAAATTGGCAGAGATCACAAAACTGTTTTTGAATTTTTTCATCAATCCCAATTCAAAATCTGCTCTTCCGAAACCTCCGTAAGAAACGGTGGTTACAACCGTGAATCCTTTCTCCAGATAATCTGCACCGCGAATGTATACTTTAGGAATATATCCGGGAGCCATCATATAACGCATGCCAATCGTACCGGTGAAGCGGCGGTTTGGTGAGACCATGTAGTTGACATGAAAAATAGTAGGCAAGGCCATCGTCTTATTTTTATGTTCGATCTTTATTCCTGCGGAAAGCGCTACACTGTCTACCGTTACATGCTGCACAATAGAATTTCCCAGCAGATCGTCCAGTACCAGGCCGTTGTAGCGGAAGGAAGAATCGCCGGAATAGTTTTTGGTGTCTTTCCATACAATGAATCCAAGATCACGTACCTCTACGTTCAGACGGTTTTTATTGTGCTTCATGGAGAAGCATAAATTAACCCCCGCTCCTTTGCCATGACTTTTCAATGCAGAAGATAAACCATTATAGGTGTACCTGGAGAAATTCAGATCTCCGTTGTATTCCACGTATTGTCCGCTGGGTTCGGTGTACAGATAAGCGTTTTTCATTTGCATATCCACGTAGTTCCCGCCCCTGATCAGCGAGAGCGCGCCGCCGATGGTATATTTACCTTCCTTCAATTCTTTCTGAACACCGCCGTATACGCTTTGGTAATCAAAAAAGCGGATATGTGTATGACTCAGGTCAGCATTCTCGCCCGCGTAGATCGAATTTCCGCGAAAGATCATTTCAAATAGTTGGGGAGAAAAGCGGGAAGCAAGCACAGCTCTTTGTCCTATGCCGAATACATAGTTCATTTTTTTCCCTTTCAGCATCCCATTCAGGTAAAGCGATTCTTCTACTCCCAAACGGTTGTGTCTTTTCAGTCTTTTGCTCTCATGATCTTTCATCTGTTCGTCGATGAAATCTCCTTTGTAGACAAGCGATTTTATAAAGCTGTTGGTTACCGAATTTGAATTGACATAAAAATCGCCGGAAAGATTTAGGAATGCTTTGTAGGAAGGAAGGCCGATACTGTCTTTTTTATCCAGCAGTAATCTTTCCATTTTATCAATTTCAATCTGTGCTTTGGCACTTAGACTTATCACAGTTAAAAATGATAAGAAAATTATATGCTTCATTTATATATCTAATTACTCTGTTGTGAATGTTTTCGTTTTAATTGTCATAATCGCAGCCGTCATTGCGAGGAGTTCCCGACGGTAGTCGGGGCGACGAAGCAATCTGTTTGCTACGCAGCCTGAGCCAGCTTGAAATGTACAGTATTGCTTCGAATCGGCAAGGCTTCGTAGCTGGCAGATTGCTTCGTCAGTTGGCCTTACGGCCGCCTTCCTCGCAATGACGCTGCGATTATTCGCACGCACTCTGTTGTTATTCTACATTACAAACGTAGAGGACGAGTAGATTGAGCATACAGCTCAGCATTTATTTTTTATGAATCGCATAATCCATATCGCCTACCATTTTGAAATCGATGGAATAGTCGCTGTAGATCTTCATAAATTGGGAAGTAGGTTCGGTGGTGAATTCGATCTTGAAGATCACTTGGGTCGAATTGTATAAATTATCCATTGTCTGTTTCCCTACCTCAAAGCTGATCTGGGAATTTTTCTTTTCGGTCACTCTGTAAGAGCCATCCACCGGGGCTGCCAGGATAGCACCAGGGAGCGATATAAGGGAATCTATTTTAGTGCCTGCGGAATTAAGAAAATACATTTGCAAAGCAGCATTCAAGGGGAAGCCATTGCCTACGAAGACAGTGAACGTTCCGCTCTGTACGCTTTTCTTTTTCAAAGCAGCAGTGTTGAAGACTGCTGTATCGCTCAATACCAGTTGTGATGCCAGGATCGACAGCGGCATTTCAATATCGAGGAAGGCTTTCATCAACGATGTTTTGGAGGCGAAGTCGTTGTAGGTTCCCTGATTGCCCAGGGGGTTTGTTTTTACTGTGGCGGAATAACTTACTTTATTAGGAAGAATATTGATCAGGTTGGTAGCATCCGTTCCGAAGTCGTGGCTGGTAGTTGTAGTAAGTCCTTGCGAAGGAGCGCGACTGATGTTGAAAGAAGAAGGAGTTCCGCTCAGGCTATGGAATTGATTGGTGCGGGAATTTCCTGTACTTATATCATTGATCTGGATTGCTGCATCAATGCCGAAACCATTTTCCACTACCATGTTCATATCTACGTTTTCAAAATTCAGCGTGCCACTTTCCACGCCTTTGAAAATAGTGAGGTCCAGGGCTGCCGGACCGATGTTGAAAGTATTTTGACCAAGATAACCTTCTACCGACGTAGGCTGCATATCTTCCGCCGAAACAGTGATGGTCATGTAATCAGTAAGCGACAGATCTACCGGTGTACCACTGGATATTATTCTTCCCGTAAGGGTATAATAAAAAGTATTAAAGGTATCGGATGCTATCCCTGTAAAATCCATCGAGTAGCCATTCAGAGGGAAACTTATTACTTTGTGCGAAGGGCCTGAGATGGTAGCGGCTGGTACGAAAGCGGTTTGTTGAAAGGCAACACCATTCTTCATCGCTTTTGGGATCGTATAAGTGAAAGAAACATCTTGTTTGATCGTACTGGTCACATCCATTTTGATAGATCCGGAATCGATCACTGCTGTTTTCAGCAATACATCTCCCAGTGAAGTGAGGGAGGTTTCTTCCTGTTTCTGCATCACATCCTGGTCGGGGAAAATAGCGGTAGCCGAAGTTACCGTCACTCCCGTGATTGTCATGATCACCATCAGGGATTGATCCAGGGTCACTACGGTATTAGGCTGGCCAGAAAGCTGTAAAGGATTGATGCTTCCAAGAAGCGCTCCCTCCACGTGTTTGTTTGCAAGAGGTTCTATATAGCTATCAGAGCCGCCCAGCGCTGCAATATTGCTAAAAGTATGCGAAGAAATATCAGGGCCTCCGGATGCGTTCTTAAAACTAAACGACAATGATTGTACGTCTGCCGGAAGATTATTCACTATCTCAACGGTAAGCGACCCTGTGGCAATATCTGCGGTTTGAAAAAAATTATTGATGTCAACGGAAAGATTGTCAAACATCAAGGCAGGAATATTACTCAGGTCAATCGGTATGCCGTATTGAGCTGCAAATTTTAATCCATTGCCAAGATTTATATTATCCTGGTCTCCGGTAGCGATCAGCTTATCAGCAATCGTTCCAATGGAAATGAGCGTGGTATCTATCCTGGTAGGGAGTACAAGTGAACTAAGTGTCTCCGTATCGCTGTATGGATCTGTACTAAGCGAAACCAGCGAGTCGATGGTTACGTTTGAAAGGGACTGGCGATTTACAATTGTGATCGATTTATCAGCATTCAAATGAATACTGCTGGTATCTTTGATCAGGTTGGAAATGGTCAAACTGGACTGGACAAGAGGAGTAAGTATGTTTACATCCCACATAGGCTTATCACTGCTGCGTTTGCAACCGAAGAAAAGCGCCGATCCGGCAAGAAGAAGTAATTGGAATTTTAGTTTCATTAAACAGGACCTTGTATCCTTTATGTTAAATAATTGTTGATTAAATTTCAAAAACCAATAAAACGAATCCCAAATGAGGTCTTTGGATTCCGGAAATTGTTTTTTGGTACTTAAACCCGACAACAGAGTATCCGCGGATACTCATTTATATTTATATTTGTACAAAAGTAACCATAGTAAATATAATATTTTCTCTAAACAATCCCAATTCGATGAGCGATTCTTTGGTCCAACCAAGCATTCCTGTGCGTTTTCAGGATCGTTTGGGAATTCCTGTTCTTAGAGGTTTCATATTTGTATTTTTCATAGGTTTCTTCTTTTCTCCAAAGGCTTTTTCCCAGATAAATCCGAAAGCAAAAGAAGCCTTCAACAAAGGTAATTTTGAAAAAGCAATCGAGCTGTATGAAAAAGATTTTCAGAAGATCTCTCCCGAAAATGACCGCTATCAGTCGCTGCTCTACAACCTGGCCGAGGCCTACAGGCTCAACGGGAATTACAGGATGGCCGATTCGCTTCATGCGATGGAAGATTATACAAAAACTTCTTACTGGGGTTATGCACTTACTTTACTACAACAATACCGCGCCGACAAATGCCTGAAGTTCGTTCGCTATCATCTGAAGTTCGATCCGCAACATCCCGAACTCGTCAATATTGAAGGGGCCTGCGAGATTGCGCGCAACAAGACAGACGATTCGAAAGTAATTCTAAAAACAGTGCCGCTTCCGCAAAAAAAAGAACGCCTGATCGTACCCGGTTTTATCATTGGTATGCAAAATGAAAAAGAAGCGATCCAACGTTTTAATGAATATGCAGGAAAAAGAAAAGACAAAAATACTTCGCCGAAGCAAATGGAATACCCGCTCGCGGTTTCGGGGATTCATCTGAAAGGAAAGAGCGAAATGGACCTCAGCCTCTCCAATCCTTCTAAAGTAGGCTTCTCCATTGCCCCGGGGCACTTCACCTGTTTTTATAATCCTGCTTACTATGATTTTTACAAAGCTACCTCGATGACTAAAAAGATCTTCGAACCCGGCGTGCATTTACCCGATAGTTTGAAAAGTATGGATCATCATAAGGAGTTTGCTTTTTACGAGCATAAAGAAATTGTAAAACAAGCCTGGATCTCGCAGGATAAAAACGTAATGGTATTCAGTACCAACAAGCTCAAAGGCGAAGGTGGATATGATCTCTATATGAGTACGCTTACCAGCAACGGCTGGACAAAACCGGTGACCCTGGGTTCAAGAGTAAATACATCGTACAATGAAATTTCTCCTTTCATTTCTCCCAACGGCATTCTATACTTCAGCTCCAACGGCCGCGATGGACAAGGTGGATACGATATTTATTCCTATGATCTAAACCTGATGGATTCTACAGAAGTGGAAAATCTTCCCAAGCCTTTTAATTCAGCTTTTGACGATTATGGGTATTTATACCATGAACAAACCGGCTTCGGCGTATTTGCTTCTACACGTCCTAATGGAATTTTGTCCAAACAACTTTTCCGTTTTGAAAATAAGATTGTGAACTGCGATGCGAATTTTGTGTTCAAAGATTTTCCCGAGATCACTACACGCAATGCCCCGCCGAAATATTGTATCAATTTTAATATGATCTCGCTGCAAGACAGTCTTCCCAAAGGAAAGATCTTTGCCTGGATGATGGGTGATGGGAAAAAGATCAAGGGATTAAAATTTTCATACTGCTACGCCAAACCAGGCATTTACAATGCCCGCCTATTGATCTACGATCCGCTGAGAAAGAGTATTGATACCACTCAGCTCACGAAAGAAATTGTGGTGACAGAAAAAGATTTTCTTCGCATGGAATACAGTACGAAGGGAAAAACAGCAGAGTTTACTACTACGTCTTCTTATTGCCGTAAATGCGATAACCTCACCTACTACTGGGATTTTGGCGACGGTACCTATGGTTGCGGCTTTACGGCGAAACATACTTACAAAGAATACGGAGCCTATACCGTACGCCTGATCATGAAATTCCGCAAAGAAAAAACGGAAAGAACATTTGCCTGCTTCGATCGTGTAATTGTAGAAGAAGCACCATAAAAGCAGTGTGGGTGTGAGTGTGGAGAAATGTATAAGAGTTGTCATTCAGGAGGAACCTTGTGCTTAGATGTTCCTAAAATAATTTTTTGCAACTTTGTTTATGGAAATGCAGAATAAATGTAAAAAAATCTTCTTGTCTACAGATTGTTGTTTTGAAGTGAATGATAGGAACATCTAAGCACAAGGTTCCTCCTGAATGACAAAAAAGAAAAATCAAGCAAATCTTCTAATCCTGAGAATCAAGGTTCAGACAATACTATCTAGAATCGGCTTGTAATACCGAAGTGGATCTTCGAAAGGTTGACGTTTATTTTTTGATCCCTTGAATTTCCCAGCGAGTATACAAAATTGAATACTCCCGCCGGTGTAGAAAAAGTCACCCCTGCTCCAAAGCCTAATGGATGATCATAATGCGAAACAGTACTGAGTACGTTCACTAAATACCCCTGGTCGTAAAATACCAGCAGGTAGGAAGTTTCATCCGTAAAAAAACGATATTCCAAAGTGCCTACGCTGTAAGCAGACGCAAAGAAATTGTTTTCATTAAACCCTCTTAAACTCTTCAATCCGCCTACACGGTAGAGGTCGTTGAAATAAAGATTTTTCGTATCGTTGAAAATTTTTCCTCCTGTAAGTCTTGTAACCAAGACACTTCCCTTGCCTAGTTTAGTGTAGCGTTCTACAGCGCCTTCTACATTGAATTGTACGGACTTTAATTTAGTGCCTTCGTAATACGAAGGATCAAATTGTTGGTTTGGGTGAATGGTTTTGTTCCCCACATATCCTTGCAGCGACATCAGCCAACCGCGGCGTGGGTAGAAGATATTGTCGAGATTGTTGCGGTCATAACCAAGTCCGTAAGTGTAAAAATTATAATCGGCAAATTTGATGGTCGAAGTATCGGTCACTCCATTCAGCGCACGTGAAGTCTTGAGTCCCGCGCTGACGTTGACTTTGCTGAACTGGCCTGCACGCTGGATAAAGGTAAGCTTCCGTACTACGGTAAGGAAAGAGCTGTCTTGTTTGTACAAATTAAAATCCACACGCGTATCCACGCTAGAGCCGAAAAGTTTTGGATGCATATAATTCAGATCCAAGGTTTGCGAAGATTGTTTGATCTTTTTCCAGGAAGCATTCAGCGCTTTGCCTGTGCCGAAAAGATTGCGCAATGCTAGGTTCAGCTCACCGGTTACGAGAAGTTTTTTATTCGATCCTTCGCCTGGTAAAAAACCAATGATACCATCGATTTGGTTGATCTTTTTTTCTGCCAGATAAACATTGAGTGTAGCGCTACTCTTGGAAAATATTACCTCTGGCGCTCTTGTTTGCGAAAGAAAAGGCAATTCGCGAAGTAGTTTGTCGGCCTCGTCTACACGCTGCTGCGAGTAAGGCGCTCCTTTGTAGATCCGCAAATGGCGCATAAGGTAGCGCTTTTTTGTTTTTACTTTTCCAATGACGTTGATGGAATCAAAAGTAAAATAAGGACCTTTCTGATAGTTTAGCGCAGCGCTCAGCCCTTTGTCTGTATATTCCATTGAATCGAGGCGAATGCTGGCGAAAGGGAAACCATTGTTTTCGGAGACCTTGATAAATGCTTGTTCGAGCCTGTTGTATTCTTTGTAGCGAAAAGGCCGGTTGCGGTAAAAGCGTTCGCGAAAGCCCGTGCGGTCGAGCGTGTAGCCGTCGATGTTTCCTTTTCGCAGGCTTACCCAGTAAAACGGCATCCCGGCCCATATATAAGCTTTCGCAGAGTCTTTAGTAAAATAAATAGTATCCACCCTGGCCGCAATGTACGATGCTTCGTGCAGCGAAGTGACGATCCTTTTGAGTTCATGCATTGCATCCGTTGAATCCCTGTGTATTTTCTTATAATCGGGCAACCGCAGGTCCGACTTGCGGTCCTGGTCGATCAGCGAGGCTTCGAGGTAGTAGGCATTAATTTCTCCGCCGGCCCATAAGAAGAAAAGGAATATGAAAATTATTCTCACGTAGGGTATAACGATATCCCTTCAAAATTAGCATTTTTGTGGTGAAATAAACTCAGTATTAAAATTCCAAAAAACAAAAGCCAAATTCCAAACTAAATGGCTTGTCAGGAATTTGGAAATTGAAGTTTGGAATTTAAACTAGAATGCCCGGAATCTATATTCATATTCCCTTCTGCCGTCAGGCTTGTCATTACTGCGATTTTCACTTTTCTACCGATCTGAAAAATAAAGAGAAAATGGTAGAAATGATCTGCCGGGAATTGACGATGCAGCAAGATTATCTTTCACAAAAAAATATTTCCACGATCTACTTCGGCGGTGGTACACCTTCTCTGCTGGAAGCTGTGCAGTTGAAGCGGATCATGAATACGATCGCACAGCATTTTACGATTGAAAAAAATGCAGAGATCACGCTGGAGGCAAATCCCGACGACCTGGATCAAGCCTCGCTGAGAGCTTTCCGCGAAAGCGGTATCAACCGGCTTAGCATCGGGATCCAAAGTTTTGACGACGAAGCCTTGCGCTATATGAACCGCGCCCACCAGGCAAAGCAGGCGGAAGATTCTGTGCGGCTGGCGCAGCAGGAAGGTTTCGACAATATCAGCATTGATCTCATCTACGGCGTACCTTCTCCCGATCATACAATCTGGCAGCGCGACCTCGACAAAGCACTGACCTTGGGTGTGCAGCATATTTCGTCTTACTGTCTTACGATCGAAGCGGATACTGTTTTTGGAAAGCGAAAAGAAAAAGGATCCCTGGCTCCGGAAAATGAAGAATACAACGCGCAGCAATTCGAATTGCTCGTGCATACATTAGAGAAAAATGGATACGAACAATACGAAGTTTCCAATTTCAGCAAACCAGGATTTATTTCACGTCACAATAGTAACTATTGGCATAGTGAATTCTACTTAGGTGTAGGCCCGGGCGCGCATTCTTTTGATGGAAAAAGCAGGCAGTACAATCTTGAGAATAATCCACGTTATATTCTTGCAATAGAACAAGGTATGTTGCCATTTTCAAAAGAAGATCTGGATCAAAAAACAAGGGCTAATGAGTATATTATGACCAGGTTACGTACAAAATGGGGAATTGATGTCCAGGTACTCGAAAATCAGTTTGGCATACCTTTTGAAACGATTAGAGAAATAGTAAAAAAATACCGGGAAATGGATTTTTTGCAACAAGACAAAACTACTTTAAAACTGACCAAAAAAGGGCTGTTATTTGCAGATAAAATTACGGAAGACCTTTTTATTATTTAAAACCATTTTGTCACAATAAATATTATATTTGTGGAAACAGTAGAACCAATTTTAATGAATACTGAACAAAAGAGATCCTTACTTCTTTTAAAACTCGTGATTTTTAACTACCACGGCCTCGACGAGGAAGAAAAAAAGATTCTTGCTGACACTGCTGCTAAACTGGATGCTCAGGAAGAATTGAAGTGGGCCTACGATTTTTCTGAACAAGATGATATCACTTCTTTCGAAAGAGCCCGGGAATTTTTTAAAACAACGATCGCTACGTACGAAAAAGATTTCAAATTTGAATTCATTCGTAGTGTATGGGAAGATACGAGCTCTAAAGGATATGTAAGTGAAATAGAAGCGATGAGTATGCTAAAGCTTGCCAAAGACTGGGGCGTTCAAAAAGACCTGCTTGCTTTGGTACGAAAATAATCTCCGGATGAAGAAATTTTTTTTCAGTTTATTTTTTCTGATCTGTTTTACTCCTTGTTTTCCCCAACAAAAATTTACCCTGCAAGATACGCTCCGCGGCACGCTCACGGCAGAACGCAAATGTTTTGATGTACAGTTCTACGATCTGTCGCTGGCGGTACAACTCAATCAACATCTTCTCAACGGCAGCAATCGTATTTATTTCAAAGCTACTGAAACATTCTCCACACTTCAACTGGATCTTTACGAAAATATTAACATCCGCAAGATCACGGATGAAAAAGAAAATTTACTTTCCTACAAAAGAAATGGGAATGCAGTGTTCATTCAATTGCATGAGCCTTTACAAAAAAATTCCTCCTCTTTTCTCACCGTCTACTACGAAGGCGAACCGCACAAAGCGATCAATCCTCCCTGGGACGGAGGCTTTGTATGGGCGCTTGACAGCCTCGACCGCCCTTGGGTGAGCGTAGCCTGCGAAGGCGTAGGAGCCAGTCTCTGGTGGCCTTGTAAAGATCATCCTTCAGACGAGCCAGATAGCATGCGTATGCGTTTTGAAGTAGCCAATCCTTTGTTTTGCGCTTCCAATGGTAATTTGATTTCTACAACGCCTACCAATCGCAATACTACTGTCTACGAATGGCGCGTGCACTATCCTATCAACACATACAACATCACACTCAACATTGGCGCCTACGCACATCTGCACGATCTATACACGCGCACCGACGGCTCTGCACTGGATCTGGATTACTACGTACTTTCGTTCAACAAAGAAAAAGCTTCCAAACATTTTGAACAGGTGAAACCTATGTTGGCTTGCTATGAAAAATTATTTGGTCCTTACCCTTTTCAGAAAGACGGCTATGCGCTCATCGAATCTCCTTATTGGGGAATGGAACATCAGAGCGCGATCGCGTATGGAAATCGTTTTAAAAATAATATGGTGAACCTCGATTACATTGTGGTACACGAAAGCGGCCATGAATGGTGGGGAAATCATGTAAGCGCTTCCGACCACGCTGATCTTTGGATCCACGAGGCTTTTACGACCTATGGAGAAACGTTGCTGCTTGAATGCGAACAAGGAAAGGACATAGCGGAAAAATATTTGACCGGACAAAAAAGACTGATCAAAAACCGCGAGCCGATCATTGGGCCTTATGGGGTGAACTATCATTATTGGGAAGATTCGGATATGTATTACAAAGGCGCCTGGATGTTGCATACACTGCGCGGCTCCTTGAATAATGATTCGCTTTGGTTTGCGCTGCTTAGAAATATCCAGCGGACCTTCGGAGGACAAGCGATCAGCTCTTCGCAGTTGATCACGTATATCAATAATTTTACAGGCTTTGATTATACCGGTTTTTTTGCGCAGTATCTTTTGCGTACCGATCTGCCTCTATTCGAATACGAAGTGCTGAAGCAGGATAAAAAAAGTGTAAAGCTAAAATTCAGATGGATAAGCGAGGTAGAAGGTTTTTCGATGCCTTTAGTACTGCAAACAAGCCAGGCAGCACCGCTCAAGATTTATCCCAATTCAACGTTTCAGACGGTTTCTTTCCCTTGTATAGATATAAAAACCTGCCTGGATCAGTTATCCAGGTCATTTTATATAGAAACCAGGCAGATAAAGTCTAAAAAATAGACTTTGAAGGAACTTTATAAGAAGATTTTTAAAAATATTTTTATTTTTTTCAAGCTGTAAATCAATCAATTATAATAAATTTTATAGTTTTTCATAAAAAAATCAAAATATTCTGGGGGCTTTTTGTAACCTATACCCAAACTCCACGTAAATATGCTCAAGTAAGTATAATTTGTTTTCATATTCTTTGTTACATAATCAAGTGCTATCAAGGATGGCACTTGGTTACTGTAACAGATTTTTTTTATAGGGGTTTCATTCATTTTTTTAATAAGCTTCCTTTTAACTACCCGGAGTTCCTCACCAAAGTTTTATTCTGTTATTTCAATAAATTGGTTAATTCTGTTCATATTTGTTTTCATACTAATCGTGAAAACCCTTGAACGTCGTTTCGTTTATTGCAAGAAGATATTTTTTGATCGGTAGAAAAATTAATTTTATTAATATCATTTCTATCATCACCATGATCATGGTTACACTGGTAACGATTTCTATGGTTATAGTGCTTTCTGTGCTCAACGGAATGGAAGACGTGATCCGTAAGCTGTACAATAGTTTTGATCCCGAGATCAAGGTTACGGCTGCGCTGGGAAAAACATTTGAAATCTCCGACGGTTTTCTCAATAAAATAAAAAAGACAGAAGGCGTTGCCTTTATTACAGAAGTGATCGAAGACAATGCGATTGTTTCTTATAAGGATGAAAAAGATGTAGTGAAACTGAAAGGTGTTTCCGACAACTTCCTCGCCGATCACCGCTTGGATTCTATGATCGTAGGTGGCAGTCTTCAGTTGAAAAATAAAGATACTTATTTTGCAATCCTTGGCGCGGGGCTTCAATACAAGCTTTCCGTTTCCCTCAACGATCCTTTTGCTCCGCTGAATTTTTATTATCCTAACAGAAAAAAGATCAAACGCCCGGATGCGCCGGATGCTTTCAACTCCGGCAGCCTGGAAGCCGGAGGCGTATTTGCGATCGAAAAACAATACGACGACTATTATGTTTTTGTGCCGCTCGAATTTGCAGAGCAACTTTTAGACTATGGCAATAAAAGAACTTCGCTGGAAATTAAAACCACACCAGGATTTTCCATCCTGCAAGTGCAGCAAAATCTTAAGAAAACATTGGGAGAAAAATTCAACGTACTCAGCAGCGACGAACAGCACTCCGGCATCATCCGCGCGATACGTGTAGAGAAGCTGGCCGTATATATCATTCTTTCACTTTTGCTCGGCGTTTCTTCAATCGGAATTTATTTCTGTCTTACTATGCTCACCATTCGCAAACGCAAAGACATTGCAATATTAAAATCCCTGGGTGCTCATGCAGGGATGATCCGTACGGTTTTTCTTGCAGAAGGAATGATCATTTCTTTCTCCGGGGCGCTGCTGGGGCTGTTAGCAGGATTTGTGCTTTGTTCGTTGCAACAAACATACGGCTTCGTACCGTTGGGACTTGAGACTTCGCTGGTAAAATCTTATCCTGTAAAACTGGAGTGGGCGGATTTTGTGGCTACTTCTATTATTATTTTCATACTCACCATGATCACTTCCTACGTACCTGCTATGAGGGCTGCGAAGACCGAGATACACGAGAATATTAAATAGACTTTACTGAAGTTCCCAGATACTGTTTTGTGTAAGATGGTATTTTAGTAATCCATGACCAGGTGTATACCAAACCTTGTAGAGCTCTCCCTGCAACGTGTCAAAGGTTTTAATATATACACTATCGTATGTTTTAGTATGAATAGTGAAATTGATCTTGAGGGAATCAAATTCATTGAATGAAATGGAATTGCCCAGAAATTGTTTTTGGAATCCACCTTTTTTGCTTCTTGTGATATCGACATCAAAATTATGCAATGTATGTTGGTTATCAACCACCGCCGCATAGTTCAGGTTTCCTATGGCTTCTCTATCTTCCTCACATATTTTGCAGCAAGCCCATTCACAGCGAACATTTTGTTTATAATTCGTCACATTTATATAAATGGAATCCACCTGTCCATGGTTGCTGACAAATGCACGTCGCACACGGGTGTTATAAGCTAGTGAATCTACTGAGATGTACCGTAGCTCTTTGGCAGAAAAAACATTCTCAACGCCCGTACAGGTTTTTCTTTTACAACAGGAGGAGAGCAATAAGAGCATTGCCCATAGAAACAATAAATTTTTCCAGCGCATACAAAAATAATTTGAGAAAAGAGATTTTACTAAGATAGCAAAGCTCAGCTAATTTCAATATTATATTTCGTTAACAAACCCAAAGCGCCTTCGCGGGAAAATTTTGCCTTTTTAATTTTGTTTAATTCGGGGTCCAGCGCATAATTGTAAGCAGTGCGAAGATCCGCTTTTTCGAGAATTGTATGTTCAAATGAAGCACCGGCTAGGTCGCATTGATCGAAGATTGCGTTGGTAAGATCCGCTTCGATGAGGTCTGTTTCGTGAAGAGTGCAGTTTTTAAATTTTGTGCCTTTCAATTTCAACTTAAAAAAAGAAGCAAGGTTTAGCTGGCAATCTTCAAACTGAAGCGTCATCGAAAATCCATTGCATTCACCAAAATTGATGCCCAGCAGCTTACAGCCCTTGAAGGATATGGTTTGTAGAGAAGTGTTTTTTAGCTTGACTGTTGTTAAGTTGCATTGTTCAAAACGACAATCAATAAAATTAGAATGCGAAAGATCTGCTTCCGAAAGATCACAATTATTGAAGGAACAATTTTCGTAATCGCCTCTCAGAAAATTTTCTTTTGAAAGCTGTTCGCCTTTGAAATTTTGAGCTTCTATTATTTTGTTCATGTTGTATTTCTTATAAATGATAAACACGAAGGCACGAAGAAAGCAGTCCTTCGTGTTTTAATTCGCCAGTGCCGTTCCAAATAGATCTCTGTAAAAAGTAAATGCCAACAAAAATGTCAATGGTGAACCCAACACTACCCATGCCAGTACGATCCTTTGTGCGCTCATGATCCACTCATTTTTCCGCATCCAAAGCAGGAGCACAATGATTAGTGCCATCAAGGATATAATAAAGCTGTGCAGGATCATTCCGTAGTTTTCATCGTAAGGCAGAAACCGGGCCGCATAGAAGCAACTCCAGCAATAGATTGTCTGGAGGAACAGTAGTATTGGCAACAGATATACCTTAAGATTCATAGAGTGTTTTCTTATAATGAAAAAGCCTCTGCGCTAAAGTTATTTATGCAGAGGCTTTTTGTTTTTATTTCTTTACTTAAAATTTGAATTTCTTCACGGCATCTTTTGCTTTTTGTTCAGCATCTTTTTTCGCTTTATCCTGTTCTGCTTTCAACTTAGCATCAGCATCGGCTTTTGCTTTATCCGCTTCTGCTTTAGCCTTTGCTTCCGCGTCGGCCTTTGCCTGATCGACTTGAGCTTTTGCTTTTGCTTCCGCATCGGCTTTTGCTTTGTCAAGTTCTTGTTTGGCTTTGTCAGACACTGCATCTTTCACGCTGGAGCTAGCATCCGTTCCGCCGCCTTCCGGAGTGATCTTCGGCTTGTCTACAGTACCGCCTACTCTGAAGTTTACTTTGATATTCTGATTTCCGGTAGCAGGTTTGCCTGTGAGGCTCGCAAGCGCGCCATTTACAGCCGTACCCATTGCGCCAGCAGGGAAATCCGTTTTGATCAGGTAATTCATACCTCCGTCAAATTTATTAGAACCTCCAATGTTCATTTTTACATTGCCTGCATTAAGATCAAACGGTTCTACGATCAACGAACCATTTTCAATTCTATATTTAATTTTAACGTCGTTAATTTTAAGTGGATTGAAGGAATTGTTTTTAGTAAGACTAGCCAATCCGCTCAATACTTTGTTGTCTTTCACCATAGCCGAAGCGATCAGCATAGTTCCGTTTCCGCTCAGCGTATTATAGTCTGGCATCATTTCTTGTGTCAGTCCGCCTTTCAACAGAAGTGTAGTAGAGAATTTTCCTTCCACTGACTCGGCCATTGGCGCAAGTTTTTGTACCGTGTTGAAAGTTTTGAAAGCGCTCTGAATGCCGATGTCTTTTACATTCATATCGAAATCAAAACTAGGCTTCGTGATGTCGGCAGAGTTGTACATACCGTTCATTGCTACACTGCCTTCAAGCAATCCGAAGTTCACGCCTTTCATTGTAAGGATGCCGTCTTTGGCAATGATATCGCCAACAAGGTTGGTCATGGTCATGTTATCATACAACACTTCTTTGATAGAAGAAGTAAGTACAAAGTCGATGGTCTTTGGAATTTCCAATGCCTTGGCAGGCTCGGCTGGAGCAGTGGAAGTAGTAGTGGTACTGTCTTCTGTCATCCATTCGTTCACATCAAACTTATTGGAGTTGAAGGTCATCTTTCCGTGGATAGTGCTGTCTTTGCCACCGAACAGATAACCCATGTAGTTAGAGAAATAACCTTTCACATCGATATCGCTTTTACCTGCATTTCCTGTCATTTTCTTGATATCGATCTTTTCAGGAGAGAATACAAAGTTGGCGCTTGATAAACCGAAACCTTGCGGCAGATCAGCTTTGCTTACGTATTTCAAATCGGTAATGTCCATCGTACCACTGGTTGCAGTGTTTCCGTATTTACCGGCAGTTACTTCCGACATGATCCCTTTGGTTTCTATATCGGCTAAAATTCTTCCGGAAAGGGTAGTTCCTTCAATAGGGAAGAGCTTGGTCATTTTCGCAAGATCAATTACACCTTTGAATTTTGCATCGTAGTTAGGATCGTCGAAGTTGATCACTTTTGCTGCAAGTTCGAAAGCTTCTTTGTCGAGCGTCAGTTTTAGGTATTCCAGCAGTGCGGTAGAAGTTTTCATATTTCCATCGCTGTTCACGGAAGCTTTCATATTTACATTTTCCATTGCTTCAGGGAAGCCATCGTACTTCACATATCCATCGGTGAGGGAAGCGTTGGCCGCTACGGTTGGCATTAATTTTTGCGTGTCGCTGTATTTTCCTTTAGCATCTACGTTGAGTGCAAACAAGCCTTTCAACGTTAAGCTATCCATTGGGAACATTTTAGTGATTTCCTCAAGTTTTACTTTTGCAGAAAGTTTACACTTCTGAATATCGTAAGGATTCATTCCGTTTACATATGCTTCTGCATCTACCGGATCGGCACCCATCATCAGGTGAAATTTTTTCAGATCAATAATAGTATGATCGATCACTCCGTCTTTGCAATCTACGTTCAATGCCATATTGATATCAGTAAGCGCGCTTGGCAGATCAGGATATTTCATTTTCGCATCCTTGATGTTCAGGTTCAATCCGAAAGCCGGCATGGTTACGGCGTTGTAGGTACCTTTTGCATAACCGTCGAAACCAATAGTACCATCGGCGTTTAGTTTGTCATAATCTTTCATGAATACAGAAGGCACAAGAGAGATCAGGCTTTTGAAAGAAGTTTCTTTTGCAGCGTATTTGATATCCATTGTAATGTTGGTATCCGGCATTGCAAGCATTCCATCAAAACCGAATTTGAAATTGTTGATCGTAAATTCGTTTTCTTTGAAAGTATATTTGGATTCGTTCATGTTAATGTTCATGTCCGCTTTCACTTCCACGAGCACTTTATTCAAATACGTAGTACCGGCGTAGGTTACCAATACTTCCTGCGCTTTGGTATAAGTAGAAATATCGTAGATCGCCTCCGTGATGTCGCCGCTTCCGCTGTGGTCGAGGTGTAGAAGGCGTGCAAACATTGGAGTAGTAGCATCGTCGTATACGATGGTTCCATCCTCGATCTCCCATTTCTTGATATTGATGTCAAACTTGCTAGGTTCGGAAGTCGTGGTATCGGCAGCGGAAGAATCCGGGAAGGTGATATCCCAGCTGAACTTTCCGTCTTTAGTATAACGGGTAAGGATATAAGGCTTTTTCAGGTAAAGGCTATTGATCTTGATCTTATCGCCGCTGATCACGCTCATCAGATTTAGTACCAGCTTGAATTCGTTTACGCTCATAAGCGTATCGCCTTCAAAGCCCTGTGCCTTTCCTACCATACCGAAATCGCCCAGGCTTAGGGTAAGATTAGGGAAGTGACGGAAAATGGAAAGACTAAACTGATCTGCATCGTAGTAAACTTTTGCATTGATATTTTTAGCGATCTCGCTGTCTAATTTTTCTTTGATTTTGTCCTTAAATAAAAATGGCAACAAAAACAGCAGTAATAATAAACCCAGGATCACTGCTCCGGTGATTTTAAGTCCTTTTTTCATAATAACCTATAAAGATTGTTTTGATCAAATTTAACGAATGTGAGGTGTATGTACACTATCGGTAACGAAAATTTTTAATTAAAATTATGACTTGTAAAAGTTATCGTTGTTCAATGGTTGCATTGGCAGCAGGGTGATTGTTTGTGGGGACACAAACAATGGCGAATGTTAAGAGCATTCATAACTCATAACTCAAAATTCATAATTATTTAAAGCTGAATATCCAGCAACAACAGCTCCGATTCTCCACCATCGCTATCGGTCACAGCCACGGCGGTGTAGGTGTTTTCGCGGTCTTTTTCGTAGACGGAAATGGATTCTATTTTTCCAGAAAACTCTTTTCCCTCTTCCATTGCCGTAGCCAGTACTTTCACAGACAGTCGCTGCTCCATGAATCTTCCATTGTAGTCTTCGGCAATGTTCATATAGCCGATCATGCTTCCGGCAATGGGTCCGTCATCATAAGCGTTAGGACTATCTTCGGCGGCGCAGGTAAACCAGTAACGCTGATCAAAAAAATCGGCGCCTGTAAAAGCAGCCGGTACGCCTTTAATTTCCGGCAGTTCAATCTTCTGCACAGAGGGGAATGGCGTAGCGTCTGTATGTCCTTGTATGTATTCGATGAATTCAGGTTTGTTGAAACTCAGCGCTACGTTATAGCTACCAGAGCGGTTTCCTCGGTTGAAGAGATATACGTTTTCCTCTCCGAATGCCAGTCCTTCGAGATTGATATCTCCTTCGGCGCTGATCTCATCGTGGCTGCGGAGAAGGTTGTAGAGTGAAGAAACATTGATCTCCCAGACAAGATGTTTGCGGTTGTAGTTCGTGGGAAGTTTGATAAGAAACCCTTTGTCGCGCATCGGGCTTTTGGAGCCGGAACCTAAGAGAAGAAGATGTTTGTATCCATTAATGGAAAGCTGGCCCATACATTCGAGGTCGGCTTTTTCTGCTTTGGGAATCTGCTCGGTAGCGCCGGACGAGGATTTGTAAAGCTCTACTTTTTCCAGCAGTGTCAGATCGTGTTTTATTTTGTAAAGACAGGAAGCGTCGTCGGAGAGAATGTAAATGATCCCATCTACGACTTCTACTCCTGAAGCAGAACGGATATTCTCGAGCTTCGCCTTTCTGACAATGGATATTTTCATATAAAAAAAATTATGAGTTATGAATTATGAGTTATGAATGGAATTTGAAAAATGATTGTAATTCATAATTCAACATTCATAACTCATAATTTAATTTACTTATCTCTCTCAAACGTACATCCAGCATTCGCTTCGCACTTGGCTTTCTCAGAGTTGGCTTCTGATTTGGAAAGTTTGTGCAGATAAGGATTTTGAATGTTTCCATTTTCGCAGGAACATTTATAATGTTTTTTGCAAGAAGAGAAAACAGCGGTCGATAGGACTAGCGTGAAAGCCAGGATTAGAAATTTTTTCATAACACCTATTTTTTAATTTCTTTTTAATAATTAATTATGGTTTGTACTCCTTGAAGGCGGTTTTCCCTTGTTCGAGGTATTGTACGAATTTTTCTACATTGGGTTCACTGCCGATAATATCTTTGACCAAGGGCTGCTCTGTATATGGATTCAGCAATACATAGAAAGGCTGCGCTGCATTGTGGTAGCGCGAGATTTCCAGGTCGTGATTTACTTTTCCAATCGTCTTTTTAAGGCTTCCGTCTGCGCCGGTGATCCATTCCGATTCGGGCAATTCTGTGCGCTCGTCTACATATAGCGCTACAAGTACATAATCGTTGTTGAGGATAGAGAAAACTTTTTCCTCAGACCAAACATTGGCTTCCATCCGCCTACAGTTGGCGCAGCCATGGCCTGTAAAATCAATGAAGACCGGAAGATTTTTTTCCTTCGCACAAGCGATCGCTTGTCGGTAATCGAAATATCCTTGTAAGCCATGCGGCAGATGCAGGATCTCGCTGTATCTGGGCTTGTCGCAAAGCTTGTTTTCTTTAGTACCTTCCGTTCCCTGGCGTCCGGCGATCATAGACGGCAGATCGAAATCATGACGGTCCATCGGAGGAAGCAGGCCTGACAAGGCTTTCAGAGGGGCACCAAACATTCCTGGAAACATGTATACCGCAAATACAAATGGCACGATTGAAATTAATAACCGGGCTACAGTAGTTTTTCTTTCGCTGCTGTCATGTGAGAAATTTATTTTTCCTAACCAGTAAATCCCTAGCAATACCGACAACACGATCCAGATCGCGATAAAGATCTCGCGGTCCAGGATTCCCCAGTGGTAGACAAGATCTGCAACACTCAAAAATTTCAGCGCAAGCGCAAGTTCAATAAATCCTAACGTTACCTTGATCTCATTCAACCATCCGCCGGATTTCGGAAGCGATTTCAGCAAAGAAGGAAACATCGCAAAGATCGTAAATGGCGCGGCAAATGTGATCGAATAGGCCAGCATTCCTAACACCGGCTTGATTGCAAGTCCTCCCTGTGCTTCAATAAGGATAGTGCCTACAAAAGGAGCAGTGCAGGAAAACGAAACAAGCACCAGTGTAAATGCCATGAAGAAAATTCCAGCATAACCTCCACGGTCGGCTTGCGCGTCTACTCTGTTTACAAACGAAGCTGGCAGTGTGATTTCAAACATTCCTAAAAAGGAAACACCAAAGACTACAAATACGACAAAGAAAATAATATTGGTAAGCCAGTGTGTGCTGAGCAAGTTGGCATATTCCACTCCATAGATCGTAGCAGGGATAAGGCCAAGCAAGGAGTAGATCACTACGATGCTCAGTCCGTAGATAAATGCTTTGAACACGGCATGGCTTCTATGTTCGCTTCTTTTGGTAAACAAGCTCACTGTCATCGGAACCATCGGATACACACAAGGTGTAAGCAAGGCGATCAGTCCTGAACTCATTGCCAGTAGAAGGTACAACCAAAGAGAAGTATCTTCCGGAGCCGTAGCCGGCGTTTCACCTACGCTTGAAGTAGAGAGTGGCGTTTGTGTAGTGATAGTAGTAGAAGAAGTATCAGTTTTTTTTTCTTCTAATTTTTTCTTCAGCTCCTGAATAATAAGATTGTTCAGACTGTCGCGTTTAAGGAGGTTTTGGATGTTCCTGGATGTTTGCTCCAGTTCTTCTTTAGGAACTTTTACTTTTTTATCTGCAAAAGCCAGCGTTCCGGAAAAAAGGATCGCAAGTAGTATGATTAAAATTTTTTTCACTGATCACCTCCGTATTTCTGTGCAAACTCTTTCAGTTGCTCTTTCGCCACATCATTCCCATTTTTGTCTTTCTGAACCAGCTTACTCTTTTGTGATTCCAGGTCCTGCAAGCGGTCTTCCGATGTCGGATTTTGTTGTGTAGGTTTGGTGGTGTTCTCCTCTGGCTCTACCGCAGCTACGGCCACTTTGAGGTTGTCAAAAAATATAGGCTCTTCGTACGGAATACATTTTCCTTCTTTGTCGCTGCACACTTGGTACATCAGTATTCCCTTCAAAACAGGGTTTGTTTTAAGGATTTTTATTTTTTGTCTGAACTCGGCGTGTTTGGTGAAGTATCTTACTTTTCCTTCCCAAAGCGAATCGTATTTTTCTTTCGCATCAATTGCTTTCAGCGCACCGGTGGGTTTATAGCCTTCGCTTTTTTCGAACGCTACTGAAGTTACAGTAGGACCAAGATTAGGATCAAAATCGGAAGAGTACAAATACCAATCGGAGTTGATCTCTGCCCTCATAATGATCTCAATGGTCTCGCCTTGCTTTACTTCTTTTTTGGATAATGAGATTGTCCAGCGGATAGGTTTTACTGTTTGCGCCTGCGCACAAAGTCCTATGAAGAAGACCAAAATAAATCCCAGTAAAAGACGCATAATTTTTAAAATACTGAATCAATGCTCAATATAGTACAGAAATATGATTCTGCCAATAAACATTATCACGGGTCAAATAATTCCCTTACATAAGGTCCAAGGTCAAAGCATTGGGCCAGTTATTTTGCATAATTCCGGTAAAATGCGGCAATGGTTTCGATGCCAAGCAGGTAATTTTCTACCCTGTAACTCTCGTTAGGAGAGTGGATCGCATCCTCGTCGAGTCCAAATCCCATGAGTACGGTTTTTAGTCCCAGTTCTTTTTCAAACAAGCTTACAATCGGGATACTGCCGCCAGAGCGCATTGGTATTGGCGTTTTGCCCCATACCTCTTCAAAGGCTTTGCTGGCTGCTTTGTAGGCAGGAGAATCCGTAGGCGTCAATGCCGGCTCGCCGCCGTGGTGTGGCTTTACTTTTACAGTAACGCCCAGGGGTGCGATGGCAGTGAAATAGTTTTCAAACAATTTTGTGATCTTATCAGGATCCTGGTTTGGTACCAGGCGCATGGAGATCTTGGCAAAAGCTTTGGAGGGGAGCACTGTCTTGGCGCCTTCGCCGGTATAGCCGCCCCAGATGCCGTTCACATCCAGCGTGGGACGGATCGACACGCGCTCAAGCGTGTTGTAGCCGCTCTCACCGGACACATCGCGGATGTTGAGCGCTTTTTTATATTCTTCCAGCACAAAAGGTGCGCGGTTCAGCTCTTTGCGTTCGGTCTCGCTCAGCTCCACTACATCTTTATAAAAATCAGGAATGGCGATGTGGTGATTATCATCTTTCATCGAAGCGATCATTTCGCAAAGCACGTTGATCGGGTTGGCCACAGCGCCGCCGTACATACCGGAGTGCAAGTCCCTGTTGGGTCCTGTCACTTCTACTTCCACATAGCTTAGACCTCTTAGTCCGACGCAGATAGAAGGAACTTCGTTGGAAAAAATGCTGGTATCAGACACCAGGATCACATCCGCTTTTAATTTTTCTTTATTCGAGGTCAGAAATTTTCCAAGATTATCCGACCCCACTTCTTCTTCTCCTTCGATCATGAATTTGATGTTGCAGGGAAGGCCGGTAGTTTGCATCATCATCTCAAGCGCTTTCACATGCATATACATTTGACCCTTATCATCGCAGGCGCCACGGGCGAAAATCTTGCCCTCTCTTACTTGCGGTTCAAAAGGAGGAGAGAGCCAGAGGTCAAGCGGGTCGGGCGGTTGCACGTCGTAGTGGCCGTAGACCAGCACGGTAGGCAGGTTAGCATCGATGATCTTTTCTCCGTACACCACGGGGAAACCAGCGGTTTCGCAGAGTTCGGCTTTGTCGGCGCCGGCTTTCAGGAGTTGGTCTTTTACGAAGAGCGCTGTTTTGGTCATATCGTCCTTGTGCCTGCTGTCGGCGCTCACAGAAGGAATGCGGAGAAGGTCAAATAATTCGGAAAGAAAACGGTCTTTGTTTTTTTCAATGTATGGATGCATGAGTTAATTTTAAATTATGAATTAATGAATTTAAAAAAAGTCTAACCATAATTTACTGCATTGAGGAATATTTCTTTTTTGTGGATGTCTTAGGAGCAAAAAAGAGTTATACCGTTATCTTCAACGGCGTGTGCTTGGAAATAATGTTAAAATCTTTGTCGTTATGAATAAGAGGAAGATCAAAATAAAGTGCATAAAAAGCGATCATACAATCGTTACTTTTTCTTATAGTCAATCCTTTTTTTCTAAGGGTTCGATATAATTCTGCAGCACCAATAGAAGCTACCATATGATCAATAGTAAGCAAATTCAGGTAGGAAAAAATTTCTTTCACTTCGGAATGTTGCTTGTCTTCTTTTATTCCTTGCAATACTTCCTGCACTATAACCGGGCATACATAAATCTTGTAATCATTTTCAAGATAGTTGTATAAAAGATCGGTTTCTTTTGTAATGGTACCATTTAGATAATCGATCCATATAGTACTATCGAAAATAACGGGTTGCATCTAAGATTGTCTCATCTGATTAAGATCGCCTTCCCATTTTACCTTGCCCCTGAGTTTGGTCAGCTCTTTTCTTTTCAAAGAAGCGATCAATTGTTTTAACGCGAGCGTTACTACCTCTTTCTTGCTTTTAGAATTACTTAACTTAATAGCCCTATTCATTAAGTCATCATCAATATCAATGTTGGTTCTCATATTGTAAATATACACAAAAAAAACGTAATTTATACACACACTACGACGCACTAATTGAAGAGTTGTTTTTCTTTCTTGCTTGCTTGCTGGTCTCCTCACTAGCAAGAAAAAAAGAAAAATTCGGGAAACGATGCGCTTTCTTTTTAGACCAGGCTTTTAAACGCTCAGTACGCAAAGGTTTCGCAGAGAACAAAAGAAGGCAAAAAACAGAAGAGGTTGCTCCGGATTAGATGGTTTCCTTTTTCGCGACATACAAATACATCCACATCGAAATAATCGCCAGTGCAAAGAAACCACTGATCACAGTTCCGCTCATGAGTACAGTACCATAGTTATTCCATTGAAAGGCTTTCAGCACATCTTCCATATTCATCATATAGCCGATGCTAAAAATGATATAAGGGAAATAGCGACCCGACAATACTGAAAACGCTCCTACGAAAATTAAAGCTGGGTGACAGTAACGTTCGTGCATTTGTGTATTGAAATAAAAAAACACCAGCGGAACAAGCGCACCCATCAATAGTAATTTTTCAAACGGAATTATTTCTACAGGTTTCTTCAATAGGAGGTTCCATGCATTTTTGATCAAAGGATAGAGTGAAACAAAATAAGCAGTGGCAAACATCAATAAGCCCCATTTGTTATAACTGATTCCCAGAAACTGCAATGTATCTAATGTAACGATAAGCGCTTTCCCAACCGGCAGCCAGTACCATATGTTGTATGCATTCATGGAAATGTAAGGATATTTTCCTTTCGAATTTTTGATCACTTTCCAAACACTTTCTATATCGCCTTCCAGCAAGAAGGGTAAGGTTATTATAAATTCCACTAGCATAGCCAATATGATCCAGCGCAGCAGATTCTTTATGGAAAATTCCCGCAGGAGTGTAGGAAATAGTATCAGGGAAATGAAAGGCAGAAAAATAATTGCCTGAAGTTTCATATTTACCGCCAGCAGTGAGAATATAATAGTGAGTGCTACTTTTTCTTTGACAGCAAAATAAAAAGCAAAAAACACAAGTGTGGTCATGATCGCATCTACCTGTGCCCAAAGCATGGTGTCATAGAGATAGGCAATGTTGAGCAAGACGAACAAACTCAGGATCAGTGCACGCTGTGTATCTTTGACGTAGTCTATTAATATTTTATACAAAAGGATCACTCCTGCAAAATCGAAGAGCAGCGAAAAGATTTTCAGTAGGTATCCGTATTGATCAATATTCGCCTCACTTCCGGCGATCATTCCATATAGATATAATATATAGTGGTAAAGTGGAAGATAATCGGTGCCTACTTTGTAGACGTTTCCTAATCCTTCCTGGTAAATAAATTTGGCCCACTCCGTCCAGCAAAGCATATCGGATACATGATAACCTGACCGTGGAAGCAACGACAGGCACAAGAGAAAGATGAGTGAATAGAGTAAGAATGCTGTTTTGTGCGTACTAAAAATAGTACGGATGTAGCTGATTGAGTTGTTTTTCATTATCCCTTCTTTTGCACGGTGGACATGAATGTGCAAGGACAAAAATAAACATTTTCTTAAGTTTTCTTAATCAAAAATGGAGCTAATGTCTTCTCTTGAAAGGTTTTTTACAAAACTTTCTTCGGTTGTAATCAGGTCGCTGGCCAGTTTTTGCTTACCACGCTGCATGTTCAGGATCTTTTCTTCGACCGTATTTTTGGTGATGAATTTATAGGTAAACACTTTATTTTTCTGGCCGATCCTGTAGGCACGGTCTACAGCCTGCTGCTCGATAGCAGGGTTCCACCATGGATCTAAGATGAATACATAATCCGCAGAAGTCAGGTTCAAACCTACACCCCCGGCTTTGAGTGAAATGAGGAACACACGGATTTCTTCGCTCTGCTGAAAATCTTCCACCTGTCCCTGGCGGTCTTTGGTAGCGCCGTCGAGGTATGCATACTTGATGCCTTCTTTGTCGAGGTAGTGACGGAAGATCGTAAGGTGTTTTACAAATTGACTAAATATTAAAATCTTATGGTCATCGCCCAGTGCGCTGTGCATCATGTGCAGGATGTCTTCCATTTTGCCCGAACCTCCTTCGTAATTTTCATCTACCATCTTAGGATGGTTGGCGATCTGGCGGAGTTTAGTAAGACCTTGTAAAAGCAGGATCTGCGAGCCATTCACACCCTTCTCGTCGATGGATTCAAGAATCTGGTTTCGGTATTGCGATTTTACGCGCTCGTATTCTTCTTCCTGTGGTTTCGACATCTGGCAGTAGTGTACATTTTCTACTTTTGCCGGCAGCTCAGTAGCTACCTGCGATTTGTGTCTTCTCAGGATAAAAGGTTTGATGAGGGAATACAAACGTTTTGTTTTTAGCTCATCGTGTTTCTTCTCAATTGGGTTCAGAAATTCTCTTCTGAAGAATCCTTCTGTACCCAGCAATCCAGGATTCACGAAATTAATTTGTGACCAAAGATCCAACGTGCTGTTCTCAATCGGCGTACCTGTAAGGATCAGGCGGTGCCTGCACTTCAGCTCTTTCACTGCACGTGCAATATTGGAATCAGGATTTTTGATCGCTTGCGATTCGTCAAGAATGGCATAGTGAAAGTAATAATTTTTCAAATGTTCAATATCTCTTCTTGCTGTACCGTAAGAAGTAATGATGAGGTCGTAGTTGGCAAACTGCTCTACGTTCTTCTCGCGGTGGATTCCTGTATAGTTAAAGGTTTTGAGATTTGGTGCAAATTTCCTGGCCTCCATTTCCCAATTATAGATCAACGAGGTAGGCAGGATCAAAAGGCTTGCAGAAGAAGCGCCTCCTTCTTTTTGCTGTTGCAGCAAAGCCAATGTCTGTACGGTTTTCCCAAGACCCATATCGTCTGCCAGGCATCCGCCGAGATTGTACTTGTTTAGGAATTGCATCCAGTTGTATCCCGCTTTCTGGTATGGTCGAAGCGAACCGGTGAAATACTGCGGCATCGGGAAATCTTCGATTGTATCGAAGTTGCGTAATTTTTCCAGTTTATTACTGATGTTCACTTTTGCCAGATTTCCTGTTTGAAGTTCTTCTACAAGCGCGATATGATGTTTTTTCAGTGTAAGTTGATCATCGTTGTCGTCTACGAAAGCGAAGAGTTCAGTGTATTGAGAGAACCATTCTTCAGGAATTACGGCGATCTCGCCATTAGGCAGTTCAAATTCGGTCACACCTTTCAGAATATATTTTCTTATTTTCAAAAACGGAATTTCAAATTCTCCAAAACGGATCAGCGCTTGAATATCAAACCAGTCGTTGTTCTCTTTTACTTCCAGATTGATAGAAGATTCGCCTACGAAATATTTTTTCTCGTCTTTACTATTTTGCTTGATGTTAAATCCTAGTACTGCCAGTGGTTCCTGATTGCGCTTGATCCAGGAGAAGGCCTTTTGGCGTTCCAGCACAGCTTTCCCGTTGCGGATCTCCAGCCCAAGCAAGTTAAGGTCTGCCGTGATCTTACGTTCCCAGTCGATCGATCTTTTTACTTTATGGAAAATGTAGGAATCTTCCGTTTTTTCCATTTTCACATAACAAGGAGAATTATTGTTGGCGCTAAAAAGAAAATCGCCGTATTGAAACGACAAACTGAAGACAATGCTGCTATCATTGTCTTCCAATACTTCCACATCGTCTGTTTGTGCGCCAAACATATTCATGGTAGTAGCTTTGGCAAGCTCAGAAAACATGAGCACCGGCGAAGGTTCATAGCGCTCGTTGTTGATTGTAAATCCTTTGGCATGTACGTCGAAGGAAGCGATCAGGGAAGAGACGAATTTTTCGTAGTAAGTCTCCTCCACTTTTTTCGGGATCTCGATAAATTTCTTTTTAAGAAATGGTTTTAATTTATTGCCGTCCACTTCTTTTTCGAATGTATATACCTTGTCTTCTACCACCAGCCAGGCAGGCGAGTTGCAAAGGATGATAGCGTTGCGGTATTGAAAATCTATTTTTTCGCCGTCGTATTTGATAGTAGGAAAATAGTGCGTATTGCTTTCGTTGCGCATGAAATGAAACAGCACTGTAGCCTTGTTGGGTTGTACGGTTACTTGCTTCCAGGTAGGTTCTCCGTCGCTGCCCATTTCAAAAAGCATTTTGTTGCGCAGCATAGGCAGCATTTCATTCTTTTTTGTTTCGATATAAGAATGAATCATATCCTGCAGGCCGGTGTCGCCTTTTTCTTTATGAAATATTTTGAGGAAAAATTCCTGAGGTGTTACTTTTTTGTTATAAAATTTGCGGACAATTGTTTCCTGGGAGATCGTTTCGGTAAGTTTGATCAGTTTGTAGTCCTCTTCGTCCATCCCCGCAGCAAATTCCTTGGCATTTCGATCGGAGATATGCTGATGTTTTAGCGTAAGCTTCCCATTTTGGTCCAGCTGAATAGCATAGGCTTCCACAAGGTAGCCCAGGAATTCATGTTCCAGGTAAGAATATATGATCTTAAAAGGCGCAGAGGTGGAAACTTTCATATTCTATTCAAAAAAACATTATACTATCATCTTATTCTGTTAACCAAAAAGAAAGGCAAAAACTGAATTTTTGCATTTTTTAAGGTTAGCGGAGATGTAATATAACAAGAAAACCCACACGATGCCAGCATAAAAAGAAAAAAATATCGACAATCAGGCAACCTTTTTCGAGGGGGCCTTAAGAGCGTTTTTAAGCAGATTCAGGAATGTTTTAGAGGCAAAAACCGGCAAAGCTTTGCAGAATTTTTTGAGCTTCCTCTTTGTTTTCGATCATGCCCATATGGCCGGCGTCTTGTATAAAATGAACTATGCTATGTTTGGCCAGGTGGCATTGTTCCAGGTTTTTCTCCAGAGGTATAGTGCCGTCTTTTTTTCCTACAACAAGCAAGACCGGTACATTCGCATTTTTTAAAACCGAGGTTCTGTCGGGGCGGTCGCGCATGGCTATGGTGGTTTCGATCACACCTGCTTCGCTGGAGGAAGCAGCGATGCGAACGAGGTCTTCTATTTCTGACTTGAGTCGCTCACGGTTGCGCAGCGAAAATAGCGGCGGCACAAAGGATTGGGCAAAAGTAGCCACTCCATATTTTTCGATGAAAGCGATGGTTTTGTTGCGGTTCTCTTTTCTTTCTTCCGAATCGGCGAAAGCGGTGGAATGAAAAAGGCCGAATCCTTTCAGACGGTTCTCGTACTTCTCTGCAAACGCAAGTGTAACGTAGCCGCCCAGCGAATGGCCAATCATGATACATTGCTCAATGCGAAGTGCATCGAGCAGATGTTTTATTTGTTCTGCATGATAATCGATGGAAATATCGGAAGCTTCCAGTCTGCTTTCTCCGAAGCCTGGAAGATCAGGAATGATCACGCGGTAGTGTGAAGCGAGAGGTTTTTCGCAGTATTTCCATAACTCACGGCTCTCGCAGAAACCGTGGATCAAAATAAGCGGGAAACCGTTCCCGGAATCGTTGTACTCGAGCATGGGAGAAGAGGAAAAAAAGCAGACATCCTTATTACTGATATGCGTAAAGAACGCGGAGTTTATGAGGAATAGAAATTATTGAAGCTCTTTAGGCAGCGGTGCCTTTGCAAGAATTTCTTTAGCAGCTTCTATTTTTTTCTGAATAAATGGTCCATGATCAGTAATATTATCAAGCGCAGGATTGACTGTAAATTTCGTTTTAGAATGTAATTTTGCTAAAGGAGTAAGTTTTTGCTTTTTCATATTAACTAATTTACGTTATTTTTTTGTAATTAAAAATGCTTCATAAGAACAGTTACTTTGAAATTTCTCCCAGCTATTTTTTCGAAAACCGTATACATTAAAATCTTTTTCTATAATATATAAGTTATTGGAAATCCCTATTTGATATAAACGAGTTCTGGATTTTGTACTCCCTTTTGCCAAAACAAATGCTCGAGGGTATTTAGAAAAGAAATCGTATACGGTCATTGCTACAGTTGACAAAACCATTTTACTATCCTTGTTATCAGAAAATTATATCATCTCGAACCTTGTCATTGAAATCCACATCACCGAAACCTAAATTGTACAACAAAGGTTTTTTCTCAATGTTTGTAAATATGACTCGTTTATTAATTTTTCCTTTAGGTCCAATACTAAAAAAATCATACTGTAAGTGAGAAGAAGAAATCTCCACTTCATATCTTGGATGATGCATGAAAAAATGTAAATTCAAAAAATAAAAAATGAATGAACGCCAGTTGTCACAGCCAACCTGGCATTCAGAAGATCTTATCAGATCAGGACATCACCTTCTCCTGCTTCCGCGCGATGAGCTTCTTCACAGCTTCTACAATGCCTTCAGGATCATAGCCACATTCTGCGTGCAGTTCCAATTGTTCACCATGTTCTACCACCCGGTCTGGAATTCCGAGACGGATCATTTTAGCAGTATAATTATGCTCCGCCATAAACTCCAATACCGCACTTCCGAAACCACCCATCAGGCAGCCGTCTTCTACTGTTACGATCTTGTTGAATTTGGAAAAAATTTCGTGCAATAATTTTTCGTCAAGCGGTTTTGCAAAACGCATGTCGTAATGTGCCGGATAAATATCCTCCGTAGCTAGCAGATCACAAGACTTCACAGCATAGTTGCCGATATGACCCAGTGTAAGAATAGCTACTTCTTTTCCTTCGCGGACCAGACGACCGGTGCCAGTTTCTATTTTTTCGAAAGGAGTTCTCCACTCCGGCATCACACCTTGTCCGCGCGGGTAGCGGATCGTGTAAGCGCCGCCTGTGTGAAGAGTGCCGGAATACATCATATTCCTCAACTCTGATTCATTCATCGGTGAGCAGATCACCATGTTTGGGATACAGCGCATGAACGCGATATCGTACGCGCCATGGTGTGTAGGACCATCTGCGCCTGCAATGCCGGCACGGTCGAGACAAAAGATGACGGGTATTTTCTGAATGGCTACATCGTGTACTACCTGGTCGTAGCCGCGCTGCATGAAGCTAGAGTAAATATTGCAGAAAGGAATCATACCCTGCGTTGCTAAGCCTGCCGAGAAGGTTACGGCATGTTGCTCTGCAATGCCCACGTCAAGCGCGCGATCGGGCATTTCTTTCATCATGATGTTCAGCGAAGAGCCGGAAGGCATCGCTGGCGTAACACCCATGATCTTCGGGTTTTGCTTGGCCAGTTCCAGAATGGTATGTCCGAATACGTCCTGGTATTTTGGAGCCTGCGGTGTATCGTATGTTTTTTTGACAATCTCTCCAGTCTCTTTGTTGAAGAGTCCCGGCGCATGCCAAAGGGTTTGATCTTTTTCTGCTAAAGAATATCCTTTGCCTTTTGTAGTAAGAATATGTAGCAACTTAGGACCAGGAATATTTTTCATATCTTTGAAAACACTCACCAGGTGGTCCAGGTCGTGGCCATCTACCGGGCCGAAGTAGCGGATCTGGAGTGATTCGAAAAGATTACTATTTTTAAGAAGAGTAGCTTTAAGACCTGCTTCTATTTTTGAAGCGATCTGTTGTGCAGCCGGCGCGATTTTTTTCATTTTACCCAGCATATGCCAGATCTCATCGCGCATGCGGTTGTAAGTGCTGGAAGTAGTGATGTCTACCAGATAATCTTTGAGCGCTCCTACGTTCGGGTCAATCGCCATGCAGTTGTCGTTGAGTACGACCAACAGATTGGCGCCTGCAATTCCCGCGTGGTTCATGGCTTCGAAAGCCATTCCCGCAGTAAGTGCACCATCGCCGATCACGGCAATATGCTGACGATCTTTTTCTCCTTTGGCGGCAGAAGCTACTGCCATTCCAAGCGCAGCGGAAATGGATGTTGAAGAGTGGCCTACGCCAAAAGCGTCGTAAATGCTTTCGCTTCTTTTAGGAAATCCGGAAATGCCTCCGTAAAGACGGTTGGTATGAAAAGTATCTTTTCTGCCGGTGAGTATTTTATGTCCATATGCCTGGTGGCCTACGTCCCACACCAGTTGGTCATCGGGAGTATTGAAGACATAATGAAGCGCTACGGTCAGCTCTGCTACCCCCAGACTGGCGCCAAAATGGCCACCGTACACAGAAACATTGTCGATAATAAATTCTCTCAGCTCATTACATAGTTGAAGTAACTGGCTTTCGTCCAGTTTTCTAAGGTCTTCCGGAGAATTAATGTCGGCTAATAATTTACCCGCTTTGATCAAAATCCTAAAATAGTTAAATGCTGTGAACTACAAATATATATAATTTCCCGTAATTTTATCCGATTAAAACCGTTTAAAATACAGCCTTTCTGCCAATTACTAGTTATCCACGTGGATAGTGGAAAAATAACAATTCCTGCAGTCTATATGTTTATACGTTATCCTTCTAATTTTACAAACTATGAGTAACGAAAACTTTGAGATAGAACTGCCTTTGTTCAAAGGACCGTTTGACTTGCTTCTATTTTTTATAGAACGTGATGAGCTGGATATTTATGATATTCCGATCTCAAAAATCACTAACGACTTCCTTTCTTATCTCCATCACCTGGAGAAAATGAATATTGAAGTAGCCAGCGAATTTATTCTGGTAGCTTCTACACTCATGCGCATCAAGGCCAAAATGCTGCTTCCAAGACCTGAGATCGACGAGCAGGGCAATGAGGTTGACCCTCGCGAAGAGTTGGTAGCGCATCTACTGGAATATAAAAAATACAAGTCTGTCATCGGCGAACTCTCTTCGTTGGAAGAATCTTCCCTTCAAAGAGAAAAACGCGGAAACGTACTGCGCGAACTGAAGCAACTAGCCGAAGTGAACGATGTTGAAGCCGAGCTTCAGGATCTTGATCTTTATAAGCTTCTGAAAGTATTTGAAAAAGTGATCGTCCGTTTTGAGACGGAAAAAAATAAGCCAATCCATAAGGTAATCCAATATCCTTACAGCATCGAAGAAAAAAAGGAATACATACTTCGCAAAGTAGGGCTGGTTTCCAAAGTTTCCTTTCTGGATGTGATGAAAGACAGTACCGAAAAGATCGAAGTTATTTATAGCTTTCTGGCAATCCTGGAATTGCTACAGATGCATTTTATTATGATCTATATTGGAGAAGGATTCAATAATTTCTGGATCGAAAAATACGACGAAAAACACACGCAAACGCTTGTGAACGAATGGGACGAGTAACAGTGTGAGTGTGAGTCTTGAGAATATTCTCAAGACTCACACTCACACTCCAGGCTAGTATTGCTCCATTCTTGAAAAGAAAAAACTCCCTTCTATTTGTGCATTTTCATCAGAGTCAGAACCATGAATGGCATTGGACTCCAGCGAGCGTGCATATTTTTTGCGGATCGTGCCTTCTTCTGCATTGGCAGGGTTGGTAGCGCCGATCAGTTTACGAAAATCTGCTACCGCATTTTCTTTTTCCAGGATCATTGCTACAATATGATTGGCCGACATGATTTTTTTCAGGTCTTCGTAAAAAGGTTTTCCTGTATGTACTTCGTAAAATTGTCCTGCCCGTTCAGGAGTCAGTTTGGTCATTTTCATTGCCACGATTCTAAATCCTGCCTCCTCGATCATTTTGGTAATAGCCCCGGTATAGCCGTCTTTCACAGCATCCGGCTTCACCATGGTAAAAGTTCTGTTTGTCGCCATTTCTGGATAAAATTATTGTTAACTAATGAAACAAAAATACGAGGATTATTGAAAAATGCGCCATTAATCTGTTTTTAATATTGTAGTTGCTGCTATGGATGCCAGATGCCGAATACCTGATGCCCGATAAAAAATGTGATTTATACAGGTTTTGTAATTTTAAAATTTACATTTTACAATCCTTCTTTAATGCAGCTTATCAGAGCTATAGTTGCAAATTTTTATCGGGCATCAGGTCTCGGCCATCAGGTATCCGATATCTATTCTATTTACTTCGTATAGTTTTTGCTTTTCAGGCAATTATTCATCATTTTTACGGACTATTTTAGCATGTTTTTAAGTATACAGAATGCAAAGCATACAAGGGTTGAAAGAACTGCTTAGTTCACCCAGAAAAATTCTGATCACCACTCACCATAAACCTGATGCAGACGCTCTTGGGTCTTCATTGGCACTGAGAGGTTACCTGTTGAAAAAAGGACATACTGTTTCCGTAGTCACCCCTTCCGATTATCCTTCTTTTTTAAATTGGATGGAAGGCAATGATTCAGTAATTAACTTTGAGGGCAACGAAGAAAAAAGTAATCGCATCTGCGAAGAAGCCGATGTGATCTTCTGCCTTGACTTCAACGCGCTCTCCAGGATCAATAAGTTTGGTGAATCAGTAGCAAAATCCAAAGCGAAGAAAGTACTCATTGATCATCACCTGGAGCCGGAAAAATTTGCCGACTTTATTTTCTCCGATACTTCCGCCGCCGCTACTGCAGAGCTTGTCTACGACATCATCACCGCCATGGGCGACAACAAACTAATCGATGTTCCCATCGGAGAGTGTATCTATGCCGGCATCATGACCGATACCGGATCATTCCGTCACCCAAGCACCAGTAAAAAAGCACATTTGATCGCCGCCGAACTGATCGAGAAAGGGGTCAACACTTCCAATATTCATCAACTGATCTACGACAATAATACTGAAACCAAAATTCGTTTTCTGGGATTTGCCTTGTCGGAAAAACTGATCGTACTCAAAGAATTTCATACCGCTTATATGCTCATCAACGGAAATGAGCTGGCACGCTTCGATTCTAAAACCGGCGATACAGAAGGACTGGTCAACTTCGCGTTGTCTATCAACGGCATTACTATGGCCGCGGTTATTATAGAAAGACCGGATGGCATTAAAATGTCTTTCCGCTCCAAGGGCGATTTCTCTGTAAATGTTTTTGCAAGAAAATATTTTGAAGGAGGTGGACATAAAAACGCTGCCGGAGGACGCTCTTCCCTTTCATTGAAGGAAACAGAAAAAAAATTCCTTTCCGTACTGCCGGAGTTCAAGCAGCAATTAGCTAGTTATCCATCCATTTAAATTTTAAATACATATTCTAATGACACTTAAAAAATCAATCCTATTCACCGCTGCTGCAGCGCTGACTTTCCTCTTGCAGTCATGCGGAGAATACAAAAAAACCGACAGCGGTCTTGAATACAAAATTATCGTAGACTCTGCCGGACCAACTATCGAATTGGGTGGTGCTGCGTTTGTAAACGTTCGCTACGTAAACGAAAAAGACACTTTCGAATCGATGAAAGCTATGGGACAACCAATGGCGATCCCGCTTCCGGATTCTTCTACAACGAAGGCATTGCTGGAAGAAGCGCTTACGATGCTTTCTAAAGGTGATAGTGCTTCTTTTAAATTCAACAATGATTCACTTTATAAATATGTTTTCCATGCACCTCTTCCAAAAGAGCTGAAGCCTGGTAGCACTACTACTTTTTACTTCCGTGTAGTAAACGTTTGGAGCAAAGATTCTGTGAAAAAATTCAGAGACAAACAAAGAGAAGAAATGCTGGCAATGGAGATCAAACGTAAAGTTCAAATACAAATGGATTCTCTTGCAATTGCAGATTACTGCAAAAAAAATCACCTGAAAACGCAGCGTACTATGGACGGTGTTTATTATGTAGTGAAAAAATCTGTAGAAGGAGTTACGCTTCAGCCTGGAGACACTGCTCAAACT
>Ga0310813_10000031_pt1 | contig 114324 bp, 91 predicted proteins | sample YN3metagenome_FD_203086 | JGI IMG/M metagenome (GOLD analysis project Ga0310813, IMG submission 203086) | Soil microbial communities from experimental microcosm in Duke University, North Carolina, United States - YN3 | ecosystem: Engineered > Artificial ecosystem > Soil microcosm >... | reverse complement strand
CGCTATTCGTGACGCAGGGCCGGGACGAGCGCGGCCCGCAGCGCGACCGAGGTCGCGACGCGGATCCAGCCCAGCGAAAGGACGGTCGTCCCCACGAGGAAGAGCGCCAGCAGGCCGAACGGCAGGTGGTTCTGCGGCTGCAGCGCGCTCGGGCCGATCGCCAGCGCCGATGCCACGGTTCCCGCCACGATCCCCGCGAGCACCAGGAAGCGATGCTCCGCCATCACGACGCCCGCCGCCTGCTCCTTCGTGTAGCCGACCGCGCGAAGCAGCGCCAGCTCCCCCCGGCGCTCCATCACGTGACGCAGCACCAGCACCCCCATTCCGGCGCTCCCCAGCAGCAGCCCGAGGCCGCCCAGCACCATGAACATCCGGAGGTAGGAGCTTTCGACGACGTAGAACTCCTTCAGGCGCTCCACCGAGGACAGCGGGTCGAAGCCGCGCGTCCCCAGCCGCGTGGAGAGGAACTGCGCGACCTTCGTCTCCCGTCCCGCCGGGACGTCGATCAGGAAGGTCCGATAGCCGCCCTCGGAGGGATACAGCCGCGTGAACGCCGTCTGCGAGATCAGCAGGCGGCCCTGCAGCACCGAGAGCCGTGACGGGAGCGCGCCCACCAGCTTCACCTTGAAGGCCTGGCCCCGCTCATCCTGGTAGTCCAGGAGATCGCCGTCGTCCTTGCCCACCTTCCTCTTCAGCTTCCACATCGCCGTCGCGGAGTCCCCCACCAGCGCCGGCACGACGCCCGGCACCACCGGCTGATCGAGCAGGCCCCAGAGCTCCGGCCCCGCGAAGGCGCCGAGCGCGGCCATCCGCGACGCGTCCACGCCCAGCAGCGGCGGTGTGAGCGACTGGTTCAGGTTCAGGCAGCTCGCGTCGTCGCCCTCGTGAACCCGCAGCGGGACGATCGACACGCCCCCCATCAGCTCCTTGTCCGTCAGGCGCAGCTCCTTCCGCACCCGCTCGTCGTCGAGATTGTCCGGGATCGCGATGCTGGACTCGGCGTAGAGGCCGAAGCCGCCCGTGCCCGACTTCCGCTCGCCCGCCTGGACCGAGAGGTCCTCCTTCATCGCCGAGACCGAGAAGACGACGAAGCAGCCGCAGGCCAGCATGCCGGCGGTCGCGAGGCTCCGGCCCGGCCGCCGCGCCGCGTTGCGCACGCCGAGCTCCCGCACCGAGAGGCGAGACGACGTCCGGGCCGAGAGCCGGCCCAGCTGCATCCGCACCTGCGAGAGTCCCGCGACCAGCAGCAGGCCCCCGGCGCCGAAGAACGCCCCGGCCGGATTCGGCAGCTTCGCGATCAGCGCCCCGAGCGCCACGCCCGCGGCCCCGAGAAGGCTCAGGACGAAGACGATCAACCGAACTCGGCCGCTCCCCTGCCGCGGCGCGGCCGACTCCAGCGAGACCGAGAAGTCCTCGGCGACGAGCTCGCGCACCGGACGCTTCGACTGCCGACGCAGCGCGAGCGCCATCGCGAGCAGCGAGATCACGGCCGCGGCTGCGGCGCCGATCAGCGCCGTCGAGCCCCGCGCGTGGAACTCGATGGCCGCGTCCGCGACGGCCCCGCTCCACGCGCTCCCGAGGCCCCAGACCAGGGCCTTCGCGAACGCGAGCCCCAGCGGAATCCCGATCAGCGACCCCGTCGCGGCCAGGAGCGCCCCTTCCCCGAGGAAGAGGCGCCGCACCTGCGCGGGCGTGTAGCCGACCGCGAAGAGCACGCCCATCTCGCGCGCCCGCTGCTCGACGGAGAAGACGAAGAACATCGCCGTCAGGATCAGCGAGGCCGCCACCAGGAAGATGCTCATCCCCAGGAAGAGCTGGCCGAGGTCCATCGACTCGGAGGCGGCCTTCAGGGCGGCCTCGCGCACGGGACGAAACACGAGCCCGGACTTCCCCGGATCAATATGCTCGCGGAGCGCGTCGCGGAGTTCCGTCGCATTGGTCTTCGACGCGGGGTAGCGGACCGCCATCAGGTCGCCGTGGCGGCTGGCCCACATGTCCCGCCCGGCCCCGTACGTGACAAAGGCCTTGGGGGTCTGCCGATGCTGCTTCCAGTACGCCTCGTTCGCCTCGTCCTTGAGCTCCTGCTCGTCCATCGGGATGCCGATCTTCCAGTTCTTGCAGGCCTCGACGTCGGTGAGGCCCGGGAACTCCGGCACGAGCTCCTTCTCCCCCGCCAGGGCCTCCATCTCCACGACGCCGCGCACGCGGAACGACCGGGACATCTTCTCGAACGTGCTGCCGACCGTGGGCACCGAGTAGACGACCTGGATGGAGTCGCCGACCTTGACCGCGATCTGATCCGCCAGCCAGCGGTTCACGAGAATTTCGTCGTCCTTCATCCCGACGGGGACCGGTCCCAGCTTCGGATCCGGATTCGGCGACATCGCGGTCACGAACGAGTAGGGCGTCGCCTTTCCCTTTTCCGACGACAGGCGGTCGACCAGGTAGTAGACGACCTCGACGCCGTCCGGACGAAGGGTGCGCGCGGGCTCGGCCACGCCGAAGTCGAGGTAGACGCGTTCGCTCTGGAGCTGCACCACGCCACGACCTTCCGGAGCGCGCAGGACGAGGCCCAGGTCGTCCAGGGTCCACGCGCTGCGCAGCCAGTCCTGCGGATCCCCGCGGGTGGCTCCCGCGACGACGAGGTTCGCCTTGTGGGGCAGGTCGAGCGTCTGCTGGAGCCAGCCCCGGTCCACGAACGCGGTGGCGGGGCCCGCCTGGTCGGACTTCAGGCTGAAACGCCCGAGCTGCGCGTCGCTCAGCACCGCCACGACCGTCAGGAGCGAGCGGCGCGTGTCCTTCTCGTTCTGCGACGCGAGCGGCGCCTCCTTGGAGAGCAGCCCGGGCTTGAAGGTGCGCAGCGCGACCTCCTCCCCCGCCTTCGCGCCCAGCGCCGCGGCCAGCTTCTCGTTGAGGGCGACCTGGCCCGGCCCGAGCGTCAGCGCCGGCGGATGCTCCGCCAGCGCGAAGAACGCGGAGTCGACCCCGAGCACCTCGACGCGGTTGACCTGGGTCGCGTCGCGGATCGCCATCCCCTGGACGCGCAGCGCCGCCGCGACGTCGGTCTTCAGGCCGTCGCGGATCCGGCGCCCGAGCTCGTCGCGGAAGAAGCGGTTGCCGACGTCGAGCGCGGAATGGACCCGGCCGAGCCTCGCCAGCGCCGTGTGTTCCAGGGTGCCCTTCACGGAGTCGCCCACGAAGAGCGCCCCGACGAGCACGGCGGCCGAGACGGCGCAGCCGGCGATGACGCCGAGGTGGGTCCGGCGGTAGAACTGGATGCCCCGATGCACCAACGTCAGTTTGTTCATCGCGGCGCGAGACGCCCGTCTCGAAGTTCCAGCACCTTCCCCGCCTTCGCGGCCAGATCCGCGGAGTGGGTGACGTAGATCAGCGCGACGCCCTCCTCGCGGTTCAGCTGGCCCAGCAGCGCCGCGAGCGACTCGGCGCTGCCGCGGTCGAGCGACCCGGTGGGCTCGTCGGCGAGGAGCAGCTTGGGCTTATTGATCAGCGCGCGGACCACGGCGGCCCGCTGGCACTCGCCGCCCGAGAGCTGCCCGGGCCGGTGCGAGAGGCGCTGTCCGAGGCCCACGCGCTCCAGGAGCGCGCGGGCCCGCGCCTCGACGTCGCCCGCCCCTTTCGTCACCAGGGTGGGCACGAGCACGTTCTCGAGGATCGAGCACTGCGGCAGCAGGTGGTGGAGCTGGAAGACGAAGCCGACGACCTGCGAGCGGACGGCCGCCAGCTCCGCCTCGGGCAGCGCCGAGACGTCGCGGCCGTCGAGGCTCACGCGGCCGGAGCTCGGCCGGTCGAGCGTCCCGATGATGTTCAGCAGCGTGCTCTTCCCGCAGCCGGACGGGCCCGCGATGGCCACGGACTCGCCCTTGGCGATCGCGAGGTCGACGCCCCGCAGCACCGAGGTCTCGACGCCCTCGGGCGAGGTGTAGGACTTGCTCACCCCGCTCAGCTCCAGGATCGTCCCTTGCTCGGCCATCACTTGCGCCCGTACGCGGACACGGTGCCGTCGTCGCCGCCGACCAGGATCCGGCCCCCGACGAGCGCGGGGGAGCTGGTGTCGTCGCTCACCGGCGCCGACCAGATCTTCTTGCCGTCCGCGAGGGCCAGCAGGAAGAGCGACCCGCCGGAGGCCACGAGCACCCGATCGCCGACGATCACCGGGGACATCGGCCGGTTGCCGGTGTCGAAGGACCAGACCTTGACGCCCGTGTCGCGCTTCACGCCGTGCACCTTGCCGTCGTCCGCGCCGAACACCACGATCGTCTCGCCCACCGCGGGCGTCATGAACGCCTCGCCCTGGCCGTCGCTGTTCGTCCAGAGGATCTTTCCGGCGCTCACGTCCACGGCGCAGAGCTTGCCGCTGCGCGTCCCCGCGAAGGCGGTCGTCCCCGACATGGCGACCCCGCCGGCGACCTGGTTGTCGCCGCCGAGCGGCACGTCGATGAGCTTCTCGCCCTTGGGCTCCGAGTACACGTGGAGCGCGGAGGCGCAGCTCCCCATGACGATCCGGCCGCCGCTGACCGAGGCCGACCCGTCGCAGCGTTCCACCCCGGGCGTCTTCCACACGCCCTTGCCGGTCTCGAGGTCCACGCCGTGGATCGCGCCGTCGCTCGGGGAGATCGCGATGACGCCCGGCCGGCCGCCGGAGAACTCGATCCGGTTGGGCGACCCCTGGATGGCCCCGCCCAGGTCGTAGCCCCACTTCTCCTTCCCGGCCCCCGTCTCGAACGCGTGCAGGATTCCCTTGTTCGAGCCGACGATCAGCAGGCCGTCGACCAGCAGGGGCGGCGAGCTGAACGAGTCGGGCGCGATCGAGACGGTCCAGACCGGCTTGCCGTCGAGGTCCAGCGCGACGAGCCCGCCCTTGGCGGTCGTGAAATAGATGCGGCCGTCGGCCGACAGCGGCGTCACGTCGACCCGGTTCCCCGCCTTGTACTTCCAGAGGAGCTCGGGGGCGTCGGGCAGCGTTCCGCCGGCGAGGCCGTCGAGCGCGAAGTTGCCATGGTAGGTTCGCCAGGCGCCGCGGTCGGGAGCCTCCGTCCGCGGGGCGGGATTCTTCCCGGCCGCGGAGCCCCCGGGCGGCGTCTGCCGCGCCACGACGACGAGAATCGCGACCGCCAGCGCGAGGGCGAAGCCGAGCGGCAGCATCCACTTCATGCGCGGCGGGCCTCCCCCACCTTGGCGGCGGGGACGATCGTGCGGTAGAGCTCGGTCATCTTCTGAGCCATGGTAGCAAGGCTGAACGATCTCTCAACCGATTCGCGACCCTTGCGGCCCAGCTCGGCGCGCCGCGCCTCGTCGCCCAGCAGCTCGCCCAGCGCCCGGGCCAGCGCGTCTGCCGTGTTGGGCTCGTAGAGGACGCCGCCGCCCGTCGCCTCGATCAGCTCCGGGTAGGAGCCGACGCGCGGCTCGACGACGGGCACGCCGGCCGCGCCCGCTTCCAGGATGTAGGTCCCGAAGGCCACCCCGCCGGGCGTGGGCACCGTCAGGACCGACAGCTTCTCCAGGAACGCCCGGCGGCTCTTCGGGTCGAACTCGCCGAAGAACGTCACGTCCCCGGACACGCCGGCGTCGGCAAGCTGCCGGCGCAGCCGCTCGAGGTAGGGGGCGTCGTCGCCCGTCTTCCCCCCGGAGAGATGCAGGCGCAGCGACTTGAACGGCTCGGTTTTCTTCAGCTTCAGGTACGCCTCGACGAGCACGGGCAGCCCCATCGACTCGGCCATGCGCGCGAGGTAGCCGATCGTCGGCGGATTCGGCACGGCGACCGGGGGCGCGGCCCCCGCGTCGACCCCCACGGGGATGACGTGCATCTTCTCGGGGTCGATCTTCAGGCGCCGGCACATGACGTCGCCGTACCAGCGGCTCAGGCTGATGAAGGCCGCGACGTCGCGGCCGCCTTCGGCCATCGTCTCCCAGCAGCGGGAGCGCCAGGGCTCCTCCATGGCGTCGATCCACACGTCCTCGTCGTGGACCGTGCAGACGACGGGGATGCCGAAGCGCTTCCGGATCGCGAGGCCGATGCCCATCAGGAGCGGCGTCGACAGGTGGACGAGGTCCGGCCGTTCGACGCCGTCGAGAAAGTGCAGCAGCCGGTCGAGCTCCTTGACCTGCTTCCCGTCCGCCCCCTTCATCACCGAGAGGGTGAGCTCGCCGAGGCCGCGGGCGCGGACGGAGCCGGCGCGCTTCGCGGCCAGCGTGAGCATCCAGCGGGAGTCGAAGAGTCGGTCGATCCAGCGCGGGGTCCAGCGGAAGAAGCCCGAGACCTGCTGGAGGTAGGAGTTGATGCCGCCGTAGAAGACGGGGGCGTTGGATATTTCGTCCACCCGGTCGGCGATCTGCGGGAGGTACATCGGGACGGCGACCACGTCCTCCTTGGCGCGGACGAGCGCCCGCACGGTGGCGTTGTCGCGGACGCAGTTCTCGCAGTAAAAGTTGTCGCCCGATCCGGGGAGGACGTGGATGCTCTTCATGCCCTCAGACTCAGCCTACCAGAAGAGACTGCCCGAAATCTCTACTTGGAGCAGCCGCAGCCCCCGCCGCCGTTGCCGCAGCCGCCCACGGTCACGCGATGCCCGGGGAGCAGCGGCTTGACCGCGCTGGCCTGCAGGGCGGTGGAGCCCCAGGACACGGGGATCTGGGGGGCGCCGACGACGGCCTGGCCCATCTTGGCGATGCGGCCGCGCAGCTCGTTCGCCTTCGCCTCGGCGTGGTGGTCGCGGTACGAGAGCGCGGCCGTGGGGCAGGCGTCCACGCAGTCGGCGGCGGTCGTCGTCACGGCGGTCGAGAGCCCCTCGTTGAAGGGCGTGGAGATCGTGACGTCGAAGCCGCGGCCGATCCACGTCAGGCCCAGCGTCTCCTTCTTGAGCTCGGTGATGCGGATGCAGAGCCCGCACTTGATGCACTTCTCGGGCTCGTACATGATGTCGCCGTGCTGGCGGACCTGGGCGTGGCGGCTGCGGTCGTCCGGCTGGTACTCGCGCTGCTTGATCCCGTAGAGGTCGGCGTAGTCGCGCAGCGAGCAGGTTTCGGCCTTGCGGCAGTCGCAGTGCATGCACCGCGACCCCTCCTTCTTCGCTTCCTCGACGGTAAATCCCTTCACGGGGTCCGACGGCTCGATGCGGCCCATCAGCTTCGGATCGTACGCGTCGGCGACGAAGAGGTCGATCTCGCCTTCCTTGAGCTTGCCGATCGCGCAGTTGAATCGCTTCTCGGGCTTGGTGCCCGCGGCCTCCTCGGCCTTGAACTTGCCGTTCGACTCGCCGTACTTGTGCACGAAGGTCACGAGGTCGCGGATGGCGATCGGCGCCTCCGCCTTGCTGCGGCGGCAGCCCGGCTCGCAGGTCCCTTCGCAGCCGTGGCAGGGCAGGTTGGTCGGCCCGGCCGCCTCGCGGAGGACCTCGACGGCGCCGTCCATGTCGTCGTCGATGATGTGCCGGATCATGCTGGGGATGTTGATGTGCGACTTACAGACGCGGTGGCAGGGGGCCTCGCAGTCGCCCACGTGGTCGCTGAAGAGGAGCTCCAGGGTGAACTTGCGCGCCTTCTTGATCTCCTCGCTCATGGTGGAGATCTTCATCCCCTCCTCGCAGGGCGCGGAGCAGCCGGCGATCATCTTGCCGTTGGCGTCGTTCTTGACCTGGCAGATCATGCAGGAGGTGAACGGCTCGAGCCCCTCGAGGTAGCACATCGTGGGGATGCTGATGCCGAGCATCCGCGCGGCCTGCAGGACGCGCGTGCCGTCCGGCACCTCGATCGGACGTCCGTCGATCTCGAGCTTAGGCAAGGATGCTCCTCTTGATTGGCCACAGAGGACACAGAGAGCACAGCGCAGATGTTTCGAGTCCGGATCCGAACACGGAGGAATTCTTCTCAGTGTCCTCGGTGTCCTCAGTGGCCAATATGGTGATCATTTTACTTCGCGGCGGCCACGGGGGTCGATTTTACCGACGCCGGCGGCTTGGCGACCACCTGCACGGCGTCCACCGGGCAGGCCTGGTTGCACATGTCGCAGGACACGCACTTCGCCAGGTCGATGTGGTGCTGCACGTAGGGCGTGATCTTGATCGCGTCCGTCGGGCAGGCCTGGGCGCAGCGCGTGCACCCGATGCAGTCCTCGTTGATCGTGTACTGGATGAAGGCGGTGCACTTCTTCGCGGGACAGCGGCCCGCGATGTGGGCCTCGTACTCGTCGCGGAAGTACTTGAGCGTCGAGAGCACCGGGTTGGGCGCCGTGGTCCCCAGGCCGCAGAGGCTGCCCGTCTTGATGAAGCCGGACATGTCCTCGAGCCTCTGGAGGTCGCCCGCGCGGCTCTTGCCGACGACCAGCCGCTCCATGATGTCGAGCATGCGCTTCGTGCCCACCCGGCAGGGCGTGCACTTGCCGCAGGACTCGTCCTGCATGAAGCGGAGGAAGTAGAGCGCGACGTTCACCATGCAGTCGGTGTCGTCCATGACGACGAGGCCGCCGGAGCCCATCATGGCGCCGACCTTGAGGAGCGCCTCGTAGTCCACGGGGGTGTCGGCCAGCTGGTCGGGGATGCAGCCGCCGGAGGGGCCGCCGATCTGCACCGCCTTGAAGGTGCGCCCTTCCTCGACGCCGCCGCCGATCTCGTTGACGATCTGACGGATCGTGATGCCCATGGGCACTTCGATGAGGCCGCCCTGGCGGACCTTGCCCGAGAGGGAGAAGACCTTGGTGCCCTTGCTCTTCTCGGTGCCCATCGCCGCGAAGGCCTCGGGGCCGTTGCGCAGGATCCAGGGCACGCAGGCGAAGGTCTCGACGTTGTTGATCAGCGTGGGCATGTCCCAGAGGCCCTTCACGGCCGGGTACGGGGGCCGGAAGTGCGGCATGCCGCGCTCGCCCTGGATCGACGCCAGCAGCGCCGTCTCCTCGCCGCACACGAAGGCCCCGGCGCCTTCCATGACGCGGACCTTCAGACTGAAGCCGGTGCCCAGGATGTTGTCGCCAAGGAGGTTCTTCTCCTCCATGATCTTGACCGCCGCCTCCATGCGCTCCATCGCCAGCGGATACTCGGCGCGGATGTAGAGGTACCCCTGGCTCGCGCCCACCGTGTAGGCGCCGATCGCGATTCCTTCGAGCACGCGGAACGGGTAGCACTCCATGACGACGCGGTCCATGAAGGCGCCCGGGTCGCCTTCGTCGCCGTTCATCACGACGGCCTTGGGCGAGCCCTTGGCCGCCTTCACGAGCGTCCACTTGCGTCCCGTCGGGAAGCCGCCGCCGCCGCGGCCGCGCAGGCCCGAGGCGAGGATGTCCTTGATGACCTTATCGGGGTTCTTCTCCGTCAGGACCTGCCGGAGCGCCTTGAAGCCGTCGCGCTTCTCGTAGTCGGCAACGTCCAGCGGGTGGAGCTCGCCGTAGTGCTCCGTGACGACGTGCTTCTGCTTGCCGAGGAACTGGCTCACCCGCGGGTCGCGCGTGTCGAGCGAGTACTTCGTGACCGGCTCCCAGGCCTTGTCGGTCACCATCGCGCCCAGGATCGACGAGACCCACGACTTGGCGCGGCCCGCGAAGCCCTGCGGCTTGAAGTGACGCTTCACGATGCGCTCCACCTCGTCCGGATGGACCTTCGCATAGCGGGTCGATTCGCCCTTCCCGTCCACGACCTCGACCAGCGGGCTCTGGTCGCACATGCCGGTGCAGCCGACGGGCTTGATGCGGACGTCGGCCTGAAGGTCGTTGACGGCGCGTTCGAGCGACTCGCGCACGTCCTGGGCACCGCCCGCGATGCAGCAGGAGCCCAGGCCGATCCGGAGCTCCGCCGTTCCGCTCTCGCTCGCGGTCCTCGGCTCTTCCCGGTTGGGGGCGACCTTACGGCTCTTCTGGCGGGCCAGGAAGTCGCGGATCGCCCGGTCCACCGTCCCGGACGTGAGATAGCCGTGGATCGCGTCGTCGATCTGGACGACGGGCGCCAGCGTGCAGCAGCCCAGGCAGGCGACCTTGTTGATGGTGATCTCGCCCTGGGCGTCGGTGTCCTGATCGTGCGGGATGCCGCGGCTCAGGCGGACGCCGTCGATGACGAGCTCCGCGCCCTTCACGTGGCACGCGGTGCCGACGCAGACGTTGACCGAGTGGCGCCCGGCGGGCTTGTGACGGAACTTCGAATAGAACGTCGAGACGCCGGCGATGCCCGACGGCGTGATCTCGGTGGTCTCGCAGACGCGGCGAAGGGCCGTCTCCGGCAGCCAGCGATAGCGCTGCTGGATCTTGCGGAGGATCGGGATCACCGCGTCGGCGGTCTTGCCCGTCTCCGCGACGATCTTGTCGACTTCCGCCAGATCGACTTCGGTCGTGCTCATCGTCAATCCTTGCCGATGCAATACAGGCTGGTCTTGGTCCGGATGTAGATGCGGCCCTGCGGGATGGCCGGAGTGCAGCCCGAGTCCTCGCCGAGCGCATTCTTCGCCAGCGACTCGTACTTGTCGCCGAGCTTGAGGACGTGCGTCGTCCCCTTCTTGTCCATCAGGTAGATCCGCTCGCCCACCACCACGGGCGACGACTCGAAGCCGGCCTCATCGAACTCGTGCGTCCACAGCTTGGTGCCCTTCACCGCGTCGATGCAGGTCACGATGCCGCTGTTGCTGTGCGCGATGAGGACGTACTTGTCGGTCGCGACGGGGCTCGAGATGTCCGGCAGATCTTCCTCGTAGCTCCAGAGGGCCTTCTCCTGGCCGGGCTTGAAGGCGGAGAGGGCGACGCGGTCCGTCACGACGTACGCGACGCCGTTGGCGTAGGCGGGCGACGGGGCGGGCTCGCCGCCCTTGTCCCCCATCCAGTTCGCCCGCCAGAGCGCCTCGCCCGTCAGCGGATCGTGCCCCATCAGGAAGGGGTCACCGACCAGCAGGAGCTGCGGCTTCGAGTCGACGACCGCAAAAGCCGGCGAGGCCCAGGAGGACTTCAGGCCGGCGCGGGGCTTGTCCCAGATCTTCTTTCCGTTCCGGGCGTCGAGCGCGACCAGGCGTCCCCCGGCCTCCGTGTCCATCTGCACGAGCACGCGGCCCGGGTAGGCGGCCAGGGACGACCCGTAGCCGTACTGGATTTTCGGGGATCCGAGGTTGCCCGGCCAGGCGGGCTTGCCGTCCATGGTGAACGCGTTGATCTCGCCGGTGGCGGCGATCGCGAAGACCCGCTCGCCGTCCGTCGCCATCGTCGGGGTGCAGTACCCGACCTCGGCCATCACCTTCTTCAGGCCGCCGTCCCCGGCGGAGCCGATCTTGCCTTCCCAGGCCAGCTTGCCCGTTTCGGTCTCGAAGGCGTAGACCGAGCGGCCTTCGGCGTCGCCGCCCGTCACGAACGCCAGCTTGTCCCAGACGACCACCGAGCTGTTGCCGGGTTTGGGAACAGGGACCACCCAGCGGATGTTCTTCTTCGACTTCCCGTCCCACTCGAGGGGCGCTTTGTCATGGCCCGCGACGCCCAGCCCGAACGGCCCGCGGAACATCGGCCATGCGTGGAGCGGCGGCGCCTCGAACTTCGCGGGCGTGCCGGAAGGAGCCGCTTCCGCGGTCTTCCCCGCGGGCGGCGACTTGCCCTCTTCGGGCTTCGCAGGCGTGCCGGCCTCGGCGGACGCGCCCGGCGAGGCCGCCGCGTCGGCGGGCTTGACGTCGAGGTCGATCGGCGGCGGAGAGAGGAAGACCATCAGGAGCGTGGCCAGCACCACGAGGCCGGCGCCGGCCGTCACGGCCCAGCGTCCCGCCGCCCGCTCGGCCGAGCCGCCTTCGCGGGGCGCCTGGCCCTGGGGCACGGGGAGCTTCAGCCGCAGCTCGACGTAGGTCTTCATGCTGGCCAGGAAGATGGCCACGCCGAAGAGCAGCAGCAGGCCCGTCGCCCGCTGCTGGGTCTGGTTCGTGAAGAAGGCGCGCTGGCTCAGGTAGCTCAGGCCCCGGACGCTGTCGCGGAGCTGCTGGTTGTTCTTTTCCTTCTGGATCTGCGCCTTCATGGCCTTCAGGTTCGGGTCGTTGAGCGGGTCCGTGGCCATGATCTGGATCTGGGCCATGATGAGGGAGATGCATGCGACCAGCGAGAATACGCCCGAGACCCAGGCGACCGCCCTGGCGATCTGGGCCCCGAGGGCCGCCGCCTCGGAGGGATGCTTCAGGGGGCTAACCGGCGCGCTCACTGCCGCTCCCCTGCGCGACCTGGGACTGGAACTTCAGGACGACCGGAGACGTCCTCATCGTGCCGACCGGCACGCCGGGCACCCTCCCGACCGAGCAGGCGTCGGAGCAGCGGGCGCAGCTGTAGCAGTCGCCCCGGTTCGGCTCGTAGTCGGTCCGCTTCCGGCGGATCGAGAGGGCGAGCAGCTTGCACGACACCACCAGGCCGATGAAGGCGCCCAGGATGCCCGCGCCGTTGCGGACCTTGTTCTTGATGCGCTGGCCGTTGGCGAAGAGCTGCTCCGGCGTGACGCTCGTCTCGTAGAAGGCGCGGCTCTCCTCGGTCGTGTCGCTCACCAGCTTCAGCTTCTCGAGCTGGACCCGCTCGGCGAGCTTCACCGTGAAGTGGGCGCGCGCGAGGACCGGGGAGGCCAGCACGCCCAGCCCGATGCCCGCCGCGATGATGACGGGCGTCAGGGCCAGCAGCAGCGCGACGCGTCGCACGCTCGTGCTGCGGGGCTCCGGCTCCTTCTCGACCGTCGGCTTGTGCAGGTGGTCGAAGGGGCAGGAGTCTTCGCAGAGCCGGCACTGGATGCATTCCGTCGGCGTCGTCTTCAGGTGCCACTTCGACAGCACCGAGGTCCACTTGAGCAGGATGCTGTAGGGGCACATGAAGCGGCAGTAGGGCCGGGCCACGACCGTCCCGATCACCAGCACCGCGCCGCTGAACAGGAAGAGGCCGAAGTTCGCGCCCATGCGGAAGAAGCCGATGAACGGGTCGTACTTGCAGATGATGTAGTCCGCGCCGATGTAGGCGAAGAGCACCGCCGTGCCCAGGTACACGTACGGGATCAGGCTCAGGAAGTGCTTCACGCCCTTCGGGACCTTGATGGGCTTGATGATCACCATCTCCTGCGCCGCCCCCAGCGGGCAGACCGACGCGCAGAAGACCCGGCCGAAGAACAGCGCGAAGATCAGCGGCAGCAGGAAGAAGAGGACGACCGTGAGGGGGAGCACGTAGGGCGCCCCGCTCCCGTAGGCCGAGCCGCCGATCCCCTGCGCGACGTTCTGGATCGCGCCGATCGGGCAGACGCAGCCCTCCCGGTAGAAGCCGAAGTAGAGCACCGCGCCCACCGAGAGGATGAAGATCGCCTTGCGGGACACGCGCTTGAGCGAGAAATAGGCCGCCGCGCTCAGGGCCGCGATGAGGACGAAGACGTCGAACCACTCCATGCCCACCGCGCGGGGCAGCTGCCAGGGGAGCGGCTGGTTGCTGGGCTCCTTGTGGCCGTTGGAGAATTCGGGACGCGGAAAGCGGTCCGCGCTCTGGGCCAGGAGGGGCGAGGCGAACGCCAGCAGGACCGCCAGCGTCAGCAGCGCCTTGACCGGAACGCCTCTCATGTCCGCCACCCCGGAGTAGTGCCCCCGTTCGGAACCGACCGCGATCAATGCGCCTTCGCGGCGTCGTTGTCCAGACCCTTGATCTTGTAGGGCTTCGCGGCATCCAGCCGGCTGAAGGCGCGGGTCGGGCAGGCCCGCGCGATGGTGCATTCGTTGCAGTTCACGCAGAGGTCGTGGCGGATCTGCAGGTGCATCGCGCCGTTGCCGAAGGTCGAACAGCCCTTCACGCACTTGGCGCAGCCGACGCAGAGCGCCTCTTCGATCCGGTACTCGTAGTACGGCCCGTCGACCAGCGTCCGCTTGATCGCCGACGTCGGGCACATCTGGTTCTCCGCCGCCGTGTTCTGCTCCGTCATGTTCGGCTGCAGGTAGCCGAAGCAGAGGTTGCAGTAGCCGCAGATGCCGTAGGAGTGGGTGCACTTCACGGCCGACGGATTGAGGACGCATTCGGTCTCGCAGAGGCCGCAGGAGACGCAGAGCTTGGGATCGATCTGCCACACCTGGTCGTCGGCGTGCAGCTTGAGCGCGGTGGCGCCGGCGGCGGCGGTCAGCGCGACGGCCGCGCCCGCCCGGAGGCCCGTCTGGAGGAAGGACCGCCGGTCGATGAAGCCGACCGACCCGTCCTTGCTGTGGTCGTCAACTCGGTTTGGCATCGGCCTCGCTCCTTCTGTGCTCCATCGCCTTGGGGAGCTCGCAGCCCTGGTTCAGCACGACGCACTTGCCGCAGGGGCTGAGCTCGTTGATGCAGACGTCGATCCGGCCCTTGTTCACCATCGCGGCCACGCCGGCCCCGGTGATGCCCAGGACGAGGGTGCGCCCGAGCGTCTTGAAGAACGCGCGGCGGTCTTCCGAGCCTTCGGTCTGCGTCATAGGGGTCATAACAATAATACGCCCTCATTTCTTCCCGGATTACACTAGGGGGCGGATTTCTCCGGCCGGCGCGGACTTTTCCGCAGCCAGCCCTATTTTAGCCCTAATTTAGGGGTTCGAGGCCCCCCCCTTCAGGACATAAATCCGTACGGTCGAGGTCCCCGGATCGGCGACCAGGATGCGATCCTTGGAATCGACGGCCAGGTCCAGCCCGTGGATGTCCTTCTGGAAGTCCTTGGCGGGCGCCACCACTCCCACCAGGTCCCCTGACGCCGCATGGATCTTCACCCGGACCAGGCCCTTTTCGGAGGTGACGAAGGACCCGTCCTTGCGCACCGCGATGTGGCTCGGGTTGCAGCAGCCGGAGAAACCGTAGATGTTGTTTCCCTGCTTGCCCCAGCTGCCGTCCAGGCTGCCGTCGGCCTTGTAATTCTCGACCCGCTGCTTCCCCACGTGGGCGACCCAGGGGCGGCCGCTCGAGTCGACGGCCACGTCGAAGTAGGGGCTGGGGACCTCGTACTTGCCCTGCCGGGGCTGCGGCCCCGCCTCGCCCAGCTGCCCGAGAACCTTCCCGGTCTTGTCGCAGCGGTACACGGTCTTGTCCCCGAAGTCCGCGGCGTAGACCTCCTTGTCGGTCACCGCGATCGACGTGATCCAGGCGGCGGGACCGGGCTTCTCCCAGACCGCCTTGCGGGCGCCCTTCGCGTCGAAGACCTCGATGTGGTCCATCAGGCTCACGTAGGCGGTCCCGTCGGCGTCGACGCCGACGTTGAAGCCCGGCTTGTCCAAGTCCGCCTTCGCGATCTGCTTGCCGGCGCTGTCGAGGATGAGGAGGGCCTTGTCGCCGGTGACGTAGATGCGGTCCTCGGGGCCCGCCGCGACGCCGCGGAGTTCCTTGAGCCCCGTCGTGAGGCGGCCTTCTTCCTTGGCGATGATCAGCTTGGGGTCGACCTTGAGGGCCTCGTCGATGGTGTCGCCGACTTCCGCGGCCTTGGGACGATCCTGCGCCACGGTCACGTAGACCGGTTTGCGGTTGGCGATCTTGTAGCCGAGGAAGCCGCAGAGGGCCGCGGTCAGGACGGCGATGGCGATCCAGAGGTTCTTCATTCGATGCCCTTCCCGACATCGATGCAGATCATCGTCTTGCTGTCGCGCAGGAGCATCAGGTTCCCGGCGAGCGCGATGGGGGCCCAGGCTTCATGGCCCTGCAGCAGCTTGCAGCGGCCCAGCTCTTCGTACTTGTCGGGGGTCGCCTTCACCAGCGTCAGGGCGGCATCCTTGTCCAGGACGAAGAACTTCCCGTCCGCCAGCAGGATCGGCTCGTACTGCCCGAAGCGCTTCTGGTTGCCACTCTCCCACTGGATCTTGCCCTTGTCGAACGGGTTCATGCAGACCAACTGCTCCTTCCGCGCCCCGCCCGAGCTCGGGATCAACCCGTAAAGCATCTTGTTGTAGTAGATCGGCGTCTGCTGCTCGCAGCAGAGGCCTTCCTTCTCCTCCAGCGTCCAGAGAACCTTCGCCTCGTATTTGCCGCCGGCCTCCGTGACCTTCACGAGCGCGCTGCCGGCGCTGTAGCCGGCCGTCATGAAGATGTGGCCGTCGTCCAGGACGACCGGCGAAGGGGAGATGGTCTTCTTGTTGAGGACCTTCAGCTGCCAGAGGAGCGTGCCGGCGTTGTCTTTCTCGCCCGAGATGGCGACCAGGGTCCCCCACTCGGCGCAGTAAAGGAACGCCTTCTTCCCGTTCAGGACCATCGGCGTGATCGACGAGTGGGCGAGCTGCAGCTTCTCGGGGTTGGGCGTCTTCCACACCGGCTTTCCCGTCTCGAGGTCGACCGCCATCATGAGGACGTCCGTCCCGCAGGGCGCGAGGATGACCGTCGAGCCCTCGATGAGCGGACACTGCGCGGAGTACCAGTCCTTCGCCATCGACTGCGTGCCGTACTCGGCCATCAGGTCGATGCCCCACTTCATGGCGCCCGTCTGGGCGTCCACGCAGAGGACGTGGCTCATGGCGCCCAGCACGACGACGTACTTGTCGTTCACGACGGGCACGGTCCGGGTGAAGCCGTGGCTGTTGGAGATCTTCATCCCGTAGGAGCGGCGCCAGATCTCCTTGCCGTCCTCGAGCGAGAAGCAGCGGATCGACTCTTCCTTGGCCGTGGCGTCGTAGTCCTGGAGGTAGACGCGTCCCGCGTGGACGGCCGCGCCCGAGTATCCCTCGCCCAGGCCGCTGAGCGTCCACTTCACGGGCGGGCCGGCCTTGGGCCATTTGTTGGCAAGGCTGATGTCGCTGACGATGTTGTCGTACTTCGGGCCGCGGAAGTTCGGCCAGGAGCCCGGAAGGCTCGACGGCTTCCCGCCCAGGCCTTCCTTGAAGTTCTTGCCGATCTCCACCTTCGCGGGAGCGGCTTCCGGCTCCGCCGCCTTGACGGCGGCCACCGGCGCCCCGTCCTGGCCGGGCAGCTGGATCTGGACGTGCGCCAGGCCGTTGCGGTCGTTCAGCCGCATGAGCAGGAAGATCGTCATCCCGCCGAGGAAGAGGACCGTCATGACGAGGCCGCTGAAAATGGCCAACGCGGCCTTGGTGCTGATCGCGATGCTGACGCCCTTCTCGGGCGCTTTGGGCGCGGGAGCGCGGACCCCGACCGTTCCGGGAGCCGGAGCGGCCGGCGCGGCGGGCGCCGCCGCTGCCGGGGCGGGCGCGGGAGCGGGAGCAGGCTTCGCTTCGGGTGCTTTCGCCGCCGGCGCCTCGGCGGGCTTGGCCGGCGCCGGCGGAGGCGGAGGCGGAGGCGGAGGCGCTGCTGCGGCGGCTTCCGCCGGCTTGGCCTCGACTCCCTTGACGTCGCTCATAGCTGAATCATCCTAGATGGCCCCGAACCATTGTGACGTCCCGCCTTACGTAATACAACTGCCGACCGCGTTCGCCGACGCTTCGCAGCGGAGGCGGACCCTGGTATACTTAACACCCGTTGACGCCCGGATTATTTCGGGAGTTCGGCCCCCGGCGTCGTTTCTCTTGAGGGGAAATTCGCCGGCCGGCCCGCCCGTTAGGGTAGTCAGGGTCCGGGGACGATGGTGCAGCATGGGGAGGCCATGGCAGCCGAGGAGATCCATTACAAGCGGTCCCGCTTCGCCACCCGCCTGTACTCGGACCGGCTCTACACGGCCGGACACTCCTGGCTGCGGCGTGAAGAGGGCGACCTCTGGCGCGTCGGCTTCACCAAGTTCGCCACCCGGATGCTGGGCGAGGCCGTGGAGATGAACTTCGAGGTCAAACCCGGGAGCGCGGTCGAGACCGGCCAGCCCGTGGGATGGATCGAGGGCTTCAAAGCCGTTACGGATCTGTACGCGCCGTTTTCCGGGCGCTTCGAGGGAGCCAACCCGGAGCTGGCGCGGGAAATAAAGCTTGTCCAGACGGATCCCTCCGGGCGAGGATGGCTTTACGCGCTCCGGGGGAACCCGACCGAAGGATGCCTGGACGTCCAGGGCTACGTGTCGGTTTTGGACGCGACGATCGACAAGATGCTGGGAAAGCGACATGAGTCCAAGTAAGGCCCGCTACGTCATGATCGGCGGCTTCCTCGGCGCCGGCAAGACCACGGCCGTCGCGCGCTTGGCCCGCCGGCTCGTCGACCGCGGCCTCAAGGTCGGACTCATCAGCAACGACCAGAGCACCGGCCTCGTCGACACCGCCCTGCTGCGCTCCAAGGGCTTCCCCGTGGAGGAGATCCCCGGCGGCTGCTTCTGCTGCCGCTTCAACTCGCTCCTGGAAGCTGCCGACAACCTGGACCGGACGACGAGGCCCGACGTGTTCATCGCCGAGCCCGTCGGCAGCTGCACCGACCTCATCGCGACGGTGTCGTACCCGCTCCGCCGCATCTACGGCGACCGCTTCGAGGTCGCGCCCATGAGCGTCATGGTCGACCCGACACGCGCCGCGCGGATCCTCGGCCTCGAGAAAGGGCCGGCCTTTTCGGAGAAGGTCGTCTACGTCTACCGCAAGCAGCTCGAGGAAGCGAACATCATCGTGGTCAACAAGGGCGACGCGGTCGACGCGGCGCTCCGCGAGCGTCTGGTCGCCGCGCTCCAGAAGGAATTCCCCCGCGCTCGACTCGTCTGCTGCTCCGCCAAGACCGGCACGGGCCTGGACGCCTGGTTCGATGCCATCGACCAGACGGTCCCGGAGAGCGGCCCCGCGATGGACTTGAACTACGACCTCTACGCCGAGGGCGAGGCGCTGCTCGGCTGGCTCAACTGCTCCCTGCGTCTGGAGTCCGACGCCCCCTTCGACGCGAACCAGGCTCTGCTGTCCTTGGCGAGCCGCATGCGCGACCGGATCGCCGGCAAGGGCCACGAGATCGCGCACCTCAAGATGACCCTCGACGCGGAGGACGGCACGGGCTCGCTCTCGGTCGTCAGCCTCGTTCGCAGCGACGCCGACCCCGATCTTCGCGAGTCGCTGCTCGACCGCGTGGACGGCGGGGCCCTGACGCTGAACCTGCGCGCCGAGGCGGACCCCGAGTTCCTCAAAGCCGTCGTGGAGGAGTCGATCTCCTCCCTGGGAGCCGGCATCCGGGCGAAACTGGAGCACCTGGAGCGCTTCCGTCCCGCGCGGCCGCAGCCCATCCACCGCGACGCCGGGGGGCCCGCATGACGCGGATCCTCTACTGCCACTGCGCCTACGCGCAGGTCGTCCCCAAGGAAGTGAAGGAGGACGTCCTGAAGCGGCTCTGCGCCTCGGGCGCGGCCTTCGACGCGGTGGCCGACCTCTGCGACATGTCGGCCCGCAAGGACCCCGCGCTGAAGAAGCTGGTCGAAGGCGGAGACGTGAAGATCGTCGCGTGCTTCCCCCGGGCGGTGAAGTGGCTCTTCCACGCCGCCGGGGCGCCGCTGCCCAAAGACGGCGTCGAGATCCTCAACATGCGGGAACAGTCTGCCGACGACGTGATGAAGGCTTTGGAGCCGAAGACGGCGTGAACAAGACCGAAGGAAAGAACCTGCGCGTGGTCTTCTATGAAGGCCCCGGCAGCGCTCCGCTCGCCGCCGAGGACCGCTACGCCGCGATCGCCTCGCTGCTCCAGAACGGCTTCGAGGTCTCCCGTCCCGCCCAGGGCGGCAGCGTCGCCCGCGCCGACGGGGCGCCGATGCTGGTCATGGGCCGCTTCGACGGCGGCCAGGCTCCCCCCGTCGAAGGCCAGGGAGAGCTCCACGTCCGCGATCTGAACGGGCTCAGCGCCGAAGGCGTCCTGGGGGCCGCCCGCGAAATCCGCGAGCGCGCCGGCGCGCGCAAGCTCGAGGCCTGGAAGCCCTGGTTCCCGGTCATCGACTACGACCGCTGCACCAACTGCATGCAGTGCCTAACGTTTTGCCTCTTCGACGTCTACGGCGTCGACGCCAACGACAAGCTCACGGTCCAGAACCAGAGCAACTGCAAGACGGACTGCCCGGCCTGCTCGCGCGTCTGCCCCGAGGTGGCCATCCTCTTCCCGAAGTACAAGAAGGGGCCGATCAACGGCGATGTCGTCCGGCAGGAGGACGTGAAGCGCGAGGCGATGAAGATCGACATCTCCGCGCTGCTCGGCGGCGACCTCTACGCGTCGCTCAAGACGCGCAGCTCGGAGGCCCGCAAGCGCTTCTCCACGGAACGCGACGAGTCGCGCGCGCTGCTGGAGCGCAAGCGCTGCCTCAAGGAGCTCGGCAAGGACCTGGACATCCCCGACGAGGTGCTGATGAGCCTCCCGTCGGTGGGCGACATCCAGGAGCGCGCCGAGCGGGCGAAGGCGAAAATGGCGTCCCGCCAGGCGCGCTCGCAGACACTCAAGGACAGCAAACCCGCCCCCACGGACAAGGAGTGGGGGATCTGATGGGCGCAGAGACGATGAAAGCAATGGCCGGCTTCGGATGGCGGATGCTCCGCTCGACGGACCTCCGCCTCCTCTGGAAGATCGGCTACAACTTCGGCTACAAGGGCATGCGCTCCGTGGAACGCTTCAAGGCCCGCCTCAAGGAGGGCAAGACCTTCCCGCCTTTCCTCTATATCTCGATCACCAACGGCTGCAACCTGCGCTGCCAAGGCTGCTGGGTCGACGTCGACAAGCCCGCCAACCTCCTCTCCTTCGAGGAGCTGGACCGGCTGATCCGGAACGCCAAGAAGCACGGCAACAGCTTCTTCGGGATCCTGGGCGGCGAGCCGTTTATCCACCCGGACCTGATCCGACTGCTCCGGGCCCACCCCGACTGCTACTTCCAGATCTTCACCAACGGGCAGATGATCACCGACGAGGTCGCGGCGCAGCTCCGCCGGGCCGGCAATGCCACGCCGCTCATCAGCGTCGAGGGCTCGAAGACCGTCAGCGACGAGCGGCGCGGCCGCGAAAACGTGCTCAACCATACGCTGAAGGGCCTCGAGGCCTGCGTCCGCAACCGCCTCATCACCGGCGTCGCCACGAGCGCCTGCCAGAGCAACTTCGACGACCTCGTCCGCGAGGAGTGGATCGACGAGCTCATCCGCAAGGGCGTCCACTACACCTGGTTCCACACGTACCGCCCGGTCGGGCCCGTCGCCAACGCGCAGCTCGCGCTGCGACCGGACCAGGTCCTGAAGCTCCGCCGCTTCGTCGTCGAGATGCGCAACCGGAAGCCGATCGGCATCGTCGACGCCTACTACGACGACCAGGGCCAGGCGCTCTGCCCGGCCGCCACCGGGATCAGCCACCACATCGGCCCCTTCGGCGACGTGGAGCCCTGCCCCATCATCCAGTTCGCGAAGGAGTCGATCCGCGACAACGACGGCGACATCTACAAGACCATGACCGAGTCGAGCCTGCTGCGGGACTTCCGTCGGACCGCCGCCAAGGCGACTCGGGGCTGCATCGTCCTGGAGCGCCCCGATCTCCTCAAGGAGGTCGTCGAAAAGCATTCCTGCCGCGACACGACGCTGCGGAAGACGGCGGCCGTGGAGCTCAAGTGGATGACGTCGCGCCAGAGCCAGCACCTGCCCGGACAGGAAGTGCCCGAAGAAAACTTCGTCTATCGATTCGCAAAGAAGCATTGGTTCTTCGGGTTTGGGGCATATACCTAAATCCAGAAGCAAGAAGCACGAAGTAAGAAGCAGGAAGCAAGAATAGAGAATAAAGAATAAAGAATTCAGCGTTGGAACCGAGAGCGTAGAATAGGCGCAGAATGAGCGAGCAGGGAACGAACGGGAACAGCGAGCCGGCCGGCGTGCCGGTGATGCTCCGCTTCGGGAATGGCACGCCGCTCGTCCTGCCCCGCCAGGTGCCCAAACAGCGCTACCGGCAGGCCCAGTCCAACATCCCCGACGACAAGCGCGTCCGCGCGCAGCTCAAGAAGGCGGCCGAGGACCACATCAAGAAGACCGGTGCGGTCCCGCCCCTCACGCTCGACGAACTCCGCGAGCATACCGCCGTCGTCCTGCAGCAGACCGGCGTCGACGTCCAGTTCAAGGACTACACCGCGATCCTCGTCAGCAACGCCGCGTGGCGCGACACGCTGGCCACGATCCCCTACGAGCGTCGCCTGCTCCTGCTCCCGAAGTGCCTGCGCGAGGAGGACAAGTGCCCCGCGCCCTTCGACGAGTTCGGGCTGCTCTGCAAGGAGTGCGGGCTCTGCTCCATCCAGGACCTCACCGTCGAGGCCGACCGTCTGGGCTACGCCGTGCTGGTCGCGGAAGGCTCCGCGATCGTGCGGCAGATGATCGAGACGGGCAAGATCGAGGCCGTCGTCGGCGTGAGCTGCATCAACGTGCTCGAGAAGAGCTTCCCCCACATGGAGGCGGCGGCGATCCCGGGCGTCGCCATCCCGCTCCTTCAGGACGACTGCGTGAACACGACCGTCGACCTCGACTGGGTGTGGGACCTCATCCACCTGACCTCGAACGACAAGACCTACCGCCTCGACCTCGACGGCCTCAAGAAGGACGTCCAGTCATGGTTCTCGACGGAATCGCTTGACGCCCTCATGGGGCCGGCCGCGGACGAGACCTCGCAGCTCGCCCGCCGCTGGCTCGCCAAGGACGGCAAGCGCTGGAGGCCCTACCTGGCGGCCTGCGCCTACATGGCCCTCCAGAGCGACCGCCACGACGACCCGCCCCCCGCGTCCGCGGACCTGAAGAAGCTTGCTGTCGCGGTCGAGTGCTTCCACAAGGCGTCGCTCATCCACGACGACATCGAGGACGGCGACGAGAAGCGCTACGGGACGAGCACGCTCCACGCGGAGGTCGGCATCCCCATCGCCCTCAACGCCGGCGACTTCCTGCTCGGCGAAGGCTACCGGCTCATCGGCGAGCTCGCGGTCGAGCCCGCCGTGAAGGTCGAGATGTTGCGCGCGGCGTCCGCCGGCCACCTGACGCTCAGCCGCGGCCAGGGCCGAGAGCTCTCCTGGACCCGGGACCCCGGGCCGCTGAGCTCCGTCGAGGTGCTCGACATCTTCCGGCAGAAAACCGCGCCCGCGTTCGAGGTCGCCCTCACGCTGGGCGCCTTCCTGGGCGGCGCCGACGCGGAAACCCGCGAGGTCCTGCGCAAGTACAGCGAGTCGCTCGGCATCGCCTACCAGATCCGCGACGACATCGAGGACTGCAGCGGCGAGGGCGATTCCAACGACATCGTGGGGCGGCGCCCCTCGGTCATCCTCGCGATCGCGCTCAAGCGCGCCGAGGAGGGCGCGGAGAAGAACCTGATCCGCTCGCTCTTCAGCGCGAACCCGCCCAAGGTCAACGGCGAGCTCCATCAGATCCTGAAGGAGCGCAAGGCCATCGAAAAGGCCGAGGAACTCCTTGAAGCCTACAAGGAGGACGCGATACGATCCCTGCGGTTCCTTTCCAACGCGACCCTGAAGGGGCTGCTCCGTCGGGTCGTGGGAAAGATCTTTGGAGAACACCTCGTCGAAGGGTACTGCAGTGAGTTTGAGGCTCGAAATGCTGCAAGTCGCGCGGCTGGCGCCCAACCTCCTGCAGGAGGCCGCTGAGCCCCTCGGCCGTTTTCTGCGCGACCAGTTCAATGACGACGGCGGCGCCCGCGACCGCGCCGGCAACAGCGACCTCTACTACACCGTCTTCGCCCTCGAAGGCCTGATCGCCCTCCGCCAGGAACTGCCGGCCGACAAGGTCCGCCCCTACCTGCGCCGCTTCGGAGTCGGGGAAGGCCTCGACTTCGTCCACCTGACCTGCCTGGCGCGCTGCTGGGCCGCCGTGGGGCTGGACGGGCTGCCGAAAATGGACCAGCACCACCTGGCCGGCAAGATCTTCTTCGGGGGCAACGGCTCCGTCTACCACCAGTTCCTGAAGTTCGGGGCCCTCGAGGACATCGGCGGGCAGAGCGTCGCGGACGGCGAGGTTGCCGAAAGCGTCCTCAAGCTCCAGTCCCCAGACGGCTCGTTCATGGGGACGACGCCGACCACCGCGGGCGCCGTGACGCTGCTGCATCACGTGGGCCGCGACGTGCCGCCCAGCGCCGTCGAGTGGCTCCTCGGCCGCGCGCAGCCGAAGGGCGGCTTCCTGCCCGCCCCCGACTCCCCCCTGCCCGACCTGCTTTCCACCGCGACGGCGCTCCACGCCCTCACGGCCGCCCACGCGTCGATCGGCGCGCTCAAGAACCCCATGCTCGATTTCCTCGACACGCTCTGGACCGGCAAGGGCTTCTGCGGCAGCTGGGCGGACGACGTCGTCGACAGCGAGTACACCTACTACGCCCTGCTCGCGCTGGGCCACCTGAGCCTCTCGTGACGCCCGACCTGCAGCAGGACCGGGGCCTCCTCGAGCGCACGCTGGCCAACGCCCGCCGCGCGCTGCTCGACGCGCGCGTCGCCGCCGGCCACTGGGAGGGCCGGCTCTCCTCGAGCGCGCTCTCCACCGCGACGGCGGTCTGCGCGCTGGAGCTCGTCCGCCGGAACCGGGCGGACGCGCCGGAGAACCTGGCGGGGCTCGTCCGCGCGGGACTCGCGTGGCTGGAGCGCCAGCAGAACGCCGACGGGGGCTTCGGCGACACGACCGACAGTCCCAGCAACATCAGCACCACGACGCTCTGCTGGGCCTCGCTGGGACTCGCGCCCGGCCGCGAGGCGGCGTTCGCGCGGGCCGAGGCGTGGCTGAAGCGCGAGTGTCCCGACCTCTCGCCGCCCTCGCTCGCCGCCACCATCGCGCGGCGCTACGGCGAGGATCGAACCTTCTCCGTTCCCATCCTGACGATGTGCGCGCTCGCGGGGCGCTTCGGCGGCGGGAAGGAGGCGTGGGCCTCGATCCCCGGACTCCCGTTCGAGCTCGCCGCCCTGCCCCGCTCGTGGTTCGGCGCGCTCGGCCTGCGCGTGGTGAGCTACGCGCTGCCGGCGCTGATCGCGATCGGCCAGGCGATCCACCGCCACCGCCCGCCGCGGAACCCGCTGACGCTCCTCTTCCGCGCGCTGACGAAGGACAAGACGCTGCGGCTGCTCGAGGCGATCCAGCCCGCGTCGGGCGGCTACCTCGAGGCGACACCGCTCAGCAGCTTCGTGACGATGAGCCTGGCGGGAAGCGGGCTCGCGGATCATCCGGTCGCGCGCAAGGGCGTCGAGTTCCTCGCCGCATCGGCCCGCGAAGACGGCAGCTGGGCGATCGACACCAATCTCGCCACCTGGGTCACGACGCTCTCGGTGGGAGCCCTGGACGGCGCGCTGGATCCCGAGGGCCGGGCGGCGATCAAGCGCTGGCTGCTGGGCCAGCAGTACCGGACCGAGCACCCCTACACGGGAGCGGCCCCCGGCGGCTGGGCGTGGACGGACCGCAGCGGCGGCGTCCCCGACGCCGACGACACGCCCGGCGCGCTGCTGGCGCTGGCGCGGCTGGCTCCGGACGATCCCGAGGCCGGGGCGGCGGCGGCCGCGGGCGTGCGATGGCTCCTCGACCTTCAGAATTCCGACGGCGGCATCCCCACCTTCTGCCGCGGCTGGGGCAAGCTGCCGTTCGATCGGAGCTGCCCGGACCTCACCGCGCACGCGATCCGGGCCTGGCGGGCCTGGCCCTCGGAGCGGAGCGGTCCGGCCACCGACCGCGCCTTCGACTATCTCGTCCGTTCCCAGCAGGCCGACGGCAGCTGGGTTCCGCTCTGGTTCGGCAACCAGCGTGCGCCCGAGCAGACGAATCCGGTCTACGGCACTTCGCGCGTGCTGCTCTGCGCCATGCACGGCTCGACCCCCGCGTGGAAGGCCGCAGTCGAGCGCGCCAGGGGCTGGCTGCTCCGCGCCCAGAACCCGGATGGCGGCTTCGGCGGCGCGCCGGGGATCGAGGCCACGATCGAGGAGACCGCCCTCGCGGTCGAGGGGCTCGCGGCGGCGGGCGGCGCGGACGCCGCGGTCGCGCGGGCCTGCCGCTGGCTAGCCGAGCGCACGTCCGAGGGAACGCGCTTCGAGCCGTCGCCCATCGGGCTCTACTTCGCGAAACTCTGGTACTGGGACCGGCTTTATCCTTTGATCTTCACGGTCGGCGCGCTCGGCCGCGCCCGCGCATGATCTACCTCGACTACAACGCGACGACGCCGCTGGACCCCCGGGTCCTGGAGGCGATGCTGCCGTTCTTCCGCGAACGCTTCGGGAATGCGGCGAGCCGCCAGCACGGCCCGGGCCGGGACGCGGCTGCGGCGGTCGAGGCCGCCCGCGCTCAGGCCGCCGCGCCGATCGGCGCCCTTCCCGACGAGATCGTGTGGACGAGCGGCGCGACCGAGTCGGTCAACCTCGCCCTCCAGGGCGTCGCCGCATCCCCGGCGTACAAGACCCGGGCGAAGCACGTCGTCACCGTCGCGACCGAGCACCGCGCCGTGCTGGACTGCGTCGAGCACCTTGAGGCCCGCGGCTTCAAGGTCACGCGCCTCGGCGTCGACCGGCACGGCATGCTCGACGTCGAGCGGCTGGCCGGCGCCGTCACGGACAAGACGCTCCTGGTCTCGGTGATGCACGCCAACAACGAGACTGGCGTGCTGCACCCGCTGCAGCAGATCGGGGAACTTTGCCGCAGCCGGGGCGCGCTCTTCCACACGGACGCGACGCAGAGCTACGGCAAGGAGCCGATCGACGTGAACACGATGTCGATCGACCTCCTGAGCGCCAGCGCGCACAAGTTTTGCGGGCCCAAGGGCGCCGGCATCCTCTACGTGCGGAAGCGCAACCCGCGGGTCCGCTGCGAGCCGATCCTCCACGGCGGCGGCCACGAGCGGGGGCTCCGCTCGGGCACGCTGAATGTCCCGGCTGTCGTCGGCTTCGGCGCCGCGGCGGAGCTCTGCGGGAAGGAACGCGAGGCGGAGCAGCCCCGCTTCCGGGCGCTGCGCGAGCGCCTCGAGAAGGGACTCCGCTCCGCGATCGACGGCGTCGAGATCAACGGCCATCCCGATCAGCGCCTGGCGCACACGAGCAACCTGAGCTTCCCCGGCGTCGACGGCGAGGCGCTGATGAAGGACCTGCCGGAGCTCGCCGTCTCGTCGAGCTCCGCCTGCACGAGCGCCGCGATGCAGCCGAGCTACGTGCTGGGCGCGCTCGGCTTCGACGAGGCGCGCATCAAGGGGAGCATCCGAATCTCGCTGGGCCGCTTCACGACGGAGGCCGAGATCGACGCGGCTGTCTCGGCGATCGTCGCGGCGCTGAAGCGCCTCCGGACGACCTAGCGGCGGTAGTCGATCGAGAAAATCCGCAGTCCGGGGCTGGTGGCGCTGAATTGAAGCCGACCTGCCTTGGGGCGGCCCAGGGGCTCGATCGCCACGCTCCGGCCGTCCAGGGTCGCCGAAACGTCTTCCCCGCGGCAGACGAAGATCAGCTCGTGGGGACGTCCTTTCAGCTCCCACGCCGTCTCGTTGGCAAAGGCCACCATATAGCGGCCCTCGGAATCCTGCCGGATCGCAAAGTAGAGGCGGTCGATGTCCTGGATGACGTCAAAGCGCACCCGCACTTCCGCATCGTCCAGGGTCTTTGTCGTCCGCATGGCTTCGCGACGCTTGTTCCCGGGGTCGACCACCAGCGCCCCGTTGACGATGTGCCAGACATCGGTCGGATTGCTCGTCTGCCGCTCGAACACGTCCAGGGTCGTTCCGTCAAAGATGGACTTCCAAGGCTTTTCCGGCCCCGGCGCGGCGGGAGGGAGGAGCTCAATCTGATCGAACTCGCAGGTCCCGCGGCGTTCCCGGCCGTTCCCGGGGATGATGATGCAGACGCCCCACATCTCCTTCCGCGTGAAGCCGTCGTCGGGGGTGTTGGGAAAGGGACGTCGCTTGAACTCCGCCCAGGGAGCGTCGAACTTCTTCCACCCGAGGAAATCGTCCTTGAAGCGGTACCAGAACCGTTCCGGCTCCGCCCCTCGCTTCTCGGAATCCCGATTCTCCCAAAGCTCCAGAATCAGTTCCGTCTGAGATCGACTGCCTTTGAACCAGAAGGTGACGCCGGAATACGCGCTCCAGTCCTGGGAAGCCGGATACATCTTGGTCACCCAGACCATTTCGGTCGGGGGGACCGCGTACTCCAGCCGGAGCGACCCGGTCCCTTGCAGGCCCGGGTGAGCCACGCTCCGCACCACGCTCGCGCTGGTGCTCTCCCGGGAAGGGATCCAATCCGACCCCACGTGTGAATCGAAATCCGCCACCAGGCGTCCGCCCGCCACGCAGATGGTCCGGGTCGCCATCAAGTCCTTCCCGCCGCACTCGAGGGACGCCCCCTCCTGGAGCAGCGTGGAGGAACCGTCGGCCCTCCGCGTGGCCCGAAGCGTGCCGCGCTCCACGAGCAGTTGGGTCGACGCATCGCCCACGATCAGCCGGAACGTCGACGGGGATGCCTGAACGTCCAGGTGGGGCGTCGAGAAGACCAGGGCCTTCCCGGATGGCAACGCCGGGACGCTTACCCTCAGGCCGCCTCGCTTGACCAAGACGCCCTTCTGACCCCCCGAAGGCGACTCCTCCAGCCACTGCTGGAGCAGCGTCTCGGCATCGAGGTCCATCCCCACGACGTTCAGGTACTTGATCCGGGCGAAGCTGTCAGTCCCGACCGTCTCCAGCCCGTTCCCGGGGAGCAGGTCCTGCCCCGCTTTGGCGTGATCCCGCGTGCGCTCGGTCGAGAGCATCACTTCCCCCACGATCCAGTCGACGACGGCGTGCTTCATCGTCTTGACCGCCTCCTCGCCCGCTTTCGCCTGGTCGAGCAGGTCGCGGCGGAGTCGCTCCAGCATCCCCTCCGTCCGCTCCAGCCCCGCGAGCGCCTCGGAATTCCCCAGGTCCAGTTCGCGGACGAGGCGATATCCGTCCCGCGCTTCCTGGAAGCGACCCTGCTTCTCGTGCTCCGCGGCCCGAGCCAGGGTGAGGCGGACTTTCGAGGCGTGGCGCCACTGCAGGGCGGCGATCCAGCCGGCCGACGCCAGCAGCAGCGCCGCCACTCCGATCACCGCGCGGCGCCGACTCAAGCGCTTCCAGGCTTTCGCCAGCGGGGAGGCCCGCCGCGCTTTGATGGCTTCGCCGTCAAGCAGGCGCCGGAGGTCGTCTGCGAACTCGCGCGCGGAGGGATAGCGCCGGTCCGGATCCTTCTCCAGGGCCTTCAGGGCGACGGTCTCGAGGTCGCGGGAGAAGGCCTCCGTGGTTCCCAGCGGCGCCGGATCGTGGTGCGAGATCTTTTCGTAGATCTCGAGATGGGTCTCGCCCAGGAAGGGCGGCCGCTTCGACAGGACTTCGTAGAGGATCGCGCCGAGCGCCCAGACGTCCGTGCGGGGCGTGATCTCCTTGGACTTCCCCCCCACCTGCTCGGGCGACATGTAGAGCGGCGTCCCCAGCGTGGAGCCGGTGCGGGTCAGGGCGGTGGTCGAATCCGTCATGTGGGCGAGACCGAAGTCCGCGACCTTGGGTTCGCCCCCGGCGGCCACCAGGATGTTTTGCGGCTTGAGGTCGCGATGCACGATGCCCTTCTCGTGCGCGGCCGCGACGCCCCGGGCCGCCCGTTCGATCAAGCGGACGCGCTCCCGGAGATTCAGGGCGGGGTCGCTGAAGAAGTCGCTCAGCGGCTTCCCGTCCACGAGTTCCATCACGAGGTAGAGCCGGCCGTCGGCCTCGCCGGCGTCGTGCATGGTGATGACGTTCGCATGGGCCAGTCCGGCCGCGGCCTGCGCTTCGCGGCGGAAGCGCTGCCGGCCGATCTCGCTGAAGCCGGCCGACTCGCGGAGGATCTTCAGAGCCACCGTCCGGCGCAGGTCCCGGTCCCAGGCGCGGTAGACGACCGCGGTGGCCCCTTCGCCCAGCTTCGCCTGGACGTCGTAACGCGGGATCGCCGGCAGCCCTTCCGCCCGATGGCTCTGCTCCCGCACGAGGCGGACGAGGTCGTCCGTCGTCATCATCCCCTGACGGATCAGGATCTGGCAGAGCTGGGTGGCTTCGCCGCGCGTCTGCGCCGCGGCCTGCTCGCGGAGACCGGCCTCCAGCTGCTCCGGGCGGAGGATCCCGCGCTGCACGGCGAACTGGCCGATGATGAGGTCTTCGGCGGGCGTCTGGGTGCCCTGGGGGGCCGGCGGAGCAGGATCCTCGGGACGGGAATCGGCGGGCATGGCTCAGCGAAAGTGTAACACGCCCCGGACGCCGCGAACGGACTAGGGCCGTTTCTTGCCCTGCTCGGCGAGCCATTCCCTCCAGACCACCCGCGCCTGCTCCGGCGTGAGGACGCGGACCCGGTCCGGCTCGAGGACGAACTCGACGTCGAACGACTGGAGGACGTCGAGCACGGAGCGCTTCCGCGACGATGCGGAGATCCGGCGGAATCCCGTCAGCGCCGGCAGCTCCGTGCATTCCGTGGCGAGGTCGGCGCAGAGGCCGCCGCGCTCCGCCAGGTCGGCGAGGATCTCGGCGCCCGATCCCTCCAGGTCCCGGTCCAGGACGCTGCGGGACAAGTGGTCCCAGAGCGCGGGAGTCCGCAACGCGTTCATCGAGGAGCTCCCCTCCGGCAGCTCGACGAGGCCGTCCCGCTGGCCCAGCGCGCAGAGCGCGTCGGCCGCCGCCTTCGCGGCCGCCTTCTCGCCGCGGAGCAGGTCGCGCAGGACCGGGATCGCCTTGTCGCGGTGGATCTCGCCCAGCGCGGCGATCGCCTCGACGCGGACGCCGGAATCCTGGTCCTTCACCCGCTCGAGGAGCAGCGGCACGGCGCTGCGGGCGCTCGGGCCCTGCAGGCGGAGCGCGTGCGCCGCCCGGCGGCGCACGGCCGCGGCCGGGTGCTCGAGGGCCGCGCTTAGTCCGGGGATCGACGCCGGTCCGATCTCGACGAGCGCCAGGGTCGCCGCGTCGCCGTGCTTCATGCGCTCGTGCAGCAGCGGCAGCGCCGGCCGCGCCCGCGGGCCGAGGGACCCGAGCCCCCGGGCCGCCTCGTCCTTCTCGTCCTCGTTCGAGCGGTCGTCCTCGAGCGCCGCGATCAGGATCGGCAGCGTCTCCTCGACCGCCGGGTCGAACTGCGCCAGCGCGGCCGCCGCGGAGAGGCGGATCCGACGGTCAGGATCCTTGACGGCGCGGAGCAGGCTGGGCACGACGACCCTCGCGTTGCGGCCCACGGCCGCCAGGCCCCGCAGGGCGGCGATGCGGATCTTCGCGTCCGGCTCCTGCTCGCGGGCGCCCCAGAGCAGGCGCTGCAGGTCCCGTTCGTTGCGGTACGTCTCGGCCACCCGGGCGGAGCGACCGTAGAGCCAGGCGGCCGCGACCGGCGGCGCGCCGACCGCCACGACGCCCACGATGGCCAGCACGACGACCGCGAGAAAGCCGTGGCGGTTGACCTTGCCCCAGAGGGCGAGGACGCAGATCCCGGAGAGGATGCCCAGCGGCGCCCAGGCGCGGTTCGCGACGAAGAACGCGCTGAGCGCGGACCCGAGCTCCAGCATCGGCGGCAGCGGGTCGTTCCAGCGGGCCGCGGTCTCGAGCGCGACCGACACGATGGCGGCGACGAGCGCCGCGACGACGCCGATCGAGACCACGAGCCAGGCGATCATCGGGTGGCGGAGCCGGTCCTGGAGGGGGTCCACCCGGCCTCCGAAGAACAGCACCACCCCGGGCCGCGAGAAGAAGGCGAAGAGGGCGACGAAGTAGAACGCCGGAAGCACGAAGATCGGCAGCAGCGCCGAGAGCCCGGCGGCGAAACGGACGATGCCGTCGGCGTGCCTCCATTCCTGGTAGACCGCGAGGCCCGCGACGATCTGCAGCAGCGCCAGACCGATGGACGGGATCAGGACCTCCCAGCGGCCCACGAGGATGCCGGACGCGATCGTGAAGGCCGCCATGGCCAGCAGGCTGCCGGCGATCTGCCTCAGGTGCGGGGGCCGCGGCGGCGGCTCGACAGGGGGCGGCGGCGCCGGCCGGGTCGCCGCGAAGGCGGCGGCGCGGCAGCGGCGGACCCACTCCTCGTAGTCTTCGAACTCGCGGCTGCACTTCGGGCAGTGGACCTTGCCCTCGCGGGCGGCCTCCTCGAACTCGTGGCCGCAGTCCGGGCAGCGCTTGAGGGGGTCGGGCCAAGGGGCGGGCCCGGCGCCGCAGTGCGGGCAGAGCTCCCGCTCGGCGTTGTTCTGCTGGCCGCAGCGCGGGCAGCTCCACGTCACCATGCCTTCAGGCATGCAGGAATTGTAACGCGGGTCGCGGCCGCGTCCTAATTACTTCCCGATGCAGTAGTTGTTCTGCTGGCCGCAGCGCGGGCAGCTCCACGTCACCATGCCTTCAGGCATGCAGGAATTGTAACGCGGGTCGCGGCCGCGTCCTAATTACTTCCCGATGCAGTACAGGTGCGTCGACGTCCGCAGGTAGAGGTTGCTGCCGGAGACCGCGATGGACGAGAGCGTCCACTTGTCGTTCAGCGGGTTCTCGGCGAGGACCTTGAACTCGGGGCCCGCCGCCAGCACGACCGTGTTCCCGGCTTCGTTGGTGCAGTAGATCTTCCCGTCGGCCAGGAGCGGCGAGGCGTCGAAGGTGCCGCCGCCGGGGAGCCGCTGGCGCTCGTAGTAGGCCTTCCCGGTCGCGGGGTCGTAGCAGCTCATGAAGCCGCCGTCGTTGAGCACGAAGAGGTGCTTGCCGTCCGAGACCGGCGTCGGCACGTCGCAGCCGTTCTTGTTGGTCCAGGCAATGTGGGTGTCGGTGACGAGCCCCTTGCCGCCGCCCTTGATGCCGACGAAGGGCCCCTTCTTGATGCAGGCGAAGATGTATTCACCGACGATCGCGGGCGAGCAAACCGCGCGGTAGAACTTGTCCTGCGTCGGATTGAGCCCGCCGCAGCGCCACAGCTCCTGGCCCGTCTTCGGATCGTGGCCCGTGAAGTAGTCGCCGCCCACGATGATGATCTCGGTGCGGTCGCCGACCTTCATCGGGATCGGCGTCGTGTAGGCGTCGGGCCCTTCCTTCTGGGCGTCGGTCTTGCGCTCGTTCTTCCAGATCTCCTTCCCGCTGGCCGCGTCGAGCGCGATCACGTAGGAGGGGCCGGTGTTGTCCCAGCCGTGGAGGATCGGGACGATCAGCATGCCTTCGTAGAGGAGCGCGGAGGCGCCATAGCCCCAGTTGATGCCGAACTTCACGTAGGCCTTCTGGAGGTCCGTGCGCCAGACCTCCTTGCCCTCGACGGTGTAGCCCGTGAGGATGCCGGTGCCGGTGAGCCACCAGACCATCTTGCCGTCGGTGATGGGCGAGGGGCTGGACATGTTCTGCTTGCCGTAGTGGACGTTGCCGCCCTCGATCTTCTGCCGCCACAGCTCCGAGCCGTCCTTCTTGGAGAGGCAGAGCAGGAGCAGGTCCTTGCCCTCGGGGATCCGCTCGCCGCCCATCTTCTTGACCACGGGCGCCTTGTCGGCCCCGACGAGCTCGCTCGCCGAGGAGACGAAGATCCGGTCGCCCCAGATGGCGGGCGTCGCGCCGCTCCACGAGGGCAGCTTCACCTTCCACTTCACGTTCTCGCTGTCGGACCACTTCTCGGGAAGCCCGGTGGAATCGGAGGTGCCGTTCAGGGAGGGCCCGCGCCACTGCGGCCAGTTGTCGCCGCCGAGCGCGGAGCCGCCGAGAATCACCGACAGCGCGAGCGTGCCCAGAACGCTTTTCATCGCAGGCTCTCCGATCCGTTACTTGCTCTCGGCCACCGCGTACAGTTTCTTGCTGCCGGCGAAATACAGGGCGCCGTTGGCCGCGACGATGCCGCCGTTGTCCACGCTCGGCAGGCCGTTGTTCTTCGCCAGGAGCTTCTTTTCCCGGCCGGCCTGGAAGACCAGGACCTCGCCGTCCCCGGTCCTCACGTAGAGCTTGCCGTCGGCCAGCAGCGGCGAGCCCCACGTCGTCGACAGCGCGTCGTGCCGCCAGACGCGCTTCCCCGTCTCGAGCTCGATGCAGTTGACGAAGCCCGCGAACTCCAGGGCGTAGACCAGCCCGTCCTGGACGGCGACGGTGGAGATGCTGGTCCCGAAGTCGTCGTTCGCCAGCTTCCAGAGCTCCGCGCTCGCCGTCACGTCGCCGCTCTTCCGGGCGTCGATCGCGCGGAGGCAGCCGGCGCCGTTCGTGTCCGTATCGATCCCGGTCGCGATGAGGACCCGATGCCCCGCGACGACCGGGGCGGCGAGGAGCTGGTTGGGCGTCTCGGGCTTGCCCTCCGCGTCCAGCTTCTCATGCGCCTTGCAGTTGAACTTCCAGAGCAGCTTCCCGCTGGGAGGATCGAACGAGTAGACCCAGCCGTCCCCGCCGGGAAAGATCACCTGGGCACGGCCGTCGACCGTCGCGGACGACGGCGAGCCCCAGCCGCCGGCGAAAATATTGGCGCCGGGGGAGCTGTCCTTCCAGACCACTTTTCCCGTCTTGCGATCGACGGCGATGAAGCTGGGGGCCTGGGGATCGACCACGACGTTCTTCTTGAAGTGCTTTCCCTGGCCGGTGACGACGAAGACGAGATCGCCGACGACCAGGGGCGACGAGGCGACCCCCTGGTGGGGCGTGATGTTGAGCTCCTTGATCATGTCCAGGAGCCAGACCTGCTTCCCGTCCTGGACCGCGCGGCAGATCAGCTCCGCCCGGTTGCTGACGTAGAAGAGCTGATCCCCGACGACGCAGGGGGTGGAGCAGACGCCGATGCTCGTGAAATCGAACCACTCCGGGTTGGGCAGCTTGTCGTGGACCGCCTGCCAGAGGAACTTGCCGTCGGCCTCCGAGAAGCACATCAGAACGCCTTTATCGCCCTTCACGGCGGGATCGCGGGGCTTGCCGTTGTTGGTTCCGACGAACACTCGGCCGCCGCTGATGACCGGAGTGCCGTAGGTCACGTCCCCCAGGTCCGCGGACCACTTGAGGTTCTTCTGCTGCTTGTCGGCCTCGAAGGTGACGGGCAGCCCCTTCTCGGGAGAGACCAGGTTGCGGTCGGGCCGGCCGCCGAGCATGGGCCAGTCGTCGGCGTGCGCGGGAACGGCGGCGGCGAGAAGCAGGAGGCCGGTCACGGTGCGGAACGCGCGCGTCACTTGCCCCCCAGGCAGACCAGGTGGGTGAAGGTCCTCACGTAGAGGCGGTCGCCGTCGACGCAGGGCGTGCCGAAGGTGCCTTCGCCGAGGGGATTCTTCGAGAGGATCTTGAACGTGTCGGACGCCGCGAAGACGATCACCTCGCCCGACTTCGCCGCGATGTAGATCTTGCCGTCGACCGCGATCGGCGAGCTGAAGAAGACGGCCTTGTCCGCGATCCGCTCGCTCCAGACGAGTTTTCCGGTCGCGGCCTCGGCGCAGTTGGCCACGCCGCCGTCGCTCACCCAGTAGAGCCGCTCGCCCACCGCGATCGGCGTCGGGACGTACGGCACGGACTGCTTGATCGTGTAGGCGACGTTCGAGCTCGTCACGTCGCCGTTGCCGCCGATCTTCACCGCCGCGAGGATGCTGCCGCCGCCGCCCTGGCCGCAGGTCCCGATCACGAGATCGCCGACGAGGACGGGCGAGGACACGGCGCGCTTGTCGAAGACGTGCGCCTCCCAGAGCAGCGTGCCGGTCTTCGCGTCGAGGGCCGACAGCCCGTGGGCCTGGCTCGAGGTCAGGATCTGGGTCGCCATCCCCTTGCGCTCGTAGATCGCCGGGGTGGCGTAGGCCGTGCCCTGCTTGATGGCGTGCCGCGCGCACTTCCACACCGTCTTGCCCGTCTTGACGTCGAGCGCGGAGATGAAGCTCTGGCCGTCCTGGTCGTTGGTGACGATGAGCTTGCCGTCGTAGACGATGGGCGACGCGCCGTAGCCGTGCTGCGACTCGAAGGCCCCGAGGTTCTCCTTCCAGAGCTGCTTCCCGGTATGGTCGAAGGCCTCCACCAGGAACTGCTCGCCGGAGACGAAGACCGCGTAGACGCGCTCGGCGTCCACCGCGGGAGAACTGTTGGCGTAGCCGCTGTTGTTGTTGCCGGGCTTGTGCGTCGGGAGCGTGAGCTTCTTCGACCAGAGCTCCTTGCCGTCTTCCTTCTTCAGGCAGAAGAGCATGCGCTCGCGGCCCTCGTCCGGGGTCGCGCTCATGACGAAGATCTTGTCGCCCCAGATCACCGGCTGCGAGTGGCTGCTCCCCGGCAGCTCGATCCGCCAGCGGAAGTCCTTCTCGGTCCAGGTGACCGGGATGCCCTTCGAGTCGCTGACGCCCGTGCCGTTGGGGCCGCGGAAGCGCGTCCACTCCTGCGCGTCGGCGCCGCTCAGGAGCGCGAGGAACGACAGAAGCGCGATGGTGGGTTTCATCATGGTTCGCTTATGGATACGCCGACGGCGCCGCTCCAGGCGCAAAAAAGACAGTATCCGCTCGCCGCGCAGGCGTCAAGGATGGCATCCCCGGGGGAAACGTGTTACGCTCGGGGTCACGGATGAAGTGGAGCCTGATCGCCCTCGTCCTCGCCGCCTTCTGCCCCCTCTCCTTCGTGGAGGCGCCGGACGAGGATGCCCTCGTCGACGTCGTCCAGGTCGCGAAGCAGGCCGCGCGCCAACAGCCCCGGCGGACGATCCTTCCCGCGCCCGTCCCCGACGCCGTCACCCCGGACACCCCGGCCCTTCCGCCCCGGGAAGAGCCCGACTGGAGTCCCCGCCGCTTCTCGCGCCCTCCCCCGCAGTAGCCTTCGCGCCGCGGTCTTTCTCTCTCGAACGCGAAGGAACGAAGCATGCAACTTCTCTTGGAAGGCGCCTACCTCCATTTCTTCCCCGATCTCCGCGCGCATATTGAACGCCGCCTGGAGCGCGCCCTGAACCCCCTGAAGCAGCCGGAGCCCCGCGCCACGGTCCGCCTGAGCGGAAAAAGGAGCTGGCGATGCCAGGTCCGACTCCAGATCCCCGGCCTCAAGTCGGTGGCGGTAGAGGCGACCCGGTCGCTGCCGTCCGACGCGATTGACGGGGCGATGGAACAGCTGGTCCCGAGCCTCCTGCGGGCCCTGGACGCCAAGCAACATTTCCGCCGCCGGACCATCAGTAAAAAGGGACTCCCGACATGATCCTCGTCTACCTTCTTCTCGCCGCCTTGCTGCTCAGCCTGAACGCCTTCTTCGTGCTGGCGGAATTCGCCGCCGTGCGCCTGCGTAGCTCCCGGACGCGGGAGCTGGTCAAGGAGGGGGAGCAGAAGGCGACCGTCGTCGAGCACATCCAGGAGCACCTCGACGAGTACCTCTCGGTCTGCCAGCTCGGCATCACCTTCGCCTCGATCGGCCTGGGCTTCGTGGGCGAGCCGATCGTGAGCGAGTTCCTGAGCCGCTCCGCGGGGCTCAGCTCGCCGGCGGCCACCACGATCGCGCTCGCGATCGGCTACGTGCTCGTCTCCTTCCTCCACGTCGTCGTGGGCGAGCTCCTGCCCAAGTCGGTGGCGATCCGGAAGCCCGAATCCTCGGCACTCTGGACGGCCCGGCCGCTCCGGCTCTTCCGCGCGCTCTTCTACCTCCCGCTCGTGGTCCTGAACGGGTCGACGCAGATGCTCCTGAAGCTCCTGGGCTTCTCGCGGCAGGCGACGGAGCCCGCGCCCAGCGAGAACGAGCTGCGGCAGATCCTGGGCGAGTCGGCCGAGCGCGGCGTCGTCTCCTTCGACCGCCTGCTGCTCCTCGAGAACATCTTCGACCTGAGCGGACTGCGGGTGCGCGACATCATGCGCCCGCGGAACTCGGCGAAGACGATCCGGACCTGGGCGCCCTGGGAGGAAAACCTCGCCGTCATCCGCGGCTCGCGCTTCTCGAGATACCCGCTCCTCGAGCAGCAGGACGACCTCCCGCGCGGCATCATCCACGTGAAGGACCTCTTCTACCTCGACCTGCACTCGCCGAGCGCCGACGACCTGCGGAAGATGGCGCGCCCGTACTTCATCACGTCCGAGGAGACGATGGTCGAGCAGCTGCTCCGCGACCTCCGCAAGCACCGCACGCACCTGGTGATGGTGCGGAACCCGGAAGGCCGCTGGTCGGGCTTCCTCTCGCTGGAGGACGTCATCGAGGAGATCGTGGGCTCGATCGAGGACGAGTTCGAAGTGGAGCCGCCGACCTCGTTGTCCGACGCGCTCACGCCGGGCCGGGTGATCCTCGGGGTCGAAGCCTCGGGGCTGGAGGAGGCGATCGGCCAGGCCTTCGGCCGGATCCGGGCATCCGAGTTCCCGCTGCCGCCCGGCAAGATCGTGCAGTCCGTCCTGGAACGGGAGCGGGCGATGTCCACCTACGTGGGCCACGGCATCGCGCTCCCTCACGCCAGGATCGAGAACCTGGCGAAGCCGCTGCTGATCATCGCACGCTCCGAGCAGGGCGTCCCGGTCCGGAACTCGCCGGAGAAGGCCCGCTTCCTCTTCGTCCTGCTCACCCCCGCGGGCGCGCCCCGGCTCCAGGCGAGGCTGCTCGCCCGCATCGCCGAACTCTTCCAGAGCGAGTTCATCGAGGAGCGCCTGACCCGGGCGGAGACGCCGGCCGCGATCGTCGAGGCGATCCGCACCGCCGAGCCGATCGCCGCAACCGCACCCTAAGTCGAAGAAGCAGGATTCAAGAAGCAAGAAGCAGGCTTACCCCCCCTGCCCCCCCGCGGGGGAGGGACGGGAATCCTCTTCTTGCTTCTCGACCCCAGACGCCGTAGGGAATGGTTTTGAAGCCCCGTCCGTATAAAATGGAAGCGAATGAAGGACAAGCTCGCTGCGATCGGATCCCTCCTGGTCACCGCGGCGCTCTCCACCTGCTGCACCCTGCCGCTCGCGCTGGCCTCCCTGGGACTGGGAAGCCTGAGCCTGGGCTCGATCATCCACCCGGTGCGGCCCTACATGATCGGGGTCGCCTCGGCGCTGCTGACGCTCGGGTTCTTCCGGGTCTACTCGCGCCCGACGACGAAGAAGAACCGCGTCCTGATGTGGATCTCGGCCGCCGTCTTCGTCGTGGTCGTCGCGACGCCGTACGTCGTAACCTACGTCCGGGACAGCCGGGAGGAGCTGCCGGCCGTCGACGAACCCGGGACGCGGCGCATCGTGGTGCACCTCTCGAACATCGAGTTCGCGGCCTGCTGCGAGGGCCCCGCGAAGGAGACCCTCGGGGCGCTCCCGGGCGTCCGCAAGGTGCGGATCAACCACCTCCGCAAGGAGGCGACCCTCGTGGTACGCAGCGAGGCGGAGATCGACAACGACATGGTCGCCCGCGCCCTGCGGGCGGTCGACCACATCGGGCACATCAAGGCGCCCTGAGCCTCACCCCACAAATCACACCGTGTCGTTTATGGGGTTCCTGCGTCACGGAGGCTATTCCCCGATGCAGTAGAGGTTCTTGGCCGTGCGGATGAAGATCTCGCCGTTCGAGATCGCCGGCGTCGCGTTGCTGTCTTCCTTCAGCTCGTTCACGGCCACGAGCTCGAACTTCTCCGGGCTGGGCTTGAAGACCACCGTGCGGCCCTTCTGGTCCGTGACGTAGGCGTTCCCGCCGGCCATGACGATCGAGCCCCAGAAGCCCGACTTCTGCCGCTCGCGCCAGACGGACTGGCCCGTCTTCGGATCGATGCAGTCGATGACGTTCTTCTGGTCGAACGGGTAGTAGACGTGATCCCCCACGGCGATGGGGGAGCCGATGCTCTGGGCCCCCTTCAGATCGTTTCTCCAGAGGCGGTGCGTCGCCGTCACGTCGCCGGAGCCGCCCAGCTTCACGCCGAGGCCGACGCCCATGAAGCCGCCCAGGACCACGCAGGTGTCGCCGACCACGACGGGCGACGAGTAGGACAGGTCGCCGTTGTCGAAGCGAAGCCCGTCGCAGGACCAGAGGAGCTTGCCGTCGTTCGGCGCGTACGCCACGACCCGGGTCGGCATCGCGCAGATGACCTGGTCCTTGACGACGAGGGGCGTCGACCAGGATCCCTGGTACTTGTCCTTCTCGTTCATGTCGCCGTCGCCCTTGACCGGCTCTTCTTTTTCCCAGATCGTCTCGCCGGAGCCGAGCTTGAACGCGGCCACGAAGACCTTCTTCTTTCCGGGACCGGAATTCAGGATCACCTTGCCGTCGTGGATGACGGGCGAGGTCCCCTCGCCCCAGAGGTGATCGAACTCGCCGAGGTCGCGCGACCAGAGCGCTTTGCCCTCGAAGTCGTAGCAGTGCAGGCCGGCCGAGCCGTGCCAGACCACGACGCTCTTGCCGTCCGACGCCGGCGTCGAGGGCGAATGGGTGTTCGTCCCGTGGGTCCGCATCTCCTTGCCGAACTCGACCTTCTTCACCCAGAGCTGCTTGCCGTCCTTGCGGTCGAAGCAGTAGAGCGCGCGGACCTTGCCTTCCTTGTCCTCGGAGCCGGCGATGAAGACGCGGCCGTTCGAGACGATCGGGCTGCCGTTCCCCTTCTGGGGCAGCGCGACCTTCCACTTGATGTTCTTGTCGGGGGCCCAGGTCGTGGGCGCCTTCGATTCGGAGGAGAGGCCGTTGCCCGACGGGCCGCGGAACGCGGGCCAGTCGTCGGCCCGCAGCGCCCCCGCGCCGAGCAGCACGGCCGTCACGGCAACAATCAGCTTCGCCTTCATGAGATCCTCCAGATCCGTTCGCGTGGATTCTAACGATCCTTGTTCGCGCCGGAAAGCTTGAGATCACCCGCGTCGAACGCCGCGCTCCCCTCGGGCAGCGTGAAGGGCTCGCCGGCCGGCGCGCCGGAGCCCCGCACATAGATACGCCAGGGCCCGGCGGGGACCCGCGGGATTTCGAAACGGCCGTCCTCGCCCGTCAGGTCCGACAGCCAGCGGAATGCGCTGGCCATCCGGAAGTATCCCGGCCACGACAGGTGCACCCACTGCCCGGCGAGCGGCCGCCCGTCCCCGTCCACGAGCCGGCCCCGCAGCGTCGCGCCCGGCGTCAGCGTCGCCTCGAGCTTCGGAGACGTCCCTTCCTCGAGCCGCACGTCGCGCAGGATCGCGCTGCCCGCTTCGGCGCTCACGACGAAGGTGTTCAGCCCCGGCTTCCCCGACGGCTGGCTGCCGCTGATGAAATCGCTGACGAGGTCGCGATGCGGCCAGGTCCCGACGATCGCCCCCGCCACCTCCGCGCCGTCCTTGCCCCGGACGATCAGCGAGCACGGGATGTTCTTCCGGTCCGGCGAGAGCGGCACCATCAGCTCCTCCTTCGGCGCCTTCACGTCCCGCACGACGACCGAGCCGTAGCTGCCGCTGCGGACCGCGAGAGCGTACGGGCCTTCCTCGACGACGTGGAACGCGAAGGGCACGCGGCCGCTCTTCGGGACCCCCGGGCCGCCCAACGAGCCCGCGGCGCGGACCATGCGTCCCGCCGCGTCGTAGAGCTCGAGGCCGCAGTGCTCGCGGCTGAGCTTGTCGGACTCCTCGAAGCGGACCTCGCCCTCGATGGTCCGATGCGTCGTCTCCGCGAGGACGACCTTGAGCTTGCGCGCCTCGCCGGGCTGCAGGTCCTTCGCGACCTCGCCCTCGGAGACCGTGTGGACCTTGCTCATCGGCCTCACCCGGACCTCGCGGCAGGGCGTGAAGAACTCCGCGGTCTTCCCCTGCAGGAACGAGAGCTTGTCGCTCCAGCGCGCCGGCTTGAAGCCTTCCGGCAGCGGCCACTCGCCCTCCACAAAGAGCCCGCGCTCGGTGATGGTGTAGTCGCGGCCCGGCAGCCCTTCCACCGTCAGCCGCACGCTCGGCGGGTTCCGCACGACGGCGAACTTGAGCGAGCGCTGCTCCGGCATCGCCAGCACATTCCGCGGCTGGACGAAGCGCTCGTCCCGCTCGGAGACGCCGACCCAGCCGAGAAACCCGTCGAGCCGGCACTCGCCCCGCTCGTCGGTCTTCGCCGTCACGATCCGCTCGGGCGGAATCTTGGCCGCGGGCACGTGGTCGAAGTTCCAGAAGTCCCAGGACCACGACAGCTGCATCGCGTCGACCCGCTCTGGATCGAAGCCGTCGAGGAAGAGATAGCGCGGCGTCGCGATCCCGACCACGCGGACGCCCGCCAGCGGCACTCCGGCGGAATCCAGGACCGTCGCGGCGACCGGCTCGGGCTTCTTCAGCGTGACCGTCACCTCGCGCTCGCCGTCCAGCGGGATCGCGAAGTAGGCGATCGAGAGCGACTTCCGGGGGTCGTGGTAGGAGCCGAGTTCGGCAACGCGGACTTCGGGCCGGCTCCCCTCGCCCCGCAGAATGAGGAGCTGGTAGGTGGGATGCCGCGACGGCCCGAACTTGAGCCGCCAGGTGCGCGGCTGCGAGACCTCCTCCTTCCACGGCAGCGCCGTGCGGGCGCCGGCCGGGACGCGCTCGACCCGGAACTCGTCGGCGCCGTCGCGCCGCAGGACGGCCCAAAACGACGAGCCGAACTCGGGGTCGGCCTCGATACGGAGCTGCAGGGTGCCGGTGATGGGCGCGTGGCGGCCCGCCGGGGTCTCGCCCTTCCCGCAGGAGAGCAGGCCGGCCAGGGCGAGGGCGATCGCGAGCGGCCTCATGCGTCCGCCGCGCTTCCCGCGCTGCTGATGATGCCGTCGCAAAGGTCCAGGAAGCGCCGGAGACTCGCCGCGTCGGCCGGCAGCGGCCCGTCGATCTCCATCGACTCCTCCCGGATCGCCAGGATCCGGCCGCCGAGGCTATCCAGCTGCATCAGCCGTTCCCGCATCTCCGGCACGAGGAACTTCCGGGCGAAGCCCGGATCGCCTTCGACGACGATCTTCCGGTCGAACTCCGCATCCCCGGTGCGGATGGGAGCATCGTGCCGGATCGGCTGGAGCGGCTGCGCGAATTCCGCGACGATCCTCAGGTGACCGGGCCGGCCCCCGCCCAGACGGGCGGCTTCGAAGGTGACGAGGCCCTTCCAGGCGGGCCGCGCGATCCGGAGCCCGCTGAGCGCCGGGAAGCGCGGGACGAGCGCAGCGCCCGCGATCTCCAGACTCCTCAGCATGCGCTCGTGGGACAGCTTCCGCAGCAGCGGCACGCCGAGGAGGCAGGCGATGAGGAATCCAATGCCGAGGCAGTAGGCGAGCATCCTGCTACTTCTTTTCGTCCCGCCAGGCCTCGATGATTTTCAGACGCCCGTCTCCCGCGGGTAGAGACTCCGCGAAGTTCCGGACCTGCTCCCGAGACGCCTCGCCGGGCGGCGCGTCCAGGAGCGGCTTGATCCGCTTCCACTCGTCGGCGAGCTTGCGCCGCGCCTCGAGGTAGGCCGGAAGGGTCTCGTCCTTCTTGGCCATCGAGGCGTTCGAGGTGTGGATGCGTTCCCAAACTTTCGTGATGTTCCGGTCGTAGACCTCGGTCCCGGCGTAGCGGAGCTCGAAGTCCTTGTAGAACTTGAGGGACGTCTCGAACATGCCCCTCCGGAACGCCCCGTCGGCGCCTTCCAGGATCTTGTCCCCGGGGCTGTTCGACGGAGCCGGCGCCGTCGCCGGAGGACTCTGCGGATCGCTCGGCCGCTTTTCGTTGGGCGGAGGCGGCGGAGCGTCGGGAGTCGGCCGCGTCTCCCGGGGCCGGGTCGAGACCCAGTACAGCAGCACACCCAGGATCACCACGACCGCCAGCACGACCAGGGGCAGGACTTTGACGCGCTCTGCCATCTGCATCAGCTCGATGTCGGCCAAGCCTCCAACCTTTCCATTGCCGCCAGTATTCCAAATCCGCCCGGAGCGCCGCAATCGGGATTTCGGATATCTGAACAGTGGGGGCGCCGTTTGTCTTCCAGGAATGCGAAATGGGCAAGCCGGCGCGTGTATACATATAGGGTAGCGAGCGCCGACGTCCGAATTTGGAGACCATCACCGTGAACAAAAACCTGGGGCGGGTGCTGTTCCTGCTGATCCTGGCGGCGGCGGCGTCCCCGCTCTCGTTCGGCCAGGCCTCGAAGAAGGAAGCGGCGAACGTCGTCCCCGACTGGGGCCAATTCCGCGGCCCCAAGCGCGACGGCATCTCCCCGGACACCGGGCTGCTCAAGGAATGGCCCAAGGGTGGCCCCACCCTCGCGTGGAAGGCGAGCGGCCTGGGGGCCGGCTATTCCAGCGTCGCCATCGCCGGAAAGTTCCTCTACACCATGGGCGAGGACGGCGGCCAGGAAGTCATCATCGGCATGAACCTGGCGGACGGAAAGATCCTCTGGAAGGCCAAGGTCTGCGCCTCCGGCGATCCCGGGAACCAGGGACAGGGTCCTCGCGCGACTCCCGCAACCGACGGGACCCTCGTCATCGGCACCGGTCACGACGGGACGATGGTCTGCGTCCGCGCCGCCAACGGCCAGGAGATCTGGAGGAAGCGGTACAGCGACCTCGGCGCCGGCGGCGTGCCCTCCTGGGGCTTCAGCGATTCGCCGCTCATCGACGGCGGCATGGTGGCCTGCATCCCCGGCGGCTCGAAGGGCACGGTCGCGGCCCTCAACAAGATGACCGGGGCGCCGCTCTGGTCGAGCTCGCAGATCAAGGACGGGGCCCACTACACGTCCCTCGTGACGGCCGACATCGGGGGCATTCCCCAGTACCTCGTCTTCACCGACAAGACGGTCGCGGGCATCGCCAAGACCGGCCAGGTGCTCTGGAAGATGGACCGGCCCGGGCAGACGGCCATCTGCTCGTCCCCGGTCAGCACCAAGGACGGGATCGTGTTCGTCAGCTCCGGGTACGGCCGCGGCTGCACGGCCTTCCAGGTCTCGGGCGCGGGCGGCCAGTTCAAGGCGGCCGAGCTCTACGACAACAAGGAAATGCAGAGCCATCACGGCGGCATCGTCCTGGTGGACGGCCACGTCTACGGCATGAGCGACAACGGCGGGCTCAAGTGCATCGAGGTCAAGACGGGCAAGACCGCGTGGAACAACACCGGGCCGGGAAAGGGCGCGATCGCCTGCGCCGACGGTCTGCTCTTCTGCCGCAATGAGGGCTCCGGCGTCGTGACGCTCGTCGAAGCCAGCGCGGAGAGCTACAAGGAGAAGGGCCGCCTGGATCAGCCCGAGCGCTCGAAGCGGTCGGCCTGGTCCAACCCGGTCGTCTTCGGCGGCAAGCTCTACCTCCGCGACCAGGACAACCTGTTCTGCTACGACGTGAAGGCGAAGTAGGCCCATGAGCCGGGTGCTGGGCGCGCTCCTGCTGGCGGCGGGACTCCAGGATTCGGTCGAGTTCACCAAGGACTCTCTGGACCAGGTCAAGGCGGCCATGGCGAAGAAGGACGCGGTCCTCGTCGACGTGCGCGAGCAGCGCGAGTGGGACGACGGCCATATCGACGGGGCGATCCTCGTGCCCCTGAGCTGGCTCAAAGAAGAATCCAAGAGCGACAGCTTCGGCAAGCGCCTGGAAGAGAAACTCCCGAAGAAAATCCTCTACATCCATTGCCGCTCCGGAGGCCGGGCCCGGACGGCGGCGGGGATGCTCCGCCAGCAGGGCTATGACGCGCGCCCCCTCAAAGCGGGCTTCGACGACCTCCGCCAGGCCGGCTTCAGCGTCGCGAAGTAGCGCGGCGTAACGTCCCCTCCCCTTCCTGTCACATTCCTTGCGGGATCTCCTATTTTCATGCAAACCCCGGCCCGTGCGCCGCGGGAAGGAGATGGGACCATGATTACGACCGACTCCCGGAGCGACGGCCAGCTGATGGCCGCCTTCCTGGACCGCAAGGACGAGGAGGCGTTCGAGCTCCTCGTGCGGCGCCACGAAGCGGTGGTGCTGAGCGTCTGCGCGCGCGTCCTCCGGGACGAGCATGCCGCCCGCGACGCGGCGCAGGCGGTGTTCCTGGTGCTGGCCCGCAAGGGGGCCGCGATCGATTTCAGCCGGCCCCTCGGGCCCTGGCTCCACCACGTCGCCTACGGCGTCGCGGTGAGCGCCCGTCGGGAACGGGAGGCCCGCCGCGCGCGGGAGCGAAACGTGATGACGACGTCGACCGATCCGAGGGGCGGCCAGGACGACGAGCTCCGGGAACTGCTCGACGCGGAGCTCGACAAGCTGCCCGAGAAGTACCGGCGTCCGCTCATCCTCTTCCACCTCGAGGGGAAGAGCCTGGAGGAGACGGCGTCGGCGCTGCGGAGCCCGGCGGGCACCGTGGGGGCCTGGCTGTCGCGCGGACGCGACCTGCTGCGCGAGCGGCTGGCGCGGCGCGGCGCCGGGGCATTGTCGGGCGCGCTGCTCGCGGCCTTCCTGGCCCGCGAGGCGGCGGCCTACGGGGCGGGATGGGGGTTTGCGCGCGCGGCCGCGAGGGCGGCCGTGGGAGGCGCGGCCCCGAGTTCGGTTCTACTGCTGACCAAAGGAGCCCTGAACATGATGCTGATGGCCAAGCTCAAAGTCGCGGCGCTCGCGCTCGTCGCCGCCGGCGCGGTTCTGACGGCGAACACCGTCCTGATGCCACGCGGGTCCGCCGCGTCGGAGCGCCCCCTCGAGGCCGCGAGCCCGATCGCGGCCGCGCGGATCGAGGTCCCGCCCCTGGTGGAGGTTCCGATCACGTTCGAGGCCTTCGAGCCCGCGGACTCCCTCTTCCCGCCCACGTCGGACCTCGTCGGACACTGGAAGTTCGACGACGAGAAGGGCAGCACCACCGTGGTCGACTCGGCCGGCAAGGCGAACGGGAAGATCGTCGGCGGCGCGGTCCTGGCGGACGGCAAGTTCGGAGGCGCGCTCAAGTGCGACGGCAAGGGCGGCCACGTCGAGATCGCCAACAGCGAGGAGCTCGACAAGATCCAGGAGGGGAACCTGACGCTCGTCGCGTGGTTCAAGCCCGAGAACGTTCCCCCGGGCACGGAGTCGGCCAACGACGCCAGCTACGGGATCGTGCTGAAGACCGGCTGGCACCTCGGCCTGAACTACACCAACGAGAAGAAGTTCACCATGACCCACTGGCTGGCCGGCGAGAAGCCGGAGGAGCCGGTCTGGACCGGGACCGGCGCGTGGGATGAGGACTACGAGCCGGGCCAGTGGTACCACCTGGCGGGCGTCGTCGACCGCAGCGGCGGCAAGGTCCTGATGTACCTGAACGGCGAGCTGAAGAACAGCGCCGAGTTCGCGCCGAACGCGGCGGCCAAGAAGTACGAGAAGGAGACGTGGAAGATCGGCATCGGCCGCCCCGGCGCCGACAAGTGGGGCTGGCCCGCGAAAGGCCTGATCGACGACGTGCGCCTCTACTCCCGCGCGCTGGGCGCCGCGGAGGTGAAGGCGCTCTACGACGGAAAGTAAGAAGGAGGGTCTCCCCTGCCCCGCAGGGGGGACCCTCAATTCAAAAATTGAACTACCGGCGAGACGGCGGGCTATCATCTGGGCAATGGGGCCACGGAACCGTCTTCTGGTCGGACAGATCGCGATCGAACTCGGACTGCTTGATCGCGACCGGCTCCAGCAGTGCGTCGACCTGCAGGCGGGGCAGGTGGTCCCCAAGCCGATCGGCGTGCTCCTCGTCGAGAACGGCTTCCTCACCCAGGACCAGATGACGTTCGTCCTCGAGGAGCAGAAGCGCCGGCTCCAGACGGAGCTCCCCTACGCGCCGACGAAGCAGGGCGACATCGCCTTCGGCCGCCTGGTCGTCGAACGCGGCCATGCCAGGCAGGAAGCGGTCAACGAGGCCCTTCGGGCCCAGCAGGACCTGGCGGACCGCGGCGTCCGCAAGCGCCTGGGAGAACTTCTCGTCGACGCCGGCCATCTCTCGGCCGAGGTTGTGCCGGAGATCCTCAAAATCCAGGGGAAGGTGCTCATGGCCTGCACCTTCTGCGGAGCGCACTTCAACGTCCTGATCTCGATCGCCGATGGCTACCCCTGTCGGAAGTGCGGCATGCCGCTGGACCAGAAGACCGGGATCGTCAGCGCGGATGAGACCGCCTACCTGCTTCCCGCCATGGATCCCCGGCCGACGGCACGAGCGGTTGTCGCGCCGTCCGCGGCGGCCCCCGCCCCCGCCGTCGCGGCCATCTCTCCGGAGGACGCGCTGCGCGCGGAAATGCTCCGGCGCTTCGCCCGCGTCGTCGCGATCATCGGCATCCTTGCCCTGATCCTCTACCTGATCACGCGTAACTGGGACTGACTCTTCTCCGTGTCTCCGAGCTCCCGCCCCGAGGGGGCGGGAGGCGTGGGGGTACCCTCTTCTGTTTCCTGTTTCCCGCTTCCTGTTTCCTGCGGGTCAGTTCTTGGCGGCGGCCTTGAGGAGCGCGGTGGCCTTCTCGATCTCGCCCGCGTAGCGCTCGATGGCCCGGGCGGTCGCGTCGGTCTGCGCAGTCGCCTCGTCCCACTTCCGCTCCTCGATCGCCTCGCGGATGCCGGGCAGCGTCTTGACGCCGTAGCCGGTGTAGAAGCCGGGGGCGTAGATGAGGTGCTTGAACCAGGGACGGCGCGGCAGCCCGTCGCCGGTCAGCGCGCGCTCCGCCCGAAAGAGGACGACGTCGAGCTCCGCCGCGCCCTTCCCCGCCGGATCGACGCCCCGGCGCGCGTGCTCGTGGTCCTGCGCGCTCTGCCGGAGCCGCGACACCGCGTTCTGCAGCGGCGCGAAGTTCAGGTGCGGGACCGGCGACTTCGGCTTCGGCGTCACGAAGGTTTCCTTCGGGTCGGCCGCCGCCTCGTAGCGCCCCTCCCGGATCAGGCGGTTGGTCCGCTCGGTCTCCTCCCGCAGGTCGTCGGCCAGCTTCGCCACCTCGCGGGCGTAGCCGCCGATCGCGTCCGCGGACGCCCCGAACTCGAAGGGGAGCAGGTCGGCGTTCGCCAGCCGCAGCACGATCCGGCCCGCCGTCTGGGCCAACGCGATGCCGTACTGGAAGCCGGGGTCGCCGAAGCGCGCGTAGTGATCGAACGAGTCGTAGATCGAGTGGTAGGAGCCGCCGGCGTCCTCGCCGCCGAAACGGACGTCGAGGGACGAGATCCCCAGGTGGTCCAGGAAGGCTGTGTAATCGGATCCGGAGCCCAGCGCGCCGATCCGGAACTCGGTCCGGTCGCGCGCCTCCTTCTGCTCCTCGGCCGAGCCCTTCGTGAGCCGCAGCGCCCGCAGCCGCTCGGCGACCGAGATCTTTTTCTGCGGGTCGACCACGTCCCGCGCGACCTGGTTCACGAGCCGCTCGAGGGAATGGGACCCGAGCGCCTTGAGGAAGCCCCGGCCGTTGTTGTCGGAGTTGATGTAGGCGACGACGTGCTCCTTGAGCTCCGCCGCGTGCGTCTCCGCCCACTCGGTCGAGCCGAGCAGCCCGGGCTCCTCGCCGTCCCAGGCGCAGTAGACGATCGAGCGGCGCGGCTTCCAGCCGGACTTCGCCAGCTCGGAGACGGCGCGCGCCTCCTCCATCACCGCGACCATCCCGCTGATCGGATCGTCCGCGCCGTTCACCCAGGCGTCGTGGTGGTTCCCGCGCAGGACCCACTGGTTCGGGCGCTCGGAGCCGGCCATGCGGGCGATCACGTTGAAGCAGGGCACGAGCTTCCAGTCGAACTCCAGCTTGAGCCGCACCTTCGCGGGCCCGGGCCCGATGTGGTAGGTCGTCGGGAGCGCCCCGCGCCAGGACTCCGGCGCCACCGGCCCGCCGATCGCCTGGAGGAGGGGCAGCGCGTCGTCATAGGAGATCGGCAGCACCGGGATCTTCGTCAGCGTCGGCGCGTCCTTGATCGGCAGCCGCTTGGCGTCCTCGGTGGCGCCCACGCCCGGCGTCAGCGGATCGCCCGGATACAGCGGCATGTCCGCGACCGAGCCGCGCTGGGCGCCCCGGGCGCTCCGGAACGCGCCCTTCGGGTAGACGTCCCCCTGGAAGAACCCGTCCTCGTGCGGATCGGAGTAGATGATGCAGCCGACCGCGCCGTGCTCGGCCGCGACCTTGGGCTTGATGCCGCGCCAGGAGCCGTAGTAGCGCGCGAGGACGATCTTGCCCTTCACGTCGATGCCGCGCCGCTCCAGCTCCTCGTAGTCCTTGGGCACGCCGAAATTGACGTAGACGAGCTCGCCCGAAACGTCGCCGTCCGCCGAGTAGGCGTTGTAGACGGGCAGCTGCTCGTCCGACTGCCCCGACGTGGCGTCCTCCTTGAGGGCCGGCTCGGCCAGCGAGGCCTTGAAGGCCGTGGGCTCCGTCATCTCGAGGAGGCGAGTCTTGGGCGTCGGGAAGAGGACCTTGAACTCCTCGATCCGCGTGTCGTAACCCCACGACTTGAACTGCGACGCGATGAACTCGGCGTTCTCCTTGCCGTACGGCGAACCCACGTGGTGGGGACGGGCCGTGAGCCTCTTCATCCAGTCGCGGAGGTGGTCGGCGCGCAACTGCGCGTCGAAGCGCTCCTCAAGGGCGCGCTGCTCGATCGCCTGCGGCTCGGCGAAGCCGAGGATCGTCTTGTCGTCGGGGGACGCGGCCGACAGCAGGGCCGCCGCGAGGAGCGCCGGAAGGATTCTATTCATATAGCAGGAACGCTCGCGGCCGAGCAAAGGTTGCGATTGACCGGAACGCGGTCCCCCGCCGGGGCTCTGGATCTTCGAGATGTCCCCGACCTCCATCGTCCGGCGGCCCCGCCCGACCGCGGCGGAGCTCTCCCCTCGTCCCCCGCGCTACCTGCCCTGGCTGGCCGCCATCGCGCTCTTCATGGAGAACCTCGACACGACGATCATCAATACGGCCGTCCCCACGATGGCGGCGAACCTGGAGGTCGCGCCGCTCCGCCTGAAGTCCGTGCTGACGAGCTACACCCTGAGCCTGGCGGTCTTCATTCCGATCAGCGGATGGCTCGCCGACCGCTTCGGCACGCGAAAGGTCTTCGGGACGGCGATCCTGCTCTTCCTCCTGGGCTCGCTCTTCTGCGGGCTGTCGACGAGCATCCCGTTCCTCGTCGCCTCCCGCATCCTGCAGGGGGCGGGCGGGGCCATGATGACGCCGGTCGGCCGTCTCGCGCTGGTCCGCTCCTTCCCGCGCTCGGAGATGATCGCGGCCCTCAACTTCGTGCTGCTGCCGGCCCTGCTTGGGCCGCTGCTCGGCCCCTTCCTCGGCGGCTTGATCGTCCACTGGTTCCACTGGCGGGTGATCTTCTTCATCAACATCCCGTTCGCGCTGCTGGGGCTGGCGCTGGTCCCGAAGCAGATGCCCGATTACCGGGCCGACCCGGCGCCGCCGCTGGACGCGTGGGGCTTCGTCCTCTTCGGCAGCGGCACCGCGCTGCTGTCCTACGTGCTCGAAGTGTTCGGCGAGCACCGGTTGTCGGGGCCCTCGATGGGGGCCTTCCTGGCGGCTTCCGCGGTCTTCCTGGCCGCCTACGGGTTCCACGCGCGGCGGGCAGCGGCCCCGATGCTCGACCTCGGCCTGTTCCGCCTCCGCTCCTTCCGGGTCTCCGTGATCGGCGGCTTCCTCACCCGCCTGGGCGTGGGCGGCACGCCCTTCCTGCTCCCCCTGCTCTATCAGATCGGGATGGGCTTCCCCGCCTGGAAGGCCGGATTGCTCACGATGCCGCAGGCCGCGGCCGCGATGGCGATGAGGATGGTGAACCGGCCGATCCTGGCCGCGTTCGGCCATCGGCGGGTGCTGCTGGCCAACACGGCGCTCCTGGGGGTCACGCTGATCGCGTTCACCCGGGTCGGCCCGGGGACGCCGATCGCCTGGATCGTCGCGCTGAGCTTCGCGCAGGGCTTCCTGTCGTCGCTGCAGTTCACGAGCGCCAACACGCTCGTCTACGCAAACATCGAGGACGCGCGGGCGAGCCGGGCGGGCAGCATCTCGAGCACCGCGCAGCAGCTCGCGCTCAGCTTCGGGGTCGCGACCGCCTCGCTGCTGACGGCGCGGTTCCTGGGCGGGGCGGATCGCGGCGACGCGGACCGGCTCGTGCCGGCGATCCACGGGGCGTTCTGGACGCTCGGCGTCTTCACGCTGCTCTCGGGGGCGCTCTTCGCCACCCTCCGTCCCGACGACGGCAAGAGCATCAGCAACTACCGCGAATCCTCCGGCTAGCGCTACGGGAGGACGCCGTAGAGGGCCTTCTTGATCGTCAGCTTCTTGCCCTCGGACGCGCGGATCTCGAGCGTCGCGTTTTCGTCCACGATCTTCGAGCGCGCCTCCTCGCCATCAAGATAGTCGACACGCAACTTCTTCAGCATGTTCGGAGCCGGGTCGCCGAAGGCGTCGTTGCTCGCCTCGATCTTGAGCCGGTTCTCCTTCACGTGAGATGCAACTTTGTCGGTCACGTCCGCGGCCCTCAGCAGCGACGCGAAGGCCGGGTGGCTCTTCCGGCCGCCCGACTCCAGGTAGGCCAGCAGATCCAGGATCTCATCCTTCGTGAAGGTGTCCACCAGCTTGGCGGGCATCGGCGAGACCTTCGACAGCGCGCGCTTGTCGATGTCCGACTTCTTGATCTCGACCTTGTCCGGCTGCAGCGGGTTGGGCTGCAGGACGAGCCGCTGGGCGTTCTCTTCGAGGACGCGCCCGTCCAGGATCTTGCCGTTCGTCAGCATGATCATCGTGTTGGCGTACTGCTCGGAGATGACCTTGGACGGGTCGATGATGGACTCGAGGATGTCCTTCCGGGCGAAGCGGCTCGAGACGGCCGTCAGTTCGGCGCCGACCGAGCCGCCGTCCGACCCGAACTTGTGGCAGGAGATGCACTGGGCGGATTCGTAGACCTCCTTGCCCCGCTCGAAGTTCCGGTCCTTCGCGACTTCGTCGAGCGAGCCCAGCAGATCCTCGACCTTCCACTCCTTCACGAACGGGCGCTTCTTCGCCGGGGTCCGGGGCTTCGTCCCCGGAGGCACGTAGGCGGCGAGCACGTCGGCCAGGGCGAGCGACTCTTCGGCCGTCAGGGTCGCCTTCGCCTGCGTGTGGGCGTTGCCGAGGAACTTGGGCATGCTGGCGCCGTCGGAGTAGCCCCGGCCTGCGTCCGTGAACCACTTCTGGACCTCGTCGCTGTGGCCCGCCTTGTTGTGATCCTTCGTCCACCACAGGAAGTAGGCCTTGCGCAGCTCCGGCGTCCATCCCTTGGCCGCCGTGCGCAGGTAGTGCACGTAGCCGATCTGCTCCTCGAGGGTCGCTGCCGCGGCGAGCAGCTCCATCGATTTCGCGACGGCGTCCGGCGCCTCGATGGCGACCAGGACCTGGCAGAGCTCGATGTTGAGCGCAATGCTCTTCGACGGGTAGAGCGGGCTCAGCTCGGCCGCGAGCGACTTCAGCGCCTCGTCCGACGGCTTCCCGTGCCGCGCGATGCTGACCTGGATCACCCGCAGCTTCTCCAGGCGGAGCGCTTCGTCCAGCGTGCCCGCCGGGAAGCGGGACAGCGCCTTGAACACCTCGCCCTGGAGCTCGGGGCCGCCCAGCCGCGCCAGCGACAGGAGCCCGGTGAAGGCGGCCTGCGCGTCCTTCTGCTCCAGCGCGAGCCCCTTCCACTGGTCCAGGGGCTGCCGCTCCATGGCGATGCGCGCCGCGTAGCGGATGAAGCGGTCGGGATTGCCCAGGTTCTCGCGGACGGCCGCGAGGGCCGCCGCGTTCTCCTTGCCGTGGAACGCCTCGAGGGCGTGGCGCTTCGCCCGGAGCTCGGCGCCGTCCTTGTCATGCGCGTCGACGGACGCGGTGGAGGCGCCGCCGGTGTAGCTGACGCGGTAGAGACTCGCCTGGGTGTTGCGGCCGCCGACCGTGAAGTAGAGCGCTCCGTCCTCGCCGATCACCACGTCCGTGAGGTTGAGGGGCGTCTTGGGGCCGCCCTTGAGGCCCTTGGGGGCCACGAAGTTCTCCCAGGTCGCCGTATACGTCGAGCCCTTGGGCGTGAGATGGACCGCGATGAGGCGCCCGTAGGTCCAGTCGAGGATGTAGAGCGCCTTCTGGTACTTTGCGGGGAACTTCGCGCCGTAGCCGAACGCGACGCCCACCGGGCTGCCGATGCCGATGTTGGTCACCGCCGGCAGGCTGTCGGGGTAATAGTCGGGCCACTTGGCGCTGCCCTCGCGGAAGCCCTGGTCGGCGCCGCTCGTGGCGTGGAAGACGCGGATGGGCCGGTACCAGGGGTTGCCCCAGTCCCATTCCATGTCGCTGTCCCAGCCGAAGAGCTCGCCGTCGGCGTTGAACGCGATGTCGTAGTCGTTGCGCTGGCCCGACGCGACGAGCTCGGCGTTCTTGCCGTCGCGGTCCACCCGGACGACGTAGCCGCCGGGGGGCTTGCGACCCGCGCCGAAGCCGTTGCCGTCCTCCGCGCGCGGGAGGACGCGGTCGTCCGCATAGTTGCGGTGCGGCGAGCTCGGCAGGACGTCCGTCGGCACGTTGACGAAGTTGCCGGCCACGACGTAGAGCATCTGGTCGGGGCCCAGCACGATGCCGTGGGCGCCGTGCTCGCCGGCGCCGCCGGCCCATTCACGGAGGAACTCCACCTGGTCGTACTGGTCGTTGCCCGAATCCTTCAGGCGGAAGAGACCGAAGACGCTCCGCCCGTTCGGGTTGGCATCGACCTTGCCGAAGCCGTTCACGTAGAGGCTGTCGAACGCGTAGAGGATGCCCATGATCTCCGTCACGGGGAGCTTGAGGACTTCTTCCTTGGCGATCTTGCCGTCCTGCATCGTCAGGCGCGTCACCGGCTGGTTGCGCTGGCCGCAGAGCAGGAGCCGGCCCTTGTTGTCGCGGCCGAGGTTGATCCACGAGCCGTGGACCTTCGGGTCGGCCTTCAGGAGGTGCTCGACCTTGAAGTCCGGGAGCGTGTCGAGCTTGTCGGCGGGGTTGTCCTGCGCCAGGACGCGTCCCGCGCAGAACGACACGAACCCGACGGCGGCCAGCAGCATCCGCTTGCTCATGGAAGTCCCTTCCCTGTGTTCGGAGTAGATCCCAATGCCCTTTTCTTCTACGCTCGAGGGCAACTCATGATAACGAATCCGTGCAAATCCGTGACGGCCCTTTCGTCCAATAAGGGCGGCTAATGCAGTTTAGCTTGGCCCTTTCGCCGGCGCCGTCTTCCCGGAACGCCCGGCCGGCCTCGCGCGTTAAGGAATACTAACGAGAAGGGAGATTCGACGCCATGCTGAAGACGCTGCTCTCTCCGCTCTCCGACCGGGTCTACGCGGCCATCCGCATCGTCACGGGCCTGCTGTTCTCGTTCCACGGGATGCAGAAGACGTTCGGGCTGCTGTGGAACCCGGCCTGGCCCCGGCCCGCCTTGACCTCTCAGACCGGGATCGGCGGCGTCATCGAGCTCGTGACGGGCCTCCTGATCGCGGTCGGCCTCTTCACGCGCTGCGCCGCCTTCCTGGCGAGCGGCACGATGGCGGTGGCGTACTGGCAGTTCCACGTGTTCGGCAACCAGGAGCTCCACGGCATCGCGCGATACATCCCCGGCATGAACAACGGCACTCCGGCCGTGCTCTACTGCTTCTGGTTCCTCTACATGGCGTGCAAGGGCGCGGGACCGTGGAGCGTCGATGCGACGCGGGAGCAGGCGCCGAAGAGCTAGTTCGGGACTTCGGTGATTTCCGGCGGCGCCGGCGGGGCCGCGGGGACCACCGCCGCCTCGGCCTCGGATTCCTCGCTCGAGGCCATCGGACGCACCGCGCGGATGCGGCCGCCCCGGAGCAGCACGGACTTGAGGCCGTCGAGCAGCACGTCGGCCGGAACGTCGATGCCGTGGCGCGCGTGGCCGACCGACTCGGGCAGCGCGAAGCGCGGACGCGTTCCCGCGGCTTTCGCGTCGAAGGCGAGCGCCTCGACGAGCGCGTCCTGCGAGAGGCCGCGGATCCGCGTGGGCAGGTCGAGCATCCGGAGAATCCGGTTCTGCGTCTTGGAGACCCCGGCGGTCGCGACGCCCATCCGCTCGGCCATCCAGAGCTCGGCTTCCATGCCGACCGCGAGCGCCTCGCCGGGCTGGATCTTCTTGTAGCCGCCGGCCGCCTCGAGGGCGCGCTTGACGATGCCGCCGTAGTTCAGGACGGCGCGCACGCCCGAGGACTGCGCCTCCTGCTCCACCGTCGACTTGATGTTGGCGCAGCGGTAGACGATCTCCTCCAGGACGGCCGGCGTCTTGGCCTGGACCGCGTCGATCTTCTCCTCGAGGAAGGCGAGCAGGTCCGCCTCGCGGACCATGCCGTACTTCACCACCTCGGCCAGGCCGTGCTGGTAGTCCCGCGGCGGCAGCGTCTGGAGCAGGCTCGGATCCACGAAGACCGCCGTGGGCGAATACGTGGTCGAGATGAAATTCTTTCCATCCTTCAGGTTGACGCCGGTCCGGCTGGCGATGGCGACGTCGAGCTGCGCGACCAGCGAGGTGGGGACGTGGAAGAGCTTGAGCCCTTCCTTATAGGTAGACGCCACGAAGCCGCCGAGCTCCGTGACCACGCCGCCGCCCACCGTGACGAAGACGCAGCCCCGCTCGACGTTCTTGCGGGCCATCTTGTTGTAGACGCCCAGCGCGGTGGCGAGCGTCTTGCGGGACTCGCCGGGATACATCGCGTAGCCGAAGACCTCGAAGTTCTGCTGCATCAGGCTCATCGCCACGCGCTTGGCGATGGGGATGCACTTGCGGTCGGTGAAGACGAAGACCTCTTTGGAGTTCTGGGCCAGCACCCGGACGTTCTCGCCGACCTCGGCGTGGATGCCCGGCCAGATGAAGATGCGTGCGGAGGTCCCGCGGACTTCTTCCATGCAGCGAGAAGAATATCACATGGTTCCGGGGGAGAACTGTTTTTTCGGCGATCTGGGCCGGCTGGAGCGCTACTTCCGGAGGACCTCGGCCAGGCGGCGGCCGACGATCTCCGCCTCCCCCGCCTCGAGCATCCAGACCCCGAACTCGAGGCCGTCCGGGAGGGTCGCCCGCACCTCGATACGGGGCTCCCCCTCGCGCAGGCCCTTCACCACGTCGTTCGGGCCGAGCCCCAGGGCCTTCGCGTCCCAGGTCACCTTGAGGTGGGGCACGGCGTTGTTGATCAGCGGCACGAAGATTTCGGTCTTCACGCCGGGGACCTTCGAGGCGGGGGCCGCGATCGCGGCGCAGCGCCCTTCCCATTCCTTCCAGAGCGCCGCGGGGTCCTGGCGGAGGAAGTGCTCCAACGCCGCCCAAAGGCCCACGATCTCTTCCTTGCCGACCTTGTTGGTGCGCCCGATCGCGTCGGTCTGCGGGTTGTTGTTCGCCGCTGCGGCGGCGATCAGGTCCCGGCGTCCCAGCAGCATCCCCGAGCACTGCGGGCCGCGCAGCACCTTGCCGCCCGAGAACACCGCCAGGTCGTAGCCCATCTTCAGGAAGCGCGAGTAGTTCTCCACGGGCGGGATGTCCGCGGCGGCGTCGATGAGCGACGGGACGCCGTGCTTCTTCGCCAGCGCCGCGAACTCGTCGACCGCGATCTTCCCCTCCGGGCCGTGATGGTTGAAGTACAGCATCATCGCCGTGCGCTCGCCCGCCAGACGGTCGACGTCCGCGGCCGTCCCGACCTCGACCAGGCGCACGCCGACGTTCCGGACCGCGTGGTCGTAGCCGTTGCGGTGCTCCTTGGGGATGATCACTTCGTTCTTCATCCCCGTCGTGTCGGGGAGCCGCTTGATCTTGTCCGGGTCCTTTCCCGCCACGCAGGCCGCCGTGCCCATCGTCAGGGCGGAGGCCGCACCCGCGGTCACCAGCGCCGCCTCGCAGCTTAGGAGCGCGGCGATCTTCTTCCCGACCGCGGCGTGGAGCTCGTTGAGGTTCACGTAGTGCCGCGACGCCGACTCGATCGCCTCGCGGACGGGCGCCGGCATGAGGGAGGCGCTGAGGTAGGTGTAGGTGCCCGCCGCGTTGATGAGCGGCCGGATGCCGAGCTCCTTGTAGACGTCGCGCGGGGGCGCCTGCGCCGGACCCGCGCTCGCTTCCGCCACGGCGGGAGCGACCGCAGGCAGGGCCGCCATCGATTTCAGGAAGCGCCGTCGGCTGGCCGTCATGGGATCCAGTCTACTCCGGCGCCTCCGTCAGGATCAACGCTTCTCGACCCAGCGGAGCGCGTACTGGAAGAGCTTCGCGGCGTCCGGGAGATCGAGCTTCTCCTTGAGCTTCGCCTGGTAGGTCTCGATGGTCTTCACGCTCAGGTGCAGCTTGCGGGCGATCTCGGTGGTGCCCATGCCCAGCCCGATCATCTCCAGCACCTCGAACTCTCGGTCGCTGAGCCCGTGGACGTCGTGGACGTCGCGCGCGCCCTTGGCCTGGACCGCGGACTGAACGAGCAGGTCGGAAACGCGGCGGCTCAGGTACAGGTTGCCTTCCAGCACGCGGCGGATCGCCGCCTGCAACTCCGTGATGGCCATGTGCTTCATGACGTAGCCCCTCGCCCCCGCCCGGAGCGCGCGCTCGGCGTAGATGGATTCGTCGTGCATCGACAGCACGAGCGTCGGGATCTCGGGGTGGCGGACCTTGAGCGTCCGCAGCAGCTCCAGGCCGCCCGCGTCCGGGAGCGACAGGTCGACGATGACGAGGTCGGGCTTGGCCGCCGGGATGCGGGCAAGCGCCTCCTCACCGGTCGAGGCCTCGCCGCAGACCGCAAGGTCCGGCGAGTGGTTGATCAGCTCCGTCAGGCCCTCTCGCAGGATCGTGTGATCATCGATGAGAAACACGCCCTTCCGCTCGACGATTGCGTCCTTGCCGGTCGTGGTCTTCATCCGGTACGTCCTCCTGCAGGTTCGGAATTGAGAGGAGTCGACGGGGCTTCGGGGCGCGGCTGGTCCCGGCGGCCGCGCTCGGCCACGACACAGGTCACGATCGTGCCCCGCGCCGGGCCCCGCTCCACGCGCAGCGCGGCGCCGATCGCCGAGGCGCGATAGCGCATGATCCGCATTCCGCTGCCTTCCTTCGTCACGGTCGAGGGGATACCGACCCCGTCGTCCGTCACCGAGAGCCGGAGGCCTTCGTCGTTGCGCTCCAGCGCGATCGAGATCCGCGACGCGCGGGCGTGCCGGACCGCGTTGGTGACGGCCTCCTGCGCGATCCGATAGAGGTGGACGGCCACCTGGTTTTCCTCGACCGGCACCGACCGGGGGCAATCGAAGCGGCAGTCGAGCTCCACGCTGGATGTCGTGCTCTCCGACAGCTGCCGGAGCGAGATCATCAATCCTTCCGCGTCCTGAGCGACGGGCGACACCCCGCGGGCCAGGCCCCGGATCTGCTCCAGGCAGCGCTTCAGGCCGTCGGTCAGGCGCTGCGCGTTGCGGGTTTCTCCGGCGGAAGCCAGCGAGTTCGTCAGGCTCTGGCTCAGGAATCCCAGCCCGGTGAGCTCCTGGCCCAGTCCATCGTGCAGCTCCTGGGCGATGACGCGCTGCTGCTCCCAGACCGCCTCGGAGTAATCCTCCTGGAGGCGCTGACGCTCGACGACGCGACCCAATTCCAGCCCGATCATTTCCATGAGATGGACGAGCGTCTCGTTTCTTTCGAGAGACTTCACCGAGAAGCATTCGAAGACGCCGACGGTTTCGTGGCCGACCCGGACCGGGAACGCGACGGCGCTCTGGACGCCCGCCTGGCGCAGGATCTCCGCGATAGGCCCGGGATGCGGCCCCATCCCCCACTCGACGTGCCCGGTGTCCATCGCCCAGCCGGCCAGTCCCTCCCCCCGCCGCAGCGGCCGCTCCACGGTGGCGGCTCGCAGCGCCCGGAAGCGGAGCTCGTCGCCGGAGTGATAATCGCCGGAAGGGACCAGGAGCTGGGGATCTTGTCGCAGGGGCTGGTAGACGTGGGCGTAGCTCCAGCGTCCGTCCTCGCAGAGGCGCTGCAGCGCGAAGCGGAAGGCGTGGCCGGCCACTTCGGCTTCGTTCGCGGCCCGAGTCACGTCGAAGACGAGCCGGATCTTCTCCTGGTTATCCAAGAGGGCCTCTCGGGCTTTCTGCTGAGCGGTGTTCAGCACGCTGGTGAGGACCGCGACGAGAGAGAAGACGGCGAGCTCGGCGATGTCGTCGCCGCTCCGGATAACGAACGAGTACGTGGGATCCATGAAGAAGAAGTCCGTGGCCGCGATGCTGAGGAGCGTCGCGACGAGTCCGGGCCCCAGCCCGCCATACCAGGCACTGCACATTACCGCCGGGATGTAGAGAACCACGATGCCTCGGACGAAGAAGTGCTTGAACCCGAAGATCAGGAGCGTGGTGGCGGCGGTCAGAACAAGCGCCCCACCATAGCGCAGTAGCCAGCTCCTGGGGGACTTCATCCTGCGTATCGTAGCGCAATTCATGTGCCAATTCCGCCTCTCCCTGCGGGTCCCCGGTGGGCAACGCTTCAGGGATACCTATGAGTAGGATTCAGGGCCCGCCCCTGATTGGCTCGGAGGCTTCCGGGCGGTAGCACTGCGGGGGTGTGGGAAGTCCGGCTGAGGGAACTCCTGGAGTTCCGCGACGCGAACGGCCACCTCGACGTGCCGCGCCGCTGGCCCAATAATCGACCGCTCGCGAACTGGGTCGTCAACCAGCGGCGACTGATCCGCACGGGGCAGTTGCCCAAGGACCGACTCCGGCAACTCGAAGCGCTGGGCATCCGCTGGGCCTCCGCGGAGGAGCGGACGCGCGTGCGGGAACGCAAGTGGGAATGCATGGCCGAGGCGCTCGCGGCCTACCGCAACGAGCACGGCGACGCCGAGGTGCCTTCGGACTGGCCGAAGAACCCCAAGCTCGCCCGTTGGATCGTCACCCAGCGGCACCTCTTCCGGACGGGATCGCTGCGCGCCGATCGGCGGCGCCGCCTCGAAACCCTGGGGCTGGAGGCGTCGCGCGAACGCGGACGTTCGCGACGTCGGGACGACGCCTGGGACCACCTCTTCGACGCGCTGGCCGACTACCACCGCGCGCACGGCAACTGCAACGTGCCCAAGAACTGGCCCGAGAATCCCAAACTGGCGCGCTGGGTGGCGCGTCAGCGCCATCACCTGAAGACGCAGCACCTGACGCCGGACCGTCGCCACCGCCTGGAGGAGCTGGGCATTCAGCGGACGGCGGCCGCTCCGGCGCGGTCACGCGCCGCGAGCGAAAGGCCGCGGGAGTTCGCGTGGCGCGGGATGTTCGACGCGCTGACGTCCTTCAAGGCCGTCGAAGGTCACTGCGACGTGCCGCGGCGCTGGGCCGCGTCGCCGAAGCTGGGCCGCTGGGTCTCGGCGCAGCGCTCGCTGCAGCAGGCGGGCCGATTGAGCGTGGAGCGCTTCCGCCGCCTGGCAGAGATCGGGTTCCGCTGGGATCGCTCGACGCTCGCCCCTCTCGCCACGACATGATCCAGTTTCGCGGCCGTCGGTTTCGGTCGCATCGGTGGGCATAATCGCTCATTCGTACGCAAGAGTAGCGCTCGAGGAATCCCCGCTTCACCCACAATCCCGATGTTCTTCGCCGCAAGCCGCTCGCTTTCAACAGATACCACTTCTGCACGATCGGATCCCGAAGCCATGGCACGGACCTTGCTTTTCCTCGCCGGTCGAAGTTCCGGGTGATTTCCGGACGCCGTAGTTGATCGGTGGTCCGATTCGAAGAAGGGAGAACATGAGTATGTCGAGAGGGAACGGCGGGTGGGGAGCGCTAAGCGCTGCTCTCGGGGGTCAAGATCGAAAGACGTTGCGTCGATGGGTCTTCATCTGGCTGCTGCTCGTCGCGCTGGGATGGTTCTGGGTGATCCCGAACTATCTGTCCGCGCAGGATAAGAAGGAAGAGGCGAAGCCGACGGCGACCGAAGCGCCGAAGCCCGCCGAGGCCGCCAAGCCTCCGGAGCAGGCTCCCGCGGCGGCGGCGCCGCGCAACGATCCGAACGGCGGAAAGACCGGTGACGTCACGATCCTGAGTGAAGTCAACGTCGCCGATCCGGGCGCGGCCCCGGAGAAGAAGGACTTCAAGGACGAGAAGGAGTACGTCGAGGCCAAGAAGGCCTACGACGAGAAGAAGAAGGCCTTCGATGAATTCACGGAGCAGAACAAGAAGGAGCCGCTCGCCGCGAAGGTCGCGGCCGCCGCGGGCAAGAACCGTGCGGGCATCAACATGATGTGGACCCTGATCACGGGGTTCCTGGTCATGTTCATGCAGGCCGGCTTCGCCATGGTCGAGACGGGCCTCTGCCGCGCCAAGAACGTCTCCCACACGATGGCGATGAACTTCATGATCTATCCGCTGGGCATGCTGGGCTTCTACGTCTGCGGCTTCGCCTTCATGTTCGGCGGCCTCGGCAGCGCCGCGACCATGGGCGGCCCGGGCGTCATGGACGGCGTCTGGTCCCTCGGCGGCTGGAATATCATCGGGACGAAGGGCTTCTTCCTGCAGGGCGAGTTCTACGACATGTCGGTCTTCGCCCTCTTCTTCTTCCAGATGGTGTTCATGGACACCACGGCGACGATTCCGACCGGCGCGGCCGCCGAGCGCTGGAGGTTCTCCGCGTTCATGCTCTACGGCCTGGCCCTCGGCACGATCATGTATCCCATCTACGGCAACTGGGTCTGGGGCGGCGGCTGGTGCTCGCAGCTGGGCGCAAAGCTCGGCCTGGGCCACGGCACCACGGACTTCGCCGGCTCCTCGGTCGTGCACCTGCAAGGCGGCATCATCGCCTTCTGGTTCGCCAAGATGATCGGACCTCGCGTCGGGAAGTACAACAAGGACGGCAGCGTCAACGTCATCCCGCCGCACAACATCGCGATGTGCGTCATCGGCACGTTCATCCTCGCGTTCGGCTGGTTCGGCTTCAACCCCGGCTCCAGCCTCGCGGGCACCGATCTCCGCAACGCCGCGAGCGTGGTCAATACGATGCTGGCCTCCGCTACGGGCGCGCTGTTTGCGACGCTGTGGATCTGGAAGGTGCGGGGCACCAAGCCCGACACGTCGATGATGTGCAACGGCATGCTGGCCGGCCTGGTGGCCATCACGGCCCCCTGCGCGTTCGTCGGTTCCTTCAGCGCGTGCATCATCGGGGCCATCGCCGGTGTTCTCGTGGTCGAATCCGTCTTCTTCATCGAGCGCAAGCTCAGGATCGACGACCCCGTCGGCGCGATCTCGGTTCACGGCGCCAACGGCCTCTGGGGCGTCCTCTCGGTCGGCATCTTCGCAGACGGCTCGTACGGCCAGGGCTGGAACTCGACTGGAGCCACGGAATACCTGGGCACGACCGGCGACAAGCTGAAGGGGGTAACCGGCATCCTGTTCGGCGATGCAGGTCAGCTGGGGGCCCAGGCCATCGGCGCCCTGGCCTGCCTCACCTACGTCAGCATCATCTCGATCGTCGTCTATAAGGTCGTCGACGCGATCGTCGGCAACCGCGTGTCGCCCGAGGTCGAAGTCGAAGGCCTCGACGTGCCCGAGATGGGCAGCGTGGGCTACTGCGGAATGGTGATGGACAAGGCCTCCGAGAGCCCGGTTTCCAAATAGGACGATAGGAGAACAGAATGAAAAAGATAGAGGCCATCATCAAGCCGCACCGGCTTGAGGACGTCAAGACGGCCCTGACTCAAGTGGGAGTCCAGGGCCTCACGGTGAGCGAGATCCGAGGCTTCGGCCGCCAGAAGGGCCACAAGGAGCAGTACCGCGGCGCCGAATACACGGTCGATCTCGTCCCCAAGGTGAAGATCGAAGTCGTCCTGGCGGATTCGGCCGTGACGGCCGCGACGGAAGCCATCTTGCGGGCGGCCCGGACCGGTGAAATCGGCGACGGCAAGATCTTCGTCTATAGTCTCGAATCCGTGACCCGGATCCGGACCGGAGAGAAGGGAGAAGCCGCGATCTAAACGGGACTAGGCATTACCCCTGCAATAGAACCCCCCGCTTCATCTCGGGGGGTTTTCTTTTCCCTCGGAACCAAGAACCAAGAACCAGGAACCAAGGAAGAGCCGACACCTTCCCCCAGCCCCTCCCTCGGAGGGAGGGGAGCTGCCCTTCCCCTAGGGAAGGGGTGGGATGGGGACCCCTCTTCTCCTGGTTCTTGGTTCCTGGTTCTTGGTTCTTGGTTCCGTGGTCAGTGCGACAGCAGGAATTCGCTCGAATTGAGCAGCGCCGCGAACACGTCGGCGTAGCCCGAGTCCCCCCGGGCTCGGACGTGCGCGCTGCAGCGCTCGCGCTCCTCCGGCCGCGGCGGCCGCGACAGGGCCGACAGGTAGATCGCCTCGATCCGGCGCCCTTCCTCGGGACGCTCGCGCAGGATCCGCTCCAGCCGCGTCGGCGTCCCCGCGCTCTTCGCGGTCGCCTGCGCGACGACGGGGCCGTTCAGCAGCAGCAGCGCCGACGGGATGCCGCCCTGGTAGCGCGCGCCCGGGGCGCCGAAGTCGTAGCCCAGCGTGGCGCGGAAGTCGCGCAGGAGGCGGTCCCGCTTGAGCGTGCCCTCCTCGAGGCCGCCCGCGGTGCAGAGCGCGTCGACGAGCTGCTCCGGCCGCAGCGGACGGACCGGCGCGACCGCGTAGTGCCGCTCGTGGTCGCGGTCCCGCGTCTTCGTCCGGGCCGAGCGCTGGTAGGTCTCCGAGGTGCAGATCTCCCGGATCAGCCAGTGCAGGTCGTAGCGCCGGGTCCGGAACTCCGCCGCCAGCGCGTCCAGAAGCTCCGGGTGGGTCGCCGGGTGCTCCGCGTTGAACTGGTCGACGGGCTGCACGAAGCCCCGCCCGAAGAGCGAGGCCCAGACCCGGTTGACCGCGGAACGGGCGAACTGGAGCGTCGACGGGTCGGTGAGGATCCGCGCGTAGGCGGCCCGCAGCGTCTCTCCCTTCTCCGGAGCCGCGTGCGACTCCAGGAACGAGGGCTTCAGCATCGGCGCCTTCGAGTCCGGGATCGCCAGCCCCTTCACGACGCCGGGGGCGCGCTCGCCGACGCCGAAATCCTGGTGGATGGCGCCCGCGAAGAACGCCGCCATCCCGTAGAACTCCTCCTGCGTCCAGTGATCGAAGGGATGGTCGTGGCAGCGCGCGCACTGGATCGCGTAGCCCAGGAACACGCGCGTGAACTTCGAGCCCAGGAACTGCGGCGACTCCTTCCCCTGGCGGATGAAGAGCTCGGTGTAGAACTTCGAGAGGCCGTCGCGCTCCTCCTTGGGATTCGCACGGGGCTTCGACTGGAAGGCGACAACCGTGCGGGCGAATTCATCGAAGGGCATGTTCTTCGCGAAGTACCCTTCCAGCGCCTGAGGCAGCTTGTCGGCGACCTCCTCCTGGAGGCGAACGTCGCCCACCCCCAGGATCGCCGACGCCCAGACGTGGGACCAGTTCCTTGCGTAGCCGGGGCTCGACAGGAGATCGTCGATCAGCCGCGCCCGCTTGTCCGGGGCGGCGTCCGACAGGAAGCGCTCCGCTTCCTCCAGCGTCGGAATCGTCCCGGCGATGTCGAGCCAGACCCGGCGCAGGAACTCGGCGTCGTCGCAGAGCAGCGTCGCGCGGAGCCCGGCGGCGTCCCGCTTCGCCGCGATCTCGGCGTCGATGAGGCGGCGTCCCGACGGCGGCTCCTGGACACCCGAGGCCGGCGCCGCGAGGACGAGCGCGAGGAGCAGGGGGAGCGTTCTCATGAGAGCAGCTCCTTGACGGGCGTTCCCTTGTCGGTGATCTGGTGCCGCGCCCCGATCGGCGTCGGGATCTTCTTCGCGGGATCGATGCCCAGGCAGGTGTAGATCGTGGCCAGCAGCTCGGGGATCCGGACGGGCCGCTCCGCCACCTCGACGCCGTCGGCGTCGCTCGCGCCGATCACCCGGCCTCCCTGGATGCCGCCTCCCGCCATCGCGAGGCTCCAGGCGCGGGGGTAATGGTCGCGCCCGTTGTCCTTGTTGATCTTGGGCGTCCGTCCGAACTCGCTCATGCAGAGCACGAGCGTGGAATCGAGCATGCCTCGCTGGCTCAGGTCGCTGATCAGGCCGCTCAGGCCGGAATCCAGGTAGGCGGCGGCCTTCGGCATCGTGGTGAAGAGGTCCTTGTGGGCGTCCCAAAGGTTGTCCACGGAGATCTGCACGAATTTCACCCCCGACTCCACGAGGCGGCGGGCGATGAGACAGGCCTGGCCGTAGAAGTGCCCGTTGGTGTTCGGCGCGTCGGCATCGTAGGCCTTGATGACCTTCGGGTCTTCCTTGCGGTAGTCGAAGGCCTTCAGGAGCGGAGAGTGGACCAGGCGGTCGGCTTTCTGGTAGCCGACGCCATGAATGGTGGCCTCCGGAGCGGCGTAGTCCCGCAGGAACTCCTCATCCTGCTGGCGGACAAGATCCAGGCGGCCGCAGAACGCGTCGCGCGTCAGCCCCTTCGGGTACATGACGTTCGGGATCGGCGTGCCGGGCCGCACCTTCAGGGGAGCGTACTCCGCCGGCAGGAATCCCGCACCGTTGACGTTCGTGATCGACAGCGCGACGAAGTTGGGAAGCTCCGCATTCGGCTCGCCGATCTCCTTGGCGACCATCGAGCCGAGCGACGGATGGAGGAACGCGCCCGGGACATAGCCCGTCTGACAGAAGTAGGTCCCGCGATCGTGGTCCCCCTCCTTCCCCGTCATCGATCGGATGAGGGACATCTTGTCCATCACCCGGGCCGTCTTGGGGAAATGCTCGGCGATGCGGATGCCGGGCATGTTGGTCTCGATGTCTTTCGTGGGTCCGCCGGTTTCGCGGCCGACCTTGGGGTCCCAGGATTCGAACTGGCTCATGCCGCCGCCGAGCCAGATCACGATGACCGACTTCGCCTTCGCGGGGCTCTGCGTCGACGGAAGGAAGCAGGCCTCCCCGTAGGCCGCGCCCTGCCGGGCGAGGGCGAAGCCGAGGAATCCGCCGAGTCCGCAGGTAAGCGCCTGGCGCCGGGTCAGACCGTCGCGTTCCATCGCCGCCTCCTCGAACGTTATTTCGCTGCCTTCCGCAGTTCGGTCACGCGCAGGTGATCGGTCTTCAAGTAGTTCCCCGGGTCCCAGCTGTAGAGTGGAGGCACCTTGGCGGATTCGCCCCGCTCCGCCAAGGTAAAGGCGATCGCCAGCGTCGATTCGCCGATCGGGAGCTCGCCGGCATGGATCGTGCGCTGGCTGTGGCTGCCCCGCGCGACAAAGTCGAAGCGCGACAAGGCGTCACCCTTCGTCTCGATCACGCCTTCGAACGTCGCGAGGTAATGACGGTCCCCTTCCTCGAGGCGCAGCGAGCCATCGACCTTGAGCTGCCCGTTCTCGCGGGAGGTCTTGAGGGCGAGTTCCTTCAGCGAGGATGGCTGCCAATAGGACGCCACGCCCCGGGTGTTGTCGATGAGGTGGTAGCGGATGACGCGCTCCATCAGACTGTCGGGAAGCGCGCCGCGCAGGAGCTCCTGAAGCTCGCCCTTGGTGATCCAGAGGCGATCCCGCCCGACGGCGTCGCGGATCATCTTCAGGCGCTCGACGTTGCTCTGCCGCCACTCGGCCTCGATGAGCTTGCTGGACACTTCCACGACGACTCCGCCTTCGGGAGGCAGCGGCGCGGCGTGACGGTCGGCCTTGCCCGCATCCATCGGGACGGCGTCCTTCGGGGCCTGGTACGCTGCCAGCACTTCTTTCAGGTATCGCTTCATCGTCCCGTCGTCCGGCCGGGGATACATCCAGCCCTTCAGGAGTCTGCCGTCGGGGCTGCACACGTAGTACCCCTGCTTGGTGTGCACGGGCTCCGGCCGCTGATTCACGACCTTGCGGAACATCTCGCCGGCGGGCCCTTTGGCCTTGAGCATCTCGGTGACGCTCGGCGCGTAGGAGACGAACTTCGTCCGGAGCAGCTCGAGGGTCTCGTCGTCGTTGAAGGTGGACGCACGGTCCACCAGGCCGTTGTTTCAGGTGCACCCGAGGGTCTGGCCGTCCATGGCCCAGATGAAGATGGGCTTCCGGTCCCGGATGGACGTGGCCTGCGCATCGAAGAAGTCCGTCCTCCACGGCACGGTCTCCCACTTGTCTTTCTTGCAGAGCTGCGCGTGCAGGGTCGCGAAGTCCTTGGGGGCCGGCGTGGAGTCCTGGGCGAGCGCCATCCCCACGGCGGCGATCCACAGCATCAGGGCGCGTGTCATCATGGTCCTCCTCAGCTGCGGGCATTTCGCCCCGGAGGCCGGGATTGGCCCGAAAAAGTCGCTGCCCCGGCGGATTTCCGGGGACGTATACTTTTCTTCAGAATCGCGCATTTTTTCGGGCCAACGAGGGGCCTCGGCGCGAAGGCCGAGGGAGCGAATCGATGGGAAAGACGGCCGACCGTTCCGAGTTCCTCAAGCTGTTTCTCAAGGTCCAGCCGGCGGTCCGCTCCTACCTCCTCTCGCTGCTGCGCAACGGCGTCGACGCGGACGACGTCTTCCAGGAGGTCTCGCTCGTCCTCTGGGAGCGCTTCGAGGACTACGACAGCCGCTTCCCCTTCCTGAACTGGGCCTTCGGGATCGCGCGGAACCACGTCGCGCGCTGGCGCCGCGCCGCCCCCCGGACCCGCGCCTGGCTGCCGCCGGAGGTCGAGGAGAAGCTGGCCGTGACCTACGCGGAGCTCGAGGATGAGCTGGCCCCGCAGCGCAGCGCGCTCCAGGGCTGCGTCGAGAAGCTGGGCGAGCACGCCCGGGAGCTCCTCACGCTCCGCTACGAGAAGCTCCAGTCGCTCCAGCAGATCGCCCAGGACCGCGGCATGACGCTCAACGCCGTCAACAAGGCGCTCGGAAAGATCCGCAAGTTCCTCTCGGAATGCACGGCCGCGACGCGCGTCCAGGGGATGGGGACCACATGACCCCGGAACGCCTCCAGGAGCTCCTGAACGCCTTCGTCGACGATCAGCTCGACGCGGCGGGCCAGCGCGAGCTGGCCAAGGCGCTGGAGACCGACGAGGAGGCTCGTCGGGCCTTCGCTCGGGCCACGAGCCAGCACCAGGCGCTGCGCGACCTTCTGGGTCGGCAGGCTACCGCGCCGGCGAAGCGGCGCTCCTGGCTGCTCCTGGCGGTCGTGGCGGCCGCCGCCGCGCTGCTCGTGGCGCTCTCGGTCTATCTTCTGCGCCCGACGCCCGCCGCGGCGCCTCCGCCCGACATGGTCATCAAGGAAAAGAAGCCCGCGCCGCCGAAGCTCCCCACCCCCGAACCGCTGCCGGCGCCGCCCGAGCCCAAGCCCGACCCCAAGCCCGCGCCTCAACCGATCCCGCCGACGCCGCCCGCTCCGACCCCGAAGCAGCCGGAGAAGACACCGGAGCCCAAGCCCGTACCGCCCGAGCCCAAGCCGCCGGAGGCGCCGCCCGTAAAGCCTCCTCCGCCGCCCCCCACGCCCAAGGAAACCGCGATCGCGATCGCCACTCTTGAGAACGTCCACGGCGAGGTCTTCGCGCTCGTGGCTGGAGAACGGAAGCCCGTCGCGTCCGGGCATGCGATCGCCTCGGGACAGGGGTTGTCGATCGGCGCGCGAAACGCCGCCGCCGTCCTCGTCTTCCCCGATGCGACGCGCCTCGAGCTCCACCCCGGCACGGTCCTCGCCGAGATCACGGCGACGGCCGGCAAGAGGATCGTGCTGGATCAGGGATCGCTTTACGCGGACGTGGCGAAGCAGCCCGCGGGACAGCCGATGCTGCTGGTCACGAAGCACGCGGAAGCAACCATCCTGGGGACAAAGCTGGCGCTCAGCTGCGCGGAGTTCACGAAGCTGGAGCTCAAGGAAGGAAAGGTCCGCTTCACGCGCAGCGAGGACAAGAAGAGCGTCGACGTCGCAGCCGGATACGCCTCCATCGCCGGGAAAGGCCACGACTTGGCCCCCAGGAAGATGACGCGGGGCTCCATGATGGCGGAGGCGATCTGGGGCGAGGACTTCCAGGAGCCCGAGGAGCTCGAGAAGGACTGGTCGCTCTCGCGGAGCGGCATCCTCGTAGCGACCCGCGGCCAGCTCGACTTCGAGCTCTCGCCGAGCGGGACCGCGTCGCTGGGGACGCGCGCGGGGTTCTCGCCGCCCTTCCGAATTTTCGTCGACGTCGAGTTCAACCAGCGGCTGAAGGGCTCGCTCCTGGCGCTCCGGCTCCAGGACTGGAAGCAGGAGAAGCAGTTCATCCACGCCGACCTCGACGAGGACCGCTACTACCTCATGATGGGCGACCAGAACATGACGGCCGACGTCCCCCGCAAGAACCCCCGCCGGGAGCGCTGGACGCTCGAGGTCGGCAACGACGGCGCCGTCGCGTTCCTCGTGGACGGGAAGCCGGTCCTCAAGGGCCGCCGCCCTGCCGGCATCGAGGAGTTCCACGTTTCGCTCGTGGCCAAAGCCGCGAAGGACGTGCTGCCGGGAACCCACGTGCGCTTCGACAACCTGGTGATCGAGAAGCTGAAGTAGCTGACCCCGGCTCGTTCTGCTACTATTAGCCCGATGGCTGTACCCTCAACGGGTCGGGAGGCGCGCTCCGGCATCCTCTGGCGCTACGCGATCGCGACCTGGCTGCTGCTGCTCCTCAACACGGCCGGCTTCCTCGGCAGGATCGACTATCCGGGAGTGCTGACGGCGCTGTACACCGGGTCGATCTGGCTGACCGGATCGCTCCTGTGCCTCTTCATCGGCTTCGTCCCGGTCCTCCTGCTCCACCGCCTGCTGCCTTCCCCGTCCCGGGTCCCGGACGCCGTGGTCTACGGCAGCGCGGTCGTCCTCTTCACCATCGTCCAGGGCTTCCTCGTCATGGACCGCTACGTGCACGGCCTCTACGGGTTCCACCTGAACGGGTTCGTGTGGAACCTCGTCACCACGAAGGGCGGCGTCTCGTCGATGGGAGCCGGCTCGTCCACGACGTGGACCTTCGCGCTCATCGGATTCCTGATCCTGGCCGTGCAGGCGGGACTGCTCCTGGCCCTCCTCAAGGTTCCCCGGCTCCGCGAGATGGGCGCCGGGAAGCTCGGCCGGAAGCAGGTGTTCCTCGTCGTGGCCGCGCTGGCCCTGCTGCTCGGCTTCGACAAGGTCACGTACGGGGTCAGCCGCTTCCGGGCCTACACCCCGGTCCTTGCGGCGTCCGAGCTCTTCCCGCTCTACGTGCCGATTTCCTTCTCGACGATCCTGAGGAGCTGGGGCTTCAAGGACCAGCCGCAGGACCTCGTCAAGATGGACGCCGGGTCGAGCCGCCTGCGCTATCCGCTGGCGCCTCTGGAGCGGGAGCCGCGGTCGAATCCGCCCAACATCGTCTGGCTGGTGGCCGAATCGCTGCGCGCGGACGCCCTCGAGCCGACGGTGATGCCGGCCACCTGGGAGTTCGCGGGCCGGGCGCTGCGCTTCAGCGGCCACTACAGCGGCGGCAACGGCACCCGGATGGGCATGTTCTCGATGTTCTACGGGCTCTACGGGAACGCGTTCTTCCCCTGCATGACGGAGCTGCGCAGCCCGGTCCTCATGGACGCGCTGCAGGACGCGGGCTACCAGATGTTCATCCACACCAGCGCCGCGTTCACGTTCCCCGAGCTGGACAAGACGGTCTTCGCCCGCGTGCCCCGCGAGCTCCTCAAGGAGGGCGGCGACGGCGTGGGCTGGCAGCGCGACCGGCAGCACGTCGCCGAGATCCTCGAGAGCATCGGGCGGCGCGACGCGTCGAAGCCCTTCTTCGCGTTCATGTTCTTCGAGTCGCCCCACGCGCCCTACACCTACCCCGACGAGTGCCGCGTCCGCACGCCCGCGACGGACGAGGTCAACTACCTGACGATGGACCTGCAGAAGGACATCCTCCCGCTCAAGAACAGCTACCTCAACGCGTGCCGGCACCTCGACACCCAGCTGGCGCGGCTTTTCCGCGGCCTGGAGGAATCGAAGCTCCTCGACTCGACGATCGTTCTCGTCACGGGCGACCACGGCGAGGAGTTCATGGAGAAAGGCCGCTGGGGCCACCACTCCGGCTACAGCGAGGAGCAGACGCGGGTGCCGCTCGTGATCCACGTCCCGGGCGCGACCCCGCGGACGATCGACCGGATGACCAGCCACCTCGACCTGCCCGCGACGGTCCTGACGCTGCTCGGCGTGAAGAATCCGCCGTCGGACTATTCGCTGGGGCACGACCTCCTCGGGACCAGCGTCCGCGACTACACGGTCGTGAGCGGCTGGGCGGAGATCGCCTATGTGGACGAGTCCTACAAGTCCTCCTTCCCGCTGAAGTCCTACGACGTCCGCAACCGCGCGGTGACGACGCGCCACGACGCCCCCGCGGACGCGAAGGCCTTCCTCTCGGCCCGCCACGACCGCCTGACGCAGGTCATGAAGGACCTCAAGCGGTTCCAGAACTGATCCCCGAACACCGAACACCGAACACCGAACACCGGACACCGGACACCGCACACCGGACACCGGACTCCGAACACCGAGAAGAACCTCCCCCCCCGGGGGAGACGGGGGGGGACAACTCTTCTCGGAGTGCGGTGTTCGGTGTGCCGTGTTCGGGGGATATAATTTCTTTGTGAACCATGCCCTCGCGCTGGCTCTTGGCTCGGGATTGCTTCTGTTTTCGTCGGGGTGCGCCCACCCTCGCGTGAAACAGGAGGAGAAGCGGGTCCTCGTCGACGTCGGCATGAGCGGGAAGGAAGTCGCCCAGCGGATCGGCCGGCCCAGCAAGGTCTTCGCGGTCGAGCCCGTGGCCGGGGCCGCGGAGCAGACCGTCGAAGTGTGGCAGTATACGATGAAGATCCCGCCCGACATGGGCGACGCGGCCGAGTTCGCGCTGGGCGCGGGGGCGCTGGTCGTGCTCTCCGCAGCGACAGGGCGCGCCGCCGCCCCGCCCTTCCCTGAATTCCTGCTCCGGGCCAAAGGCCGAGTCTCCTTTTGGGTCGGCTTCGGCAGCGACGGCCGGGTGCGCGGCGTGACGAACCTGGAGGAAGTCCGATGAAGGGCGCGCTCCTGTCCGTCCTTCCTCTATTGTTCTGCGGCGGCTGCTTCACGGCGCAGCCCGGCGCCGAATCCAACCACGAGCGGATCCGGAAAGGCATGACGCGAGAGCAGGTCCGCTGGGAGCTCGGCGCGCCCAAGGACGCGCACCCCATCCCCGGCCAGGGCGATTCGCCCGACCTTCCCGTCGAGCAGTGGTGCTTCCAGTGGCACTACCCCACCGGAAAGACGCTCACGGTCCTCTGCACCGCGTTCATCGGCCTCTTCTTCATGGATTTCAACGCCTACGGCTTCGACGTGGGCTTCGGCCGCGACGGCCGGGTCCGCACGATCTCCGAGGTCGGACAGCGGCGCCGCTGATTTTTGTACGGAACATCCCGGTCGGCGGACACCTAGTATCAATATGAATACCCGCGCGTTCGCTCTGATCCTGCTTCTGGGCTCGGCCTGCGCCGCGCCGCCCGCCGCCACGCCCGCCGGGACCCGGCCCAACATCGTGGTGGTCCTGGCGGACGACATGGGGTACTCCGACCTGGGCTGCTACGGCTCCGAGATCGCCACGCCGAACATCGATCGCCTGGCCCGGCAGGGCCTGCGCTTCACCCAGTTCTACAACGCCGCCCGCTGCTGCCCCAGCCGCGCGAGTCTGCTCACGGGCCTCTATCCCCACGAGGCCGGCGTCGGCCACATGGTCGCGGACCGCAAGACCCCGTCGTACCAGGGCTACCTGAACGACCGCTGCGTCACCCTCGCGGAAGCGCTGCGCCCGCGGGGCTACCAGACCCTGATGGTCGGCAAGTGGCACGTCGGCAACGAGCGCCCCCACTGGCCGGTGGACCGCGGCTTCGAGCACTCGGTGGCGCTGATCGGAAGCGGCCGCCATTACTTCATGCTCCCCGAGGGGCGGATCCTCGCGCGCGACGATCAGAAGATCACGCCGCCCGCGAAGGACTTCTACCTCACCGACTTCTTCACCGATTCGGCCGTCACCCTCCTCGATCAGGCCGGACGCGGACAGAAGCCGTTCCTGCTCTACATGGCCTACACGGCGCCTCACTGGCCGCTGCACGCCAAACCCGAGGACGTCGCGCCCTATCGCGACACCTACAAAGAAGGATGGGATGTGCTGCGCGAGCGGCGTCATCGCCGCATGATCCAGGAGGGCCTCGTCGACGCGAACTGGCCCCTCTCGGAGCGCGATCCCCGGGTTCCGGCCTGGAAGGACTGTCCCGACCAGGCCTGGGAGGCGCAGCGCATGGCCGTCTACGCCGGACAGATCGCGGCCCTGGACCGCGGGGTCGGCCGGATCGTGGCGAAGCTCCGGGATCTCGGACAGCTCGAGAACACGCTGATCCTCTTCCTGAGCGACAACGGCGGCTGCTCGGAGGACATCACGGGACGGGACCGCTGGCAGGAGGACGACATCCCGAAGAAGACGGCGGACGGGCGTCCGATCCGGATCGGGAACAATCCGTCGATCGTGCCGGGGCCGCCCGACACGTTCGCGAGCTATGGGATCGAGTGGGCGAACACGAGCAACACGCCGTTCCGCCTCTTCAAGAGCTGGGTTCACGAGGGAGGCATCTCGACGCCGCTGATCGCGCAGTGGCCCGCGGTCATCAAGAACCCGGGGTTCGTGCGCACGCCCGGCCACTTGATCGACCTGATGCCGACCTGCCTGGAACTGGCCGGGGCCGAGTACCGCGGCGCGCTCCCGCTGGAGGGGCAGAGCCTCGTGCCGCTCCTGAAGGGCGGGCCCGCGCCGTCGGGCCGGACGTTCTACTGGGAGCACGAGGGCAATCGCGCGATCCGGGACGGCCGCTGGAAGCTCGTGGCCATCAACAAGGAAGAGTGGGAACTCTACGACGTGGAAGCCGACCGCACCGAGCGGAAGAACCGGGCGAAGGACGAGCCTCAGAAAGTCCGCGACATGATTGCCCGCTACGACGCCTGGGCGCAACGCTGCGGCGTCCTCCCCTGGAACGACGGACACATCACGAAGTGACGCCTAGCGATAGCGGACCTTGCGGCCCGACATGACGAAGGCGATCTCCGGGCCGCTCAGCGCGCGCGTATAGAATCGGAAGTCGTCCAGGTTGCCCGCAAAGGGGTCCATATTCCCGTCGAGCCCCCCGATCCGCTTCGGCCCGCGCGGCCACGTGACCGTCCCCACCGACAGGGCTCGGTCGAGCCGGCCGTCCACGTAGATCCGAAGATTCTCCGGGCCGTCCCCGTCCTTGACGGCCGCCAGGTGGTGCCAGTCGGTGTCGGCGAGGCGGACGCCGGCGTTGTGTTCCTGGATTCGGAGCTCGACGAAATGGGGGATGTCGCGGTTGCTGAGCTCCAGCGCCCACGCGTGCATCTGATTTCCAGATAGGTAGACCGCGTTCCACATCCCCGGCTTCGACCGTCGGACCCAGCACGCCACGGTAAACGCCTTGGCAACGTTCAGGCGAGCGTCGTCGGGCACTTCGACATGGCCGTTCTTGCCGTCCAGGGAAAGGCTGCCGGCGTTCCGGCCGAAGAGCGGGGCCGCTTCCGACGAGAACGTGGCGGCGCCCACGAGCACGCCGTCCGGGACCCGTCGACAGGCGTTCTGCGTCGTTGCCCCGCTTCCGTCGTCGAAGGGGAGATGGAGCACCAGGGCGGAATCCAAGAGGGGCGGGCTCGCGTCGGACGGTTCGCCGCGCTCGGCTGCGGCGAATTCGGCCTCGGTCGGAGGCGACGTGCGGGCCGCGCTGGCGAATACTCCCGCCACGTGGGACCCGGGTCGCTCGAGGCTCAGCGACGCGGAGGACAGCTTGATCTCTTCCCACGTCCAGCGCTCGGGGACCGGATCGCTGTTCACGAGCGCCCACGCGCGGTACGCCCGATCCTGAAGAAGGGAGAGATCGGCGCTCAGCTTCCCCGGTCCGTCTCCGAGCGTCCAGAAGCTGCGCGGAGGCCCGCGCCGAAGGCGGCACGCTCCGCTCGCCGTGAGGTCCTCGGCAAAGAGGATCACGTCCACCCCCCCGGAGGCCCGGCGCTTGATGAGGTCGCGGTAGGGAGCCAAGCCCGTCGCGTCCGAATATCGGGAGGCGAGCTCCCGAAATTTCCCAACGCCCACGGCCGTCGCGGCGGGATTCTGGTAGTCCCGCTCCGCTTCGAGCAGGAGGCGACGGGAGTCGCGCTCCATGCGGAGAACCTCCAGACCCGGAGGGGCCGAGCGGTCCAGGGAGGGGACGAGATCGGCGGCCTCTCGGTAGCTCCACACGGCCGTTTCCCGCTTCCCGGCCTTGAGCTGGGCGTGCGCGCGCCACAGCAGCAGCTCGGGGTACTTCGGCCGCAGATCCAGGGCCCACTGGACAAACATGCCCTTGTCCCCGAATTTCAGGAGCCCGACGATGACGTTCAGGTCCTCGAGCCCGGGCTGACCGGGATAGGCTTTGACCGCGCGGTCGTTGGCCGCACGCGCCGCGTCGCGATCCCCGCGGGCATAGGCCCGCCAGCCCCGCGCGATCTCGCGGACAATCCCGTCCAGGCCGCGGCCCTCTTTCAGGGATTCGTCGAGGGAGCTCGCCGCCGCCTGCAGGAGCGGGCCGGCGCCCGCCGGGGTCTCGCCCTGCGGGGACATCTCGACGAGGCCCGCCGCCCGAAGCGCGAAGGCCCTCCCGAGGTGGAAGTGCGCCAGCCCCAGCTCGGAGTCCGCCGCGATCGCGCGGCGGTAGAAGTCATCCGGGACGTCGCCCCGGAGCTCCGCAACCCGTCCCAGGAGGAGCCAGATGAGGGCCGGCCGGGGCTCCGAAGCGGACACGTCCAGAGCCCTCCGCTCCGCTTCCTCCAACAGGGAATGCAGCTCGGACGGCGACGACGATTTCTCATACAGGCAGCGGGTCGCCGCTTCGATCGCCTCGCGGGCGGCCTGGGCGCGCAGAACGACCCTCTCGCGTTCCCTGGAGCGATCCTCGAGCGCCGTCCGTTGCGCGGCCGCCCGCTTCGAGGACATGATCCCGAACGCCGCGGCGCCCGCCGCGACGACGACGCCCGCCGCCAGAAGCACGAGGACGGGCCGCTTGCGGAGCCGCCGCCAGGCCCGGACGGGCATCGGGACGGGCCGGGCCTCGATGGGCTCTCCCTCCAGCGTCCGCCGCAGATCCTCGGCCAGCTCGCCCGCGCTCGCGTAGCGCCGAGCGGGGTCCTTCTCCAGCGCTTTCAGGACGATCGTGTCGAGATCCTTCGAGAGCCGCGGATTGATCGTGCGCGGAGACGGCGGCGTCTCGCGGAGAATCTTTTCGTACACGCCGTGCAGCGTTTCGGCCAGGAAGGGCGGCCGTCCCGTCAGGGTCTCGAAGAGCACGGCGCCCAAGGCGTAGACGTCCGTGCGCGGCGTCACTTCACGGGCGCGCCCGACCACCTGCTCGGGCGCCATGTAGAGGGGCGTCCCGAGCGCTGCTCCGGTCCGGGTCAATTCGGACGTCCCGTCCAGGAGGTGCGCGAGGCCGAAATCGCCCACCTTGGGCTCACCGGCCGCGGTCAGAAGGATGTTCGCCGGCTTGAGGTCGCGGTGGACGACTCCCTTGGCGTGCGCGGCCGAGACGCCCCGTGCCGCCTTCTCGAGGATTCGGACGAGGTCGACCGTGTCCAGGGTCCGGCCTTCCATTTTCGCCCGGAGGGCCTGGCCTTCGACCAGCTCCATGATGAGGAAGAGCTTTCCGTCGTGCTCACCCGCGTCGAAGACCGTGACCAGGTTTGGATGGGCGAGGCTCGCCGCGGCCTGCGCCTCGCGGCGGAAGCGGAGGCGGGACGTCTCGGACATGGACGCGCGGGGGTTCAGGATCTTGACGGCGACCCAGCGGTTGAGCTCGCGGTCCCAGGCGCGGTAGACCACGGCGGTGGCGCCTTCGCCCAGCGCTCCGCGCAGCTCGTAGCGCCCGCCCAGGAGGGTTCCGTCGGGCGACGGAGCCGGTCCTTCCCCCGGGTTCCGGGGGCCCTCCGGGGGCCTGCCGTCCCGGGTCTCACCCTCGGCGGAAGTCATGCCGACATCGTTCCTTCGAACCTCTCGGGGATTTTCGGATAAGGAATCGCGGTGCCGCTGGATTATACCCCGAACCAATCCCGCGACCGCCGGTTGGAGTCCATGATGAGCACCTTCGTCGTGGCGGTCCGGAAGATCGCCAAGGTCCTTCCCCACGGCAACGCCGACAAGCTGGAGCTGGCGGAGGTCGAGGGGCTGGCCTACCAGTTCGTCATCCCGAAGGGGTCGGCGGCGCCGGGCGACGACGTGCTCTACATCCCGATCGATTCCGTGCTGCCCGACGAGCTGTCGCTGAAGCTCGGCGTGAAGAATTACCTGGTGGGCAAGGACAAGAACCGGGTGAAGACCGCGAAGCTCCGCGGCGCGATCAGCCAGGGCATCGTGGCCCGCCCCTCGGTCGTGCGCGCAGGCTGGGCGTACGAGCTCGGCGTCGACTACAAGGACCTGCTGGGGATCGCGAAGTACGATCCGCCTCCGGTTCCCTGCCAGGCGGGCCTGCTCAAGCCGCTCCCGCCCGGCGTCTCGGCGTACGACATCGAGAGCGCGGACAACTTCGTCGACGCGGCGTCGCAGCTGATGGACCTGCCGGTCTTCATCACGGAGAAGATGGAAGGCTCGAACTGGTCGGCGACCCGGACGGCCGACGGCGAGCAGTTCGTGTCGCAGCACCACTACCGCATCGAGCCCGTGACGGGCGCGACGCACGACTTCTGGAAGGTGGCGCAGGCTCAGGGTCTGCTCGACGCACTCGGCAGGATCGCGGCCGACTTCGGTGGCAAGCAGGTGACTCTCCGGGGCGAGTACCTGGGCCCCGACGTGCAGAAGAACATCTACAAGCTGCCGAAGAACCAGGTCCTGCTCTTCGACATCGAGATCAACAGCGAGCCGCTCGATGCGGCGGCGTTCCTGGACGTGGCGACGCGGTTTTCGCTGCCGGTCGTTCCAGTGCTCTGGCTCGAGGGCTCGCTGCGCCGCTGGATCGAGGGCAACGGCGGCGACCTGCGCCGCAGCAGTAACGGCGAGAGCAGGATCGCTCCCGGGGTGGCCCGCGAGGGCATCATCATCAAGCCCCTGAAGGAGCAGCGCCACCCGAAGCTGGGCCGCCTCTTCCTGAAGCAGCGCTCGCCCGAGTACCTCGCGGCGAACGACTTCTAGGAATCCGCCCTTCCCTGAACCTTTTTCCCCCCGGCCCGTTGATAGGGCTTTGGATTCCGAACTCTGTTTGGGGGGCAAGGCCATGGACGAACACATCGACGGCGACATCCAGGACGAGCGTCAGGAGGAAGTCCTCGTTCAGGGACAGCAGGGCTGGCTGGCCAATGCTCCCTGGTGGCTGATCTCGGTGGGCATCCACGCGGTGCTGGTGCTCGGAGCCACGCTCGTCGCCATCGAGAAACTCGTCGCCATCGACGAAGGCGAAGTGGCGGTCGTCGTGACCGCGAAGTCGGCGCCCGTCGTGGCCGAGATCGAGCGCCCGCGCGACGTCTTCGAGCGCAAGGGTATCCCCAAGGACGACCAGGTGGCCCAGCCCACGGACGAGCCGGCCATCTTCTTCCCCGAAGCGAAGGAATCGGACCACAACGAGTCGGCCGACAACGAAGACTATCACCAGATGAAGGGCGACTCGAAGGACTTCCTCTCGTACATCAAGGGCGACGCCGGCGGCTTCCGCGGCCGCCAGGCCGGCAAGAACCCCGGCGTCTATGACACGATGGGCGTGGGCGGCGGCGCGGGCGGCGGCGGCCGCTACGGCGGTCGCTTCGGCGGCCGCGAGAACCTGGTCGCCCGCGGCGGCGGCACGCGCGCCACCGAGAGCGCCGTGCTGGCGGCTCTCAAGTGGCTGGCGCACCACCAGGGTCCCGACGGCGGCTGGAGCGCCGACGGCTTCCAGAACCAGTGCGTCGGCGGGAAGTGCGGCGGCTCGGGCGACAATTCCCAGGACCCCGGCTTGACCTCGATCTCGCTGCTCGCGTTCCTGGGCGCCGGATACTCCCAGCTCTCGAAGGACGAGTACCCCGACCCGGTCAATCCGGGCCACATGCTCCGCTTCGGCGACGTCGTGAAGAAGGGCCTCCAGTGGCTGCTCGCGCACCAGGATCCGGAAGGCTGCGTGGGCCCGCGCGGCGAGAAGTACATGTACAACCACACGACGGCCGCGTTCTGCCTCTCGGAGGCCTACGGCATGACGGCCTCGGCGCCGCTCAAGGAGCCGGCCCAGAAGGCGATCGACTTCGTCGTGGCGGCGCAGAATCCCGGCAAGGGCTGGCGCTACTCGTCCAAGTCCGGCGACAACGACTGCTCGGTGACCGGGTGGGCGGTGATGGCGCTCAAGTCGGCCGAAATGTCGGACCTGACGTTCCCGAAGTCGACGTACGAGGGCGCGCTCAATTGGTTCAATGACTGCACCGAGCAGAACGGCTACTACAACGTGGGCTACTACTCGCGCGACATGGTTCGGGTGTACCTGCCCGGCCGCGAGTCGTTCGACTATCACCCCTCGATGGCGGCGGTGGCGGTGATGTCCCGCATCTTCATGCAGAAGCGGAAGAGCGAGCCCGCGCTGGGCGCGGTGAAGCTGCTGGTGTCGGACCTGCCCGAGTGGAAGACGAACAAGATCGACTTCTACTACTGGTACTACGCCACGCTGGCGCTCTTCCAGTACGACGGCCCGGACGGCCCGATGTGGAAGAAGTGGAACGAGCCGATGAAGAACGCGCTGGTCCCGAACCAGAAGACGGCGAAGGACGGCTGCCGGAACGGCTCATGGGATCCGGACGCCGAGCGCTGGGGCTCCGAAGGCGGCCGGGTCTACGCCGTCGCCCTCAACGCCCTGACGCTCGAGGTCTACTACCGCTACCCCAACGTCTTCGGCGGCGGCGGGAAGAAGTAGATCCCGCCGGGACGACGCTTACCATTCGGCCCATTGGCGGCGGACCCAGGACAGGTTCTGGAGGAAGCCGGCCCGATCCGATGTTCCTCCGGCTCGCAGCACGGTCAGCGGCAGGAGCTTCTCGTGGCGGTGACCGTACGCGCGGGCCAGCTTGCCGTCGCGGTCGCCCACGATGTCGATCGCACGGCTGCCGACCTTGCCTCGGCCAGGCTGCGGGGCGACGCCGATCACGAGCGCGCGGAGAGCGGCAAGTTCGCGATCGTCCTCTTCCGACAACGGATGCTCCGCAGCCCCGGAGCAGTCCACCAGTAAGACGGGACCCTTGCCGGCGAGTTCCTCGAGGGTCGCAGGCGGGGTTCCGGCGCGCTGCAGCGCGGCCGTGCTGTAGGCCAGGAAGGGGATCGACGCCGAGACCGGCACGCCGGCGACGTAGCGGATCCTGACGGGCTCGCAGAGCCCCGACACGGCAAAGGGATGGACGACGCAGGTCCCCTCCGGCCATCCCCGCTCGAAGGCCACCTCGTAGGTCGGTCGGCCGAGCTCGTCGTAAAATCGAAACTCGCCTTGCGCTTCCCCGGCGCGAAAGGTTCCTTCGCGCGCCACGGGTCCCTGGCGGTAGCGGACCTCGGCACCATGGCCGTCAAAATCGGCATCCGGCGCGAGTTCCCCGACGATATGCCACCATCGGAGCCTCCCGTGGCGCAGCCCCCCGCGATAGTGCTCTTCGCGCGCCAGAACGCCGTCTCGCTTACTCGTCGATACTCCATTCTTCAGCGGCGGCAGGAGCGGCAGGGCGGGTTCCGGGTTGGGAAGGTCCCCCTTGATGGTCGCCCACAGGCGTTCGGGGTCCTGGCCTGCGACCTGGCTCTCCAGCCCTTCGCACAGTTCGAGCAGCCACTCGGACGGAGACCCGAACTCCTCCGCCTTCAGCAGTCCACTCTCGCTGAAGCTCCAGATCGAGACGCCGGGCCGGAAGTCGCTCCCCCTCAGCCCGTAGCCGCTGACTCCATTCATCCACTTCATCGCCGCGAAGACGCGGTGGCCGAGCCGGTTGAAGCGGAGCGATGGCGGCAGGATCGCCAACTCTCGAGGCACATGCAGCCGCGCCCCGCAGGGCTTGAAGAGCGGCCCGAGGATGGGATCCTCGTCCGGACCTGAAGGCAGGGGGGCAAAGGTGGCCGCGTTCCGGACGACCTCGCGCAGGCGCGCGTGGGCCTCGTCCAGCCCGAGCGTGTGCCTTCGGGCTCCGGGCACCAAAGGCAGCGCCGGATTGCCGTCGGCCACAGGGAGGGTCACAGGCGCGAAGGTAGCATATTGGAACTCATCGTCCCAAGCTAACTTCGGGCGCGGCGCGACGACACGATGGCTGGGAGCATTGGACAGTCTTAGAACCTTTGCTCGAACAGTGGTGGCAGTTCTGGTGGTAGCTTTAACGCTTTCCCTGCCGCGAACGAGCCAGATCCTTCAACAGCACCTTGTCTCCGGCGTTCAAGGCGAGCTTCTTCGCTCGCGTCCATCCTTTCAATTGCTCTTCGCGCTTCCGAGCGGAGGTCAGGTCTGCATGCGGTTCCAGGTACAACAGCTTCCGAAAGCCGAAGATGCGAGTCGTTCGGATACTGGTTCCGAGCTGATGCTCGATTACTCGGCGGTTAGGATCGTTGGTGATACCGACGTAAAGTCGGCCGTCCCCAAGCTCGGCGATGTAGACCCAGCAGGCGACCCTGTCCATCCTTATCAACGGACCTCCATGCCCATTGGACTCAGGCGATGGGTCAGATTAGGTCTTAGGACAGGAGCGGGCTTGGGTGTAGCCCTTCGACTCCGTCGCCTTTGGGGGCTGCGCCTCCGCTCAGGGCATTCGACTCGCGCTCTAGAACTCCGCGCGAGTCAGCATCTCCATGAACCCGAATGGCTTGCCATGAGCGAGCGCAACGACCAAACCGCGCGAGTCGAATGGCTGGGGCGCTAGGATTCGAACCTAGACAAGCAGATCCAGAGTCTGCGGTGCTACCGTTACACTACGCCCCAGTGAAGAAGCGTTTTTGTAGTGGAACGGGGCCTATTCTAAGGGCGGGCCGTGCAAAATCAACAGGAATTCCCGGCCTCCCGGCATAACGCCGCCCCCTCCCCGGCACTCCCCCCTTCAGAGGAGGCCACGATGAGCGAAGACCGCCCGATGGAAGCCAAGCGCGCCCGGCGAGGACTGGGCGCCCGCAGCTCGGAAGGAGTGACGACCCGCGCCAAGCCCCGCGGAAGGATGACCGGAGCCCCCGGCGGCTCCCGCAACACTCAGGCCGCAGGCCCCGAGCTTCGGACCCGGGGCCGCGCCCATGCGCCGCGCGCCCAGCAGGCCCGGCGCCGCAGCGTGCGCGACAACCCGAAGGCCTGACTTCTCGGTGTCCTTCGTGTCCTCGGTGGCCACTTCAGAGGGGGACCTCGGTGGGCTCCGAGGACTCCGTGGCCAATCAGATCCGGCGCTCGACCAGGAAGTGCGCCGCGACGTATGAGACGAAGATCACGACGCCCATGACGGCGCCGTAGCGGATCGAGGCGTAGACGAGACTGCCGGGACAGGCCAGGTAGCGCACCAGCACCGGCAGGAACACGCAGAAGATGAAGAACGACGCGATCACCACGTAGAGCGCGCAGGAGCCGCCCAGGATCCAGTTCCCGCTCTGGTAGCTCCACCAGCCGGCCTTCACGGCCCAGAAGTCCGTGCAGGCCGTCCAGACCGCCGCGATGAGGCCGCCCGTCACGATCGTCACCGCGTTCGCGGCCTCGCCCGGCACCATCGACGTCACCAGGCCCCAGATCCGCGCGATCACGTAGCCGAACTCGATCACCGAGCAGGTCCAGAGCAGCGGCAGGTAGATCGGCGACGAGAGCAGCACGCCCGTGTGGTCCGGGTAGACGCGCTGCCCCTGCTCGCGCCAGTTCACCAGCAGGAAATCGCCGAAGATCGCGAAGACGCCCGTCGTGAGGCCCAGCGGGAGCAGGCGCCGGAACACCGTCCCGAACGGCTGCTGCGAGACGCCGACCGCGATCGCCAGGCGGACGAGCACCGCGAGATAGATGAAGAAGGCTCCGGCCCCGGGAAAACCGAACGCGGCCAGGAAGGTCGCGAGGAACCCCGAGAGGATCATCGCCAGCCACCACAGGTCCGTCTGAAGGTCCAGCCCGGTGACCAGCTCCTGGAGCGGCTCCGTCTTCATGAGGTGAACTTGGGCGGCCTCTTGGCGACGAAGGCCTCGATGCCCTCGCGGCCGTCCGGCTGGCTGGCGGCGATCTTCATCGCCATCGCCTCGGCCTCGTAGGAGGCCTGGAGGGTCCGGGCCGCGCTCTCGGCCAGCAGCTGGCGGTTCTTCGCGAAGACCGAGCGGCTCTGCAGCTTCGTCTTCTCGACCAGCGTCTCGAAGGCCTTCACCAGATCCGACTGCGCGATCACCTGGTGGACCAGGCCGATCGCGTGCGCCTCGTCGGCGTCGATGTCCGGATCCTCGAAGACGATCCGCTGCGCCTGCGCCATCCCGACGATCCGGGGCAGGCGCCACGAGAGTCCGCCGTCCATCGTGAGCCCGACGCGGCCGTAGCCGGCGCGGAACTTCGCCTCCGGCATCGCCCAGCGGAGGTCTCCCGCGAGCGCCAGCGCGAGGCCGCCGCCCGCCGCGGGGCCGTTCACGAGCGTCACCACGAGCGCCGGCGACTGCGCCAGCGTCGCCAGCATGTGGTGGAACGACTTTACGAGATCGCCGACGTAGTTCGTCAGCCCGTCGCTCGCCTTCGCAGCCTGCAGGTCCGCGCCTGCGCAGAAGCCCTTGCCCTCGCCGGTGATGACGACGACGCGGCACTTCGCGGAGTCGGTGACGCCGCGCACGATGTCCGCCAGCTCGCGCAGCATCTCCCGGTCGAAGGCGTTGTACTTCTCGGGGCGGGAGAGAGAGATCTTCGCGAGCGTTCCGCCCATCGCCACCTGGATCTTGATCGCGCCCATCAGAAGTCTCCGCTCAATAGACCGAGGTCCGCGAATTTCCGGTAGAGCTCGCCGGGCGCCCACTCGTCGCCCTCGGCGAAGGCGTAACCCAGACGGTGCAGCGCCCGGAATTCCTCGACGAAGGGGTCGACGTCCCGGCGCCCGTCCCCCCCGGGACGGCGCACTTCCAGCACCCACTCCTCGCCGCGGCGCCGGTAGCCCCGCTCGGACAGCTCCCCCGGATGGACTTCCCCCTTCACGTGGATCCGCCGCAGCGTCGGGTCCACTTCGGTGATCCGGGAGACGGTCGGCGGTACGTTCGACACGTCGCTATTCCAAACCCAAGTATATCTCCGTGCCCTATAATCTCCACATCCAATGAAGCTCCATTTCCACGGCGCGGCCCGCAGCGTCACCGGCAGCCGCCACCTCCTGGAAACGACCCGGGACGGGTCCGTCCTGCTCGACTGCGGCCTCTACCAGGGCCCCCGCGAGGAGGCCTTCAAGCGCAACCGCGTCTTCGGCTTCGACGTGAAGTCCGTCCACTCGGTGATCCTCTCCCATGCCCACATCGACCACTCGGGCGCCCTCCCGGCGCTCGTCAAGGCCGGCTGGTCCGGGCCCATCTATGCGACGCCCGCCACCGCCGACCTGGCCGCGCTCATGCTCCTCGACTCGGCCGCCATCCAGGAGCGCGACGTGCAGTTCGTGAACGAGCGCGAGGGAACGGCGCGGCAGCCGCTCTACGGAAGCGACGACGCGAAGGCGACGGCGGCGCTGCTGAAGCCGATCCCCTACCACCAGGTCTTCGAGGCCGCGCCGAACCTGAAGGTCTCCTTCCACGACGCCGGCCACATGCTCGGCTCCTCGCTCGTGAAGCTGGAGACCGAGGGCAAGCGCATCGTCTTCACCGGCGACATCGGGCGCGCCTCGCTGCCCATCCTCCGCAGCCCCGAGCTGCTCTCGGGCGCCGACACGATCCTGATGGAGAGCACCTACGGCAACCGCGTCCATCCCCCGGAGGAGGACGAGGAGAAGGATCTCGCCGACATCATCAACAAGGTCGCCGGTCGGCAGGGGAAGATCCTCGTGCCCGCCTTCGCGGTGGGACGCACCCAGCACCTGACCTACCGGCTCAAGCGCCTCGCGGGCAGGATCCCGCCGATCCCGGTCTACGTCGACAGCCCGCTGGCGGCGGACGTCACCGAGGTCTACCGGCGCCACCCGGAGTGCCACGAGCCCGGCACCTGGACCAAGGGCGATCCCTTCGGCTTCGGCCTGCTCCACACGGTCCGCTCCGCCGAGGAGTCCAAGCGGCTCAACGATCTCAAGGGCCCCGCCATCATCATCGCCGCGAGCGGCATGTGCGAGCACGGGCGGATCCTGCACCACCTCTTCCACCACGGCTCCGACGAGCGCAACGCCATCCTCTTCGTGGGCTACCAGGCCGAGCACACGTTGGGGCGCCGCATCCTCGAGCACCGCAAGGACCGGGTCCAGGAGATCCGCGTCCACGGCCGCCCCATGCTGCTGCGCGCCGAGGTCTTCAAGATGAACGGGCTCTCGGCCCACGCGGACCGCCCCGGCCTGGAGTCCTTCGTCCGCGCCCACGCCCGCACGCTGAAGAACGCCTTCATCGTCCACGGCGAACCCGACGCGGCCGAGGATCTGGGGAAATGGGTCCGGGAGACGACCGCGGCGCGCACGATGGTGCCGGGGCTCGGCCAAGAGGTAGGAATCTAGCCTTACTTGCGCGCCTTTTTCAGCAGCTCCCGGGCGTCCGCGGCCGCCTCATCGTAGTCCCGGAGCACTTTCTCCAGGATCGGAACCGCATCGGCGCCCTTGCCGGCGTCGATCAGCTCCCGGGCGGCCCCCAGCTGCTCGTCGCGCTTCTTTTCCAGCTCCGCGGCCTGCTCGGTGGCGTCCTTTCCGAACGGCTCGCCGGGAGCGCGGGCGGCCACCTTCTTGAACGCGTTCAGGGCGCGGCCGAGCTTGCCCCGCTTCTGAAGCCCCAGCGCCTGCGCGTGAAGCGTCTTGGCCGCGGCCACGAGCGGCTCGTCCAGGAACACGATCCCCTTCTCGACCCAGTCCCCCGGAGGAATCTCGTGGGCCAGGTTGGGGACCTGCAGGTACGTGACTCGCGCGAAGTGGGCCTTCTGGTACTCCTCGAAGACCCGCTTCGTGCCCGGGAGATTGAAGTCATTGTCGCCGGTCAGGAAGACGTACCCGTTGAGCGTCTTCATCCGTTCCTGCAGCTCGGGCGGAACTTTGGCCGCGAGCGAGTTGCATCCGATCAGGTAGATCGCGCCCCGGAACACGTCGGGATACGCGGGGGCGAGAAAACTGCAGACCCGGCCGCCGCCCGAAATCCCGGAGACGTACACGCGGTCCGGGTCGATGACGTAGAGCTTGGTCATGTTGTGGACGGCATCGAGAGCCAGGCCCATCCGCGCCGGCGTGAGGCGCTCGTTGCCGGACTTGTTCGCGGCAACCCAGATCAGGCGCTGCTTCTCGAGCAACCCCTTGAAGTTTTCGGGGCACTCCCCGTTGTCGAACGAGTTGATGAAGATTAGCAGCCCGTAGGGGGGCTCGGGTTTGTACGACGCGGGCACCGTCACGACGAAGCTCTCCTGGGCCAACTCGTAATCGCTCGGCTTCAGGCGGGGCAGGCGGCGAGTCATCTCCGCGAGCGACGAGAGCGGATGACGCTCGGTGAAGGAGGTCGTGTACGTGCCCGTCCGGGGGTCGGCGGGCGGCTTGGCCGACTGGACGGCCAGAAGAATGGAGAGCACCAGGTCGATCACGGAGGGGCTCCTTTCGCGATAGCCCTCTCCTGTTGGTCGTGCGCGGACGAGTTTCCGGCGGAATCGCGCGCGGGTCAGCGACTATAGAGGTCGCGGATTGCTTCGGGACGCAGCGGGGCCCCGTAGAGCCGCACGTCGTCGATCATGCCGCGGAAGGCCGTCTCGCTGTACCCCATGCCCCCGATGCGGAAGAACTGCTCGGAGGGAACCCAGGCGGCGTCCGAGATCGGGGCCGAGTAGCTGAGGGCGCCGTTGAGGTACAACGCCCCCTTCTTCGCGACCGTGTCCCACGTCACCGCGATGTGGTTCCATTCGCCTTCCGCAATCGGCGAGAGGCGGTCGAGGAGATAGCCGTTCTGCTGGAACACAACCTGGAGGCCGTGGGGGGACCGCATTCCCCGGAGGAACAGGTGCGGACGGGACCGCTCGTAGCGATCGAACAGGTCCGTGAATTCCTGGGTGGTGAAGTCGCCCTTCACCCAGAACGCCAGCGTGCCCGATGATGGAAACTTCTCCCCGGACAGGCCGGACACGTCCAGGAAGTTCGTTCCGTCGAACCCCGCGCCCTTCCCCTTCCGGCCGTCCTGCAGCGCCGGCGCGTAGAGGAAGACGCCGTCGTTCCCGCGGCCGGAGGCGTCCCGGGCGACGTTCCCCGTCACGTCCTCGAACGGCCAGTAGCCCAGCAGGCCTTCCGCGGCGGGACGGCGGGTGAATTCCCGCCCGGGGCCGATCGCGATGAAGAACCCTTCGGGAACCTCCTCCGTCCTCCCGTCGCTCAGGTCCTGCACCCGCACGCGGCCCCGCGAGACGTCGACCCAGGTGGCCGTCGGGAACGCGTCGACCTGCGCCGCTCCCGAGCCCAGCTCGGCCTGCCCGTGAGGCGTCCGGATCGTGAGCCGGTCGCCGGAGACTGTCCCGAGCGGGACGAAGAAGCCGGCGCCGGCCCCGGGCAGCGCGTGGACCACCGTGTCGGCGCCGAGCGACAGGCGGCCCCCGCCTTCGGCCTTCAAGGTCGCGGCTCCCGACGGCCCCGTGCGGAGGATCTGCCCCGGGCGCACGCGATGGCCCTTCCCGACCGTCGTCGCGCCGCGCTCCGAGCTGAGCCGGACGTCGCCGGCCGTCTCCTCCACGACGGCCACCGGGGGCGCCTCCCGCGACCCGGTCCACCAGGCCGCCGCGAGAACGGCGGCGGCGGCCAGCGCCAGCCCGGCCACGCCGCGACGCTTCGCGGTCTTCCGCCAGAGCCGCTTCGCCAAGGCCTCCGGACGCGCCAGGATCGGCTCGCCGGCCGCGTGACGGCGGAGGTCCTCCGCGAACTCGGCCGCCGACGGGTAGCGGCCCGCGGGGTCCTTCGACATCGCCTTCCGGGCGATCGTATCGAGCTGCTCCGAGGCGTCCGGCCGGAATTGTCGAAGGGGCGCCGGGTCCTCGCCGAGGATCTTCTGGTAGAGGTCGAGGAGCGTGTCGGCCCCGTGCGGCGGCCGCGCCGCGACGGCTTCGTAGAGCATGGCCCCCAGCGCGTAAACGTCGGTCCGGGGAGAGATCTCCTGGGCCTGTCCGCGCACCTGCTCGGGCGACATGTAGAGCGGCGTCCCCAGCGTGGAGCCGGTCCGCGTCAGCTTCGCCGCGTCGTCCTGCAGGTGGGCCAGGCCGAAGTCCGCCACCTTCGGCTCGCCGGCCGCCGTCACCAGGATGTTGCCGGGCTTCAGGTCGCGGTGGACGATCCCCCGGGCGTGGGCCGCCGCGACGCCGCGGGAGACACGCTCGAGGATCGCGACGCGCTGCGCCTCGGAGAGCGCCGGGTCCCGCAGGACGTCGCTCAACGGTCGGCCTTCCACGAACTCCATCACGATGAAGAGGCGGCCGTTCTCCTCCCCGACATCGTAGACGGGGACGACGTTCGGATGGGAGAGGCCCGCGGCCGCCTGGGATTCCCGGCGGAAGCGCTGGCGGGACACGTCGACGAGGGCCTGAGACTCCTTGAGCACTTTCAGCGCGACGAGCCGGTTGAGGTCCCGGTCCCAGGCGCGGTAGACGACGGCGCTCGCGCCTTCACCCACCTTCTCCCGGACCTCGTAGCGCGAGAAAGCGAGCGGCGCGTCCAGGCCGCGCCCGCGCATGGCAGGAGCCGGGGACGCGGGATCGCCGACGCTGGGCTCCTGGAGCCGCGCGTGATCGGAGAGCCTCCGGAGCAGGCGCCAGGCCCGGTCCTCGCGGTCCGGAAACGAAGGCTCGCTCACCACGACGCCCGCCCGCGGGAATGTCGATTCATCCCGAACTTTCGCCTCGCGTGCCCAACTGGAAAACAGCGCTGATTATACAACGAGCACCCGTCCGGACCGGCGCCTCGTCAGCCGCCGAAGAGGAAGTCCCACTCTTGCGCGCGGTCGGCGTCGTTCGCGGTCTGCTGGGCGATCTCCGCGCGGATCTCCTGGAGGAGCGCCTCGCGCATCGCGAAGAGGTGCTTCTTCACCTCGGGCTCGGAGATCCCGAGGCGTTCGCCCAGGGTCCGGTAGGTGGGCGATTCGGCAGCGGGCGCCAGATCGTAGCCCTCCAGGACCGAGAAGGCGACGCCCCGACCTTCGGCGCGGCAGCGCTCCCGGAGCCGCTCGACCGCCTGCTCTACAAGTTCGGTCCTCCAGACCCGCTCGAAGATCGCCTCGGGGTCCGCCGAGCGCGGGTCCGGGATCAGGTCCTCGAGCGACGACGCGTCGCCGGCGAGCGGCAGCAGCGGGGCGCCGCCCCCGCGCTTGAGGCGGTGGAGCGCGACGTCCTTGTCCTTCACGAAGCGCCGCAGCAGGACCTTGAGGTACGGCCGGAGCCCGCCCCGCTCCTCCTCGAAGCGCCCGAGCGCCCCGTTCTCCTGGATCCAGAGGAAGAAGCTCTGGGTCAGGTCCTTCGCGTCGTCGTTCGACTTGGACCAGCCGGCGCGGACGTAGGCGTAGACCGGCTTCCAGTACCGGCTACAGAGCACCTCGAGCGCGGCGCGACGGCCATCCTCCGTGCGGCGGCGGAGGAGCGAGAGGAAGCCGACCGTCGTCTCCGGAAAGTGGCGGTCCGGGCCGCCCAGGGACGTCTCGAAGCCCCGCATGCTGCCCATGATACACGGCGGCCGTCCGCCGCGGAAGCGCGGACGGCACTGCGGTGCTGACGCCGGAGTCCGTGAGCTCCCGGTTCTCGATCACGTCCGCGTGCCACGACGCGGCCCTGCTCGCGGCCTGCCTCCCCTGGAAGGTCGTCGAGTCGGACCGGCCCCACGGCCGCGTGGACTTCTTCGTCACCGTCTTTGACCTCGGGCTGGGACGGGACCGCCGTGTCGATGATCACCTGGAGCGGGCGACGGACGCCCTGTTCCGGGAGAGGGACACCCTCGAACGCCTCGAGGCGGAGTGCGGCTACGCGCTCTGGGTGCAGCTCCGATCGCGCGCGAAGGAGGTTGTCGCGGCCGTGCCCGAGCGGATCGCCTCCCGGCTGGCCTACCTGCGGGTTGAACTCCAGCTCCGGATCGACCGACCCTAGAGTTGCCTCGCCGCCTCGAGTTCTTCGCGGAAGATCCGCTCGACGGTCGCGGCCTCCCCGCTTCGCAGCGCGGCCTCGACGGCGTCGACGTCGAACACGGCCCGCCGCAGGCGCCGAAGGGCCGGATGCAACCGGCTGTCCAAGGGGACCTCGAGGATCTCGGTCGTCACCTGCCGCCCCAGGTCCCGCAATTGGCCCCGCACGAAGGAACCGACGTCGGGGTTGGTCTTTGCGGCCCACGGTTTGAAGTGCTTGAGGTGCAGATCCGCCTCCTTGTGGACCTCGGCCCAGCTCACCTTGTGGTCCAGGATGTTCTTGATGTACCTCCGCGCCGCGCAATGGACTTGGAACTGCCGCATTTGGTCGAGCAACTCGGTCACCCAAGCCGCCAAGATACGGGCGACCTCCTTCTCCTTGCCGACATCCTGCACCCGGTCCCAACGCGACAGCACTTCCAGCATCCTCGCGGCAAGCGCCCGCTCACGAAACTCGACCCAGACGGACTGGAACGAGTTTGCGGTGACGGGCACGACCTTTTCGGGGACCTTGACGGAAGGGAACGGGTCGCCCACGCTGAACGCCGTGCGGACCAGTTGCCGGCGCTTTCCGTCATAGTCGGTCACTTCGATGAGCTTCGGGACGCCCGACGCCTTCTCAACGAGGACGCGCTCCTTGAGCGAAGGATGTTCGATCAGGATATCGTCCCCTTGTTCGCGGACCGTCGTCTCGCGGTCCGATTTTTCCAGCCGAGTCCAGGAACACGGATGGATTCCTCGACCGACGTAGAACCGGAAGACCCCCTCCCCGGCGGCGCTGGGTTTGCGCTCCAACTCGAGAGCCAGAATCATCACCCCGGGATCCCAGAGGCCGATCCCGAGTCCCGACGGGACCAGTTGATTCAATTCATCAACGGCCGTCGAATCCCAGCGGGCGAAAGAGGCGAGCATGGTGTGGTAGCCGGGGTCGGAGGCCCGGGTCCCGTCCGTCCAGGTCAGGATGGAGTTGTTCTCGAACAGGAGGCGCAGGCCGTCGGGAATGCGCTTCGTCTCCTTCGGAACGTATTGAAACGCCCGTTCGTTCTCCCGGTCCACGTCGAGGGAGAGAACGCACTCGTCGGTCGCGACGCCGTCCTTGCCGACCGGCGGGAGAATTTGGAGACGGAACTCCGCATGGAAGCGGCGGAGAGCCTTCAGGCGAGCGTCCTGACCTTCGAGGATTTTCCGGGCGTCGCGGACGGACCAGGCGGCCAGTTGCATCCTGGCGACGACGTCGTACGCCGCGGAACCGCTGCTCCCCTGGAGAGCCTTCCGGAACGCGTCCGGGTCCTCCATGCCGTCGAGGCGGCGCCGGGACCCGATCGTGTGCCACGCCGCCGCGCGGGCCTCCGCGCGGCTGGCCTCCGGCTCCCGCGACACGGCCTGAAGGAGGCCCTCTTCGGAAAGGGTTCCACACAGGTACCGCGCCATCAATCCTCTCCACCCTTCGGGAAGCCGGGCGACGAGCTCCCGGGTCGCGGCGTCCCGCTCTCCGAGGTGAGCCCGGGCCAGCCAGACGGCCGCGCGCAGGCTCTCCGTCCGACCGGGATCGGTGACGGAGGCGGCCCGAAAGTCCCGGAGGGCGTTCGCCCAGGAGTCCAACGCGAAATAGGCATGGCCGCGACAGGCCAGGATCTCCGCGTCCGTCGGATCCTCCTCCGACAGATCGGAGATGGTGCCGCGGGCGTCGCCCGTCTGGAACCGGGCCTTGCCCCGCGCGACGTAGACGGCGAGACCGCGCTCTCCCAGGGCGATCGCGTCCGTGAAATCGACAACCGCGTCCTCCGCCTCCCCGAGCGCCGCCCGGCAGGAGCCGCGGAGGGAACAGGCCCGGGTGGATTTTCCGCCGAGCTCGATCGCCCGCGTCAGGTCCGCGGCGGCCGCCCGGAACTCCTTCGCCTGCATCTTGGTTGTGGCCGACGAGATCAGGGCTTCCGGCTCGGCCTGCTGCGACCAGAGAAAGAGCGGCAGCAACGAAACGGCGACGCTGGTCTTCATGGCTACGGCGCCTCAACCTGTTCGAGGGTCACGCCGTCGCGTTCGAGCAGCTTCAGGAGCCCCCTCTCCCCCGCGAGGGTCGTCATGTCCACGACGATGAAATGCCGGTCCCGGGTCTTCAGATATCCGGCGATCTTCGCGGCCACCCGGGCGTTCGCTTCGTCGAAGACCTTCGCGTAAACATCGGCAAAGGCGGGTTTTTTCCGGCGCTCCGCCTGGGTCCGCTCCAAGGCGTCGAGATCCCCCTTCCGCCACGTGTCGAGTTCCTGCTGAAGCCGTTCCCGCGTGCCGGGGCGTTCCTTCAGCGACTCCGACAGCAGCATTACCTGGACCTCTTCCGGCAGCCGCGAGAGCGACTCGAAATCTATCCCCGGCCTCTCCATGGCCAGGAGCGGCTTGGCGTTCTTCTTCGCCGCGTCGAGGAAGTGGCGGAGGACCCCCTGCTGGAGATCGAACCCTGATTCCTGGATCGCGTTCGCCCGCACCGCCGCCGCCACGAGCCACGGCTTCAGGCGTTCGAGCGAGCCGTCGGCGTGCCCGAGAGCGGTCGCCATCGCGTTTGCGGCCTCCGCGGTTTCCTTCGGGACGTGCTGCGACAGCGATGTATTCATGGGATAGAACCCGCGGTCCCGCATCACTCGCTGCAGGGCCGCCGGATCCGAGACGTCGTTCTCGACCACGAGGAATGCCGACTGCTCGAACGCCGACTCGATCACCTTCGGAAGGGGGTACAGCTCCTTGACGCCCACCGTCGGCGTGCCCAGCAGGTAGGCCACCGTCGTGGGCGACGTCACCTTCCAGAAGAACAGTTTGTTTCCCCGCGCGGGAAACGCCGACGCGCACGAGAGGAGCAGGACGAAGCCGGCGGGCGCGAACAATAGCGGACGGCGGTACATGGTCGATCCCTTCTGCTTCTCCCTCTTGGGCGGCCGCGCTGGGGATTCCCCCGAAAACGGCGCCCTCTCACTTCAATCCGACGCAGGCGTCCTTGCGGATCAGGACGAGGGACGCGCGCGATGGCAAGGGCACCTCTCCGAGGTACGTCCTACCGGCGACGTCCACCCAGGGCTGGTCGAGCCGCAGCGTCCTCGACTGCTCGGTCGGATTGACCTCGAGGCGGAAGATCCGGGGGTCCGGCTCCCCCGCCTCCGCCTCATGCAGGCTGACGTTATCGAGCCACAAGGTGCCGTCGCGCTCGTTGAAGGCCCACTCGATCTGCGAGGCGGTCCTGGAGGACTCGACCCGGAACAGGATCTCGCACTCCCGGCGCGTCGCATCCACTTTCACGTCCTGATAGTCGGTGAGGCCGTCCCATGGGCGGTCCCACTCCCGCAGTCGGACGCCCGCCGAGCCGTGCTCCACCGATCCTTGGATGCTGAATTTCAGGAGGTAGGCTTTCCCCGCCGAGACCGCTCCGGCGCGGACCAGGAGCAGGGACGTCTTCGGGTCAGCGGCGGGGGCCTTGTACCGATGATGCAGGCAGCCGCCGTCCAGCTTCTCCTTCGCCCAGCTCAGCTCGCCGTTCCCCGCTGCCGACCAGCACGAGACGTCCTTGGGGGCCGTCGCGAAGTCCCCGTTCGGGACAAGGTTGGGGCCCCGGGTCGTGACCGCGCGCGGCGGCAGCAGGACCGCCGACGTCCGGGTCCCGGCCTCCTGACCTGACACCGCGCGCCGGCCCTCCAGGTCGTAGGCCTGCCGCCAGCGGTTCCGCACGGCGTGCTCGACGATGAGGGCCTGGTCGGCGGGCCGCGCGTAGATGTTGCGCTCGAAGGTTCCGAACTGCGCGACGTCGTCGCGGAGGGAGTGCGTGGAGAGCACCCGCTGTCCCTCGGTCCGCGACACCAGGATGTTGTCCGCGCAGAGCAGGCCCCGGATCGACGCGCGGGCTTCCGGAGCGATGTCGTCGCCCATGATCAGCATCTGAACGTCGTTGTCGAAGAACGTGTTCCCCAGGATCCGGCAGTGATGGGCGTTGTGGAGGAAGATGCCGGCGCTGGAATGAGCGACCGTGTTGCCGCGGACCTCGACCTCGCTGGCGGCGTCATCCAGGTAGATGCCGAAGCCCTTGGCTTCCCCTTTCGCCCCGTGCTTCGCGCCCCGGCCGTGGAGCACGACGTTGCCGACGATCCGACGATCGACGTACGCCGTGCGGTCCGTGGCCCCCGTCCAGGTGTAGATCCCGCCGGCGTCGTCCTTGACGGAGGCGAAGCCGTCGATGAAGCCGTTCCGGACCGTCACCCGGCTGCCGCCGAAGTGGACCGGGATGTAGCCCGTGTCCGTGATCGTGAACGCCTCGATCAGGTTGTCGCTCCCGCCCAGCACCGTGATGGCATTGGACGCGCCGTCGCCGCTGGCCCCCATGCCCGGGATCATCCCGGTGTTCCGGATCGTGACCCGGCGGACCGTGCTGCGGGAGGCGCCGTCGCCGAGGGCGATCGCGTTGTTGTTCGTGTCCTCGATCGAGCAATCCTCGATCAGGGCCCCCTCGACCCGCCGGCCTTCGATCGCGTTGACGCCCGACCAGCGGACGTCGCAGTTTCGGATCGTGATCTGCGACGCGCCCTCGAGGTCGATCGCCACCCGGTTGGCGCCGGTCAGCCTCAGCCCCTCGAACACGAGGTCGCTCCGCCGGCCGGCCGCGACCAGCGTGTCCACGGCGCTGACCCTCACGGCGTTCCGCGAGGGTTCCGAGTCGCCGAGGTGCAGGCGCAGCGTCCGCGCCTTCGGGTCGAAGAACCACTCGCCGAAGATGTCCAGCGTCCGCGGGTGGTCCTGGATGAAGTAACCGTGCCCGTCGATCGGCTCGTACACGGTCGTGGGCGTGAAGGTCAGCGTGGGGCCCGAGTGGCCGGTGATCCGGTGCCGGTCGATGACCCATCGGTACTTGCGGAGGACGACTTCCGCGCCCGTCCAGTCCGGATCGGCCGCCAGCTCGGGGTCGGTGATCGACGTCTTGCCGGCATGCGAGCCGACGCTCCGGTAGCCGCCGTTGGGCGCGTCGGCGTTGGGGAAGCGTCCCATCCGTTGGGCGACGCCGTTCACGATGACCAGGTTGACGCGCGACGCGCCCGCGGAGACCTTCGCCTCCCAGACCTGCGAGCCTGCAGCCTTCCAGTCCGTCGGCGTCGTGAACCCGGTCAACTCCGGCTTGGCGCCCTCGCCGTAGCTCCCGTAGGTGATCGGCAGGCCCGGAGCGCCGGAGCTCTCGAGGGCCAAAGGCCCCGAAAACACCTGCCCCCGGCGGAACAGGACGCGGTCGCCGGGGCGGAGCAGATGCTGGGCGGCGCCGACCCGGGCCGCGGTCTTCCAGGGCGCGGCGGCGGTCCCGAGGTTCGTATCCGCACCCGCGTCGGCATCGACGTAATAGGTCGCGCCGTCCAGGACCTGGGCATAGGAAACCACGTTCCCGACCAAGAACGCGCCCAGCACGATCGACAGCGTCAGGGTCCGGAGTCGCATCCTGCCTCCAGTGAGTTGAAGTTTCTTCCTGTTGGGCGCGCCGGCGGGATTTTCGGCCGGAAAGTTTCCGACGGCCGCCCAAGAGGAAGCGGCCCCCATGATCCTCATGCTCGCCGTCGTCGCAGCCTTGCAGGGCGGGACCGCCCCGCCGCCCCTCGTCTCGCCCGACGTGGGGGCCGACGGGAGGGTCACCTTCCGCCTCCGCGCGCCGGACGCCCGGAAGGTGGCGGTCTCGTCCTGGGACCTCACGCCATGGCTCGGCGGGTCGGCGATGGAAATGGCGAGGGACGCGCAAGGCGTCTGGTCGCTGACGGTCGGACCCGTCGACCCCGGGCTTTACGACTACGTGCTCGAGGTCGACGGAGTGCGAAGCGTCGACATGGCCAACGGGCTCGTCTGCGCCGGCCGGCGCCGGCCCCGGAGCGCCGTGGAGGTACCCGGACCGCCCGGACGCCCGCGTCGGGACGAGTGGCGCGACGTCCCGCACGGCGCGCTCGCGACGCAGTGGACCGCATCGCGCCGGCTGCACGTGTATACCCCGCCCGGGTACGAAAAGCAGACGGAGCGCCGCTACCCGGTGCTCTACCTGCTGCACGGCAGCGGCGACGACGACTCGCACTGGACGGCCCTGGGCCGGGCGAACGTCATCGCGGACAATCTGATCGCCGACGGCCGGGCTGAGCCCATGATCATCGTCATGCCGGACGCGGACGGCTCCTACGAGGCCTGCGAGCGCGAGCTGATCGAGGTCGTGTTCCCACTCGTCGAATCCCGCTACCGTGTCAGGCCCGGCCGCGAGTCGCGGGCCATCGCGGGCCTCTCGAACGGGGGCGGCCAGTCCCTCTGGGCGGGCCTGCGCCGCCTCGATCGCTTCTCGTGGATCGGGGCGTTCAGCGCGTCGACATGGGAGATGGCCTCCGGCGTGCCCGGGGCCGAGAAGAACCCGACCAAGGTGAACGCGGCGCTGCGGCTCCTCTGGATCCGCGTCGGGGCCGACGACCACCTGCTCCGGACGACCCGCACCTTCGTCGAGATGCTGAAGGCGGCGGGCTTCCGGCACGAATACGCCGAGACGCCCGGCGGGCACTCGTGGCAGGTATGGCGGCGCAACCTGGCGGACTTCCTCCCGCTGCTGTTCCGGCCGTGACGAGCCCGCTCCTCCTCCTGACCCTGTCGCTCCGCTCTCTCCGGAGGAACGGGACGCGCAGCGCCCTGGCGATGCTGGGGGTCGCCGTCGGGATCGCGAGCGTGATCGTCCTGAGCTCCGTGGGCGAAGGGGCTGCGCGGGTCGTGGAGCGTCAGGTGCGCTCCATGGGAAGCAACCTGGTCCTGGTGGTCCCCGCCCCGCGCTCGGTCGCCGGCGTGTCGCTGGGAGCGGGGACGCGCTCCGGCCTCACGCCCGACGACGTCGACGCCATCCGCCGCGAGGTCCCCGGCATCAAGGCGGTCTCGCCGGTCGTCGAGGCCGACGGCCACGTCGCTTACGCGGGCCGGAACTGGCAACCCCTCGCGATCAAGGGAGAGGGCGAGGAGTATCTGGACGTCAAAGTCTGGGACGTCGCAGAGGGCGCCTACTTCTCCCGGGACGACGTCGAGGCCGCGCGCGCCGTCTGCGTGCTGGGCGAGACCGTGCGCGAGGCCCTCTTCGGGGACGAGGACGCCGCGGGGGCCGTGATCCGGATCGGCCAGGCGCCCTTCCGCGTCGCGGGGGTGCTCGGCCGGAGGGGCCCAGGAGCCCACGGCGCGGACCAGGACGACGTCGTGATCGTCCCCTGGACGACGGCGCGTCGCGTGCTCCGCGGCTCCCGCTTCGCGGCGCTGGACGCCCTGCTGCTGTCCGGCGTCGACCCGGGGACGATGGACGACGTGGCGCGGGAGGTCGCGGCCCTGCTTGCCGACCGCCACCCGGTCGCGGACGGGGCGGAGCCGGAGTTTCGCGTGCTTTCCGCGACCGAGCTCGCCGAGCGGGCGGCGGCGAGCACGCGCGTCCTGACCGCGTTCCTGACCGGCGTCGCCGCGATCTCGCTGGCCGTCGGGGGCGTGGGCATCACGAACCACATGCTCGTCTCCGTCGCGCAGCGCACGCCGGAGATCGGGCTTCGGATTGCGCTCGGCGCGCGGAGCCGGGACATCCTCGCGCACTTCCTCGGCGAGGGGATCCTGACGGCGCTGCTGGCGGGGATCGCGGGGATCGTCGTCGGGGCGGCGCTCGCGCGGGGGATCGCCGTGGCCCTCGACTGGCCCGCCCCCCTGTCTCCGGGCGCGGTGGCGGGAGCCGCCGCGGCATCGTCCGCCGTCGGCCTCCTGTCGGCGGCCTACCCGAGCTTTCGCGCGAGCCGCCTGGACCCGATCGCCGCGCTGCGGAGCGGGTGATTACTGGACGAGGACCCGGAAGCCGGTGTAGGTGTGCCGGCGCCCGGGAAGGTCCTGACCGCGGAACGTCGACCGCTGAAAATACGCCCGCACGTCCCAGCGGCCGCCCCGAAGACTGCGGCGGTCTCCGGACGCGGGCCCCGTCGGATCGACGGCGTCCCCCCCGTACGAAGCCGCCCAATCCTGGCACCACTCCCAGGCGTTGCCGTGCATGTCGAAGAAGCCCCAAGCGTTGGGCTTCTTCTGCCCCACGGGGTGCGTCTGCCCCCCGGAGTTGCGGTCGATCCATCCGTAGTCGGGGCCTGCCGCCTCGTCGTCTCCGTACGACCAGGTCGTCTTCGTTCCGGCGCGGCAGGCGTACTCCCACTCCGCCTCGGTCGGCAGCCGCACGACGCGGTTCGTCCTCTTCGACGCCCAGTCGCAGAAGGCCTTCGCGTCGTCCCAGCTCACGCAGACGACGGGGTGGTCGTCGGTCTGCGGGAAGCCGGGGCTCTGCCAGGTCACTCCCGGCGCGTCCGACCACTCGCCGCCGGCGCCGCGAGCCCACGAGCTTCCTTCGCGCTCCGCCGCGGTCACGTGCCCGGTCGCCTTGACGAAGGCCGCGAACTGCCCGCGCGTGACCTCGTACTTGCCGAGGGAGTACGCGCGGGTCAGCGTCACGCGGTGCTCGGGCCGCTCGTCGGCCTGCCACACGGCCTGCGCGGGCTCGGGGCTCCCCATGGTAAACGAGCCCGGCTTGACGGGGATGATCTCGAGGCGGACGCCGCGTCCGAGGTCGAGCGACAGGCGGTCGCGGCTCGCCGCGACGGGGCCGAGTCCGGCCAGGGTCTTCTCGGCGGAGACCTTGGCCAGGCCCGTCAGGCCGGGGATCGCGCGCGCGAGCCAGTCGGCCGCCCGCGCCCGGGCGCGCGCCTTGTAGGTGGGCGTCTCCTTCTCCGCGCGCGCGGCCCACGCGTCCCCGAGCGCCGCCTGCGCCGCAGGGTCCGCGGGCTTGGACAGCTCGCGCTCGGCGATCGCCTTCAGGTCCGGGTCGGAAGACTTGGCAAGCTGCGCGAGTCCGCGGACCCAGTCGCCCTTCACCAGGCACGCGAACTTGCCGACCGCGGCGTTCGCCGCGGGGTCGTCGGGCTTCGACTGGAGGGTCTTGAAGTGGGCCTTGAGGCCGTCCGCGGCGCGACTCAGGTCCGAGAGTTCCTTGCCGCGCTCCTTCGCGGCGGCCTCGAGGCCGCGGTCGCCGCCCGCGCGGGCGAGCGCCTCGGCCCGCGCCGCGAGCTTCACGGCCGGCTCGTACTCGTCGGCGTCCGACATCTCGAGGGCGGCGTCCAGGCATGCGGCCCCCCAGGCCGCGGCGGCGGGCCCTTTGACCGGCGTCTTCAGGAAGAGGTCGACCTTTTCGGCGTTCGCGTCCGCCTCGAAGACGGCGGCTTTCGCGTCGATCGCCTCCAGGGCGGTCTTCGCCTCGGCGGCGGCCGCGGCGAGCTCTTTTGCTTCCTTGAGGAGGACGTAGAGCTCCGCGTCCTTCGCGCCCGACACGACGGCCGCCTCGAGAAGGGAGCGAGCCAGCTTCGCCTTATCCGCGGGGGTTTTCGCCTGCTCGGGCTTGAAGGTCTTCTGGACCGCCGCCTCCGCGTCGCGGAGCCGGGCGGGGTCGGGTGTCGGCGCGCGCCGGGGAGGGGCCGGGACCGCCGGCTTCGGCGCGGGCTCCGCGGGCCGGAGCTCCGGCGCAGGCGCCGGGGCGGGCGCCGGGGCTGCCGCCACGGGCGCCGGCTCAGGAGCGGTCGGCGGCGGCTCGATTTTGGGTTCGGCGGGGGCCGGCTCCGGGGGCTTCGGGTCGCTGGTCTTGAGCCAGCGCGCGATCGTCCGTCCCTCCTGGGTGTCCGCGTACGCGGCTGCGAACTCGGCGTAGCGGCGGCGGAGCTCCTCGGGAGCGGCCGGCGTCGCCTTGAGCTCCTCGAGCTTCCGCCGGGCCTCCGCTTCGCGGAGTTCCTCGCGGCTCGGGGCCGGGCGCGCCGCAGGTTCATTCTTCGGAATCGGGACGGGGACCGGGGCGGCGACGGTCGGGGGCGCGGCGGGCGCGGGACTGCGTCCATTCGCGACCACGATCAACGCGAGAACGACGCCGATGAGGACGGTCGCGCCGCCCCCCAGGGCGAGGGACGGCGAGCGGCCGCTCGGCACGCGGATGGGTCGCGGGGTCGGTTCGGCCGCGGGTTTGGAAGGCGGGGGCTCCTTGGCGGGGCGTCCCTGTTTCAGCAGGGCCTGGATCTTTTCGGGGGGCAGGGATTTGACGGCGTCGGGGGCGCAGGTTTTACAGTAGGACTGGAGGTCGACCCGGAAAGCGCCTCCCTTGTCGAAGTCTGAGCTCCGCAGCTGGCGTCCGCAGCGGGCACAGTAGGCGATCTCTTGACCCATATGGAATGTCCGACCAGGAGTGTACCACAGGCTCCATTCTTTGTTCTCCATTCTCGGGGACACCCTGAAACCGCCCCCGTACTTCTCCGGTAGTCTGGTCGGAGGAGGAATCATGCGACTCACGATCCTCGCGCTCCTGGCGCTGGCGGCCCCGGCCGCCCCCCAAGACGGGCCCGCCAACCCCGTCGACCGCTACTTCGACGCCGCCTGGAAGGCCGCGGGCGTCACGCCCGGCGCGCCGGCCGACGACTACGAGTTCCTGCGCCGCGTCTCGCTCGACGTGACCGGCCGCCTCCCCAAGCCCGACGAGATCCGCGCCTTCGTGAAGGCGCCCGACCGCGCCAAGAAGATCGACGACCTGCTGGCGTCCGACGAGGCCGCCGAGTTCTTCGCCGACACCTGGATGCGGATCCTCCTCTCCTACAAATTCGAGGAGACGCTGCCCCTCAAGATCAACTTCCCCGCCTTCCGGCGCTACCTCAAGGAGGCCGCCGCGAGGGACCTGCCCTACCGCGACTTCGCGGTGCAGCTGCTCTCGGACACCGGCGACTACAAGCAGCACCCCGCGGCCAACTTCCTGCTCGCCGCGATCGACCCCAACGAGCCGCCCCACGAGATCACCAACCGCGTGACGCGCATCTTCCTCGGCATCCAGATGCAGTGCGCCCGCTGCCACGACCACCCGTTCGACAAGTACACCCAGGAGGACTTCTGGGGCCTGACGGCGTTCTTCAACGGCATCAAGCCCAAAGCCCGCACGACCTTCGACGGCTTCGGCGTGAAGCTCATGATGGACGCGCCCGGCGCCGCCATGATGATCCCCGACTCGAAGACCGAGGTGAAGCCGCGCTTCCTCGACGGACGCGCGCCCGCCCCGGAGCAGCCGCCCCTGAAGGCGCTCGCGGGCTACATCGTCGAGCATAAGCAGTTCCCCCGCGCGATCGTGAACCGCCTCTGGGCCCACTTCATGGGCCGCGGCTTCGTCGAGCCGCTCGACAAGTTCAGCGAGAAGTCCAAGCCCAGCCATCCGGAGCTGCTCGACGCGCTTTGCGCGGAATTCACCAAGGACGGCACGCGGCTGCGCCCGCTGGTCCGGACCATCCTCACGTCCCGCGCCTACCAGGCGTCCTGCGCGACTCCGAAGGAGGCGGACCCCTCGAGCCACGCGTTCATGCAGCTCAAGCCCTTCAACCCCGTGCAGGTCCTGAATTTCCTCACCTACGCGCTCAACATGGACGTGTTCCTGCAGGAGTTCTACAAGAAGTTCACGGAGAACAAGGAGCTGCCGGAGACCTACCGCAACCCCGAGGTCTTCCGCATGTACCTCCACCTCTTCACCCAGGGCCTGCTGGCCCCGAGCGGCATCGCGCCCGAGGAGACGCGCTACACCGGCAGCGTGCGCCTCGCGCTCAAGCTGATGAACTCGAACGACCTGCAGGGCCTCATCAAGGCCGAGTGGGGCCGCATGGCCGACATCCTCAAGCGGGAGGAGTCGCCCGAGGGCCGCCTCAACGAGATCTTCCTCACGCTCGTCTCGCGGCCGCCGAACGCCGCCGAGAAGGAGCGCTACCTCGCCTACATCCAGAAGAAGAAGGGCGCCAAGAACGCCTACGAGGACATCTACTGGGTTCTCGTGAATTCCACCGAGCTCATCTTCAATCATTGACGAGGGACCGATGAGCACCTGCAACCACTGCTCCAGCGGCCGGCGCGACTTCATCAAGATCGCGTTCGGCGGCGCCGCCGCGGCCGCCCTCTCGGGCCGCTTCCTCGCGCCCGCCGCCGCCGCGACGAAGCCCTTCGACCTCGCTCAGGGCAAGCCCGCGAAGGCCAAGGCCGTCATCCTCCTGTGGATGCAGGGCGGCCCCAGCCAGCTCGACACCTTCGACCCGAAGCCCGGCGCCGAGACCGGCGGGCCCCACAAGGCCGTCGAGACGAAGACGAAGGGGCTCGTCCTCTCCGAGCACCTGCCCCGCCTTGCGCAGGCCTCGGACAAGTTCTCGGTGATCCGCACCCTCTTCTCGAAGGACCCGAACCACGACACCGCCCGCTACCTGCTCCACACGGGGTACCGGACGGACCCGACCGTCGATCACCCCCACCTGGGCAGCATGCTTGTCCAGGAGCTCGGCACGAAAGCCGAAGGGTTGCCGGGCTGCATCACGCTCGGCAAGGACCCCGGCGCGGGCTCCGGCTACCTCGCCCCCGAGCTGGCGCCGCTCCTCGTCGAGAAGATCGAGAACCCCCTCGAGGACCTGAAGCTCTCCAACGGCATCACGAGCTTCCGCCTCGCCGACCGCGAGCAGCTCCTCCGGGCGCAGAACGCGGGCTTCGCCGCCGACCACGTCGAGCCCCGCGTCGAGTCGCAGCACAAAGCCTACGAGCGCGCCTTCGCGCTGATGCGCTCGCCGCACCTCAAGGCCTTCGACCTCTCGCAGGAGAACGACGACACGAAGAAGCTCTACGGCAGCTCCCCCTTCGGGCGAGCCTGCTTGATGGCGCGCCGCCTCGTCGAGGCCGGCGTCCGCTTCGTCGAGGTCACGCTCGCCGACTGGGACACCCACTCGGACAACTTCAACCGCACCAAGGGGCTCATGGGGCAGCTCGACCCCGGCATGGCCGGCCTGCTGGCCGACCTCGAGCGGCGGAAGCTGCTCGACGAGACGATGGTGATCTGCATGGGCGAGTTCGGCCGCACGCCCAAGATCAACGGCGGCAGCGGCCGTGACCACTGGACGCGGGCCTTCGCAGCTGCGCTGGCCGGCGGCGGCCTCGCGGGCGGCCGCGTGGTCGGCCGCACGAACGCCCTGGGCACCGAGGCGCAGGAGCGCCCCGTCTCGGTGCAGGACCTCTTCGCAACCATCTACGGCCAGCTCGGCGTCGACCCGTCGAAGAAGTACATGTCTCAGACCGGCCGGCCCGTCAAGATCCTCGACGGCGGCGAACCCGTGAAGGAGATCCTCGCATGATGACTCTCGCCCTGGTGACCCTGACGCTCCTTCAGGCGGACGGCGTCAAGCTCCGCTACGCCGCCGAGAAGAGTCCGAAGGACAAGGTCTATTACGAGATGCGCCTGGGCATCAAGATCGACGGCACCGAGCAGCTGGCGAACTTCATCCGCTCGATGCATCCCTTCCTGAGCATGGAGAAGCTCCTCCTCCGCGCCGAGGGGAACTCGCAGGTGGCGTCGAAGAACAAGCGCAAGATCGACTTCGACGAGGCGCGCGTCGAGCTGCGCTACGACGACGAGGAGCACGAGTTCGAGTTCCAGAAGGGGCAGGCCCCCGAGGACGACAAGAACAAGCTGCGCCAGATGATGTGGTACCTGGCGGCCGGGGGGAAGAACTTCACGCTGACGCCGGAGGGGGAGTACCGCAGCGAGGACCTCACCCAGGACCACAACGGCGAAGCGATGGACCTCATCGGGATGGCCATCACCCGGATGCCCGACAAGGAGGTCAAGCCGGGCGACTCCTGGGAGCGGACCTGGAAAGGGTCGCGCTCCGAGAAGGGCAAGCAGGCCAAGTACGACTTCAAGCAGAAGGTGACCGTCGAGAAGATCGAGGAGAAGGACGGCAAGAAGGTCGCGACGCTGGCGGGCGAGCTCACGGGCAAGCTCGACGGCGGCAAGGACCCCGCGGCCGAGGAAGGCTGGACGAAGTGCGAGGGGAAGACGAAGCTGGTCCTCGAGGTCGACACGGGCCGCGTGCTCGCCACCGAGGGCAAGGGGATCGTGACGGCCTACTTCAAGAACACCGCGGAGAACGGCTCCAAGCAGGAGATCAAGCTCAACTTCAGCGTCGAAGGCAAGATGACGGTGAAGTAAGCCCGGAATTGGCCACGGAGCCCTCCGAGTCCACAGAGCGGACGTTCTCTGAGGGCTCCGAGGGCTCTGTGGCCAATCTGCTGATCTCGCTCACTTCTTCTGCAGCCGGTCGGTGATCCGGCGCGCGAGGTTGATCGGCAGCGCGAAGCCGATGCCCTGGTAGCCGCCGCTCTTCGAGTAGATCGACGTGTTGATGCCGATCACCCGGCCCTTCAGGTCGATCAGCGGGCCGCCGGAGTTCCCCGGGTTGATCGCGGCATCGGTCTGGATGAAGTCCTCCCGGTTTTCACCGGCGTTCTTGCGGACGGCGGAAATCACGCCTGCCGTCACGGTGTGCTCCAGGCCGAAGGGGTTGCCGATCGCCAGCACCCACTGCCCCACCTCGAGCGAATCGCTGTCGCCGATTTGCGCCACGGGAAGATCCTTCCCCTCGATTTTGACCACCGCCAGGTCGACCTCCTCGTCCACGGCGAAGCTCGTGGCCTTGAAGGAGCGGCCGTCGGGCAGCTTGGCCACGATCTCGCTGGCATCCTTCACCACGTGGGCGTTGGTCAGGATCGTGCCGTCCTCGCGGATGATGACGCCGGAGCCCATCGACGTCTCCCGGCCCACGCGCGGCTGCGGCATGCGGCGCCGGAAGTAGCGCTGCGCGAACTCGTCGCTGAAGAACTCCTCGTAGGGGTCGCGGTAGCGGACGAGCTTGGTCACGATCAGGTGCGCCACCGCGGGCTCGGCGGCCTTGGCGGCGATGACGAACGGCTTGGACGAGTCTTCGACCTTCGCGAAGGCCGACGGGTCGACCTTCTCGATGATGGGGCGGCCCGCGGTCGAGGCGCGGCCGGTGAGGACGCCGCTCGTGTAGATGACGATGGTGAACAGCGCAAACGCGATCCCGGACAGCATGCCGCGGGCGCTCATGAGAATCTCCTGTCGTTATCGCGCCGTGCGCGCCTGCTCCAGCAGGCGGCGCTGCGCGGGGGTGAGGCGTCGCGGGATCTCGACCCGCACCGTGACGATGACGTCGCCGCGGCGACCGCGGCCGCGGTAGCCCTGGCCGGCCAGGCGGAACTGCTGGGCCGGCTGCGTGCCCGGCGGCACGGTCATCTCGGCCGTGCCCTCGGCCAGCGGCACGTCCACGCTGCCGCCCAGCATGGCCGTGAAGGCGCTGATCGTCACCTCTCGCCTCAGGTCCAGGCTGTCTCCCGGCTCGGGATAGACCTCGATCTCCGTCTCGAACTCCTCGGGCCAGCGCCGGTAGGCCCGCGCCCGCACCCGGCTGCCGAAGAGCTCCCCGAAGAGGTCGCCGAAATGGCTGAAAATGTCCTCGGTGCTGTCGAAGCCGCGGAACCCGGTGTCGGCCCGCACCTGCTCCTGGCCGCCCCGGTCGTACGCGGCGCGCGACTTGGGGTCGTGGAGCACGTTGTAGGCCTCGGCGATGCGCTTGAAGTTCTCCTCGGCCGACTTGTCGCCGGGGTTGCGGTCGGGATGGTATCGGGCCGCCAGCTTGCGGAAGGCCTGGCCGATCTCGTCGGCCGACGCGGCCCTCGAAACCCCCAGGTCCGCGTAATAGTCCCTATCCATACTGGTCCCTTCTTTACTACTAACGCTACGGTGGTATACGCAATTCACGCGCCACCGTTGACCCCCAGGGCGACGGCACCGAAGCTGCCACCCTGGCAGGAATCCTCAGGTTCCCCCCAAACGCACATTCAAATCTTTATCTACCAGTGGGTTATAATGGCGCTCTTGAGAGAGCCTATGGCACGGGGTTTGCACTATGCAAACCGAACGTTGAAAAGGAGGCAGACATGTTCGGACCGCTGAGTGAACTGACGAACCGGTTGGATTGGCTTCGCGACGAGATGGAGCCCTCGTTCTACCCGCCCCTGAATGTCTGGGAGGAAGGCGAGCTTCTGAAGATCGAGGCCGAGATGCCCGGCGTCAAGCTCGAGGACATCGACGTTTCCTTCGACAACGGCGAACTCACGCTGAAAGGCGAGAAGAAGTTCGAGCCGAAGGAGAACGCTCCGATGCACCGCCGCGAGCGGGTTTACGGAACCTTCGTCCGCACCCTCACGGTTCCCTGGGAGGTGGTCGCGGAGCAGGTGACGGCCGAGCTCAAGGACGGCATCCTCACGATCACGCTTCCGAAGGCCGAGGCGGCGAAGCCGCGCAAGGTCGCCGTCAAGTACGTGGACAAGAAGTAGGAAGAAGTAAGAAGTAAGAAGCAAGGCGAAGGCCGGGGTCAGCTTCCCCTCCTCCCCGCTGGCCCCGGCCCTTCCCTGAAGCAAGAATCAGGGGACGATGCTGTAGATCACCTTCAGGTAGCGGCCTTCGGGATAGAGGCTGCTCACGGGGTGGTCGGGTCCGGCCCCCGTGATCCGGAACGTGCGGAGCTCCCGCTCCGAGGCGCGCTGCACGATCTGCAGGAACTCCTCCGGCTGCACCAGGCCGGTGCAGGAACACGACACCAGCACGCCGCCCGGCTTTACCACCCGCGACGCCAGCGCGTTCATGTCGTGGTACCCGCGCCGCGCCTTCGGCAGGTCCTCCGATTCCCGCGCCATCTTGGGCGGGTCCAGCACGACCACGTCGAACTTCTCGCGGCACTGCTTCAGGTAGTTGAAGACGTCCTGGTGGAAGAAATCGACCTTCACCCGGTTGAGCCGCGCGTTCTGCCGCGCCGTCTCGAGCGCCTCCTCGTCCATGTCGACGCCGACGATGCGGCGCGCGCCCGCCTTGGCGGCGGACACGGCGAAGCCGCCCGTGTAGCAGCAGAGGTCGAGCAGGTCCTTCCCCTTCGCGAGTTCCGCCACCGCCTTGCGATTCTCCCGCTGGTCGCAGAAGAAGCCCGTCTTGTGGCCGCGCGCGAAGTCGACGCGGAACTGCACCCCGTGCTCCTGGATCACGACCCCCTCGGGGGGCTTCGACGGCGGCAGCTTGAAGCCCTCGAGCTCCTGCGTGCGGGCGTCGGCCTGCACGAACGCGTTGGGGAAGAACTTCTGGATCGTGTCGAGCTGCTTCAGCATCCCCAGCGAGAAGATCTCGATCGAGTGCATGCCGGCGTAGCGGTCGACCACCAGGCCCGACAGCCCGTCGCCTTCCGAGTGGCAGACGCGGTACGCGTCGGACGGGATGGCCAGCGATTCCCGGAACGCCACGGCCGCACGCAGCCGCTTCTCGATGAGGTCGTCCTCGGGGACCCCCAGCATGCGGACGGCGATCTCGGACTTCGGGTTGTAGAATCCGCAGCCGACCGGCGCGCCGCCGCGGTCGAGCACGTCCACGATCGTCCCCGCCTCGATGAACTGCTCGGGCTTGATCACCATCTTCCGGAAGAAGAAGAGGTGGTGGCGGCTGCCGGGGACGCGGAGCCGGATGACCGGCCGGGCGGCGGAGGCGCTCATGGGGGTCCGATGATACCGGCGGAGGCCGCTGCTGTCACCCCCCTTTGGGCGCCCGCGCGAGGACCAGGTAGTGGAGCGGCCGGACCTCGCCCGAATCGAGGCGCCGCAAGGCTGCCACGGCGGCGCGCAGGATCGCCGCGGCGCCGCGCACGAAGGCCCGGAAGGGCCAGCCGAGCAGCGAGCCCGCGCTCGCCTTTACCCCCAGAGGAAGATGCGACGGGAGATCGCCCAGCTGCAGGTGCAGGAACGTGAAGAAGCCCCCCGCGGCCTCGAGGCTCTCGACCTCGAAGCCCGCCTCGCCCAGGAGATGGCGCAGCCCGTAGGGCGTGTAGCGGTAGTAGTCGTGCGGCGCCTGGTGCACGGGGTGCAGGAACGGCACCGTGAGGGCGAGGGTGCCGCCCGGCGCCAGGACGCGGCGCAGCTCCGCCAGCACCCGCGCCGGCCGCGCCAGGTGCTCCAGGGTCTCGGTGCAGAGGACGAGATCGAACGACGCCCCGGCAAACGGGACCCGCTCGAGGTCCGAGGTCGCGTCGAGCCGCCCGTAGTCCCAGGCCCCGTCCCCCACGCCGCGGTCGATCGCGACGTAGCGCCGCCCCTCGAAGAGCGGACGGTAGACGCACTCGCCGGCGCCGGCGTCGAGCACGCGGGCGCCCGCCGGGGTCTTCGCGGCTACGCCGCGGACGAAGGCGTTGACGGCGTGGCGCCCCGCGTCCTCCGACGCGCGCGCGTCGAGCGACGGCTTGTTCACGCCGACGGGTAGGAGCCGAGCACCTTGACGAAGGTGATGTGCTCCTTGAGGTCCTTCAGGGCGCCCGCCACGGACTTGTCGTGCACGTCGCCCGTGAGGTCGACGTAGAACAGATACTCGAAGGGCTTGCCGGGAATCGGGCGCGACTCCAGCCGGCAGAGGTTCACGCCGCGCTTGGCGAAGACCTCCAGGGTCCGGAAGAGCGCGCCGGGCTTGTTCTCCGCGGCATAGACGAGCGACACCTTGTCGACCTTCGAGGGCCCCCGCCCGGGGTCGCGGGGCCCGTGGGCGATCACGATGAAGCGGGTGTAGTTCTGGGGATCGCTCTCGATCCCCTCCTTGAGGATGTCCATGTCGAAGTGCTTCGCCGCGGCGGAGGACGCGATCGCGGCCGCGTCCAGCGCCTTCTCCTCCTTGATCATCTTCACGCTGCCGGCCGTGTCGTAGACCTGGAGGACCGACCACGTCGGGTGCTGCCGCAGGAAGCGCTCGCACTGCGCCGCCGCCTGGGGGTGGGCGTAGATGCGCTTGATGTCGGCGAGCTTCGTGCCCTTGTTCGCGATCAGGTTGTGGACCACCCGGAGCTTCGTCTCGCCGACGATCTGGACGTCGAACTCGCAGAGCAGGTCGTAGTTCTGGTGGATCGAGCCCCCGAGGGTGTTCTCCACGGGGACGATGCCGAACGCAACCTCGCCCGCGACGACCTTCTCGAAGACGTCGCGGAACGAGCTGGAGGGCGAGGTCTTGGCCTTGTCGCCGAAGAACTGCCTCGCGGCCTTCTCGCTGAAGGCGCCATGCTCGCCCTGGAACGCGACGGCTTCCGAGACCGCGTGGCCCTTCTTCGCCGCCTTCGCGGCCGCCGGGATCTTGTGCGCCAGCGCGATCCTCTTGCCCACCACGGGCGCGATCGCCTCCAGGTCGCGCAGCAGCCGCTCGACCATGTCGAAGGTCAGGCTCTGCGGGCCGTCCGACAGCGCCTTCTCGGGCTCCGGATGGCATTCGAGCATCACCCCATCCGCCCCGGCCGCGATGGCCGCCATCGCCAGGGGCGCGACGTAGGAGCGGACGCCCGTGCCGTGGCTCGGATCGACGATGACGGGCAGGTGAGTCCGCTCGTGGAGGACCGGGATCGCGTTCAGGTCCATCGTGTTCCGCGTCGAGGTCTCGAAGGTGCGGATGCCGCGCTCGCAGAGGATCACGTCGCGGTTCTTCCCGGTGGACAGGATGTACTCGGCCGACTGCAGCCATTCCTCGATGGTCGCGGAGAGCCCGCGCTTCAGGAGCACGGGCTTGTGGATTTCGGCGCACTCCTTGAGGAGGTCGAAGTTCTGCATGTTGCGCGCGCCGATCTGGAGGATGTCGGCATACTTGGCGACGATCTCGACCTTGTCGGGCGCCATGACCTCGGTGACGATCTTCATCCCGGTGAGCTCGCGCGCCTCCTCGAGGAGCTTGAGCCCGTCCTCGCCCATGCCCTGGAACGCGTAGGGCGAGGTGCGCGGCTTGTAGGCACCGCCCCGCAGGATCGTCACGCCCATCGCGGAGAGGCGCTGGGCCGACTCCAGGAGCATCTTCCGGTTCTCGACCGAGCAGGGCCCGGCCATGATGACGACCTGGTCGCCGCCGATCGCCACGTCCCCGATCCGGACGATGGTGTCGTCGTGCTTCACCTCGCGGCTGGCGAGCTTGTAGGGCTTGCTGACGCGCATGACCTGCGCGACGCCAGGGAGCTGCTCGAACAGGGCCGTCTCGAGCTTCGCGGCGCCGATGACGGCCACCACGGAGCGTTCCTTGCCTTCGATGAGCACCGGGCTCGCCCCGGCGCGCTTCACGCTTTCCTCGATGGCCACGAGCTCGTCGCTGCTGTGGCCCGTCTTGAGCACGATGATCATAAAAGTCCTCAGATTAGAGCGTCGTTCAGCTTAAAGTGCAACCCTCCTCCGCAGATTTGGGGATTCGCTTCGGAGGGCAAGCCCTCCGTCGCCGATCGGGAGGGCTATTTGATGCCGGCGAACTTCTTGAACTCCGCGAGCGCCGCGTCGTGCTCCTCCAGGCCCTTCTTCAGGACCTCCGGAGCCGGCTTCGGGTCGAAGAGCTCAAGAAGCTTCGTAAATCGGACGGTGACGTCGTTCAGGTACAGGTAGCCGCGCTTGCGGTTCTGCAGGAGGTTGACGAGCTCCAGCAGCGCGCCCAGGCCGTCGCGCCGGGCACCCCGGAGCAGCGGGATGTAATCCCCCTCGGGCTTCGCGATCCATGCGCGCAGCGGCGCCAGCGCCTTCTCATAGGCCGCCAGCAGGGGCCCGACGGTCCGCGGATCGAGCGGCGCGCTGATCCCGATGACTTCGATGGCCTCCTCGTAGTAGTCGTGGAAGCCCTTGAGCATCTCCTGGATCCGTTCGTCGTTCTTGGCGCCCTCGAAGAGCTGCTCGTCCACCGCGGTGGCGATGCGGCGCATCAGCTCGCACATGCCGCCGATGCGCATCTTGGCCTGGCGCTCCATCCAGACCGCCCAGAGGCTGTAGCGCTCCTCGTTCTTCTTGGTGTAGGCCGCGATCTTCTCCGCCCAGGGTTCCTTCCACTTCTTCCAGTCGTCCTTCTTGCCGGTCGTGCGGACCTCCTTGTACTGGTCCGCGAGCTCGCCGTAGAGCTTCTCCATGGCGATGAGGTGCTCGCCGGTCTCCTGGACGCGGTCCAGGAGCTCCTTCTCGTAGTCCTTGTCGGTCCCCACGCGGAGATCGGCCTTGCGGAAGAAGTCATCATCCCCCAGCTTCAGGGTCACCGCGTCCGTCTGGTCGCGCGGCACGTAGAGGATCTTCCCCCGGTAGCGGATCGAGTAGGGCTTGCGGACGAACGTGTAGACTTCCTCGCGGAACTTGCCGCCGACGGGGTTGAAGCCCTTGTAGCTGGGCTGGCCGCCGTCGTCCTCCCAGACCAGGGGCTCGTCGTCCTCGCGCTCCCCTTCCTTGAAGTCCTGGAAGGTTTCCAGCGCGTAGACGCGCGCCCGGAGCTTCGCCTCCGGCGGGATGTTCGTGGTGCCCTCGACGATGAAGGTCCACTTCCCGTCGCGCTCGACGAGGGTCAGGGTGAAATCGGCCTTCCACTTCGCGTCGGGAGCCGCGGGCGGAGCCTGGCCCTTGCCGTCATCCTGGCGGCCGCAGGCGAGAAGGACCGGGACCAATAGGGTGAGAACCTTCACGTTTAGTAATACGCGGCAAGGCCCGTAATGTGCTCTCCAATGATCAGCCCGTGGATATCGTGCGTCCCCTCATAGGTATAGACGGACTCCAGGTTGCACATGTGGCGCATCGACGAGTATTCATTCAGGATCCCGTTGGCGCCGAGAATGTCCCGTGCCGTCCGGGCGATCTCGAGGGCCTGATAGACGTTGTTCCGCTTCGCGAGGGAGACCTGGATGAAGGTCAACTTGCCCTGGTCCTTCAGGCGCCCGAGCTGAAGGCAGAGCAGCTGGGCCTTGGTGATCTCGGTGACCATCTCAACGAGCTTGTTCTGGACGAGCTGGTACCCGGCGATCGGCTTGGTGAACTGGACGCGCTGCTTGGCGTAGTCGAGCGCCTCCTCGTAACAGCCCATGGCGGCCCCCACGGCGCCCCAGGCGATGCCGTAGCGCGCCTGGTTGAGGCAGGAAAGCGCGCTCTTCATCCCCTGGGTCTTGGGAAGCCGGTTCTCCTCGGGCACCTCGCAGTCGCGCAGGACGATCTCGCCCGTGTCGCTCGCGCGGAGCGAGAGCTTGCCCTTGATCTCGGGCGTCTCGAAGCCCTTCATGCCCCGCTCGACGAGGAAGCCGTGCACGACGTCGTCGACCTTGGCCCAGACCACGGCCACGTGGGCGAAGGGCGAGTTGGTGATCCACATCTTGTTGCCGTTGAGGATCCAGCGGTCGCCCTTCTTCACCGCGCGGGTCTTCATCCCGCTTGGGTTCGATCCGAAGTCGGGCTCCGTCAGGCCGAAGCAGCCGATCAGCTCCGCTTTCTGGAGCTTCGGAAGGAACTTGTCCTTCTGGGCCTCGCTGCCGAAGGCGTGGATCGGATACATGACGAGGCCGCTCTGGACGGAGGCGAAGCTGCGGACGCCCGAGTCGCCGCGCTCCAGCTCCTGCATGCAGAGGCCGTAGGCGACGCTGTTCATCCCCGCGCAGCCGTAGCCCTGGATGGTCGCGCCCAGCAGGCCCATCTCGGCGATCTTCGGGACCAGCGATTTCGGGAGCTTGCCCTCCTCCCAGGCCTCGCGGATCACCGGCAGCAGTTCGGCGTCGACGAATTCGCGGACGGTCTGGCGGACCATTCGCTCCTCGTCGCTCAGGAGCGGATCGATGTCGTAAAGGTCCACGCCGCGGAACTTTTTCATGAACGATTCCTCTTGGGTCGCCGGAAGCCTACCGTATCATAGCGATGAGGGGACCGCAACGGAATGACCCGGCGAGAGTTCGAGCGGATCGTCGAGGAGGCCGTAAAGTCGCTCCCGGAGGCCTTCCGGGAGCGCATTGAAAACGTCGTGATCCGGGTGGCCGAATCGCCCAACCGCCGCCAGTCGCGCTCGCAGGAGCCCAAGGGCCACGAGACGTCGCTCTACGGGCTCTACGAGGGCGTCCCCAGGACCGAGCGCCGCGTCGACGACAGCTTCCAGCAACCCGACCGGATCACCATCTTCAAGCGCGCGATCGAGCGCGACCACAAGTCGCGCGCCGCCATGGTGAAGTGCATCCAGGAGACCGTCCTCCACGAGCTCGGCCACTATTTCGGCCTGGACGACAACCAACTCGACGAGCTCGGCTACGGCTAAACTGAACCCGCTCCACGTCGAATGAAAATCAAGCAGAAGCCCGAGGACTTCGTCGTCTCCGAGATGGACCGCTTCGACCTCTCCGCGACGGGCGCCTTCTCGCTCTACCGCCTCGAGAAGTGGGACATCGGAACCCTGGAGGCGCTGGGCAACCTGGCCTCGAACTGGAACCTCTCGCGCTCTCAGATCTCCTTCGGCGGGCTCAAGGACCGCCACGCCCGCACCGACCAGGTGATCTCCATCCGCGGCGGCCCCCGTAAGAACTTCGATGGCTCGGCCTTCCGGGCGGAGTTCCTCGGACGCTCGAACGACCCGATCAGCCGTGCGAGCTTCCAGGCCAACCGCTTCCGCATCACGGTGCGCGACCTGAGCGAGCTCCCCGACCTCGGGCCGCTGAAGAAGTTCGGCGTCCCGAACTATTTCGACGATCAGCGCTTCGGGTCGCTGCGCGGCACCGACGGCGAGTTCATCGGGCGCGCGCTCGTGCGCGGCGAGAATGAGAAGGCCCTGAAGCTGGCCCTCGCGTCCCCCTCGGGCGAGGACCGGAAGAAGGACCGCGATCTCAAGACGCTGATCCGGGACCGCTGGGGCGACTGGTCGGGCCTCTCCAAGGAGCTCCCGCCGCTTCCCGCCCGGAACGTCGCCTCCTACCTCGCCGGTCACCCCGGCGCGTTCGGCTTCGCCTTCGAGCTCCTC
>Ga0310813_10000030_pt1 | contig 118576 bp, 76 predicted proteins | sample YN3metagenome_FD_203086 | JGI IMG/M metagenome (GOLD analysis project Ga0310813, IMG submission 203086) | Soil microbial communities from experimental microcosm in Duke University, North Carolina, United States - YN3 | ecosystem: Engineered > Artificial ecosystem > Soil microcosm >... | reverse complement strand
CATGAGACCCCAACACGTGATTTTTTTTTGAAATAAGAGACACGTGGGGTAGGGATGAGGATTTTATTCGCCTTTTTATTTTTCGCCTTCGTTCGAGATGAAAAGAAATGTTGATGGAGCGACGTTTTGGATCGGTATTTGTGTTTTTACAAATCAAAAATGTTTCTCTCCGAACCGTTCGTTTTAGATTCGAGCATCCCAAAAGACCAAACGCCCACGGGATTGGACGATCTCTCTCCCGATTTTAGATTGCAAATCGTAAAAGCCGCTCGGCATTTGAAAAAACACGGCTGGGCGATCGTGGAAAATGTACTCACTCCTATCGAATGTCAGTCCTACTTGGACGATATTTGGTCGGTCCTAAACACGATATCTTCCGAGGTGTCTCCGAATTTTCCATTTTCCGGCGATATCGACGATTATTCTTCTTACCCGTTTTCCAAACTCTTGCCTCACAGCAAGGGGATAGTTCATTCGGATCGCTTCAATTGGCTCTTGCCTTTTCGTAAATTGCGGCAACACCCGAAAGTCATTCAAGTTTTTGCGGCGCTGTTCGGTTCTTTGCAGTTGTACGCTTCGGCCGATCGCGTCAACGTGCAATTTCCAAACAAAAAATACATTGCTCAAAATCCTTGGGCTCACGTCGATCAAGATCCGAGAAATTTAAAAAAGAGAGGCCTTTGTTCGGTGCAATCTTACTTGACGCTTCACGACGTGGGAGAGCGTTCCGCCGGAAATCGACTATACGACGGATCGCATCGCATATTCAACGAATGGGAAGCAAAATTGGGGATCAATACGCTCAAAGACGTTCACGGGGATTGGTTCAAGATTGACGGACACCCGGACAGGCTGGCCTTGTTGAAAGATTGTCCTTTGGTCAAACCTCAGCAGTCCAGAGGTTCTTTATTGTTGTGGGATTCGCGAACCGTTCATTCCCCGCTTTGTTATTCGCCCGGTGCTACCAAAGAAGAGCTGGTCCGATTGGTTTGTTACTTTTCCATGCTTCCCTATTTGCCGGGAAAGCATACCGATGCGATGCGTAAAAAAAAGACATTGGCTTTGAATGAATACTATTCCACTAGACACACGGCCATTCCTCAAACCAAATTCGGACCCCAACAAACGTACGGCAAAGACCCGCCTCTTTATCATAAAATCGACAAGAAATTTTTGGTGAAAGGCCCGATTTCTAGGGACGAGGCTTTGCTTTTTCATCACATCGAATACGCGGAAGGGCAAAATCTTTTGGGCGGCGGAGCATGGAAGGACGCTCCCTTGTTGGACTTGTTCGTTTTTGACGGCAAGAGAAAGAAGGATGGTAAAAGTGTTTCGAAGCCGAGAAACAATAAACGTATTAAACTGTATTTATTTTTTGATCTGTTGCCAATAAGTTCTTCCAAAAACTCACGTCCTCATCGTTTTCGCAGAGGAAAAGAGAAGATGTTTGTTTTAAGCATAGAAATATCACCAAATAATCTTGTATGAAAGGAGTCGAATTTTTGGGGGCGTCGTGAAGAATGAGTCTGTCGGCGGACGCTCCTTGGGTTGTTATAGGGTATGAACCATTTCTTTGTTTGTGATGAATCGCCAACGTCCGCGTTAAATCTCCTTTTCGAACGCACATTTCGAGATCTTCTTCCGAATAACATACGACCAAAATTCCTTGGGAGAAAAAAGTGGCATTGCTTATCGCCGTATATACAAAATTCAATATTTGTTTGCATTGAATTCTGGACATTGATCCGGTCACGAATAACGTGTCGCGATCAAATTCCTCTAAATCGTCCATGTCTACCAAACAAGCGACCAATGCCATCGCGAGATTTTTGCGGTAAATGGGAACGTTCGAAGGGGCTCCCAAAATGACGAGATTTTCGGTTCCGACCAAGAATTTTGAAAAATGTTCGGTTTGGGAGGCGTCGTGAAGCATGCGTTTTTGACGTATTTTTTTTTATTTTTTTAATCAAGGACAAATGGAAGGACAAGACGCGGAAGAAAGATTGGCTCTTTGAAACATTAACACCATCGCCCATATATAAAATGGAATTTGAACGGCGAAAAACAAACGCAGCATCCAAAAACCTGCAAATTTGGTCTTGTACAATGATTCGAGATCGAATCTTTCCAAACAGCGTTGTTCGACGCTACAAAGGATAAAAGAAGAGATGAACATGACGACTGCTATCGATATCAATATTCCTCCGGGCAAATAGTGCAAATCCAAATTGATCAATATCGACACCGCCGTCACGGACAACGACAAATTGTTCCAACGGTATTGCGTGTCGCTTATTCCCCCCAATAATTGTAATTGTTGTTCTATCGTGATTTGTTTGTTCGATTCCAAGTCTGCATTTTTCGACGATGTTTTTACGTGATCAGGGTTTCTCTTATCTCTGACAGGTTGAAGTTTGATCATTTTTTTGTCAAAGTTTCAAATAAAATGAAAACTTTTTTATTGAGATTTGGCGGCGGCCGGGGAATAAATGGAACACACTACTTTATAATTGTTTTCGATTCCGTCAACGTCGGAAAAATCGCTAATTTTTGCGTAAATGTGCACCACGAAGCGGTCTATGTTCGCATTTTTCGACCATTCGTAAAGTTTTTCTTTGTACTGTCTTCCTATACACTCGACGTAAACCGGGTCCTCCAGTGACGGTGCCGAATAACCGCGTCGTCCGAGGAATACGTCGCATCCGAACCAGTCGAAAAAACACCCCGAGTCGATTTCTGGCCGATTTACACGCTTAGAACCCCGAAGTGGTTCGCGGTTTCCTTCGGAAACCTTAAAAATCGGTTCCCATATCACCGTAATGTTCGCGTCGCCCCCGACGAGGGCGTTTTCGAAAATGCTTCTAAATTCCAGAGAGAATAAACACTCTTCTTGCGTCATGAATTTTTTTTATTTTATCTGCAAAACGTTATCGGGCGACAAGAGCATGTCGGAATAAGACGTTGCCAATTTGTCCTCTTCGTTAATTTCCAATGCCCCCAGCAACAAGGTCATGAGATCCTTCGATTCGGATTCTTCCGTTTCGTTCCTGATGACTATTTCAATCTCGACGAAGGCGCCTTCGAGCCCTTCCACGGAATCCAAATGAATTCTAACGTTTTTGAAAAGCCATAGTATTCTCGTTTTCGTGACGGTGACTAGGGTTTTCAACGCACCCGAATCGATAAAAGTTTCCTTGAAGGCGGAAAAATTGTCCATGAAATATCTGGTGTACGCGCTCGTCCTTTCGGTGGCTTCGTCGGTTCGAACGTAACGGTTGGCGTAGGTTTTGTGAGGCGAAACTAACACGTCGATTTCGCGTACGCCTATTTCAGGCTGTTCGATTTCGTTTCGTACTTTTAGTCTGCTGCCGTCCGTCGTCTCAAAATAAATGTCATTTTGCTTCAAAATGCGGTGAGTCGGGTATTCTACGCTGTATCCGACGCGAGAGAATATGAGTCGCTTTATCCGTTCTTCCGCATCTTTGATTGTTCCGGTCAAACGCGCCTTGATTTCAAAGTTTTTTTCGGAAGCGAGGCTCATCGCGACGATCCGTTTTTTTGTCCGACATGGTTCTCGCGCGCGTAATTAGACGATTTTGCAGTATTTTTTTTTGTATACGACGGATAGAATAAAAAATTTTGTATGGAGTCCATTTGTTTTTGGGTTGAATCGTTTCATCTAAAAACATGAAACGACCACAAGGCGAATCCGACAAAACCGATAAGCAAGAGAACGAAGACGACGTAGAGGTCAAAAAACAAAAAATCGAGGGCGTTTGCGCTTGCAAATGGAGGGAAGGCGATCCGGGCCGGCCCACGGTCGCGACCTTGTTATTGTTGGTGGCTCAAGAAGACATTGGATCCTATTTTATGCATTGGTTGAAGGGTAACGAAGAGGACATTGGTTTCATCGAAAGCGCCCTCGTCTTGGAACAATCCAAGGCGAAGAAGGATGAAATTACCACTTTTAATTTTATGAGCTTACTGGATTATGTTTTGAGCAGAGAAGGAGGAGAAGAAGCGCAAAAAAGAGGGGTCAAGGATCTCGTATGGGAAGAAGGCGACGGTTCGTCGAAATCGAACGAATCGGGATGCGAGACGCTCAGCCAAGAAAAATTGTTGGAATATTTCGGATCGAGAGATCCGAAATTGGATTATACGGTATCGACTTACGTGGGAGCCGATTTTTTCGTTCATTCCAATCATTGTTGTAAAATTATGACCTGTTCTGGATTTCATTGAATAAAAGGCGAAACATTTTTTATTGGTCTCGATTCGCGACTAAAAAATAGTTTTGGCGAGAATGAAAAAAGAAGAAGCCGGTAAAAATTTGGAAAAATGGCCAAAAGATACAACATTATTGAGAATAATCGAATTTCAAAGAAACGTAGAATAGGATCTCATTCGTCCGATTTGCAATTATTAGATTTACCTGCAGAGGTTTTGGAGTCGATAATCAACGACAAATGCGATTATTTGGAAAGGTTCGTGATGGGTAACGTGTGTAAAACGTTTTATAGGATCTTCGATAAGAGAGCCGTCACCAAACGTTATCGAGAGTATGTTCATGGAGTGGGTTTCATAAAGTGGTACCCGTCCAGTCCGAGATGGCGATACGATGCGGCGAAACGCGGATACGCGAACGTGTTGAATTGGCTATTCGAATTTCCGCGCGGGTGGACGAATTGGGATGCGACCGTATTGGCCGCGATGAGGGGCGCGGCCAAAGGTGGACACGTGGAAATTTTGCGAACGCTCCCCAAGTGCGAATATGCCGACGGGTATACCGACGAATATACCGAAAATGGAGCGTTGGTTGGAATTTCGCTGGACACATTTTTACGTCCGGTTTATGATGGTGATTACACTGAAAATGGCATACATTTTTACGTTCGATGTATGCTTGAAAAATACTTTTAATGAGGATGAATTTTTTCCAATTTCAAAAATTTGGAAAAATGGCCAAAAGATACAACATTATCGAGGATGATCGAAGTTCAAAGAAACGTAGAATAGAATACTTTTCGTCCGATTTGCAACTATTAGATTTACCCGTAGAGATTTTGGAGTCGATAATCAACGGCAAGTGCGATTATTTGGAAAGGTTTGTGATGGGGAACGTGTGTAAAACGTTTCACAGATGTTTCGACAAAAGCGTCGTTCCCGACGTGTATGGGAAAAAAGTAAAGGGGCGGGGTTTTTTAAAATGCCATCCGTCTAGCGAGAGATGGCGATACGATGCGGCGAAATGCGGATACGTGAACGTTTTCAATTGGTTGTTCGAATTCCCTCGCGGATGGGATAATTGGCATTCGTCCGTGTCCGCCTCCATGAGAGGGGCTTCCAAAGGCGGACGCGTAGAAATTTTGCGAGGACTTCCGTATCACGAGTATACCGATGTCAACGTATTGACGTGCACGAGATTGGCGACGAAGAAGGGGAATTTGAACGTTTTAGAATGGTTCGAGAACGAAGAATTCGAAGGTTTGGCCACCGGTAGCGATCGATTCGTAAACGTAAAGGTTGGAATGGGAAACATATTGTCGCGCGCCTCCGTTTGGAACGAAGCGCTCAAACGCGGAGATTTAAATTTTTTAAATTGGTTAAAGGAGAGAAGAGAGCATTTTGCCGATATTTGTTTTGGCGTGCCTGCAAGAAAGGGGCATTTGCACGTAATGGAGTGGATGAAAAAACAAGGTTTTTCTCTTAAAGGGTCGTTTCCGACGGTGGTCGCGGCGCGCGAAAATCAATTCGAAGCGTTAAAGTGGCTTTTAGATAACGGAGCCGTTCTGAGCCCGGATACGTTTTCTGCGGCTTCTGCGGCCGGTAATTTGGAAACGATGCGTTGGTTAAAAACGAAAAATTGCCCTATGAACAAAGATTGTACGGAAATGGCGGCAAGATACGGACAATTCGAAGCCCTGAAATGGCTGAACGATAACGGGTGCGAGTTTTCGGGAGAAACGTGTTACGGTTGCGTGAGAGCGGATAGAACGGACATGTTGGATTGGGCTTTAAAAAACGGTGCAACGTGGGGTCGCGAAAGTAATTGTCTTAAAAAAGCGACCGGAAGATCTTTGGAAATGTTGAAATTCGTGATAAAGAACGGGTGCGATTGGGTCATGGGAGCGGAAATTGAGCTCGCTAAAAAGGGAAACGTGGAAGGCCTCATTTGGATAAACGAACGCCAATACAAGTGGAGTTATATGGCCGCGTGTCATTGGGCTCTCAACGCGTGTCAATTCAAAGTCGTCGATTGGTTACTGGATTCTGGCTTTCCCGTTACACAACTCGTTTTGGAGGCGTCTGCGAATCATCACACGTTTAAAAAACGGTATTGGGACGAATATAAGAATGCTTATAAAAAATTGGTCGAAAAGGCTACTCGTATCGCAACAACAACAACAACGACGGAATAGGATTTTTTTCGACTCAAAATGAAATGTTTGGATGCGTCTAGCAAAAAGGAATACATTTTATCACGTTAAAATGAAGCGCAATAAAAATTTTAGTCCGATATAATCTGGGTTTTTTGAATTCCAAAATAACATCATGAAAAGGAAAGGTGGCGGTCGTGTACCGGATGGTAAAAAGAAAAGAGCGGTCGTTAAAACTACCGATTTGGATCCTATGAGAGGATTCTGTGTGTTGAGCTTTCCGAACGACGTTGTATCGACGATATGCGGCCCGACATTTATGAGCGCTTTCGATTTGCACCGTTTCGGAATGACCTCGAAGGAGGCGTGGTCGAAAACGGCCTCGTTAAGAAGCGCATTTTACGACCGCGCGGGCGTCCTTTTACAATCTCGCGTGGATTACGATGTGGGCTTCTTCGACATGAGAGGGTTAACGTTAAAAATGGCGAACGATTACAGGACGTGCGCGAGATTGGGGACCGTCGTTTCCGGCGCCTTCGACGCGCTGAGACCCATCGAATTTGACAATTTTATATTGGAAACGTTGGGAAAGGGTAAGGGGATTCGAGAAGTAATATCGCACGGAGGTTACGGTCCTGCGTTGATCGAGGTTGCGAGGATAGGTACGGACGAATATTGCAGAGGAATCGAAAACGGGTTAAAAAAAGTGCGGTGGTGCTCGAGAATGAATCGGGTTTTAGCCGCCACGAAAGAACGCAACCAAATGTTTAGTAATACTAGATTAAGCGAATTCAAATCGTATTATACGAAAGAATGGCCCATCGTCGTCCAGAGAATATCTGCTGCCGAAGAGCAGTTAAGACGCGACTTCGACAGCGCGTTGATAAGTATTATCATGAAAACCGGAAATGCGGTTGCGATTAACGCGATATTCGAAATGGCGTTGTTCGAATGGAGCGTCGATTTTTACAATATCAGGTTATTGTGCGACGGCAATATCACTTGTGAAGTGATCGATTGGATATTGACCAAAGGACCCGATTTGATAAAAAAGAAAACGCCTCCGGACGTTTTATCGATATTTTTAAATTGGAAAGAAGGAGTTTTTTATAAAGCGCTGGCGACGAAAAATTTTTTGGGGTGCGAAAAATTGTTGGAGGCGTGCGATTCTTTCGAATTGTGTCGAGGAACCGATTACGATAGTATCCATAAGATTGTATTAAACGAAATAACGATCGAAGAGACCGACGACGATGGAAACAGTTCTATCGGTCGTAGATTCGGAGACGATTGGGACGGCGTATTTTGTACGGTCGATTGGATAATCAAATGTAAAGATAGGAGGGTGACGAAAATGCGATCGAACGTCGTGCGACTCTTAGGTCGATGGGGTTATTGGAAGACGATCGAATCTTACGGAGTCGGACAATTTAAAGGAATTTTGGACGTTGCTTTGATGTTTAACGCTCCTACAAGAATATTGGACGGATTGAAAAGATCGAAAAAATGGGACGCTCTTTTATTATCGGAGGATACCCCCATAAAGTTGGTTCAAAATTTCAATCATGCGGCGTTGGTTTGGCTAAAAGAAAACGGCTACAAATGGGTAAACGAAGCGTTCATCGCGAATATAGAGATTCGAAACATGTCGGATTACGTCAATTTCGGCCTAATAATGCAAACGTACAAAAAAGAATTTGAGGCACACGACATTGCCTTTTATGACGGGCATTTGCACACAGTTGAACATCCGGAAGACAACGACGACGAATCTTTTTAATCGGTCGAAAAAAATAATGCGGTGCGTGTACAAAAAAATGTCGGTAGATTGCTCGGAAGAGGTCGTCAAGTGTTTTTTGAAAGAGTGTAGCAAAAAAGGATACAGAAACGAAGACGGTTGGTGTTGCGATGGATGCGGACGTTGGATTTGCGACGATTGTTCGTCCGATGGCCGCTCGGTTCACCAGTGCGGCGGAGACGACGATGTGTTGTATTGCATGGAGTGTTTCAAAAATGTAAACCATTCATGCGAGAGTACTTAATTTTTGCAAAAGAAGACAAAAATAAATTGTCATTTTTTACGAACGGTTTTCATAAAAAAATGAACGGAACGGATTCTGGAGAGCTCGGCGAAGACGACGCGGAAAACCCCCTTTTCGATGCTATCGAAACGTGTAACGTTTTTTTAGTGAGACGATTATTATCGAAGGGATACGACGTGAACGCGGTGCATACGAAGACGAGAGATACGGCTTTGCATTTCGCCGTAAAAAGCGCTCACGTGGAGATTTTTGCAGAAATTATGCATCGAAAACCTGACTTGTCGATGAAAAATGCGAAAGGACAAACGGCTTACGACGTGGCACAAGAATTGGATATTTTTGCCATGGCTACGGTGTTGTGGAATCTTGGAAAATAAAATTATATTCGCATTTGAGAGTATGCAAGAGCTCGCCACGAGGTGTTTTTGGTTGATAGCAAACTTGTTTTTCTTGGGACGAAATAGAAAGGCAGAAAAGCTCGCCAAAATTATCAAATGGACGAGGATAGTCGTTCCGGTCTTCGTAATTCCTTTGGGGACATTTGTTTGCATCATCGCGTTGATGGTCGTTTTGGGAGGCATTTCGAATTATACGTTCATCGGGCGTTATACTTTGGTTTATAGAGTCGCCGATTATATCGCGAACGACACGCTCGAAACGGTAGGGGCGGCCGCAAAACAGGATTCGCTTTTGGATGTGGTGATCGTGCTCATAACGTTTGGATTTATTATGGGCATCTGGGGTTTTTATACCAGCACCATCATGCTGAACATCGACGCGTGGTTCGGTTGGGTGTTGGGAAAAGGCAGTTTCATGATCGAGGCGCGAAAACTCTTCGGCATCGAACCGCCGGAAAGAAATTTTCCCATCATCACGACCATGACGAAGGGGTGGGAGAAGCTCAACGGGGAAGAAAATGCGGATAATTTGTGGTTCGAAATCAATCCCGCCTGTCACACGATGGCGCACAGCGTATTCAATAGCCGTTTAAAACACAAATACGAAGACATAGCCCTGTTCGGATACGGCGTTTGTCGAAAAGCGACCAGACCGAAAGGTACGGATTACCCGAGGATGGATATAGGTTATAGACATCAACATTCGCTCGTTTACGGAGAAAACGGAATGTTGGTTCAATCGTTCACCAACGACATGGACAGTTATCCTCCGTTTTGTATCGATATGAAGGCCTTATCGATCGATTTTAAGAATTATTTGCGAGATTTTCCCGCGCCAAAAAGACAACGCGAAGTGCGCAAATTGACGACGGTCGGAAGCGAATGTTTGAGGGGAGGAAGGACGAGAAGCATTCGCGATCTGTTCTATTTGTTGAAGAACAGCGAAACGTTATTGTACGTGTTTTTAACGTCGAAGGAAACGGACGAGAAATATAAATTGACGGAGGGCGACAAGGGCAACGCGCTGTATCTTCTTTCGAATTTGCAAGTGGAAGACTATAATTTTCTTTGCTTGCCGCAGAGCGCGCTGGGGGACGAAGGTTACGACCACAAAAGAGTTTATTGCTTTCAGGTCAAACATTTAAAATACTGACGCTAATAAAAAAGTACTTTTATCTATCGACTTTTTGAACCATTTTCGAAACGGCAAAACCTTTCGCCCAAACGAGCACGGCGGGATTTTCCGCCTTAATTTCTTCCAACAACCTCCAAGAGAATTCTCTTTTGGATAAAGTCTTTTCCACGTAGACGGATTTGAAAATGGATTCGGCCCAACCGATAAATTCTTCCCACGTGACGATCGACGTTAATCTTTCGAAAGCTTCGTCTAGATTGGAAATCGGTCGACTCGTCGTCGCTTCCGTTTCGAACATTTTTCCGGATTTCATTTCGCGATAGAGATTGGAACCCCTGGCCATTTGCGCCAAAGTCACGGAATCACCGCTAGCTTCTTGGTCGAATTCGGGCGAAGTGTCTTCCAACATATCGGTAAACACGCGTCTCAAAATTGGTTTTTTTATTAAACTGCGGGAAAATTGAGACACTTTCCCACTCGCGTGATTTCGTCCGCTTCTTCGCAAGTCAGATGGGGTCCCAACGCGTTACAATGAGCGTGCTCGGTGCAAGCGTCTTTCGGGATGCAAATGCGATCTTCGTGCACCAAGGAATCCACAATTTTATTTTCGATCGTGCAACGACAGTTCGATTCCGCGTCTTTTACGTAACCGTAACGACACGACGAGTCGGAATGCGGTTTTTGATGCATTTCGGGGACGTCGGTCAAAAGATACAAAAATACGACGGTCGCGGTGACTATCGAAGAGATGATCATCAACGTCATCAGAGGTCTCTTCAATGGCCAAGGTTTCTCCATGAAAGCAAAAATTTTGCCTTGCAAATCGCGTTTATTAATATTATTAAAGTCGGACACTTTTTGCTTTTTCCAAAATGTGATGTTCTAGAGCGTACCCTAAGCATTCGTACATGCAAAAGTACGGATAATAATGCGTCGTTTGATCCCTTCTTTCTTTGATTTTTGGCGGGATATCGTCGCAATGTTTTGTGCATTTCGAGGTTAAAGTCTCATCGATACGAAACGAATCGGAAGTTTGAAAATTATCGCAATTCGGTCTCGGAACGAACGAGAAATTTAAATTCAACAAGTTCGACGATATTTTCTCTATGTATTCTCTGACCTGCGCAGAACAAATCGATATCGACTCTTCGGAAAGAACCTTCTTGCAACCTTCGTCGAAAATGTGTTGTAAAAATTGATGATCGTCTTTTGGCAAGTCGACCGGGACGGGAATTTTTGGCATGTAGAACGTGGCAAAATGCTCAGAGTCGAGTGGGGTGGTGGGAATTTTCGGCAAAATGAGGATAACGTGCTCCGCGGCGTCGGGATCTTTGGGATCTTTCGGTATGGGACGCACGAAGCAATTGCTGTTGACGCCTAATTTGGAGGGATCTTTCGGTGCGGTGATCGTGTAATAAACGTTCTCGGTATCGGATGCGGCGGAATAAGTCGGTGCGTCGGATTCGTCAGGATTCGCGAAACCGCGCCCGATCGTCGCCGAACGTTTTGCTTGTTCTTCTTTTATCGAATTTCTAAGATCGTCCAAGTCGGTGCGGTCTTTTGTTTTCTCGAGAACGTCCGTCAAAACCAAATCGTAAAGTTCTTCTCGCTCGGTTTTTCCGGAAATCGGCGTTGCGAATAGCAACGAAACGAACCAAAAAGATATTAAAAAGACGTATAGAGCGGCCATTTTTTGTAAATGAAACGAATTCAATTGGCCTTGTGGTTCCAAATCGATTTATTAAAAGATGTAGGTTAACGTAAAAAAAAATTACACTCTTTTGACTTTACGACGAAAAAGATTGCGTTTTTTGGACGTCTTTTTTCCGCTCGGACCGTCTACGAGTCTGTATATAAAGTAATAAATGACCAACAGAGGCGGCGCGTTCATCGTTCGATGGATGGTTGCGTGAATTCGTCGATCGAAAAATGTTATTCTTTTTAGGATTATTGTTTTGCACCATTTGTGGAAAAAATAAATTTCGTATCTCTCGATTCGGTGGATAATTTCTACCGAAAGTAAAAAAAGGGTTCAGGATCGAATGGCGACGAAAAACGGACCCATGGGTAAACCGGGCTTGTACGGATGCGAACTTCCTCCGGAAATGATCGATTTTGGCGGAATACCGAAACCTTGCGCGCTAGAACCTTGTTCGGATTGCGGAGCCTCCAACGTTTCTTGGGAGGAGTTTTCGGAAAACGTTCCGAGTCTTTACTTTAAGGGCAACGGTTTGACAGCTTGCGGCACCGTCGGTTGCGATTCCGAATTGTGTCCGAATTGCGTGCAGGTGCAGTGGGATAAAGTTCAAGACAAGGGGGCGTTCGTGAAAGGAGACGTTCACGAACACGAATACAAAAAGATGGATGTGGCTTATAGTATGTCGTACACTTTTTTTTTAAAGAATGGACATCTCGAGTGTCAAAAATGCCGTTCAATCTCTTCGACAAAATAAATTTATTCTTTTAGGATAGGACGAATCCTTCGTCTTCTAGATAAGATATGCAAGCGTCTTTGTATTTTTGGTTAATTTCGACCACCGCGCGGAATATATCCAAGTTTTGGTCTTCGTCGTAAATTCTCGTCCAATCTTGTTCGAGTTTTGTATTTACGGAAGGCATCCTTTCGATGGTGCTCACCGTGTCGTCTTGGTTCTTGCAAGACAATGTTATTTTTACGAACTCTGATCGATCGTCGCGATAATTGTTTACTTTGGCGACGCTATACGTTTTTGTAAATCGACCGTTAATTGGCGATCCGGCAGAATCGATTTTCATTTTTTTAGACATGAATTTTTTTGAAAGAAAAAAAATGGGAAGTTCCCAGTTCGTCCCGTGGCCGAGCGAAAAGGACGAAGAAGCGACGGCCCTTTTATTCGTAGGTCCGTTTAGTAGGGTCGAAAGATGGGCAATAGTAGATAAAAAAGTGGGATTGGCCGTATGCAACGTCGGATTCGTAGAAATATTTTATTCTCCACCGTCTCGCGTCGAATTTGTTTTGGACTTGTTACGATACGTGACGCGTATAATCATTTTTGAATTGTTGGTTTTGTGTTTATTTGGCGTTTAAATAAAATTTTTATGGGAAGCTTTCACAGCGTCGAGTCTAACGGCAAAAAAGCGACGGTTTATGTGGCGCCTTTTTCTTGGGTAGGAATTAAAGGGAACGGATCTGGCGTTTCGATAACTCGATTCGAATCGAAAAACGTTTTTAAACGGTTCAATTTGCCGAGTTTGGACGATTACGTTCTAGTTTACGGGAGGGATTGGTTGATTTTGATCGTGATCGTCTTTTTCATCGGCGTTTTGGTGGGTTATTGTATGGAATAAATTTCTTTTTTTTTTGCAAATGTTTATGGGAAGCGATTTGGTGATCATACGAGGAGATAGAATCGTGTATAACGGGACGATGGTACATGAAGGAGAAACAAAAAACGTCCAAGTAAAACAAACGTCGGAAGGTTTATATTTGACGTACGCGAATACGGACGAAACAAAGTTTTTTCCAAATCGCCGGAAAGACGACGCGATATGGTTGGGAACGATCATAGCTTTTGTCGGATTCGTATTTTGGTGGATGTTACGATGACACTCAAAATAAAAAATTTTTATCGAAAAAAACCATTTCAATCTACGGCGCCGTTCGATATTCGAACGTAAAGATGATTCTTGACGCCCATATCGCTCAACGTCTTATCCAAGTCGTCCTCTTTCGGGTGGAAATTCTCGGACCATAATTCTCGCAATTCGATCGTTTCGGCCGTTCGAATGTGTTTGAGCGAGGCCGCGTGTCGTACCGATTCCCAAAGCGTCCTCACCGTCATGTTGTTCGGAACGCTCCACGTGGGTCCAGTTCCGAACCACCGACGATTGGGAGGAGCACCCCCGTACATGCCGAATTCCACCTTTACGACGACGGCCGACTCTCCTTCTTCTTCATACATTTACCGAAGAAAAATATCGAACGAAAAATACAATTTTATTTATTAAAGGTATACGAATTGACTACGAAAGCCCCAAAGATGGGCAATTTCACGGGCGTTGGAAGGGGATACGCCTTCCATTCGAAAATTCTGATAATCTTTTACGACGGCAACGGCGGGGTCGTCGAAAAGACTAAAATGGTGTCCGTGTTCCTTCGTGAAGCTCTCGAAGTGTTTGATCGGTTTATCTTTTGTCGAAAAACGTATTACGAACGGCGATATTTTTCGAGTTTTTCTGTATTGGTCGACGAAAACTGGTATTATGCGAACCGGGAAGGCCGACTTTTTAAATCTTCTAACGTCCTTCTCTTTCAAATTCCATAAATTATGTGGTTCGTAATCGTTAAAACCGAAGAATACCAAAATATCAAACGCAGGGGAGGGTTTTAAAAAAACAAGAGAATCGTCCAAGTCCGAAAAGCACATTGTTAAATTGACGGAATCTATTCGATGCAATTCGTAAAATAAGTACAGGCCGGAAACCAGATAGGCGGTGTCCTTGTCTTCGAATACGGCGCGACATTTGTGGGCGACGCTTTTGCGGCGTACCGGATTCAAGGACTTTCCCGCTTGTTTGTTCAAATGAACTCCCTTGATCAAATTTTCGTAAAGTAAAGAGGGAGTCACCTTTTCCGAGGCCCTGGAAACGATGCCCTTTATGGATAAAGAGACTAAGGCGTAATAATCGATCGTTTCTGGCGCCGATTTTCCGTTTTTAGAGAAATCGGATAAGGTGTAGTCCGGGGTGCCGCAATCTAAAAAAAGTTGATCGGAACCGCGACCGTAACGCAGAGGGGGGTGCTTCGCGTTATCGCTCGACTCCGCAGAGTCGAAAAATTTTTTGATGATTTTCAAGCCCGAATTGGATTCGGAAGAATCGTCGGTTGAAGCGTTATTCTCGTTCTTTTTTACGCAAGATTCTTTTGTAACGTTTTGGCCCGTGTCCGGAAGAGAAATTACGGGCCCTTCTGCGGTTTCTCCCTTTGAAAATGCGCGATTCCTTTTGGCGCGATTCTTTTCTTTTTTTTCTATCGCCCTTTCGAATTCGATCATCTTTTTTTCCGGCGGCGACGGAGACAATAGATCCAAATCGAAAATCTCCAAAGCTTCGTCAGCGGCAGACTTCGCGGTTATTCCTGCGTCTATCGATCCTTCGCGATGTTTACGAAAATAGTGAGGGGTCCTGGCGGTAGGCGACGGTTCGGGTGCGGTCGACGTGTCCTCGGCGAAGGCATCGAGGCGATTAGACGCGACCAACTCTTGTTCGGACGGTGTCGTTGTTATGGTCGATGGGTTCAGTTTGGTTTTACCAAATCTTTTAAAATGGTGCATTTTTATGGGGCCTCCCGAGACGAATCCCGTCCCGACGCTTTCCGCATTTTCGGTCGTATTGCCGGACCCTTTGACGAACATTCGAGGAGAATCGGTCATGGCCCTAGAAGGATCTTTCTTGTTGCGTTTTGGTTTTCTTGGAGAGGAACTGCGCGAGAAGGCCTTTAATCCGACGGGAACGGGTGCGGAAGTCTTGTGTTCTGACGGACGCGTCGTATTTTCTACGGATTGAATTTCGCGATGTTCGGACGAAGAGCCTTTCGGCTTTTGGTACGTTCTGGCGGCGGATTCTTGATCGTACAGTTTGTATTTTTGGTGGGGTGCGAGAATGGTCGATTTTTCTTCTTCCTCGGCGCACTTTAAAAGTTTTCGATCGGGTTTTTTTTCGTCGAGACGATAGCGCTCAAAGTTTTTGTCTTCTTTGTTCTTAGTCGCCATTTTGCACGCGTGCGCTCCCGATTGTCGGAGAAGACGAGAATTTGAAGGATGGAACGATCCTTCTCGTCGAAGCGCGCCGTTTTATTGTTAAAAATGACCGCGTCGCGTAAAAGTGCGTTTACACTTTTTAAATGCAATGCATACGTGCCGGTGAGATTGTGACCTTATAAGGTGTTTCCCGTGTGCTCGTCGATCACGACTAAAAAACTTTTCGAAAAGTACGAGGGAAAAAGCAAAAAGGAGTTTTCGTGTCCAAAAAAAAGCGAAAAAAAACGACGGGTAAAATGAAAGCCTCCGCAGAGATTAGAAAAGCGAAGAAAAACACTCGGATCCAATACGAGGCGCTGTTGGAAGCTTTGATTTCTGCGGTAAAGGACGATGCACCCATCGTATCTGCAGTTATCGGGACGATGTGGTCCAAAAAAACGCACACCGTTTCGAGACTGACGCGCGATTTGACGGCTTTAGGAATAGACGTGGTCATCGTTTCCCCCCACACGGATACGAGAGAGTCCGGTTACGTGGAGCGCTATTTGCGATCGGCTAATTGGCCTTATTCGAATAGATTTCATTACGTGGATTCTCGACCGCAAACGGATTCGAATGGAAAGATTTGGTCGTGGTATTCCGTTTTTACGCAACCGGAGGTGCGAAGCGGATGGATGTTGAACGACAGATTTTTACCGGAAGAAAAAAGAAGAGTATGGACTCACGCGATCGTGCCGAAAGCCAAGAAAGGGTTCGTAGAACCGTCTCACGAGAAAGTGTGCGTTTCGCTTTCGTGCGAAACGATCGACGCCAAATTATCCGATCAACTTTTCGGCGAAAACGAAGAAGGCGAAAACGTTATGCTTTTAACGCCTAGAAACGACGTCATGCTATTAATTCCGGATGAATTGGGTGGAAACGTTTTTTTGGCCGAAGAACACGTCAAATACAGACCGAAAGTATGTATTTTGGACGAAGCTCAGTTCGTTTCCGACACCGAGTTGTTGGACTTTGTTAGAAGAACGTTCGATCACGAGGTGAGCGTAGTGTGCGTGGGTCTCGTTTCGACGGGAACTCAGGACAATTTCGGAGGAATAGGTAGAATCTTGTGTTTGTGCACGCACACCGTCCACTTGACCGGACAATGCGACGTTTGCGAAGAGAGGCCTTCTTTGCACAACATGGTAAAATCCGAAGACCTCTTCTCCGATGGGTCCGCGATACACGTCGGAGGATCCGATCTCTATTACACCTGTTGCAACGTTTGTTTTTGGAAATCAAAGAGAGAAAATAGAAAACGAAAAGAAATGTCGAAGCTTTCGACCGTAAATCACGAGATCCCTTCCAAAGAAGGTATCTTGGAAACGTTCGATCCAATCTCGAGTCTAAAAGAGTTAGATTCTAAGAGTTAGGAGGGGTTTAGAAAAATAATAGTTTTGAGAGAGCGACGGGCGGCGGGAAACGCGAGTAATAAAAACATTTTTACAAAGTAAAAGTCATTTTACGGGAAAAGGGAGTTCTAGATGACGTCGAATACGTTCGTTCGCAAAGAAACGGCGTCGAGAGTTCGTTTAGAAACTTCGAAGGGCGATTCGTTTTCGACCGTAGAAGTCGTGCACGAAGAAAAGATTTACGCGAGAGAATCGACGGGGGAGGTTTTGGAAATGTGGCCTTCCTTTTGCGTTTCGAAATACGAATCGGGAGGAACCATGGAAGAGTGGATGAAAAGGGCCGACGTGACGCGATATCTCAATTCTTTGAGAGCGGAAACCGCTCAAATAGTGTACGAATACAGGACGGGTCATCAATACAAGGATTGGGGATACGGTACGACTCCCGTCAATCTCCTGAACAGGATCGAAAAATGGGCCTTCGAAGATGCGAAGGAAGACCGAATCAGAAAGACGCACGAAAGAGAGTGGGTCTCATTCAAAGAGAAAAAGGACGCTTTAAAACAAAGTTTGAGGAAGCTATGCGTTCTAAAAACGTACTTTCACGCCGTGGGTTTCGACGCTTCGGGCAACGTGGCGGACGATCAACTCGGATTGTTCTACGATCACATGGGCATATCCTACGAAAAAGGCATAGGGTTGTGCGAAGCCTTCGAGTACGCGTCGGACGCTTACGACGTTCCCACGATCGTAAAACACCATTACGACGAAGATCCGGTGGAAAAGGCGCCCACGATAGGGGCCAAAAAAACAAAAGCGAAAAAACAAAAAGAGAGGGAAGAAAAGGTCAAGATACGGCGAATACCCAAAGAATTTAGAGACTATTACGCTCGAGAAAAGACGCAAAGTTCGAGGAGCGTCGAAAGAGGCTTGTTGAAGACGACTTTGGAAACTTTGAACGTTAGGTTGACCACGGACAAGGAGATGGATAAACTGCTGTCTTGGTGTCTTTCCAACTGTTTTTGTTTGATGATAGAAAAAACGCTAAAGTACGTCAAGAGCATACTCACGCTGGGGATGAACGATTACGAAAAGTTTTTAAAAACCTATTCTGGTGCTTCGACGGCGGAAAAGGGATGCGAAACCGGGAAAAAACCGACCTGGTACGGCGAATCGCATCCCAGAAGAGGGTTGAGGAAGGCGGTGGACGAGATTTTGACGTCTTTCGGTCTTTATATTGTGAAAAATAATTTCTTGGTCGCTCAAAAAGAAGGGAAAGAGGCGGCGGAAAAATTGAACGAGATTATCTTCAAGAGATTCAAAAAATGTTCCGAAGACGTTGCGGTCGACCCGTTGGAGGCGTATCTTTCGTGCGACGAGAGGGCGAGCGAAGCGATTCTGTATCACAAGAAAAAATGGGCGTATTGTCCGGAGAGATCGGGATCCCAGTTGGCTGGAGTTTGCAAGAAAATGTCCACGTTGGCTTGCGCCTTGTGCGAGCGATGGTTCAAAATTTCCAACGCGGACACCGCGGTTTCCAACAAGGCCTTCGGCACCACACTTTTTAGAACGCCCGCGGAGGCGAAGCTGGTGGACCCAATGTCCGTATGTAAAAAGGGAACGGTTTCGGAGGTGGAAAACCCAAAAGGAAAACGGAGGAGCGATTATAGAGAAACGTTATCCCACGACGCGATTTGCGAAAGGAACAAAATGATGTTTTCCGATAAAATGGCCGTTCCGGTGAACAATTATTTGAGGGAAGGCGAAAATTGGAAGACGTTTTCGAAATTGTCTTTGGAAATTTTGGTAAAAGCCAAGAGCGTCGCGGTGAAAACCGCTTTGACTTCTTGTTTTTTGGGAAGCGATGGACCTTCTTTGGATCCCACCGCGCACGAAATTTTCCCCAACGATTGTTTTTTCGATTTTAAGGCGAGTTGCGAAAACCGCGGTTACAAAAAAACCGACGCTCCGGAGACTTATTTTTACTGCGGCAAAGCGGTGGCTTGCAGCAGGGCTTTGGCCTTGTTGGTGACGGATTGCGACGAGGGCGAATCGGACTACGCGAGCGAACGTCGCTCGATCGGTTCGGATGCTAAAATTAAGAGCGCTTCCGCCTCTTCGGTGGCCGCCGTGTCGGAAGAACAACAACGCATATTGACGGCCTTTTCCGAAGGCGATTACGTGGGAGTGATAAAGGCCAGGAAATCCACTTCTTTCGGTTACGAGGATTACAAGGTTCAGGCGTTTTTGAAAAATTACGGTTGGTTTTTCAAGGATCTCTTGACGGCGGACGAAAAATCCGATCGTTTGGACGTTTTAACGAACGACGGATTGGACGCCTTTTACGTTTGGGGAAACGAATTGTGGCACCTTTTGCAAAGGTCCAAAGAGTTTCATTCCGTTTGCGTGTCCTACGCGCAAGACGTGCAGGACGACATGATTAGATCCACCGTCACGGAAAGCGACGCTCTACACCTTTACGATAAATCGGTGGAATACGTTTCTTCGCCCGAAAAGGCGAAAGACGGGTCTATGGGAAGGGATTTGTCCGCCACCAACGAAGTCTCCTTTCGTCAACTTTTCGGTTTTCTGGACGATTTTAACGTTCGGGGTTCCGATTGCTTGTTCGGGTTTTGCGATTACGGAAACGTTGCGAGCGAAGGTTCGACGAAAGTCAGGTTCTGGAAGTCTAAACCCGCCAGAATGCGAACGATGATCGAGCGCATGGAAAAAGACGCGTCCTTGATATTCGGGACTTTGGCGATGGAAACGTGTTTGGAGGAAAAGAAGGACGTGTTGAAGAGAAAATGCGAACATTACGAAGGTTTTGGGGAGGCGAAGGACGCGTTAGAATCGTTGATGACGGTTTCGAAGATCGCTTCGGAAACGATACGGACGGTTTGCGAAGAATTTGAAGATTTTTACGTGGAATGGAAGGAAAACAACGACGAGACGGACGCTAAAACCGGACACGTGGATTACAAAAAGTTGAACTTGGAAGCTCTTTGCGAAGTTTTGGGTCGTTCCAAAGCTTATTTGCAATTGTTATATTCCGCCGTTTACGCTTACCAAGCGATAAACATGTTTTACGTCATCGAAGGTTTCGGTACGCCTTACAAGTATAGATTGTACGGACCTAAGAGATATTCTTCTACGAACGCCATGAAATACGAACTCATGTGCGCCAAGAGGCTGTTCGGAGCGTTGTACGACGACGACTTCGAAGGTAAATTGATGGGATCGTACCCGGACTGTTTTCTCATGAAGGATCAAAAACCGGGTTTATTGTCTTTCGAAAGCAGAGCGGTGCACGATCAAAGGAAATTGTCCAGGACCGACGGACTGTCCTTCGTGTCCGACGATCCATTCGGGTGGAAGGTGGAATACGAAGTGACGGAGGTGACCATCAAGGACGGAAGCTTCCACGTGTCCGAAGGCGGATACATGGTGATGGATTTTACGCAGATATACGTGGAATGTCTCGTAAAAGCCGTGAGGATGTGTAAATACGAAGAATTGTTTTTGAACGCGTTGAGCAGCGTCAAATTGGCCAAGTATTCCAAACCCATCGTATTCTTGTCCAAAACGTACGTTTCTTCCGTAGGTAGACCATTGGTTTACGACGCCGGCGACGTTGTCATAGGAGCCGACAAGGAAGACGAAGATCGGTTTTCCACATTTTCTTCTCCCGATACCGTTCCGGAAGGAGACGAGTCCGTTCGTACGCGATTGGAGTGGTACGACAAGACGTTGGCTTCTTTGAGGGACGCTAAAAAATACGAAGAAGTGTTGGTGGGAACGATAGTCGCGCTATGGGCGATAATTTCCACTCTCAACGACGTTTTGCTTTCTTCGTTTGCAAACTTCGCCTCTACCGAACGCAGAAGGGAAGGTAGAGACCGATTTTTCGATGTGACGCGATTTTTGTGGAAAAAAATCTCGGAAAACGGAGACGGCGATTTGGTCAGCTACTGGTGGAACAAGGAAGAGGGCGTGGACAGCTTAAAATTCGATTGTTTGAAGCGATGGTTCGTGAATCCGTCTTCTTTGGAAGAATGGCACGCTCACAGGATGCGGTTTCAAATGGACGTCGCGCAACCGACGGCGAATATCGGTTCCGACGTTCTATCTTTCGACGAAGCCACGTACAAAATGTTTCTAACCTTTAAAATCGACGGCGAAGAAAGGGCCGCGATCGAGGATGCGGATTACGTTTTTTTGGCCGGTCTTTACGAAACGGGATGGACCGAGAACGTGAAGGTGTTGATGAGCGCGGCAAACGAAATGCCGTTGTACGACGGAAAATCGACACCCCCGCCAGGAGAAGCCGAACCCACGTCTTACGTGGCCTCGTTTTTTTCGGTCAAAGAAAGGTTCATCGGCCGATTGAGCGATATATCGAGCGATTTGAAAAATAACATGACCGTTATAGTCGAGAAATTCGAAGAATTACCTAGAATGGCGAATTTTGGGATATTTCCTCCAAACTACGCATCTTCGCCCGCATTTTTAGGTTCGAACATGTCCTCGTCGTCCTCCCCTTCTTCCGTCGTCAAGAGAATGAAGAAGAAGATGGTCAAAAAATTGCACAAGAAGCAAAGGACGGTCAAAATCGACGAGAGATGTTACAATTATTGTTTTGGTACATTCGTGGACATCGTTTTGACCACGACCAAAGATCTTTTTTGCGACGACAGACGCGTGCAATACATGATAGAAGATGATTCTTCGACCGACGAAGGTTTTCGAGAAGGCATAGTCAATCCGGAATACAAGGACGAGTATAAAAAGAGAAAGATCATGGGCGCGACCATCGGTCACGACGTTGCAAAGGACGGGGGAGGAACGAGACCCGAAATGGAGGAGGACGTGGAGAGGATGGCACATCTTTTGGCCCACAGATGGAGCGTTTTGAGAGGCTATCACCACCCGAAACACGAGATGCACTTGGTTCCGAAACAACAACAGAAAGAACACGCGTTTTTAAAGGATTTTATAACCACCGAATCGGAAAAAAGCGCCGCGGAACTATGGAAGAGATATTTTCTAAGAAATTCAGAAGACGGGATATCGAGAAGGACTCTTTTCGATTCCAAAATGTTCAAATACTTGCAATATTTGAACGCCGGTGGAATTTACGCGTTCGAATACGACGCTGAAGAAGAAAAGTTTTTCGTCAAACCTTCTTTGGGGGAAGGCGGGGAAGAAGGAGAAGAAGAAAAAAACAGCGGCAGGATCGAATGCACTTCCGACGATTTCAAATTCGCCGGAGGCTTCATGAGCAAACTCGTCAGGACTTCGGATGCGGACGGAGAATTGATCGAGGTGACGTGCGTTCCCAATTACGACAAGTACGACGAATGGTCCGCCATGTACCTTTTGGGCGGCGTTTTCGTTCGAACGTTCGATCCCGGGTTCGTTTTTTCTTACGGTTCGATGAGAGAAACGTTGGACAATAGAACGTACTTCGACAGGAGAAACGGTTTGAGGCACGAGATTGAAAATTTGTCTCCCGACGGTTCTTACGGAGCTTATCTTTGGAGGTGTTGTAAATTTTACGGGTGGGTCGAAACTAACCTTCAATGGTGGTTGACGACGGCCTATCTCCAATCGCCAAAGGAAGAACCGACGCCGGAAAAGGTGCCCGTAAAAATTATGCGATTCGAAGACGACGAAGAACAAGAAGAAGGAGAAGAATCGGCGGCCGTCGTCGAAGAGGAAGAAATTATCGTTTCCGAAACGACCACCGAAACGGAATCGCAAGATTTGGAGCCGGAAGAAGAAGAAGAAGAAGAGGCGATGAAAACGGGGGGTAACATGACGGACAGCATGAAAGATACTTCCGTTTATCGTTACTTTAACGAAACCAAGGATAATTCGTATTATTACGCTCCGGAAAGGAGGGACGAGAGAACGATGACGGCGGCCCTGACCATCGATCAAAAAGTTACTACCACCACTACCACAAGCACCACGGCGAACAAGAACGAAACGATAAATTTGGTCACGAAAAGCAGGGCCAGAGAAGATTTTTACAAGAGCGCGGATTATCTCGTGGATACCGAAACGCTTTGGAAAAAATTCAAAGCCAAACGAACGGTGTCGGCTTATCCGTTTTTAAAAGACGCGGATTTCATAAGGAGAGGAAAAATTTACGGAATCGCAAACCTTTCCAGGAGCGACGCCAAGGAATTTTTAAAATCGTTCGTGGTGTTGAGAAATCAGGCGAAAGCCTCTTCTTTTCATCTCGTCACCAAAGGCGTTTATTTGGAAAAAGTCATATTCAAGCTGAAAGGAAATCGCACCGCCTCTCAAGAAGCGGAAAAAAAAGAAGAGGTGAAAGTGGGCAACAAGATGGCACCTTTAAAATCGTTCGTCGGTTGCGAAATGCCGATAACGACCGCGACCGTTTGTACGCTACCCAGACTCAAAATCGTATTGTCCGAGGAAGAGTGCGACGGAACTTTGGGCATTCACTTGTTGCCTGAAGAAAAATCGGACAGGCGATCTTTCGAAGAGATCAAAAAACGATCGATAAAGAAATGGAGAACCGTGGTGAAAAGCGTTTTCGGAGCGGAGTCCTTCGAGCCGTGGAAAGATAGGTTGGAGGCCGTTTTGGACGCCAAATACAAGGAGATCAAATATTTTTCCTCTTGGATCGAGGAGACTTTGAGATTGTTGGGTTGTTCCGGAGGAGGCGAAGTCAAACATCAAACGTTGTGTTGGTTCAAACGAGAAATTATGGGTTTTTTCGACGGTTTGACGTTGATCGTGACGCCTTCCGAGGACGCCGAAGCTTACGAAGGCGGACGCTACCTTCATTTGATTTATCTCAGAGGTAAAAGGGTGGAAGGGACGATGATGGACGGAAACGAAGACGGAGAAAACGCAAAGGCGGAATCCGACGTTCGATTCTTGAACGATCTTCGGTTGTACGAAAAATTGAACGAAATTGCAGAAAGATACGGTACCGGAGAAGGCGAAGGCGACTTGGGAGACGTTCAAGCGTTTAAAAAAAAGTTGGGAGAATTATTTTTGGTGACTCACGCTCTTCCTACCGCCTGTTGCACCACGAACAACGTGAGATGGGAAGCGGACCCGAACGATAAAGATTTGTTGAGAACTCATTACGACCCTTTGAAAAAAGAAATCGAACGCGTTTTGGCGGTGAACGCTTCTTTCGGAGAAACGAAGGTGAACGATATGATGTTCGACGACGCCTTTTTGAATCCGGACGCGTTTTACGATTTCGTTTCTTACAAGGATTTATTGTCCGAAGACGACAGAGGTTCCTTCTTGACGATGGGCACGGCGAAAGGCGAATGGGTCACTTATCCGGTGAGCGGCGCGTTCAAAAAGTTTTCCAAAAATTGGGAAGAACATGGAGCCGAAATTGACGTTTATTTCGGCTCCAAAAGCTTGTACGACACTTTATCGGCGTTGCCTTCCGTTTCGAAGAACGAAGAGACGAGCACCGAGGGAAGCGTCAGCGAGTCGGAATACAGCACCGTAGACGGCGAATTGGTTTCGGACGCGGAAGAAGAAAACGACAGCGAAGGGGAACAGCTGGACGACAACGACGAGGACGTTACGGTGGTGGACGTTAAAAAACCGAAGGCGGGATATTCCGAAGAAATGATATTGAGGGGCATCACTTTGGCCGAGGGTCTAAAGAAGGGGAATAGAATATTGATAAAAACGCGAGGATCTAGATTAAAAGCGTTAAACTCTCCGCCTATATGGAACTTATATAAAAGAGATGGCGATTTTTTAAGGAGAAAGGCGATGTATCCGTTATCCGTTCCGGTAGGAACGGACTTTTACGGAGAGGAACGCGTCGATCGCATTTCTTTCGGCAGACTATGTCAATTTTACAACTTTTCCATGGACGATTCCGCTTTTCAAGATGAACGGCGCGAAGGGTCTCAACCTTACGCGACGAAGATAGTTTCGGGGGTTATCGTGATCAGACAATCTTTTTGGTAGAGAATAATAAAAATGTGTACGCTTTATTTAAAGAGTTTTTCGTTAATTTCCATCAAGCCTGCGTCCCATTGTTCTTGTTCGGAACATACGACGTCGTACCACAAATCCCAATAACGCAAGCTAAACTCGATTCGAAGATCGTGAATGTAATAAATTCCGTTCTTCTTTATTAGATTCAGCGTCGCTTCGGCTTTGGATTTTCCGTTAGGGACGAAAGGCGAACTACCTGCGATGGATATCTCCTTTACGCGGCTTCCTTCCGATTTTGAATCTTCTAAAAGTTTCGTCATCGCATCGTGAGAAATAAATCTCCTCCAATAAAGCTTGTTGTTCACGACGTCGCTTCTATTGTTGCAAAACATTTTGAAATATAACCCGTAAGAGTGTCCGGTGATGGGCAAGTTGTTGGAAGGTAATCCGTAAGGATCGGGAAGGCCCGTGTAGACCTCAGATTTTCCGCCGTCGTTAGATCCGAGATTTTCCAAAGTGAAACTTCCCGTTTTATGAGCGAACGCCGCAGGAGTCGCCCCAGACTCTTCTTCGCAATACTCCCAAGAAAACGCGAGCCGTAGTTGGCTTTGGGTTTTTGGTATCGGAAAAGGGTTCATGGAAATTTTGAAAGTCATGTCGGGTTTTTTTATCGGTGGTGACTCGTTCGTACGAAAATTTGGATCTTACGTCCATTTTTTTTTTTGGATTTGATCATGATCAAAAATGTCTAACGAATGGCGCGCTTGGGCTTATTTTACTTGATTTTTGGTCAAAATACGGAAGGAGATGATCTTTCGCGTCGTGACAAGAACGAACGGCTATAAAGGATTTTTATTGCATAATCTCTTCGTCGAATAGCACAGGCTCTGCGAACCGCCGAGTCATCAAACTGAGACCCCTCGGAGCCGATCCGCGCAATCGCTCGAACAACGACACGAAACCCTCTTCATATGAAAAAAATACCAAATGACCCCAACGCGCGGATGATAAACTTGTATCCGGTATGTAACGTCCATTTTTGGTTAAAAATGCGTAAATTCCAGGAGCGTCGATCATGGGTTTCAATATGTTGGTTGTGATTTGCGACGGATCCAAGAAAACGTCTGGTTTTTTGAGCACTCCTTCGAAATCTACGATCAAACCGGGGAAAAGCGAGTCAATTTCCTCCGTCGAACTCAAAACGTCATCGTAATTTATAAAGTAACAGTTCTTGTCGTCTTTGTAACGGAGCAAAATTTGAGTTTGATTGACGTAAAACGTTTGTCCTTCGATTTGTACGACCGAATCTTTGCAATAAGCGGCGTTCGCCGGATGAATCGAAGTCAATTTTTCGAACGTTTGTTGATTCATGTCTATTTTTATCCTGGGACATGGCGTAAAAAATAAATTGTAAACCCATCGGAGTTTTTTAAGGGGCGGCACTTAAAAAATTTTTGAAAAGACGAAGAAAAAAAGAACGGAAGACGTCCACCGAGAGACGACACCTGCGTTCGAATGACATACAACGAACGAGGAAGAAAAGGTGGAGGTGGGGGAGGACTGCCGATAGACGTAACGTCCGCGCGCATCAACAAAGCCGTCTCCGAGTTTGCTTATTTTTTGAAAGCTCCTCACTATCATCGTGACCCTTCTATCGTCGCAGATAACAAAGCGCAAAACACAAACGCGCACGACTCTAGAACGTTGGTATACCTGGCGGCTTCTCGTTGCGTATCCAAAAATTGGTGTCTGGGAAAGGAGGAAAGAAGGGAAAGAAAAGACAGGAAAAACAAAAAAAAGACTGCAAAATTTTACGGTTTTTGGGAAGATGACGAAGATATGGCCAATTTTTCTCCTTCTTCTTCGGTGTTTCGGTCTTCCAAACGAAATGCGGGCGATACGACCAAACAGTCTTCTCGCGACCAAAGAGCTAAAATGGAGGCATTGGCGATAAAAGATGCAAATTTGGATTTTGACGCGACGCTTTCGAGTCGGTTTATCGCAGATAGGGAAGACAAGGTTGGATTTACGGTCAAGGGGTGGGAAGGAACGTTCGGAGAAAAATACACCGTTTGGATGATGGAAGGGATCAGGACCGCCTCTTTAATGTCGGTCTGTTCCGGAAGACAGGCGATGCGCATAAAGCGTTACGAAGAAAAAGACTGGGACGTTTTGACCGTCGCGCCGAAGCAAAAGATGAGCTCTCAAAAAGCCTTAAAAATGTTGAAACGTTCTCTCGATTTTTCCGAGGCTCGAGAATTCAGGGCCGAATATGAGGCGACATCTGCCGAAGTCGAAAAGACGCTGGGATTTTTGTTGAAATACGAGTGCCTCGTGGTGAACGAATCTTTTAAAAGATGCACCGATGACGATGACGACGTTACGAAGGATCCTCGAGAATTTACGGACACGAACGATTTTTTCAAACCCGATTCGTTGCATTATTTTTTAATCGAAAACAAAACGAAAGAGGAGGTGGAAAATTCCATCAATTCAGGAAGAAGCACTCTTCTCTCTCTCGTGGAGAGAGGAACGTTTTTGGACGAGTTTAATTCGGAGTTTTCGGATAGGGTGAGAGAGATGAAGAACAAGTATTGGAAGGAAGGCACGACGTTTGCGTCCGTTCCCTTCTATTTGGATCGGTTTTTGCATTCCGACGAACACGACGATTTGCAAAAAGTAAACTCCTTGGCGAACTGCATCAAAAACAATTTGATAGAAAATAAGCGAAACTGGAACGAAGAGAGCGGCGGTTTACGAGATTATTTCGAAAAAATGATGGAGCCGTTTTTGGCGCGCAAAACCGGACGCAAATCGCGATCTACGGAAGACACTTTTCGAAACCTGTACAGAGAATGGTCTTCGACGTGTCGGTTGAGCGATAATAGCGTTTTATTGGTCGTCAGGAAGGACGTTTGGATGATGTGGCATTCCGCTTGGATGCAATACAATTTTAGTTCCGTCGGAAATAAAAGCGATCCGATTGCGACGGTAAAGTCGACGCCCGGATTCGAATCCATGGTGAGACATTGGGTGAGATCGAGCTCCGGTTTGTCTTGTTTGGATAAATTGAAGAGATATAACGTACATAGGAAACTCTTGTGTTGGTACCCAAAATCGAAAGTCAAATATACGACTTTGCGTCACGTTTTGACGCCGGACAATTCCGATTTTGGCGAAAGTTGCGACGTTATGGATAACATGGTCCGCTTGTTCACGAAGACCGACTATCGATTGGAGACTTTTTCTAAACAATCGTATAGAAATCCCGAAGAGGGCAGCTTTCTAAAAGGTTTGGTGTCGTTTCTTTTGATCAAAAAGAAACACGCCGTGGATAGAAGGATTTTGACGGCGGTAAAAGCGTATTACGAAGGAAACGACGCCGATTTGTTGCAGTATTTCAAAAATTGCGCCTTTTTAGATTTACCCAAAAGACTCAAGGAAGAGTTGCAAAACGAATTGGAACTTCATTTGAAAACGCATCCATCCGGAAGTCGGATGGGCGGACTGAATCCCAAAGTTTTGGAGGTTTTAACGTCTTTGGTGGGGACGGAAACGTTGAACGATTATTTATCCAAAATTTTACCGACCGAAGACGACGAAAGGTACGTTCGCTTCACTTTTCCGAAGGTGAAAGTGTGGAAAAGAAAAGATACGAATGTCGATTGCGATGCGGACAATCGCAAAAATGGAACCAAAAGAACGATGCCACATGACGATCGCGCCTCCGCGGAAAGAGAGGCACTTTCGAGAAGTGCGAAAAAAAGAAAGGTCGATACGAGTTCGCGATCGGGCTTCAGCAGTCATTTGGACCGGTTCAAAGGATCCAAATTTTACGACCCCAAAGATATCGTATTAGAAACGGATACCAACAAGGAGAGGTTCTCTAAAAGAGGAGAAATTCTCAGTTTGTCCAACTATTTGTTCCCTCCAAACCAATCGTCCATCAAAAAAGGGTCAAATTCGTATTTTTTCAAATACGATCGGCTGTATCGCTTGAAAGACGTGAGTTCTTCCGCCAATGCAACGTTCTTAAAGAGATTTATAAGAAGTTTAAAGAAAGGAAGAGGAAAAGGAAAAATAGAGTCCGACGCTTTCGACGAGTTGATTGCGGGTTTCGTGGTGCCCCAGCAAGATTATCCGTCGGACGTCGACCGAAGACGTGGGGGCTCCTTCAAGAGGAGAGGGGCACGTTCTCTCGAAGGACACGTCTTGAACGATAAAATTTACAAGGACGAATGGACGGAAGTCGTAAACACCCTCGATTGGTTGTGTCGGAGCGCGAACAAAACCAACGACGCCGTAAAGATTATTCCAAGGTCGGCGATGAAAAAAAGAAGACGCGAAACGCTCGAATCCGGTAATACTGTCGCGAAAAACAAGATTAGAATTTCCAGACGAGCGCCGAAAGACAGATCCGATTTTTACTCTCGCTTGTTGAACGAATACGGTCACGTTTTGACGGATTCGGGCTGTTTATTGAGCATAATGAACAACGAAAAGAGAATGTTGTGGAACGGCATCGTACGATCTATAAATTATCGTCGTAATCGAAAAAATTCTGAGTCTAATGGTCGGAAGGAATCGAAAATACGACAAGAAAAGGAGGAGGGCGATGATGAAATGACCGATCACGAGACGGACGACGAATCAAAGGGGTTTCCGTTCGAGGATCCAAGACTCAAATGGACGAGGGAATCGTGCACCCTTTACGCCACCAAGGTGATTTATTGGTTGTGCGGAGAGAATAGCGGGTTACCGGATCCTTTAAAAATGTGGTTATTTTCCGGAATGGGTTTGCTGGCGATGGAAGAAGAAGAGAGGGTAGGAGCCACAAACGCGGCGGACGTTTGCGTGGAGAGGGTCATACGAGTGTCGGGAGACGAGGACGTCCCTCCTGTTAGGGACGTTATCAATTTGGGACCCGTAAACGCCGACGGAAATTTGGCTTTTGGCGACTACGAAATGATGCCTTTCCGATACAAAAAAACGGCTCCGAGAAATTTGATATTGACCTATCCGTCCAACGCTCGAGCCGGAACCAAAGGCGAGGCCCTCGCGTCGTCGTCGAAAAGGCGTCCGGTAAAGTTGACCAGCGTCGTGGACAAGAAGATGAACGGCGTATTGGATTTTTGGAAAAACGCGGAAGATTTGGCTTTTGGAGGCGATAATAGAGGCGCAAAAGAGAAGACATCCAACGCATCGTCTTTAACGCCATACGTGTCGGATAAACCGCATTTCTTGGGATCTAAAGGTTCGTCGAACGTATCCTGCGTAAACGGCCGATCGAATTTGACTCCTCTCATACATCGCTTCGTCGGTTGCAAGGGTGCATTGTCTTTTGATGGAAAGGCCTCCACTGCTACCGTTTCGTCTTCACCTCCTCCTCAAAGAATATCGAGAAGAGAAGTGGAATCGTACTTGTCGAAATACAAAATCCAATGCGGAGAAGAATGGGAAATTGATTTGAAATCGCTAAAGCAATCGTGGATTTGGAACGATTGTTGCGTGTTCGGAGGAGAATACGGGTGGGACAATCAAGAAAGAACCGAAAGTCCGATGGCTGCCCCCATAAGATCCTTGTTGATTTATCTGGAATACTTGGGAAGCGTCGACAAGGACGTGTTGAAAGAACGACTGGAATTGGAACATCGTAAAGAACGCGAGAGAGAAGACCGGTTCGACCGCAAAAAAGGGGGTGATCTCGACGAGAGAATTTACAAGGACGAAAAACACGAAAAAAAGGTCGAGATTGCAGAAAAATTTCATTTCGACATGAAAGAGGCCTCCAGAGGAGGATCCGCCATTTGGAGCATTTCTAAGCTCAGGATTCCTTACGACAATTTATATTTAAACAAAAATTACAAAAAACGAGTGACGTCCGCCATGGTTCGATTGTCTTGGGCCATGAGTTCGAAACGCGTCGGCTTTTTATGGGAAGAAGCCAATTGCATGGTCGGAAAGATGAATCGAGCCGAACAAAAAAACGTCATTAATCTGGAAAAGCTTTATTTCGGCGGAGGAAATTATACAAAAAATGGAGGATTGAAGCCCAAACAATTCCCGAAAAACGCGTTCAATATGGTGTTTTTTAAATCCCCCAACAAGCATTTTAGCGACTTGTCGAACGACTGGGACGTTTGGAGATATACAAAATCGGGCTTTTCCTCTTGCGTGCATAAAATGTATTCCGAATCTTTGATTCCTTCCAAAATTACCATATTATCGCAGCAGAAAATTAAATACAATCCTTTCGAAAGGAGGAAAAAGTTTGAAAATGATGCGTTTTTGGAGCGTCATTTCGGAGAACAGGGAAAAGAGCCGAATCGAGAATGTCCACCGGACGACGACGACGACGATTCTTCGTTACTAGAAGAAGAAGAAGAAGAAACCGTTCCTACGCTCACGGGAAAGGAGCACGTGCATTTTGTATTCGAGCGATTCGACGGGATACAAGAAGAAATGATAGAAGACGTCAAACGATTGACCGAACTTCAAAAATTGGACCTGTGGAAGTTTATGAAATCGTTGGACGAAGAGGGAATGTTTTTCGATCTTTTGCCGCTCGAAGAAGACGGACCCGGAACGAAAGACACTTGGGGACAATATAACGTTTATATAAGCAGATACAGATAGAATGCAAGGGGATGCGATCGACCGGACGATCGAAAAGACTCGTCTTTTTTTCAAACTCGCCGTCGGATCGGCGAACGATCGTGCGATAGTACCAAAAAAACAATAGATTTTTTGACGTAAAGATACAATGTAAATAAATAAATGGGTCATTTTTTAAAAATCTTTGGAATTCGATGAGCGGCATCGCTGCCGATACCGGAGAAGCGGCAACGACCGTCGGAAAACTGGAAGCTTTCCCGTTGGGCGACTCTTTCGCGACCGCCACTTTCAAGGTGACCAAGGCGGATCACGCGGACGAATTTTTAATGTTCGACGAGTCTTTGGAAACGGCGGCGGACGCCAAAAAGGCCGCTCATCTCAGAGCGGTTTACGATCAAACTCGGCCTTTATTCGTAGAATGGAAGAAATACTACGCGGAGAGGATGAAAGCGAAATATACTGATTCCGGAGAATTGGACAATATCGCCCCAAAATTGTTCACGTCCTGGTTGGTGCGAGTCGGAAGAAACGAAAATTTGTTCTTTTCTTTGGACGAGGAGGGATTCGAAAAGAGAACGGAAGCCATTTACCGAGAGAGAAGGAAGCACTTGCACATTCTAAACGAATCTCAGATCGACGACAGGGCGGAAAAAAAGTGGCCCAAATTCGTGGCTTTCGAATCGGAATCCGAATTTACCAAGTCCAAGGTCGCGAGCGCGTCGTACGATTCGACGGAAAGCGCATCTACGGGAGACACTTTCGTCATGGATTTCATTTCGGGAAGAAAGATTGCAATTTCGCAGCCTTCGGTGAACGCGAGATCGATGGTGTATTTTTTCAAAAAAAAGGTCGTGATCGAGAAACGATACGCCAGAATCAGAAAATGGTTCTCTTCTTACGATTACGACGGAGTGATGGTCGAAGTCATGAACGATCGAGGAATGAGAGATTATTCGCACCGCAATTATCATCACTTCGAGCGAAGAAGCGAATTAAAAACCGTTTCTGGATTGAACCATAAATATTACATTGTAGGAAGAGCGGACGCGGGAACGGCCATAAAGACGAGAATGAGCAAGTATTGGTTCGAGATTCAAAGAAGCGGAACGGCGAATTGGAAAAAGACGTTTTATTCTTCCTACGTGTACAAGTTGTTCGGAGCGCAAAGCATACAAAACGTACAAAGGATCGTCTCGCAAACAGCGCACGTACACGGCATGACGGTACCTTTTGGTAACGCGGAGTGGGTCAGAGCTTGGATGCTCGGTTTGGAGCGTCGACCCGACGTTTCCGCCGGTGCCGGGGAAATAACGTCTTTCGATTCGTACGGCGCCAAATTGGTGGCGTTTAAAGTGCCGTTTTCCAGAACGCACGCCGTGCAAACCAAGAGAGTGGCCGTGAAAAAGGTTCGCAAAGACGCTCAGTTGTGGTGGGGAACGGACGACGACGAACTTTACAACGTGAACGGCTCCTTCAAGCGCGCTCTTCACGAGTTTGCAAACCGATTCAGCGAGAAGGACGCTTCGTTGGAGGTGAAAACCGCGGGAGACGACGGAGGCGAGAGCGGTCGAAAATTGCTCGAATCCATCGACGACATTTGGTTGGCGGACGGAGTCGCCGCCGCATCGCATCGCGGCGACGATCCCGTTCCCCAAAACGGCGTCCTGGATAATTTGGCTTCCGTGGAAGACCGGAAGGACGTCGTGAGCGATCTAAAATTGCACAATAAGGACGTCGATTATCACGGAGGGGGATTATCGATGCACGAAAGCGATAGAGAAAAGAAAATTTTGGTGGCCAAAGGTACCAGAGTCAAAAAAGACATTATGGAAGGAGAATTTGCGGACGAGGATTTGCAGGTTTCAGGCGCGAAAGTGCAAAGTCTTTTGAAGACGCGCTACGGACACGACAGCGTGTCCATCATGGACATTGGTGATTCTTCGCGATACGCGCCTTCGCCTCTCGCTCAGCCGCTAAACGTGCAGTTTACGGGCATGGCTTATTTGGACGACGATGCGGCCGAATCTTCCGACAATGATTATTCTTACGTGGGTGCGCATCAAAGTTTTACCACCAAGACCACCTTCGACGCGAAAAAGAAGGAATCCTTGAGGAGACTCTTGTTTTCGACGTCTTTCGACAAGACGGGCGAAGAAGACGACGTTTCTCCAAAATGGTTCATCATCGAGAAGGACAGGCGTTTGAAAACGGGACCCGACGGAGAAAGCGATTATTATGCGAAAAATAGAAAAGCTTTCAAATCCGTCGTCGGAGGAGACATTGGAGACGACGATCATCTAAAAGTGGATACTAAGGCTCTAACGACGATGGCGGAAAGACACAAGGCTTTTATAGTTACTTCGATGATATAAATAAAAAAAATTGCTTTATTGCGTTCTTTTAGACTCGTTCCAAGGACCGCCCCCACAATCGTCAACGTCCTTCGAGATCTTTGACGGGTATTCTTTAAACTCGTAATTTATCACGGTCGTCGTTTTAATTTCGGCGGCGCTGAATATTGCGAAAAAAGTCGTCGCAACTCCGCCCAAAAACCACAATGCTCTGGTCTTGTTTAGGCTCATTTCTTTTTTTTTGAACGTGTCTTTTGTGGCAAAAAGATTGAAAAAAACGATACAAACGAGTTTTTATTGAGGGAAAATCTTAAGAACTAAGTTCCAAAGCCAAATCTCTCGTTTTGGCTTGAAAGTGAAGGGCAACGTTGAATTGAAAACGACCGTCTCTGGCCGCCGCGTATTCGCTGGCGGTCAGGTCGCCCTGTGCTTCCCAATTGGCGGGAGAATCTAATCGTACCAAGAAAGCCGTAATGTCTCCGGAATTGAGTATGCATTCCTTGTTTTTTAAGAAAAAACCCAAAACAAAATAAACTTCGATCCTGTCCATCAATACCACTCTAAACATTCCGCCGTCTTCGGCTTCGGCCCAATGCTCGTCTTTTCGTAAGGTTCCGCTCTTGGCGTGTTCCAACCAACTCTTCGACAATCTGGAATGCGGGGATTTGGTGTTTTCCAAAAAGGTGATCAATCTCTTCTTGTCCAAAGGAAGAACGGTGGCGGGTCTGGAAGCGTTTCGGTGTTTCATGTCGAGGTATCTCGCAATTTCGTCCCATTGCTTAGGTTCGAAACCTTCGGCAAACGCGGGATCCAAGAGCGCGGTTCGCTTGTAAATTTCGGCGGTGGTAAAACCATCGGCGCCCTTCTTGTTGAATAACTCCCAGATCGGAGAACCGTAAGGCACGATGACGTGATCGTTGTCTTCGCCGATGATGCCGTCCGTCAGAACGAAAAAGTCTTGTCCTCTGGCGATGATGCTGTTTATGGTGTTTGCAATTTCTTCTTCGTTTTCCATTTCACCCGCCGCGCTTCTACTTCGACTTCTGCTTCGGCCCGACCTGGAAGCGTGATCGTAATCGCCGTCGGTGATGGAATTGAACACGGCGGACGGGAGTTTAGGCGAAGAAAAGGCTTCCCAAACGCCCAAGCACGTCAAAAACACCCATTTGGGTTCGGGAGCGGGACACGCGCAATTCTCCTCTTTGGATTTTTCTCCGTGAGAATCGGGGGCCAATTTCATCTTTTTTTCCACGGAACCATCCGCTCCTACGCCGTCAATGTTCAAGCTCAGAGTGAAAGGGTTGTATTCGTAACTGTCCTCTTCGCTTTGAGAGGCCTCGAAGGCTGCGTTTTCGATTCCCAAAGAAACGTCCATCGAAAAGGCGTTTTGAAAACTCTTTTCCACGGATTTGATGGTGTTTCCCCAAGTGGTGTGGGTGATTTGGGCTTTGGGAGTGGCTCTTACTTCGGAAATAAACAAGGCGACGGGAAAGGGAAAGCTATTTTGATTCTCGCTTATCCCCATGCCGGTTATCCTAAAATCCATGTCTTCGAGGCGGTCGTTTTGTTCCTTGTCGAACAGCTGTTTGAAAGAACAAGATTGAGAAGCGTGCCCGCCCGAAGCGGCGGCGCCCTTCGCAAAAACGAGTTCGCCGGTCGTCGGATGTCTGCGAATGGCGGAATGATGCGCCATTTGAGACAGGGTTCCGGAGACGTTGAAAACGACAATCTTTTGTCTGTCCGATTCCCATTGGTCGTCGTTGGGCGCCGCCCTCCAGGAGGCGGACTTTTTCTGTCCCGTCTCCTCGGCGGCTCCTTCTTCGGTTCCGCTGGTGGCCGATGATTCTTCGATCCTCTCGGATTCTTTGGCCAGCTGTCTCAAAAGTTCCCCGGTGTTTTTGTTTTTCTGAGGACGCGAGCTCATCTTACCCTCTCCTCTGGTTTTCCGAGAATAAAATGGTTTCAAATCTTTTTTCTACAAGAAAAAAAGGAGCCCTTCTCGTTCGACGAAAAATGTTTATTTTTTTATCGCAATTCGATAAATCGCAATAAAAGGCTCCGATCGATATTCGAAGAACGGTTTTACAGAGCCCTTTTTCGTTTTTTAAAAAAGAATTTTAAATGAAAACGATCGCTGATGTTTTTGTTTCCGCCAAAAAATCGCCAGATTACGTCGCTCAAAATGCCAAACGCGGGAGATTCGAACCCGGCAAATTAGAATGCGGATGTTGTACGTCCTACGGGATTTTCGAAAATCGAAAAGCGAACGACGTGATCTTGGCTTGCGCGGCGCTGGTGGACGTCATGTTGAAAGAAGGGCGATGCGACGAACACGAGCTGAGAGGTTCTTTTTTCCCCGTAGTAAACTTTATAGAATTGGATTCTTACGAGTTGGCTAAAATTTTAGAAATTTTGTGTCGATCGGTCGGTATCGCGTCCGTGAGAGCGTTCGGGTGCGGCAACGATACGAGACGCGTCGCGCTTCCGAACATGCAACCCGGTGCCGATTTATGGTTTCCGGAGTGCGGAATAGAACGTTGGGATCCCTTCGATTGTCGATTGGACGCCGAGCCCTTGCTAGACGAAAACGTTCCCGATAGAGCCCGCATTTTATACGAAACGTTCGTTAAGGTAAAAGACGATTTGCTTTTAGATTGGAAACTCGCGTCCAAAGACGACAGGTTTAACGGTTATACGGCTTTGACGATATTTAAACGTTACGGCGAACCTACAAAGGTCAATTTGTGTCGCTTTGTTTTTTCCTTGTTAATAGAAATGGGATGCGACGATTTGCTCTTCGACGAGACGGGCTACGTCAGGTTATTTCACGCGGAAGCGAATTGGAAAAACGGACGATGGGACACTTTGAAGCTCATCTTGGCTCGGCCCGCCTTGACTTATTTGGAAACGAAAGGAGTGACGTTTTCGATAATAAATTGATTCGTATTTTTATTAATTCATTCGAATGAATCTCAAAAAATATGGCTTTCGAGAAATAACGTCTAACTTTCAACGTTTACTCAAAAAATGCCGGGACTGATAGAATACATCTTGGCTACGCTCGGTTTTTTGATGACTTTTATTGTTGTTGTTTATTCATTGTTCGCCGCCAACGCGTACGATCGATACTTGAGAGAAAAGAAGGATTATCAACAAAGAAACAAGCTGTACCCAAAAGAAGACCCCGGTACGTTATATTACGTCTGCAATTATTTTTGGTGGTCGTGTTTTCTGGTCGGTTTGGTGATCGCCGTCACGATCGTATTGGGTTTAATAGGATATCACATTTTGACGACGATCCACGAATTTGCAACTTTTATAGAGAGATGGTATCATTCGAGCGATAAAAACGAATTGTGATTTGTAAATTCGAGTTTTAACCCGCAAGCATTTTAAAATAAACGTAAAGCCGAAGCTTGCCGCTTCGTTACAAGCGGCATTGGTGTAGTGGTAACACGGGACCTGACCGATAAAAGCAACCGGACCCGGGTTCGATTCCCGGATGTCGCACTCTTTTTTTGCGAAAAGCGTCTATACTAATGATATTTATTCAAAACGTTAAACCTTTTTGGTGGTGTTGTTGTTGTTGTTGTTGTTGTTTTAGTCTGCGCATGATTTTGGTAAAATCGTCCTTGGAGAGTTGGATGGTGACGGGGTCTTCTTCTTCTTCGTCGTCTTCTTCTTCTTCCTCTTTTTTTCTCTTTTTTAACGCAGGGGCCGTCACGATATTTCCTAGATAATTTTTCGTATCGACTCGACGATCCGCCCAAGTTCCGTTTAGCAATCTCACCGGACCCAAAGAAGTAGGAGAAGAAGAATAAAAGCGTTCGATTTCCAAATCTCTTCGTTCGAGTTTTTGATTTTTAATTTGTTCCATGAGAGCGTGTGCGGTCCTGTCTTTGGTCAAAGCGTCGAAGGAGTTGAAGAGCGAGTAAAAATCGCTCGGAACGAATCCGTTTCCGCTAAAATAACCGCCGGATATCGTCGGGGCGTATACGAGTTTATTCGGATCCAATCGGTTCGCGGAAACGTGATGTTTGAACTGACACAAAATTGCGTTTACCTCCGAGCTTATCGAGGCGATATTGGCCACCGTGGCTCTTCCTTGTATTATCGTCAGCGATCTTCCCGAACCGTCGAATTTTTTGGTAACAGTGGACGTCACGTTTTGAGGACTGGCGGTGGACGTTCCCGCGGACATTCTATCCGCCACGTTGGCTCCTCCCGACGAATTTCTACCGAAAACGCCGTAAGGGTCGCTCGAAGGCATCGAATAACTGGAGCTCGTCTCTCTGGCCTTGTCCAAGTAAAATAGGAGATGCGCAAATATCGTGGAAACCGTGTCCGAAAACAAAACTTGCCTGGCGCTGAATTTTTTTCCGGTTCTGGCGTAAATGACGCCCAGCGCATTTTCGATTTTTGCCATGAAAATGGGATCGAACATGAACGTCGCGTCTCCCAAACTCGTGTTGGGGTATCTTTCCGTTATACTGGAAGCGTAAGATTGAAGCATCACCGCTACTGCGGCCCTTTTTTCCGCCGCAGAAACGTCTTTTCTAGATTTTACGTCTCTCAGCGTGCTTCCCCTTCCTATTTCCGGTCTTGAAAGGAAATACTTTGACAATCGACCCAAATCCTTTCTTTGGGAAGCGCCGTAACGGGACGCCGAAGATCCTGCGAGCGCCAACAAGTCTTCCACCTCGTCGGAATGCAAGCCGCCCGGTTTGTTTTCGTCGTAAACGGCGGAAACGTATTTTTCGTATAACGCTAACCCCAGATGGGCGCTCACGGATTCCGCAAATTTTGGATTTTTGGCGTACAAACTTTTGATTATGGTCGTAAAATCTTCGGTAGGGTACGTTTCCAAATTGACGTCGTTTACGGATATCAGCTTGTTCATCGTCAAGGAATCGCTTCCCACCGGTACGGCGACGGCCAAATACTTGTTTGCGAATTTTACTATGGGAGCGTCCAATCTGGAGATGACGTTTAACAATTCTCTTTTAAGCTCCGCTTCGGCCGCGTATTCCCCTGGTCTCGTCGTCGTGGTAGTCGTCGTAGCCTTCGACGGTTTTTTCGCGTCGATCGAAGACTTGTCGGAACCTTTTTTCGCTTTGGAAGCGCCTTTCGTCTTGCCGGAAAGGTTTGGAATGTCCGGATCGTACATGGATTCGTCGGTCACCACCGACGGTCGAGGTCCTCTTCCGACCCCATAAGACGTGTTGAATCTGTTGGTTGTGGTGGTGGTGGTGGTGTTCGCACCGGCGTTGTCTCCGTTTTCACCGTCGGGATTGCTGTAAACGGGGCCGGAAAACCCCGATCGAGGAAGTTCTGCGCTTTTATCCGTCCCATCGTTACCGAAAATCTTAAAATCGATCTTTTGAGCACCCAGGTTACCGGAACTCGAAAATTCGTTACCCGGAACGTTGCTCACGGCCAAGTCTTTCAACACCGCGCCCCCGTTCAAAAAGGTCATTTTTCCCAGAGCCGGAGGAGCGTACAAAGGATCTCGTTTTTCGTCTGAGTTCTCCTCGAAATCCGAAGAATACGAGGAAGAAGAGGGCGTGACGTCGACGTCGAATTCGTTTGCAAATCTTTTTCTCTTTTGAGCGTAACGAGAGTCGGAATAAAAGGGTTCGACGTATTTGGGCCCTTTTTCTATCGTAGATTTGAATAAACCGATGCTTTTGGCCGTACGAGAGTCTAGAGGACCGGGCTGTGATGTCATATTCGAAACGCCTTCAAGATTGACAAATTTATTTTATTACAGATCGTTATACCTCGAAAATCTCTCCCCGAATTTCTTCTTTTGTTGTTGTTGTTGTTGCTGCTGCTGTTGTTGCTGCCTGTTTCCTAATTTTGTAGAGGCTCCCGCTTGACCCATCGCGGTCAAGTATGCAATCTTGTCTTGCGTTTTTGCCGCGGGCAAGACGACGGCTTTGTTGGCCGCAAATTCCGAAAATTGTTCCTTCTTCAATTGTACGCTCTCTTGAATGATCTTCTTTTCTCCAAAAGTAAGATTGTCGTAAGGTACGGACTTTCCGCCGCGAGTCACCGCGTAGTACGCGGCCTCTTCTTGTTCTCTATACTTTTTTCCCGGCTTGGGTTTTTTGGTTCCGGTGGGTTGAGCGCTCACGATCCCCCCTGCGTACACTTTGCCCTTGTTCGTTTGCATGATTTGCGTTTTCCAATCGTCCTGAGGTTTTTCTTTCAAAACGTCAATTTCGTCATCGTCTTCCCCGTATTCTTCGACGATTTTTTGCGATTCCGTTCGGGTAGGCGAAGAAGAAGACGTTTTAGGATGTTTTTTCCCCATTTTTTCCGTCGTTTCCTTCCTCGTCTTCTTCAATTCCTCTTTGGTCCTTTCCATTTTCCTTTTGATGGATTCCAATTCCTTCTCTCTGCCTTTGGCGTCCTTTTTGCACAAATTCTCGAACAGCGTTTTCCAAAGATCGTAGGGAAACAGTTTGGCGTGACCGTCGGACAACTTTCGTTTCACGAGCTGTACGTCCTTTTCGGAAGACGCGACGATTTCCGAGTTTAATCGCTCCAATTTTGCAATTTCGTGATCCAGTTGGTCGAGTTGCGAACGAAAGGTGGCGTAAACCTTGGATTCCGCTTCGGGTTCCGAAGCCTCGGAATGTACCAAAAAATCTAAAAAGTCAGGATCGTCTCGTATGGATTCGAACGCTGTTTTACGATCCGTCGCGTTTTCCATGACGTCTTTCCAGGTCGCCTCCTTTGCCGCAAATTTGTCCTCTTCCGCTCCTTCTGCAACTTCTTTTCCGGCGTGCTTGTTTAAAATTTTGATGAATTGGCCCGAAACGGCCTTGTAAGTCACGGCCAATTCGCCCGCCATGGCTTTTCTCTTTTGTTTGAAGGTCTTCAATTCTCGGTCTCTTTTTTTCAAAACGTCGGCGACGCCGCTTTTGGAGAGCCAGTAGCCGCACATTTCCGTCAATACCGCCCACACGTGGGCCAAAAACAAGTGTAAAATTTCAGCGTCCGAACAAGAACAATAGTGTTTCTTGATGAAAGAAAGGTAATGTTTTCCCGCGTCGCTTTCCGTGAAACGAATCTTCTCCAAAGAATCGACCACCGTAAACTTTAAGCTTTCGTAATGACCGTCTCCCGTTTCCACCTTTTTTTCTTTGACGGGAACGTCTTCGGTCGCCGGAACGTTCTTCTTTTGTTTTTTACCGATAGTTTCTTCCAAGGGGTCCGTCGTCGTCAACGTTACGCCTTCTACGACTACGGGGGTCATGGAAAGAGTGTTGGCGTTGTTTCCGTCGGTCAGGCTGTAAACAATGTATTTTCGGATGAAAGCCTCGCTGTAACCGTCTTTCATGCGTTTATCCGACCTAGGGACTCCTTCGGCGGCATATAGACTGTTGATCTCTTCCCCTCTAGTAAAGGCGGAAAATTCTTCGGGACTCATTCGCGAAACTTGAACGGAAGCAACCTTTTCGAAATTTCGAACGAAGGCGTTGTAAAAATCGGCGGTCTTTTGGTCTCTTCCCGGGTCCAAGCTCGGAGGAACGTCCACGCAAGAATCCAATACGGGTTGTAGCGCGTATTTGGATTCTAGAGAAGGTTTTACGACCGTGATTACGCCCGAGGATCTTTTCGAATTCTCCTTGGCAACTCCTCCGTCCAATTCTCCCAACGTACCGTAACGGAGCTTGGTGTAGGTCAATTTTTCGTCCGCCGCGACGATGGACGGTAGTTTTTCCGGTTTTTTGTAATGTTCGGAAGAAGAAGCCCACCATTTGGCCAAATAATCGTCGTCCTTGGAAAATCCCATGTCGAGCGCGCTGGAACCGGTCGAAACCGTAGAAGAAGAAAAGGAAGAATTCCACATGTTACCTCCCGTTTTGGCGACGGCGCTTTTTTGGTCGGCGTTGTGTTCCTCTACCGCCCTACTCAGCTTTTTCAACATTGCGTTTTCGGAGCGTTCCTTTTCCTTGGCGTTGGTTTTGGCCTTGCTATCGTCGAGTTTGTCGGAAAGTTTGTGCACGGAATGAGAAAATTTGGAAGAAGCGGCTCCTTTTGCGGATTTTGCAAATCTTTTGACGCTGGCCCAGACTTTGGACTTTCCTATGGGCAAGAAATCTCCTTCTTCCACCACGGGAACGACCCAAACGACGCCGTCCAATTCTCTCTCGTTCAACGAATGCAAAGGTCTTCGGCTGTAAGAGTCGATCACGTGAGCGATCCTGTAACGCGTCGCAATGTTGACGCTCTTGTAGTGGGCGCTCACGCTCGAGTTTAGGTGGTCCACGAATTCGGGATACCACGTGGGGTTTCCCACGTTCACGTTCACGACGGGATTCAAAGTGTTGTTGTTCCACCAGACGACGAATTTCTTTTGTCTGAACGTTTGGGTCTTTTTTTCCATGACGGCTCTTGAATAGGCGGGATATTCCGAAAAGACTACGACCAAGTGCTCGGTGGCCTCGGGAGGCGGCATGTAATGATAGGTGGTCATGGATTCGCGATGTTCCACTTTGGCGCCGTATATTCCTGGATACGTGAGGGCTTTTTCGGTCGTCTGGAACTCTTTCGAAAAGGAAGAAACTTCGAAGCCTCCGGAGGCTTCGACGTGATACCGTCGAGAATGACCGCATCCGTAAGCCATTTTGAGCAATCGCATTTTCACGAGGGTAGGAAAAGCCCTATTTTTACCGTAAAACGCGGTGGCCGCCGCGCCAGGAAGACACCAAGCGCCTTCCGATTGCATCTCGGCTGCGCCCGCCAGCGTGGACATTAAAGGGCCAGCTCTTTTGCTCGAAAAATTTTTGGTACCGCAACTCGACGATCGAGAAGGAGGCGACCCTGTCTCTATCACTTCCGTTTTCGCGTCCACGGTTACCGCAAAGGACGTCAGAACGGTTTCCCCGGACATTTGACGTTATGGAGATTAGTTTTTGACTTTTAAAATATCGAAAGCACTTTTATTCATCGCAGTATTTAAAAAATATACGCTCGCACATTTGAGTTCGAACGTCTTCGTCCTTTCGAAGATCGCGTATTTTTTTTCGCGTCGGTCTACTGCATAAAATCTACCGGACGACGCGTTTTTTGAATCTCCGAAGCGCTTCATCTACGAAGAAAATTTTCGATTTTGATGGAAACGTTGGTGCTCGAATACGGAGACAAGACGGAAATCGGACGAAGGCCCACGAACGAGGATACGCATTTGTGCGTCCCCGATTTTAAAGATTATGTCGTCGCATCGAAAGGATCGTGCGAAAATGCGTCATTGTTTGCAATTTTCGACGGTCACGGAGGAAGTAGGGTTTCGAACATTTTAGAATCCGATTTTTTGACCACGTTGGTAAAGTGTCGTCTCGAGTGCGATAGCACTTCAACCGAAGAATTGATGAAAACGACGTTCATCGTTCAAGACGAACTGTTAAAAGAGGTGGCGTTGCAATGGAAAGAAGGGGCCACCGCCGCCGTGATTCTTTTGGAAGAAAACGTTCTCACGGTGGCCAACGTAGGAGATACCGAAGTGTTATTGGTTTACGCGGGAGACGAAGGCGACGACTTTTTAAACTGCGACGTTTTGACCAAAATTCATCATCCAGAAGGCGAGGAGAAAAAGAGAATAGAAGACCTAGGAGGTAAAGTGTTTTTTAATAGGGTCAACGGCATGTTGGCCGTATCCAGGTCCTTTGCCGATTTTCAATACAAAAAACCCAAGACCGAAGATGATTTTGTTTCTGTGGTCCCTCACATTCGTAGCGTGCGATTGGACTCGCGACACAAATTTATCATATTGGCGTGCGACGGTTTGTGGGAAGCAATAAAATACGGCGAAGCCGTAAAAATAGTACAAAAATGTCAAATGGGCGGATGTAGCGCCGAACAAACGGCATGCGCACTCGCAAAGGCCGCTTTGGTGGCCGGAAGCCAAGACAATATTACCATCATCGTCGTTTTTTTGGAATGGGGCGCGACACCACAATTAACACAAAAATCCGTCTTTTCGACGACGGCGAACGAATCGTGCGTCATTCCGAACGTTGACTTCGTCGAAAAGACGCACGCCGACGATTTTATACAATGTCAAAGCGTCCTTACGTTTTCGAATAAAAGTGCAACCAGAGGAGGAGGTTTTTCCGTTTCATCTTTCACTTTGGTTGACGAAGCGCCCGTCGTTTTAAAATCGGTAATCGGAGAAACGCTCAAAAGATCCTATTTTTATATGACCAAAGATATGGCACCCTTTTGCATAACAAAATTGGGTTTCTTGCCGGATTTGCCTTGTTGGGTTTCTCAAGAGCTCGTTTCGGGCAAATTATACGGAGAAGAAGGGCTCCGTCATTTGCGTCTGTGCGAACAATTTCAAGGACGTTTTTTCCTGTGGGCCGCCGGTTTTTCGAACGTGCACACGACGTTTCATTACGAAGAAAAACCCATCTTCGTCGATGGGGTAAAATACGCCGGCGCCGAACAATACTTTCAAACGCTAAAGTCGTTCGGAACCGAAGATTACGATTTGGCTTCGTCGAAAATACCCATGACCACGCCGACCAAAGCTTATTCTCTGGGTCGTTCGTTTCGATTGCGCGACGATTGGGAAGAGGTAAAAGAAAATGTCATGGAAATTGCTTTGATCGCAAAGTTTTCTAACGACCCCGAACTGAAAGACTTGTTATTATCTACGGGGGATCATTTATTGGTTCAAATCAAACCGAACGACGCTTATTGGGGCACGGGAGAAGACGGAGAAGGAAGGAACGAACATGCGAAACTTTTGATGAAAATTAGACAATGTTTATAAGTATTCTTGTAACAATAAAGGCCTTCTATTTTTGGTCGAATGAATGTCTGGTTTTCTCGCCGTTTGTTCTTGTTCGATCGGCGGTTGGTAGCCGACTTTACAAAGCAAGACGGCTATATATTTCATTGTCATTCCGAATCTAGGGCCGTTCGACAATCTCAACGTTTTGAGAGCAATCTTCCAAAATCTCGGGTCCAAAGAAAGTTTTTCATTGTCGCGCAGGGCATCCAAAAGACAAAGCTTCATTTTCTCCAACCGCAGCAAGAGATGGGCGAGACCGAGCTCTTCCTTCGAAGAATCCAAGAGAGTTTTGAACGTTCCGTTCACGTCGCTTTTCAGAAAATATTCCAGCGATTCTCGTGAATTCTCGATATCGTATTCCTTACCGCACCGGTTAACGGACCCTATGGTTTCCAAGTGAGAATCGACGTTTTTTTTAAACTGCTGAGAATTTTGTTCTGATCGTTTGATTCCATCGAATGATTCTAAAAAAGATGAATCGTACAGAGGGGTTTCGTCGGCGGACAATAATTCTCCGAAAACCGTCGTCTTGTGCAACCACCTTCGTTTTCCCTCAAAAGATTTACCTGCTTCGAATTTACGATTAGGAACGAACCATTCCCTATTAGTGTCCCCCAGACTGCACAACAATGAGAACGCTTGTTCTAAAACCAACCTTCTTTCTCCCTTTATCATTTCGTAATTTGCGCGGTAAATAGGATCGATCGAACCTTTTTTATCGCCCTCGTTTCTCGGACTGTGCGGAGGAGACGGATGGGAAGATAGCGCGTCTTCGGCGGCGAATAAAATATCCGAAAGACCTTGAGAAAATGCGGACAACAGGGAGTTCTCGCTTTCTTGGGGCGTCGAAGAAGGTGATTTTGCATTTTCCTTGCCTTTCGTCAATAGACCGAGGGCTTCTGCGGCGGCTTCTATTTTTTTTTCGGATTCCAAAAAAGCCGTCATGAATTCGGCCGCGTCGGGATCCAACTCGTTCGCATAATCGCTTGGCGTCAAAACGATATTGGCGTCATCGTCGACGGTCTCCGTATTAGGATCGCGCGACGATATATCATCGACGACGCCGTCGACCGATGCCGTCGCCGGAGTCACGGGAAGTAAGGATTCGGGATCGATCATTGCCACCTCGGCGTTTCGTTTTTGTTTCTCCATACTCTTCCACGAAGGGAGCCTTACGTGATCGCATTTCACCGTTTGTTCGAAAGGCAACTGTTTGCAGATTTCGCAAATCGTGCTTTCGTGAATGGCGCTGTGAAAAGGCGTCAAATCGTCGTTTTCCATTTGAGCCAGGGTGGTGTAACTCCTAAATCCAATAGGTAAAAAAATAAATTTATTACGTGGCCGTCGGTTACGTGACGCCTTCTTCCAACAAACAGTCGAGAGCAGAAGACAAATCGTCTCCCGTCCTTTCGTTTCTTTTGCATACCTCCAAAAATTCATTCATGGGACCCAAGATAACAAAGTTTTTCTTGGGTCTGGTGAGCGCGACGTGACCTCTGGATTTATCGAACCCGTCGTAGCACTTGTTGGTGACGATTTTTGGTCGTTCCGATTCCTCTTCTTTTTCTTCTTCTTCTTTTTTGCGATTTGTTCCGGAAGAAACGTATAAAACCGCATTTTCGTATTGTCTTCCTTGGGACTTGTCGGTGGTTACACACCATCCGGGCAAAAAGTAATTTTCAAACTTTTTTTCCAAGTATTTGTAGCTATTGGGATGCAAAATGTTGGGATCGGTTTCCAAAAATTTTTGCATCATGTCGTAAAAAGACAAACAATAACCGAAAGAATCGAAAAAAAAGTAACAATCTCCAATTCCTTTCATCTTGTTCGTTATCATGCATTTGGCTCTCTCGAGTTGAGACTTGCAGAAAAACGGGGTTGACGCGTCTCGAGCGCTTTCGTACAATCCTTCTTTCTTCCCATATATCACGTATTTCAAAAAAAAAGAGTCATAATTCAAATCTTCTTCCGGGGCGTACCACCGATAATTTTTGAGCCATTCGGCCATTTCGACGTATTCTTCCGATATGGGATCTATTTCTCGATCTTTTAATTCTTTCAAAAGATTTTTGATCGTGAGATTTATGAATTTTAGTTCGTCCTTGACGGGGGGCTCCTTCTTTTGTTCCTTCGATAATTTCGAATATCCCTTCTTTTTGTCTGTTAAAATGGCCCGATATGCGATCCGGGCACCGGATAAACCGTTTTTAACCAATAGATGCCAATCGCAATCCAATGTGCGCCCCACGAATCCGGAAAACGTTTTTATGCTTCCATTCCTGGGACTTTTAAAACCTACGCAAGAAGAACAAGATGATGGTATCGGTGAATTGGATCCATCTTCCTTTCTAAAATAAAAATTTTTCGAAAATACAATCTTGTCGCCAGAAAATAGCATGGGAACGTCCGTTTTAACGTATTTTAAACCTTCCCTCGAAAAAACGTTATGATAATCTTTGTAGTTTCTTTTCACGAAAGAGCTTCGAAGTTCTTTCATCGTTTCGTTAATTTTGGCACAATCAGAGTTGGTGAAAGCCAACACTTGCGTTTGTAGATATCTAAGATAAAACGATTCGCATCTATCCGACCACTCGTAAAAAAGAGTCGTTTTTGTTTGCTCGTCGCCATCGCCGTCGCGTGCAGGGCGCAACATTTTGACCGCCGGTATGGGATGAATGCTTTCCAAATAGAAGGACAATTTTTGCGAGTTTTGATCGACTCCGTCGTCGAGAAAACCGTCGGATGCCCAATTTTCACATTTTCCATGTTCGTTAAACGTTCCAGGAAAATTTTTCATGTCGTTCAAGTCCTGGAACGCGCTAGGATTAAATTCTCTCCTCCTGGAAAGGATTATATCTAAATTGGCATTTTTAAATCTGGACGCCAGAAGGTCGCATTTATTGCAAACGATGAGCATGTCGGAAACGTAAATGTCCGATTCTAACATGAACCTTTTGGGTTTGGTCAATTTTGAAACGCAAACGATGGGCCTGGAATATTCGTGGTGTTCGACCAAAACGTTCCGTAATTCGTCTTCGCAGAAGGTATCGAATTCGAAAAGAGAAGATATTTTCGCATCGTAACTTTTACCGCGTTTCATAAAATCCAAACAGGCCATTCCCGAATTTATGGGAAGCGTTTGAAGAGGATCGAAAGAACAGGTGACTCCGAATTCTATTCCGGTGACGCATTTCAATTTTATCAACGCTCTGCACAACGTCGCCAAAGCTTCGTCTCCCACGTTGCTAAATTCGTCCAAAAATATTCTGCCCTTGGGACGATAAGAAGGAATCAAATCGGGATTCGATTCCAGCGAGATCAAATCTTCTTTTGAAAATCCGGCCAGCCGGACGTTGCGCGGTAAAAACGTCACCGCCGAAGGCGTTATTTTACGATTCGACAGCGACTCGGAAAATATTTTAATTTTCTTCGACCGCAATACGCATTTTTTCAATTCGTCGAATCTCTTTTTCCCCCTGGCTTCGAGGTTGATAAAAACGTCCAAAAAAAACGAATCCAACGTGGAAGAATTTTTGAATCCCAAATCGCCCAAAGCGTCGGCCATGGATCCCGTAGTGGTCAAGGCGAAATAATTCGTTGCGGTTTCCGTAAATAAACTTTCGTCTTCGTCTTCTTCTTCTCCTCCTTCCATATCGTTCGTTTCTTTGAACAATCTTTGAGCGAAAGGATCGTGACGAACTTCGAATACTTCTTGAGATAAAAACGTGGAATGCGTCTTACCGACGCCCGGCAGTCCGACGCACAAATTGGCGGAAAAGGCACAAGACGATATCACGAAAGCCCTTTGCTCTTTTTCCAAATTCAAAAATTCTTCTTTTTGCGTCAAGACGCGTAATTTTTTGTAGATTTGATTGCTAAAATACGGTTCTTGACTCGAAGATTTGTTGGAGAACGTAGAAAGGATGATTTTCGCGTTAAAGTAACTCAGCAAATTCGTATATCTGTATTCCGTAAAACGATTTTTGGCGTCTCCGCCGACGGAAACTTGTTTTTTTAGTTTGACCCACAATCCCGAATCGCACAAATCTTCCAAAAACATTTTACAAAACTCGGAGCTACCGTAATATCCGAAAGCGATGGGGTCGCACATTTTCTTGCGATCCGGCGTTTCCGCGGTGTTCCTACTTTCTCCCAAGAGAGAATATTCGCAAGATCGATAAAAATTGAGTATCGTCCAGTCTCTTTCTTTAAAAATGTCGAACAAGTGGTCGGGCGAAGGAGAGGCGCAAAAAAGCCAATTTTTTAGCTCTCGCAGTTCTTTTTCCGGATAAAATCGAGAAGCGAGTTCGATGACGTGATAAGGAGAATCGTAAACCCTTTCCGTTCTCCATTTTTTGATGGCCCAAAGACAAACGAAAATGACGTAATTGAACATTGGTATTCCGCAAAACCAAGCGGAAAACATTTCTCCCGCGTAAGACATTTCGAACAACGACAACAAGTTGATGGGGACAGACGATAGTATGTGGTCCGCGGCGTTTGGGAACGTTTTCCAAAGCGTCTTGTGTTTTTCTACGAGCATGACCTTGCTTTTGGCGACTCTCTTCGCCGCTCCCTTGTTTTCGAAAGAACACATTTTCTTGTCGTTAAATTCAAAGTCGGGTTTGGAAGAGGTGTGATTCGCGGTTCTACACCACAATTTTAATTTGTTGAATTCCTCTTCTCTTAAAATTCCATCCAGACCTTCCAAATCCGTACACTTTTTGTGACTGTTGACTCTGCTCGTCAATACGATTCTGAGAGTTTCCGGATTTTTGCAAGATATCGGAAGGGCGTTACCAAAGTAAGACTCTCCTTCTTTCGAAGGACGTCCGAAAAAATTGGATTCCCAACATATGGTTTGCACTATGTCGTATTCCAACGTTTTTCCGTAAGATTGTTTTACCAGGCATTCGTAACGCAGTCCGGATCCGATCGCGGGTAAATTTCCTTTGATCGTCAAAGGGGTGGCACGAGAAGCGTCTTTCAAAACTGAAAAAATTCGAACCAAAAAGTGCATGGAAGCTTTTCTGGAAGAATCTACTTCTTTTTTCGGACGAACCGGTTCGTATATGCGCCAATCGAAAGATTTTATCACGGCGTAACCTCCCAACGTCGTACCTTGTTTGTTGTAATGCACGCATTCGGTGGATCGAAACGAAATGACGTACAAATCTTTTAGCGCTTCGGACGTAATTCCTAACGCGTCATTTTCTACGAGTCTCCACTTTTTGTCTTTCAATTTACACCGCTCTCGCGTAATGTGCGACCCGTCCGTTAAAATGTGAGTGTAAAACTTTTTTTCCAAAGTCGGATTCAATCTCAAAGTTGTCGATATCAAATTGACCACGGGTTCCAACTCTCGATCGTCTTCAAAATGTTGAAAACATTTTAATGCATCCAACATTCCTCCGAAACTTCTCGATCTCAACGACGATAAAAAAGAGCCCCAATTGAAAGTCGTACCCTTTACCGATTCTTTCAAGTCTGGACCTACGAAAATGTCGTTGTATTCCCGTCGATCGTCCTTTTCGATCGACGATTCACCTTCTTTTAAGGAATACGTCGAGTCGAGATTTCTAGGAAAATACGGAGGCGATAACGGTTCTCGAAGCGATCGAAACCATTCCAAAGTTCGCTCATACTCCAAAGCGTTCATTGGGGTTTTAACGCTTTTCGGAAAGTAAAAAAAAGCTCCGCATCATTGATCGTGCATATTTATTTTGGATCATGCAAAAAGAAAAAAAACTCGAATACAAAGGAGATGGGAAACTTTTCGTCGGAAGAAAAAAACGATGGACCTAACACGGCTTGTTTGTTTCTATTGTACAACAAAACGACGGGCGTCGCTTTAGAATTACACATAATGAGCGACGAATATCCGACGCTCCCTTTGACCAAAAAATATGGAGATTCGGAATTGGAGTGGATCCTCGTATTGAAAGCAAAAGGTCACACGTTCGCCAACGCTGAAATCCATTTGATGGATAAACTAAACACCATTCCTGTCGGAGGGTGCATGTGTGAAGAGGAAGGCGATTAGAAACGTTAAATAAAAATATGTTTTATTGCTGAGCACAATAATCCTGAGAAGGCACTTTGTAGAATATCGGTCGCGGAACGCGTTGTGCATTTTTACACGAAGCGCATCGCTTCGTCCATTCCACGTCGTTTTGATACTTTCCGCTTATGCAAGATTGAAAGCAAATCGTGTCGTAATGTATGCATCAAACGCACAGAGACTTGTTGCACGTTTGACATTTTTTCGACGCAACGTGAGCGCGACAATCGTCGCAAGACGGCCAAGAGAGTTTCGGTTCTTCCATTTCCCTTTTTTGAACCATGATTGCGTTTTTCGTAAGACTTTTATATGTCGGTTTTTAAGTGACACGTCACGAAAGGAAAAGAAGGAAGCCCAGTTTATTTTTTCAAGTTACAATTTCCACGATGAACGGCGTTGCATTTCGAGCAAAAATAATGTCTGCATTCGTCGCAGCGAATTCGAAGGAAACTTCCAAAATTTGCATCGTCTTTGCATCCTTTGCAGAGCGTAGGGCATCCCCAACAATCGGCGTTTCCGCAATCGGAGTCTGCGTCCGTCCTGAGTCGTTTCTGGGATACGGGTTGGGACATTTTTTATGCGCATCGATGATTATCCAAACGATCGGCCCTCGATAGCATTTTTTTATGCGAAAACTTTGACCAAAAAAAAAGAGATTCTATGGCCAGAGAATCGAACCTGGGTTGCCAGCTATGAGCTTGCCGGAGTGATACCACTACACTACCACGGAACCTGAAAATAAAATTTATTAAGACGATATTCGTAATTTACGTACGTTTTTTTGTCCCTCGAGTACAAATGGGATGCGGGCACGAAACGAATCGTTCGATAAAATTTATTGTAGAAAAGATCACCATTTCTTTACAAGTTTCCATTTGTTTGGTTGCCACAACTCTTCCGTGCCGATGGTGATTTCGTCATCGTAAGCGTTCCCTTCGGGATTAAGAAGCATCCCTTGTAAGATGGTGGCCGCGTACAAATGACCGTTCGAAAACGGACTCTTGAGTCTCTGTAATCCCGTAATTACGATGATGACGACGTTTTCGTTGTTGGTCGTGTAAACGTCTCCCACGTGTACCGTGCGGGGCTTTGTTCCGGGTGGGAGCTTTGGCGGTTCGATTTTGCGCTTCTTTCTTTCGACGTTCGGCTCTTTATTTGGCGCTCCGATTTTACGTTTATTTGCACCTGTTTTCGACTCTTTTTTCACCGAGATTATTTCTGGAGGAACTGTCGAAGATTCATCTCCTCCACCTTCTTCGTTCTTCACCAATTTGGACATGTGTCTCTTTCTTGGTCGTTTTTCGGTTGCACGTGACGATGCGCAATAAACTTTTCTAAGAAAGCCGGGTTTTTTTGCGGGAGATGTTGGCGTATAAAAAAAAGTGTGACACTTTAAAAATCGAGAGGCCAGTCTTTTTTTCGGATCAAAAAAAAGATGGCCGAGGCAGCAAAAGTCGAAGAAAATGCAAAAGTAACACCCGACGTCGATTCGAAAATTAAAGTCGGCCGCCTCGCGGTTCGTCCGCCGAAAAAAAGGGGCAAGAGAACGAGAAGCGACGATCACGATAACGTCGTTTGCATAAAATGTTGCAACAAAATGGACGATGTTTACGTCGTTTCGTCTTCGAAAGGTTCCGATTTGTGCGTGGCTTGCGTCATCAACGAAGCCATCAATTATGCGTCGTCTCGCGGATGGGTGCCGGGGTGCACCGTGAAAAATTTCGACACTCAATGTTCCGAAAATTATTACGATCCGAGCAAAATAACGACGATTTTTAACGGTGGATGGGCTGATTTTTACTATGGCGAAAACAAAAAATGAGAGTCAACTTTTTATCGTCACGAGCAAACGAATAAAGCACAATAACAATTTTTCTTGTTCTCCCCCGAAAGATCGTAAATGCATCCATCCGGCGACTCTATCTTTCTCGTCGCGCACCACGGGCGAAAAGAGCTCGTTATGAAACACCTTGTAGGGAGATTCGTCCCAACAATAATGATATCCCGGTAATTTCACCGGTCTTCGGGTGAGTATTTTAAAATGCAACGAAGCGGTATAAAGGCCTTTCGTCGTAAACTTTTTCCCTTCCGCATCGCCCGGCACGAAATTTTTGGGCCAATACCTCCTATCCAAGCGCACCCAACGCGAAGAATGCTCCTGTTTGGGCAGACACGAACGGGCGATGACGTCGGTTTTGGCGTCTCTTCTCGCTCTTCTCAATACTCGTTCTTCTTTTGCCACCAACGCATCGTATTTTTTCCAACTGCCGTACTTTGGCACGCATTTGACGTCGAACTCCAAACATTCGAACGCGCGCCGGTCGACGGTGATAAAATAATGTCCCTTCACGCACATTTTTTCGTAGTCGTGGTCTTCCAAATGTTTCCAAACTTCGTGAATGGAAACGTTCTTGGAATCTCTTTCGAGAGGAAAGGCGAAATTGGTCAACGTTTTAGATTTATGATGAACTTTGGTTATGATTCTGGCCCAATCCGTCGTTTTGTAGGAGGTTCGTATTTTCATCGCCTCTGCGTCGTATCCGTCGATGACGATATTGTGCACGGGCTTACGAGAACGTTTTTTAGTGGTCGTTTTTGGGAAAAGGAACCATTTCGAACCGATAGGAAATTTTAGGCATTCTTGCGCGAACGAATCTTCTCTTTTAATTCTTTTTGTCCTTTTTTCCGGTACGTCGTCTTTCGACGACGATAATGATCGCTTTCGTTTCTTTAACATCGGACCTTAAACGTCGGAGAAATAAAAAACCAAAAATCGATCGAAAGGCATTTATTTATCATCACGAACGAATACGAGAAAAAAACTTATTTCCTTCCGGTTCTGATGCAATTTACGCATCCGCAACTCGCGGCCGCCTCGTACCTTCGGGGCGCATAATACGTCATCCTTTTCCTATCGGATCCAGTCAACGGATATCCGGACAGCGCCCTTTGTATTTTGTCAAAATTGTAAGCGATAACGTTGGACGAGGGCGAAGAATCGGACATTTTATTGGAAAAAAATTACAAATAAAGGGAATAAAGATGATCCACGAATTTTTTGTAGGCGAGCACGTCTTTCGTGTTAGGGCCCACGGACATTTCAGAATGCCCGTTCTCTTCCAAAACGAGTTCGTGCACCATGAGATCGACCATTCCCGCAGATTTTCTCGCATCTTTCACGGCTTCGATTAAAACCTTCGTCCTACGGGCGGGCACTTTGGTATCGTTTCGAGTCATTATGAACGCGACCGGAACGCGCAAAGGAAATTTGTTCGCCGCGTCGATGGGCGATCGTTGATTTTTATCGTATTTTGCAAAATTTGACAGTAGCGTTTCCAAACATTCGCCCATCATCGGAGGATACGTTTCTTTTAAAGTCAAATGCAAATCGTCGAAAGGGGCTTCCAAAATGATCAATTTTATCCGACTCAACGTTTTTTCGGCCATCAAGGTAGCGCCTAGAAAGGTTAAAGACGCGCCTCGGCTCGTTCCGAATAAAACAATTCCTTTATCGTTATTTCTGTTGGATTCTAGAGCCTCTACGACGCGATCCAAATAATTTTGTTTGTCTTGACGTCCGGCGACGTTCATTTCGAACGGGCGTTGGTTGCTCGGCACTCCGTTTTCGACTTGGAAATAAAAATCCGAAACGAGACGTTTCAATACAAATATCATTCGAATCGGATTCGTCAAATACGTTTCCATCCAAGACTTGGAAACGTCGGAGCATTCGATGTCGTCCAAATCCTTGCTCGGAACGTGAACGTTATACAACAATAAAGGAGAGTAATATATTCTCGTCGGGCGCGGGTCTTCGTTCGAACGACGTTTGGAGTGCGTTTTTTTGTCGAACAAATCGGGTTCCGTCATCTTCCAAAGACTTATTCCGTCGTGTCCCACGTATTTGGACACTTGGTGAAAGGGGGACCCTACTCCTTGCGCGAAAATCGTAACAATATCGTCGGCGTTCGCGTGTCTTTCGTTCAGCACAGCGTTATATTTTTCAAAACGCTCTCGTCTTTCTTTTCGTTGCATCGTAAAATAATGGTCGCATATCACGACGGATAAAATCAAAACGGCCAAAATCGTCGTAACGACGTACATTTTAGACCAACTATCGCAAACTTCGGCGGACATTTTCTTTTTTCAAAAAAATATGACCGGAGACGTTTCGAATCGGTTCGCTTCACGTTTCTTTTTCTTCTCCGAAAAGCGCAAAAAATGATCGACGTTCAACGCGCGTCGCTCAATTTTTCAGCTTTGTGTCGAGAAAAGGACGACCTATTGCAAAAGATGGACGAACTATACGAAATGCTGAAAAACATGAACGTCTTGTCGAGAAGAGGGTCCGAATCAACGAAAGGATCCAAAAAAAATGAAGACCATAACGAGGCGCCACCGATACGCGTAGAAAACGAGTCATTTATAATCAAAACCATGGAGACTATTCCGCTAGACGATCATTTTTGGTCTAAAATAGGACGCGTCGTTTTCCCTTCCTTGTCTCCGGCGACGGGAGACAAACTTTCTGAAATCAAAAAATACGAAAAAAAATTCGACAATATCGAAGATTTTAAGGGTTGTGCGACCCGTTTTAACGCCTCGATATTGGAATGTTGCTCGAAAGCAAATTCTCACGGGGAAATCAATTACGTTTTCGTACCCGCTTGGTTGACCCATCTGACGAAATGCTGCATGATCGAAAAAGACGGCCCGTTTTACGAAAAACCCGCCATTTTTTACGACGTTTGTCAATCTTTTTGGAACGCCATGGGACAAGAAAACCCGTTGTCTTCTTTCGCATCTCGAGATTCCAAAGTGTCAAAGTTGATGAAGGCGACCGTCGACGGAATCGCTCGTAAAATGGTCCCTTTCGAATCTAAAAAATCGAAGAAACGCCCCAGAGAATGGTCGTCGGAAGACGAGGAGTCGGAAGAAGGAAAAACGGGCGCCGAAAAACGCCTAAAATCGAACGAAGGGCCGAACGGTTCTTGCAAAGTTCGCAGCGTTACTCGTCACAAAAACGAGACGATCGGAATAATCAACGAAACGGTGGGCGCAGAGCAATTGTTCGCTTCGAAATCCTCTTTATACGATGAAGAGATCGTGTTGATATGCGCCCTTTTAAGAGACGAATCTCCGCATTACGACGTCTTGTATTCTTTTCATTCTCTCAACAACAACAAGTTAGAAAGTCCGAGCGTCCATTCTTTAAAAGATGCGGAACCATACTTGGATTGCGTAAAAATGCTAAAGATCGAACGGGATTTGAACAAATGTTTGGTCGATTTTTACGTCAAAGAAGAACTTCGATCGAGGGAGGAAAAAATGGAAAGTCAAAAGAGACGGGATAGATCGTCTTATTGCGAAAATAGCGAGATCGTAGACGACGATTTTTCGACGGACGTGCTTCAAATTTACGTGGACGAAGAAAGGGTGTTTCAGGAATTGATATACGTTTATTTTACCCACAGAGGGGCTTGCGTTTTGGAAAATCGCGAGATGGGTCACGAAAGTGACGAAACCGATCGTAAAGAAGCGTACGACGCGTTCGGACACGACGTGGAAAGCGCGTTGAGGATATTCGCTCGCTGGTGGCATTGTTTGTTGATCTCATTAAAATCCAAGAAGGGCAAAAGGAACTCGGACGCGTGGAATCTTTCTCGCGAATATCGTTCGATAAAGATTGCGGACGAACAAATAAACGCCGGTTTGGGTATTCGTCTAAAAATCGATAAAATGGGCGACGAATGGGGGAGATTGGAAACGGCTTACAACATTTGCGAAAAAATGATAGACGAGGAATTGAGAAAAGCGTGTTGGATTTCGAGAGGAGAAAATACGACCGTGAACGAAATGGAAAAAATATTGAATTGTCTCAACTACGCCCTTTCTTCGACCACCGCAAACGAATGGGTGGAATCCGTAAAATTTTTCGAAAAAAAATACGAAAAGTTGAATCCGATTCGTTCGTCAGGACATCAAAGGCAAGCAAAATTTACAAACGGCGTTTTTCCAACAAAAGGGTCGCCAGAATCCGAACGTTTTACTGCGAACATGCCCGTAGCTCTAAAACTGATGCGATTGTTCAAATTCGTGTACGAAAGAATGGTACACGTGAGAAGCGTTTTCGGATTAAGAACGTGCGGCGGATCGAGGTTCAACGACGACAGCGCGTCGGTCCCAAAAAACGAATCCATTTCGCTTCCCCTGGAAGAATACGCAATGTTCGTCACGGATCTGACGTACAGGAAAACCAAAAGGATGTGGAAAAAGTACGGAATGAACGCCATCGACCCGAACGAAAGAAAAGAATCCTCGATAGAGGAAAAACGAGAAGGACTCATGAACGACGCGGTTTTAAAACGATGTTTGCCCATTTTTTCCGAAAAGTGCTTACTTAAATGCGAAAAAACGTCGGTAGACCCGAAGGTGGTCGTCGAAATTTTGAAGCGCGATAAAAGTACGGAATTGATAGGCCAACTACAAGAGCACGTCGGGCGTTGCAAACGTTTCGTGAAAAAGTGTAAACGCATCGAAAGCGACCTGTCGTTCTTGGAAAAACCGTCAAACGATGAGAAAGAAAGCGAAGATGACGAACTCGAATGCGCGAAGAGAGAATTTTTCGAAACCGTCGAAACGTGGAAAAGAGATTTAAAATACATGTCCGCGTTGTTGGATAACGCCTCTGCGTTCGTAGATCGACACGATTGCGTTGGAGGTTCCGAAGCGGAAGGAGATCTGAACGCTTGTACCGTTTCGGGTTTCGGTTTGGAGGGGTGGAATGCTCAAATCATAAAAGGGTCGTACGAATTCATCAAAACCAACGTCCTAAAACTTTACTTTTACGAATTCAAATGCTGGTTGGAAACGCATTCTTCGTTGGCCGCGAAAAGTAGAAAAAAACCCGAAAAAATCAAAGAGAAGGACGACGACGACAAGAGTAAAAGAAGAAACAAGATTCTTCGACGAGAAGAAGCCATATTCGACAATCCAAAGTACGTAAAAAAAAAGGTTGGCGTTTTCGACGACGACGTGGACGTTGATTTTGGTTCCGAAGAAGAGGAAGGCGGATCTTCATCGTCGTCTTCCGATCCTTCTTCTTCCGGGGACGAATATTGTTCCGATTCCTCTTCTTCTTCGGATAGCAGCGGACTGGAATATGACAAAAAATCTTGGAATTCTTCCAAAAAGAAAAAAATCGAAGCCAGGACGTTCGGCTACAAGAAGAAGGAAGGTTTGAAAATGGAGAACGATTCGGATTCGGAAGATTCTAGAGATTTTCTTCCGTTGGAGTTTTCGGAAGAATCGTCATCATCATCATCTTCTTCTTCCTCTAAAAAATTCTCTTCCGAATCGTCTTCCTCCTCCTCATCGGAAGAAGATAAAAGGCCCAAAACCAAAAAGCAATTTCCAAAGAGAAATCGAAAAAAGGTGAAACGATTCAAAATCAAGTCTCGAGACGACGAAAAATAAATATGAAATGATTTTTTATTGTCTTTGTTGCAGTTTTTAATGAAAATTGAGAGCCATATTGGTGCTCCATCCCACCTTTTTAATGATGACGGCCGTAGAGACGGCGCTGGCGTTCAAAGAGGCAAAATCTAAAGTTACCGGTTGTCTGTCGAATTTGTATTTTGTTCGTCTAATGTCCGGAGGTATGTCTTGAGAAAATATAAAATACTCGGGAGATGCGTCGTGTTCGTCGTTATTACCGCCCGCACCCAAAGACGACGAAATGACGTTTCTTACCGTGGGCATGGTATTTCCGGTTTCCACGGTTATGAATCGTTTTACGACTTCGGGCGGTTGCGAATATTGTTGTCTTTTTTCTTCTCTCGAAACGGTTTTCAGTCCGCCGTTTCCTTCGGGAGAGGTGGTCGTGGTGGTGGTCGTGGTCGTGGATTGAGAGGACGAAGGCGGATGAGCGTTAGAACCGCCCGAAGGATACGGAGCGCTCATGAATTGGGCGTTGAACGTTTCGTCCGTAAACAATAACACTTCGGAAGGTCTGACGTCCACCACCACGCCCGTAATCTTTCCTCCAATGTTGGTCCAGGTACCTATAATATCTACAATGTCCCCCCTGTACAAACGATCTCCCCACGTCAAGTTCAAATATCCGGTTACCATGTCCAAAACCTTTCCTATGCCCAAGAAACCCAAAAAAAACACCAATAGACCGTTTCCCATCAAAAGTTCCCACGGTATATCTGCGGTGGACAATATCAACACGATGCCCACCAAAGGCACGCCCAAAGCCACGACGTCTCCGACCAATTTCAAAAAATTTCCCCTCAAATATCTTTCCGTTTTAGAAAAAACCTTCTTTACGATGACCGCTTGATACGTTTTCAGGTCGTCGACGACGGCGATTTCGTCCAAATCGGAGCTTCCGTTCTTTTTTCCGAAGCAACAACCACCCAAACACCACCGGGACCTTTTTTTGAATCTTGAAACGGCAGACGTCGTTCGCATATCGACTTCGTTTTGATCGTCGATGTTTATCGAAATGTGATCTCGAGAAACGGTACTTTTTTTCGAAGAATTGACTTTGCCGCTCGCCCCGTAATTGGACCCTATCGTTTTTCCACCGTTGTTATATATCGATTTCTTTTTAGACCTTCCTGCGGCTATTCGTAGCGTGTCCGCGCTTTTGAACGCGCCCATTTTATCTGAAGCGTGCTTGGGTTCCATACAACCGCCGTAAGGCCTATCGAGAGCGTTAAAACCTTCCACGATGTAAGCCACTTTTTGCTCGTTCGTGTGCTTCACCACGGTTACGATTTTGTGAGGCAAATGTTCGGCGTCTTCGTACAGATGAATGTCGCTTCCGATTTCGCCTCTTTTTATTTCGTCCAAAATGTCGGAAACGACGTGTTCCTCTTCGTTGCGAGCGTCTAGAAAGGGAACGAAACGAGGCGTCAAAACGTTTACGCCGTATTTGGATATGGAAGTGTAAAGATCCAGCCTTCTTTTCAATTCCTTGTCCGAAGGCCATATTTGAGCTCCCAGCAAGTCTCTTATGATCCAATTAAAAACGATAGGAAATAAAGCGAACCAAAGGAGAGAGGCCAAGAACAACAAGGCGATGGCGATCCGCCTAAAAGACGCGTCGTCTCCTATCATGAAAGCGATTTATAGTCGACGGTCGGCGCGAAACCAAAAAATAGCGAAGGTTGTTTTTATTTTATGTAAAATAATGTAATTTAGATGTTCGTTTTAAACGCTTTCCGCGCCGAAAGGATCCGTGAAACTGTCGCTGCCGTCGCCGCTATTGTAATAAACGTCCGTTATCGTCTCCGTGCTTTCCTTTTCTTTCGACAATCCCTCTAGAACGTTATTTTTCGAATCTAGACTGATTTGCGTAAATTCTTCTTCTTGTTTTTTTTTTGGTTCTTCGGCGGCACTTTCCCATCTATCTTCGGAATTCGTAACGAAAGGGTTCGAGGATTCTAAATGGGCTTCCTCTTCTTCCGAACGTTTACCGATCCCTAGAAAATTATAAACGCGTTTAGAAAACGCATTTTCCGGAGGTTTTTCTTTTTCGAAAGGTTCTATGATCGTCGTGGCACCGGAAGATAGCATTATAAAGTCTTCGTCGACGTGTTCGGTCGACGGTTTCGTTTTATTCCCCGTTCCCTCCGGCGGCGTCGAAGTTATACCGGGCCCGAAAGGAGCGGGAGAAATGAGCAACGCGTCCAAATTGTTTGCCGCGTCCTCTTCCCTGGTGGTGGCGGGTTTCCTGCCGCATCTAAGACTGTAGACAGCACATAAAGCAAGGGCGAAAAACGCGGATACCGCAAAAACGACGCCCAAATCGGTGGCCAACCCGTCTCCCATCTCTTCGACGACGTTTTGTCGGATCGCCGATTGCGGAAACGGCGAATCTTTCGGAGCAGGGGCGGCGGTATCGTTCGACTCTGCGTCGTCTTTCAAATGCAATCGGCATTCGCAGTCTAAAAAGAGAGAATTTTCCGTCGACGGGACGCCGTGGTTCGCCCAAGAGTAATAATTTATCGTCGTGTTCGCCGGAACGATGGTATCTCGATCTAATCGAATCGCGGGCGTCGAAAAAAAGTGATTTTTTGAATTTTTCATGATTTGCAAAATATTTGCGGTAGAATCGCACCATTTGGAGTATTTTATGGTACCGTAATAAAATTCGTAAGCCTTGCAAACGCACGCGGTTTCGATATCGCCCACCGTTTTTAACGACGATTTCAAGCAGGGGAGAGAAGAGGCCGGAGCGTATTCTAACATGTCGTTTTTGATTCTATCATCGTTTTCGATTTTTTGGGATAATTCGGCGTTGATGGTCAAAAAGAAGAAGAAAATGGACATGTAGTTTCGCGCGACCCGGCGACGCCCCCTCAAAAAATATAAATCTGTAAAAAATTAAGCACGCTAGACACGTTTTTTAATTGCACGGACAATAAATAATTTCCGTCGTCCGAAGGAAAGATACCCCTCCGTTCGAAGGCGAGACAAAAAAAATGTCTTCTCAAGAAGGTGTCTTTTTCAATCCATTTTGGCAGAACGATGAAGAAAATTTGGAGGTACATCTCGAAAAAAAACCGTTCTTCTTACCTCTTCAGTCGGGAATTTTAACTCCGGAAGAAACCGATTATCCGGAAGGACCGATAGGGACGACGATCGAAGAAGGAGAAGGTGAGCCTCTTGCAAACGAACCTTTAGAAGAAGAACCGCAGGAAGTTTTCGAAGGGGATTCCAACTTGTTTAACGAAGTATTTTCGAAGCTATACAACAAATTAACGAATCAACGCGAAAAATCCGAAAAATATTCTACAGAAGCATTTTTAGAAACGAAAGCGGGTTCCCGATTTTTTCACGTCGAAAGGGCCAGTTTAAAATTCGATCCGTTCGAAGAAGAAGGAGAAGAAGAAGAAATGCTCGGAACCGACGAGATGGAAGAAGAATTGCAATATCGTTCTAGAATAATCGAACATCGTGCAAAAACGGTGGAAACGACTCCCATGTGCGCGTCTCCAAACGGATTGGACTTGAAAGAATTTTTCGAGGTGAGGAATTTCGTCAAAAAAAGGAGTTCTACTATGACGCCTTTTCCGATGACCGAACAACAGTCTTTGAATGAAATCAGAGCGAGGTTTTTGAAAATACGTAGATCTCTGGCGCTCTCAGAAAAAGAAGATCCTTTATTTCGAACCAAAGAACTTATCCGAAAGGCGATACGAGAGTACGCGGACGTTTACGACGTTTCCGAGTGGGCCGGTTTAAACGGTGGAGAAACGGTGGAAGATCTCGTGAACGCGGAAAATTTCTTTTATGGAAATGGCGACCCGTACGATTCGCGCGTATCGGAAAAAAGCTGCGTCGACCATCACGTTTTCGACGCCGTAATATCGAATTCCAAAACCGTCTCGGATAGATTATCGTTCTTGTTGGGTAAAGAAACGAATATTATCGCTCCGGTAGAGTTCGAAAGCGACGTTTTGGAAGCTTACCGAGTTCGTTACGGGGAACCAGAAAATGGAGCAGTATTCGAATATCCTCAAAAAATGGCTTCTCAAATGAAAGAAGATCGAAATGTGTTTTCTCGATTCAATTCGGAAAGGGAATCGCTTCCCAATTTTTCTTGTTTCGTCAAACCCGTATGTTCTCGAATATTGAGTTCCAAAGTGGAACCGTTCGACGTGAATTACGTGGAATCTAGATTGAGAGACCCAAAAGACGTGTTCTCTCATTTTCTTTCCGTCTTCGAGTTGGTGATCACGGTGGAAACGGAATACGTTTATTGCGTAGGAGCCGGTCAAACGGATAGAGATAAAGGCGATTTGGTTTTACAGGGTTACGCTTACGACTCGTCTCCGGAAACGAACGACCTCGGATTAAAGGTCACCAACGTCGATTTTGGTAGTTCCAAACTTTCTGCGGATTTTATGGTTTTGGAATCCGTCCTCCAATCTTTCTCGGACCACGCGGAAGTCGGAGCGATACCCTCCGTTTACCGAAAATTGGTTTCGGATAGGAAAAAAACCAATCGTCCCGTCTTTGGAGAAGAATTTGAGAATTTCTCTCCTTACAGCGTCACCAGATTTTCGATCACCACCACTTTCAAAATAAAGTTTCACGCGGAAAAGTTGGCCGCGGTAGACTCTCGCGGCATTCCCGCGTTGTTGATGCCTTCCGCAATCTCAAGCGGCACCAATAACGAACGAAAACGCACATTACCGTCTTTGAGAGCTTCTTGCGACTGGAAAGATTGCGTCATGGACGTCAAATGTACCAATAATTGGAAGTATCTATCTTCGAAATGTATTTTAGAAGAATCGGCAGAAGGACTTCCGTTTTCCTACTCGTGTCAGCCTACGTTTTGTTTCTATCCTCCGGATTCCGAAACGTTGCAAATGATGGAAAAATTGGTGAAAAAAAATTCAAAAGTTCTTTCGAACCGTTTTTTTCAATCCAAATGCGCATCTTTCAGATGGGAAGAACGAAGCGCGCCGACCGCTTATTCGGGGGAGATTTTGAGATTGGCTGGGGCTTTCGAACTTTTCAAATCGGATCTCTATTACGGTTCGGAGGTTTTAACCACCCTAAGCGTGGAGTTGACGGAATTGATCGATCAGCATATCAATCCGTTGTACAAAACGGCCACGGACGTTCATTTGTTGGTCGCCTACGTCAAACGCTATTTCGGAACGGGATCTCTGGACTCGCCGCCCTTGGTGACGGATCTGGGTTCTGAAACCGCTTACGTCTCCATGATGGGATTGGGTCCCGGCGCTCATCAGAGAAACACGATATCTCGAAAAAATGCGATCATGGGCGTAATCAACGTTTACAATTCGAATTTGAACAATTTGATTCGTTATTCGTTGGATCGTTTCGGTTTCGAAGTCAAAGAATTTCATTTGAGAAAAATTTCTAGGAGCGAAAGAGAAATTGGTCCAAAAACGGTCGCCAATAGAACCTATTTTCGCGCCGAAACGAAGAAAAACGACAAAACGTATTCGGTAGATAGATTCGTGGTGGACGGTTTCGAAAAGAACGACAGTTCTAACGTCAACGAAGGCGACCCCATAACGGGTCGCGTTTACAGGATGAAATGGGTTTGCCGAGCCGTCCTGGTGGGCAGGTTGCGTCCGGGAGAAACCAACGAGAGTTACGGCGCCGACGTTAGCATTTACGATGTCCACGACAAGTTGGTTTATTACGTCGGATTGACCCCTTACGAAGAAGGTCGCGCGACGTTGAATCAAATCATGGCGCCTTGTTCTTCTTTCGTAGAAAACACGTCCGACAAGGAGAAAAGGCTATTGTCTAGGATAAACTTTCCCGACGGGTCCAAAAAAGAAGTTTTTTACAACGGAACTAGCATTATGATACCTCCATTTTCCTCTTCTTCTTTCGGTAACTCTAGATTCAATTTTTCCGTCGAAACCAAAGACGGTTTGGCCAACGACACCACGGGTAGTCCGCTTTCCAACGATTATAGACGTTTTTTGATAAACGCCGACGTTTCTGCGGAGGGAGGGAGCGATCCGTTAAACCGACTGTTTTCCTCTTGGCTCAAATTCGGAAATCGCAGCATCGACGGGATCGGTTTTTCGATATTGTGCAAATATTGGATTCACTCTTCTTTGGTCTTATTGATGAGACAAGAAATTGAAAAGGACGAATTTTTTTGGTTCGGTTCGGTGTGGAACGTGCCGGCCGACAAGTTGACTTCTTCCGATTGGGGCGTCGTTTTGAAAAATAGAAAGGTCCAAGAAAAGATGATACAAGAATCGATGTTCAAAAAAATGACCCTTTTGATGATTTCCGACCCCGACGATTTATATCCCGAGGGCGACGATCTGCGCGATTTGGAATGGCTTTCGGATTCGATGATAGATACGAGGACGTACGAAGATGGAGCCAGCGGCGCAAAAATTGGAGGGAATGCGGCTTTGGACAAGGTGGAATCTGAAATGCTTTCGTCCTCTTCGTCGGCTTGCAAGATGGCAACGACTTTTGGAAAACACGAGTGTTGGTTGGATCCGTTCGAAAACGATCCGGAACTCGATTTTTACGCGTTCGGAAGGTCTTTATCCAAAGACGAATATAGATCCACGAAAGAATTGAGAGAAGCCATAAAGCAAGGCGAATACAATGCGAGAAGACCTTACGAAGGCGAAACTTTAAAAAACACCCGAGGAGTGTCTTATGCGGGGAAAGATGACGCTTTTAAACCCGACGTCAAATCCGTCGACTCGGACGATAAAGCCGGGGGTAAAGTCAAAATAAAGGAAACGGCTTTTACGATCGGTAAAAGCGGCGATCCCAAAATAACGGCGGCCGAAGTGTTACGGGTGCTTCAAGCTTTGGCACTTCGAGCGGTGCAAAATTCTTACGATAGGTCGATTTGGGGAAACCTTTTCAAAAAAATTCAAGACGTTTACACCACCGACGAGAAGGGGAGTTTCGAACCGGACAAAATTTTCAACGTAGAAATGACCATATTTTCAGACAACGTCAAATACACCAACAAAGAAAGCGAGGAGTTTAATTCGTTACCCGATTGGGTGTCTTTGGAACGTTCGATAGGTACGGCTCACGAGACTCCGGACGTTTTGACTTCTCAAAACAACGTAAAAAGATTCAAGGCGTCTTCTGTGGCGAGCGGACCAAAAGATTGGCTGGGGGAAAGTTGCGTTCCCGTCATGCCCACGTTTCCTCTTCCGGGTTTCGTCGTAGGAGGACCCAATTGGAAAAACGTATTTTTAAACTACAACGTGGGGAAATACGACAAATTGTACAATTCTGAATACGCTTCTTCTTCGTCCGAAAGTAAATTGGATTGGCAGTTTTCGAACGTATTGGGGCTAGCTTACGAATGTCACGCTGCGATATCCGCAAAATTGGACGGTTCTATCGATGGAGACGTTTCTCATTCTGCCTTTTCTCAATCCAAGACGACCAAAAATTCCGAAGAAAATATGGCTACCGACGTTGCGAAGAACATGCGATCTCATCCATTTTGGAATTGCACTTACAATTATCTAAAGGAAGCGGGTAAACGTTTGCATCGAGAAAGCGAAACGAGATCGAATTACGAAAGTTATTTGACGTGGCGGTTGAATTTATTCGATTCCGTAGAATCCTTTTCTCGCCAAGGGGACGATTTCAAAACCAATTTTTCGTCCAGAATGGCTCGATACGTCGTCCAGGTAAAGATCATTTATTGGTTGTTCGTGTATCCGATGACATTGACCAAAAATCAAACCCTCAGGACGACGCAAATCGTAAATCCGGGAGACGTTTTTTACAACGAAGAAATTTTCACCTTGTTGGAAAAACAAGATAAAACTTTGATCGAAAATCCGTTTTACGGCGTTTTAAAACGAAACGGCGCGTCCGACGTCAACGTGATTCATCCCGGTCTCGTTCACCCTTCCGTGATTTACTCGGCTTTGGCGTTGGAAAAGGTTGCGGAAAAGTTTTTGCCTTTCGTGCCCTTATCGTCAACGAGGGGGAAACGATCGGCTTCCAAGGGTCGCGAAGAACAACAACAACAACAAGGAGAAGAAGAAGAAAAAATGGAAGGCGTACCCCAAAAAAAGGGACGAAAGAAAGCGGAAATCAAGTTCGATTTGAGAGCCTTCTCTTCTCATTTCGAAAACATGAATCGTTGGTTGGCCACTCCAAAATTGATCGCAGAATTGTTGATGCAAAGTTTGTTGGACGCGTACATGTTGGATTTGGAAATTCAAGACTATTATCTGGCTCCCAGGTTTTCCAATCGTTTGTGTTCGGATAGATCTATAAACAAGAATTACATTAACAAGAAGAGCGACGGAAAAGAAACGGGAAAAAAGGACCATAATCTCTCTTTCGATCTCAAGATCAATCAATTATGCTTGACCGTGGATCATTTGAGAGAATCCGGTGCCGGAAAATCGAAAATGACGAAACCTTTCGCCAGACTGATCAAGAAGCATTTCAACGCTTGTGCGACGTACGCCACGTATTCGATGGGGGTAACGAAGCCCATGGGTCTATTGTCTCAAATGAGGGAAAACGGAGAATCGGACAAGTCGAGAATGAAAAAAAGCGTGAACGAAATTAACGATTCTTACATCGATCCGGAAGTGGCCTTGACGTGGGAACACGAAGGCGTGGTCGGAAGGGGATCCGTGGTGGTTTTGAGGAGAAGAAAGTTCGCCCAAGTTCAAGAAAAAAAGGTGAAGACCGAGGCGGAATCGGAATTGACTCAAAAACTCGTAATGTTGGTTCCCATGGGAAGAATCATCGTCCCGAGAGCCGAAGAATTTTTGGAAGAATACGATAAGGACGTTTTTAACGAAGATTTTAAAATCGCCAAATCTTCGGAAGGATCCGAATTGTTTTGGAGCGATGGATCGTTCATGGGTAAAGAACGCGTCGTCGTACAAAGGGACGTAAACGAAGGAAACGTCTCTTCGAAGCTCTCTTCCGATAGAGAAAGGTTCGGCAGAAAAATTTCGGAGCTCTCGAAAGAATACAAATGCAGTCGATACGACGTGGTTCTTTGTAAAACCGACGCTCTAAAAAAAGGGGACGAAGAACCGAACTATCGATTGATAAGAGGACGCACTTTTTATAAAGATTACTTGACGGACGCTCCGACTTTTGACGATTCTATAGCGACGCTAAACAATAGCCCCGTCGTTTGGTTGCGAGAGGCGGGCATACAAGGCGGAAGTTCCAAAGCTTACGTGCCCGCCAAGCGGTCGGAAGACGATAAATTTAAAGTGATGACGACGACGGCGACTCCTTCTACGGGTAGAAGAGGTTCCGTAGGAAGAGCGGGAACGCCTAGATCCGCTGCGCCAAAAATGAAAGATTTTAGGACCGAAGATTTGCCCGAACTGTACAATTCCGAAACCAGAGGGATCGTGGAGGCGGGAATAATCAACCAACTGCACGTTTTGATCGCGCTTTTGAGATTTAAACTCGCGAGGTCACATTTCGATGGAACGGCAAAAGGTGTTTACATCGAAAGATTAAGAGGGAAATTGCAAGTTTATTCCATTTTATTTAGAAGGTACGCGGAAAACGGAATATGGTCCAATCCGATATCCAGCCCTTCGACTTTGGAAACGAAAAAAGCTTGCGAAACGTACGTTTTTAGAGAAATAACGCACGCTTTTAACGATTCGGAATACTTTACCAGCACCAAAATCGAATTTTCCAAAGAAACGATGATGGGTTGGATGGGATTGGGAAGCGCTGACACTAATTATCATCCTTTGACCTACTCCTGTTCCGAAGAAGAACGATTTTCCAGACTGACGTTCGGTTTGGATTTTTTGGCCTCCGACGAAAAGAGCTTGAGAGATTTGCGAGTTTCTTCGAGCGGCATCATCCCGAGGTACTCCAGATTCTGCGATACCAAATACACGATTCCAAATTTTAAAAGTAGTTCTTCTATGGCGAATGCGCTTTCCAACGTTCAATGCAAAATCGTTCGAAAGGTTCCGGCGAACATGTCCGTGAAGGTTCTTCGATCCGAACCCCTTCTTTCCGACGTGGGTCAAGCGAGAAGAGAAGAACTTTACTCCAAAGGCATTTTAAAAAAGAGCATCGTTTATCCGGTACCTTTTTGGGCCGAATATTCTGCGTTTTTCGAATCGTGCGTTCTGGATTGGATATTAAACGGAACCAAGTTTCCAGAAAAACTCTCTTTAAATTCGACCATGGATAAAGAATATAATGTTTCTTCCACCTTCAACGCGTGTCTGGACGTACTGAGGTCGGACAGTTTCGAACGTTACAAGAGAGGAGAAGGCGGCCACGCCATAAAGCTCTTGTTGGAAGGCTTGGATTTTATCAAAAAAGGATTCAAAGGAAAACCTATGGACGTGGCATCCGTATCGTCCGACGCGCCAACGTTCGTTCCGCAGGTCCTGTCCTTGTCGCATTTTTCGAAGAGACACGACGAAATCTTTCGCGCACAAAAGGCTTCGGCATCGGGCGTTTTAAAAACGAAGAAAGAAGATCAAGAGAGAGGCGTTCCAAAGAAGAAAAGGATCGACATGACCAAAGAAGAAAGGAGGGCAGAAAAGGAAAGAATCAGAAAAGAAAAAGAAGAGGCGGCGGAGATCGTCAGAAAACAAGCGATTCGAAAAAAATACGGGTACGTTGCGCCTTTGCTGAAGGTTTTGTTCGATAGATTTTTGAACACGCCTTCCGTCCTTCGAAGAGTTTCTCAAGAGAATCTGGACGTGGATTCGGTTCAAAAGCGCATGGCCGACGCCTTTTTTTTGAACGAAAATGCTTTTAGACAGATTCTGTGTTTGGACGCTCTCGACGCGGTTATCGTAAAAGGCGGAGGAGTGGAAAAATGCGCCATTTGGATTCAAACGAACCCTTCTATCCCCTTTTCGGCCGACACCAAGGAGGGAGACGAAAATATCCTAAAAACGGCGGCAGAGAATTTTGGCAATTTGGGCGGGGGCGTGGGATATTCCAACACGGAAAAAGCGAGGAGAAGGAGCGCCAGCTTTTTCGTAGCTTCTTGTTCTTCCGTAAATTTGGGATCTTACGTGTATTTTCCAGGCTTGAACGTTTGGTTTTCTTCCTACTTGTCTCCGCAATTCGTACCCTTCGAGAAGTATACGAAAAATTACATCGAGGACGACTTTGTCAAAATCGGTCCGAACACGTTAACTTACGAGAATCCATCTTCTCCGGATTTTGTGCCGTTTAAAAGAACCGAAAGCGAATCGAAAGATGCAGAAGGAGGCGAAGAAACGATTTTACCAGACGCTTTTGGAGCCGTTGAAGGGATCTTGTTTTGTCCCGAGAGTTCGGAAGGGAAGTTATTTTTAAGAGGTATAAAAAACGATTTATCGGACTTGAGGGCTACCTTTTCCGGACACTCACCCCGTTTACCGTCTTCACCGCTACTGGACGACGGCAAAGCGTTTACTTTATATCACGTTTTGAGTTTTCTAATAGGAGGGGAAAAAATCGAAGAAGCGAACGTCCGACAGACGACACCTTCTTCTACCGCTCGTTTCGAAAAGGGAGTATACAAGAAAATGACTCTAAATTTATTTTTGGACGGGTCGGCCGCTTATTATCCGGTGTGCGTATGCGCTTTACCTTTTATTTACGCCGAAAAAACGCACCCATTGGCCTTCGAATATAGACAAACAATCGAAAGAATGATGAATTATATTTCAGACGATGCTAAAAATCAACTTCAACAAAATTTCCAACGATTGGGTCAAGGCATGAAAAGGTTTTACGAAAGCTTTCAAAATTTATATGCAAATTCGAACGACGATCTGGGTTCCATCATCGGAACAAACGTGGAAGCGTTTTACGCGACTTGCGAAAAAATCAAGGAAAGATATTTTTACGTCAAAGCCATGATCAACAGCTTGTATTCCATCTTAAAGAACGAAATCACCGGCGGTATCACGACGTCTACATGCCATCTGGAGTGCGGGTTTACAAAATCTTACGTGCCCGTGGTGCATTTTAAGCTGTTCGATTCTCCAAATTCGGGTTTTTCCGACATGGTTCACAACAACGGCGTCAGGTTGTTGATAAGACATTCGGGAGATCCGAATTATCCCTTGTTTTCCGGTAAATTGAGATTGGTGAACGACGGGATAGTCGAAGAATCTTTGAAAAAAGTGCCGGAAGGAGTGTCCGTTAGAAGCGTGAAAAGCTCTTTCGCGATGAGGACGCCGGTCGCGGTCGTAAAACAGCCCATTCGAGGACCGGTATCCGTAGCACCCGGAAAGAAACCGTTCACTTTTATTCATTTGCACGAATCCAGCGTTCCGTTCGAAGATAAGGGAGACATTATCTCCGCGGGGCAGTTTTCGGAAAAGGCGCTAAGAACCAAGACGGAAGAATTTTTGAGAACGTTGTTGGGAGTCGTCGAGAGCGGAGAACTCATCGTTTCGGCGAGACCGGAACTTTTGAACGACAAGGTCGTCGTGAACGAAAAAGGCGGTCTTCCCGAAGTCGGCATTTTGAGACATTATCAAAAATTGTACGGAAAAATGGAATCTTGGATACACGTTTCGAACTGGTTCGATCAGATGACGCTGTTCAAGACGGGCCAATATTCTACCGCCGAAAACAAGCTAAAAGAGACGTTCGAATTTTTGTTGGTCGCACGATACATTTTTTGGTTCGACAAGGAGAGGGCTCGCGAAAAGGAGGACGGTTATAGATCGCAAGCTTTTGAATCCGCGCTGTCGGGAAGCACCAGAATACGGCCCGTAATCTTGGGAGGCAAAAAGGAATACAATGGAGAATTTTATTACGATATGGAACACAGCTGGGTGGAGACGGAATCTACTACTTCTGGGGGATTTCGAGAGTTACCCGCGACCCATTTGAAAAAAATCGTCGACGATTCGTTGAAAACGTTGTGGGATTTTGGAGAATTGAGTTCTATAGGCGTTTCCGATTCTGCGGAAAAAAACAAATTGGAAGTTTTGTTTTACGAACGATCGGAAGAAGACGGAGTAACAATCAAGGAAAAATCTACACATCTTATCAACTTCTCGTCCGACGAGAAGAAATCTCTACTCTTTCATTACCCTCAGGTTTACGAAAGCCGCTTGGACAACCCGATAGGATCCAAGGAGGCCGGTGAAGCTCTCAAAAAGGGGGAAAAATTAAAAAAGGACTCCATGACCGAAAGGTTGGCCGGTTTTTACACGCACACCGAAGACGATTATGGAGCGGTATTGAGACAGGTAAGAGACGCTTTAAAATGGACAGAAAAAGGTCAATCTTCGAGGTTGTTTTACGTCAACCAAGTGTGTCGATTTTACGTTTATCCGGCCTACGAAAGGGACCCTTCCAAGAAAGACGTCTCGCGAGGTTCCTTGTTCGGTCACTTGCTTCAAGGTCTAAAAACGTCTCAAAAAGCGCCCAAAACGTTCGACTACGAAGAAGAGAATTGGCTCAAATTGTACGACGAAACGTGGGGCAATTGGGAATTTAAATTCGTGTCCGACGATCTGAAACTTTCCAGGTTTCCTCTTTCCAACGAATTTTATTACGTCAAAAACAAGAGAAGCAAAATTCAACGCAAAATAGACGCTTATCGCATAAAAGGAGACGGAGACAGAAATTTAAACGCGTTTGCGACGATTTATTACAAATTTTTGATCTGTAGCGCGGCTTTACAAATCGCTTTGGAAAGGAAAGGAAGAGCATCCATATCCGATTTTCAAAATTTGGTATGTACGGCCCAATCCGAGGGAAGCGCTTTTCGTTACGTTCCCGCGAAAAGCGGAGCCAGGGTCGTTTTGGAAACGGACCGACTCGATCCCGAAGGAAACAGAATTAATTTTCAACTTGCCAGAAACACGTTAAGAACGCATTATCCTATAGACTCGGTCACGATGACTCGCGTTTGGGAAAGATTTCAACGTTGCAATGCCGGATTTAGGAAGGGCGAATTGTGCACCGTGAACGTAAATTCGAAAAATCGAGAAAACGCGTTGACCAATTGTGCAAAGGAGTTGTTGGCTTCCTCGTACGTTCCGGAGAACAAGTCGGCGACCTCGGAAGAAAAGAGGAACGATTTTAAAAGGATTTATTCGGAAACGCTGGAAAAGGTTTACTCCGTGACCGTTTTACAAGGGGTCGTCAAGGGGACAGCCCCTCCGAAAAAGAAGGCCCCCGTAGCCCTTCCTTCCTCCGCCGCCACCACTACCACCAGCACCACTACAACGACGACAACGTCGCCCGAACGGAAGAGAAAACGTGCCAGTTCGGGCCCTCGTAAAACCGTTCTTCCTTCTCCTCCTACCGAAACGACGACCACGACCACCACGACCGCCGCGGTTCAAAAACCAAAGCCGCCTCCCACCTCGACGCCAAGCAAAAAACCCAGAAAAACAAAATCCCCGGTGATGACTACGACGACGACAACAACGGCCGCTCAACAAGTCGATTCCGAAGAAGCTTTGGCGATGCAAAGATACATGCGCCTTTACGGTAAATAATGAATAAAAAATCTTTGCTTGTTCTTCTTAATTGTCTCTTCTCTTTTTTTATGGATAAAAAGGCATTTTTTCGCGTCTACGGTGCGCTTCACCTTTACGGAACGTTCATCGCGAAGCAACGCAAAATGTCCGACGTAATCAAGAAGGACGCCAAATCCTTGTACGAAACGGATCAGGCGCTCATTTTTATGCAACCTTCGGATCGTTGGTTGGGAGATCCGGGTATGGAACACGGATGGTTGGAAAAAATCGCGGGCTCCGAAGGACCGAAAGAGATTTTGAATTACGATAAACTATACGTCGAATCTTTCGATTCGAAAACGATGGTCACCCCTTTCGTTCCTTTGGAACCGTTAAAAACGGCCTTTCGAGACGGCAACAATTCGAAAATAGTAAAAGATCCTAGAAAGAGTTCAGAATACGCGGCTTTGGGAGACGGGTTTTCCGAAGAACAATTGTCTAACTGGGAGGAATATCAATCCAATTTGCCCCAAAACACGTTGATGACGTTTTTGAGGCCGACCAACAATTTTTCTACGCCCGTCACCAGAATCCAACAAAAAATGCTAAAATCCGAGCATTGTCTGGGTTTGAACATTATGGAATTCGATCACGAGGCGTTAATTTCGCGATTGAAATCGGAAAGAAAGGACGGAGGGGCCTCCGGCGTTTTTTACAAAAATCTAAAATGTACTCTTCATCGATTCGGACACGTTTTCGTGGACCCCAAAGACGCTTCAAAAGGCGCAGCTTCCACGGCGTCGTCTCAGGCGGTTTTTTTCGAGTATTTGGGGATCGTGAGTCATCACGAGTTTGGTTTGCCGCGAAACGTGACCGAAGCGGAGAGGTTGGGGATAAGAGGAAAAAACGTGCAAGTTTATCACGTCGATCCCTCCGCGTTCCCTACGATGGAAAACGTCCCGTTCTTGGCCGACAGCATGCATTCCGCGGTGGCGGGAGAGAAAATGTTTTCTCCTCCCGTTTCCGGTTCGGCGCCGCCTTCTTCTCGTCCGGACTCGGCGGAAAAATGGCTCGAAAGCGTCGGAGGCGGCGATATAAAGGCAAACGCCGGCAACGTCGCTTCTACCGCGAACAATTATTACGATTGGGACAAATCGTGGCCGGGAATATTCTTCGTGTTGAGTTATAGAACGAAAGACATGGAATCCAACGAAAGCGTCAAAGAATTGGAAAACTCGGATAGACTGGGCGAATACGAAGAAAGAGAGTTTCAAAAAACTCTAAACCACCAAAAGCAAATTTTGGATCCCTCGAACGCGCTATCCAGACTGCCGCCGATACAAAAGAAATACCCTTTCGTGAGAAAATTAGAAACGCAAATTTATCTCACATTGTCCCCGTATTATCACGCCGAACCGCCAAAAGCGGTCGTCGTAAAAAGCGGTTATTTGCTCGCCATGGTCAAGAATTTTTTAAAGGGCATTTGGGAATACAAGATCGTCGCGGCGCCTTTGGTTCTCGGCGTTCCTTTTTTGGTTTCTTTATATTTCAACGGACAACTGGGCTTGATAGGAGAGGCGTCGAAAGACGTGATCGGTTTCGTCCGTCAAACGTTGGTTCCGCTCTACTTTGCCGGAATGGTGGGGAGTTTATCGATGACGGGATTAAAAAAGGGTGCGGTCGCGTTCGGGATAGGGCAGGGAGTAGCGTCCGTGGCGTCCCCGCAAGTCGTGATAGGATTGGCCGTAGCCATGGCCATCGGTAAATATGCGGAAATGTCCAAAACGGGAGACGGAAAGGGCAAAAAATCTAAAAACAAGGGATTGGCAACTTTCGTGTCCGGACTGTTGGAATATGCGGGAAAAGGCGTGCCGTACTTCATCTCGCAAATGGGTAAATACGCTCCTTTGATAAGAATGTCCATAATGTCGGTTTTGACGTACCTTTTTTGCGAGAATTTTAGAGATTTATTGCCCAAAAAACCGATAACGGCGTTTTTCGACGCCGGTAAAGATACCGTGACCTGGATAAGTTTTCCTCAAAAAGACAAGTTATTGTACGTGGTGTTGAAAAAACAAGAAGGACTAGAAAACGCGCTGGCTTTGAAGGTGGATTCCATGACGTTGTTTTGTAGGGTCGACGGATTGCCTTTGCACGAATGTCACCAAGCGGTGGAAGTCTCTTACGAGAGAGTTTTGGTCGAGAAAATGGAAAAACAAAGGCTAAAGCAAGCCAAAAAGACAAAAAGGGCGCTAACGTCGGTTGGCGGTCGAATGGAAAATATGACGTTGCAAAATACGACAAAAAAAAATATATTTACGGAAACGCCAATTTTTGAGCCTGCCGAAAGAAATTGCAACTATACAGAACGAGAAAAAGAATTTTTTCGAGAACCCGACGACATGAGTCGCGTTTTCGAATCTAAAACTTCAAAGGCGCGCACGAACGTAGGGGGCGTTTTTAAAACGAAAAAATCTTCCATAGTCGAAGAGCGTTCGAATTTCGACAAGGAAACAGAAGAAGAAGAATTTATAACGATACCTTGGAAGAGAGCGGCGTTTATCGTCGACGCCAAAAAATGCGGTCTACAAGACAGCAAAGAATTAATCTCGGAAAACCTCAAAAATGTGGAAAAATACGAAATCGAAAACGGTTTGGCAAAAATTTTGGAAAATACTTACTTGGCCGTCCCTTCGGAAAGGGGAACATTATTGGAAACGAATTACCCCACCCTTTTGCATTTCGCCCACGCTCAAAAACCGCTCATTCGCAATCCTTACGAAAGTCACGATTTTTCCTCGGAAGCTGCAAAAATCGGTCCAAAAAGCGGATCGAAAAGGGAACGAGAAGAACCGGAAGGCGACGCGGACTCTTTCAAGAGAGCGAAACGATCTTCGAAAGATTATGCGAATCCCGAACCGTTTTCCGGCGACGTCCCGTATTTTAAAGAGAACATCGAAGAACTGCCTGTCGTACAAAGACCCCTTCAAATTAGGAGCGTTTTAAACCTGAACCAAGCGACCTCTCGTTATTACGGAAACCCTCCGAAAGAAAATTTTTCTTTGGACGATTTTCAAAATTATTGGTACGATAAAACGCGAATGAAAGATTTTTCGGTCGTAAAAGAAATGGGCCGTTTTTTGGCCTCTTCTTCGCCTTTGGATTTGGTGACCGCCAAAAGCGGACCGAGCGCCCTCAAGATGAAAGAGCTGTCCGAAAAAACTTTTATTTGGACGGCTTTGGATGCGGCCAAGTTTGGCGTGCCTTCCGAGCCGAAAAAACCGTGGTCTTTGAGAATCGACGCCTTCGAGACCTTCGTATTTAGAGAAGGCCGAACTCTCGGGAGCGACAGGACGAACCTTTTGAACTTGATCGATGAATCTCTTTTAGACGAAAGCGGCAAGTTGTACGTCTCCGCCGTTTCTAAATTGTACTTTTTTAATCTGGCCGTCAAGAAATTGATCGATTCGGAAGAGAAAAAGCGAACGGGTTCGAAAGAAGAGTACGACGCGGAATCGTTGAAAGTGGCCTGCAAAATGAACGTATTCATGTTGAATTATTACATGGAACGCGTGTTCGTTCTTTTCAAAGCGGCGTTCGACAAAAATGCGACTCCTATGGGAGGGTTCGATTATTGGATGCGAACGTGGGAGGACTTGATAAAAACGTTACCAAAATACGAAATAGACGATCCGGAAAGCGACGAAGGAAACCAAAAAAAGAAGGTGGACCAAACCCCAATTTTAAAAACGTTACTGTATCGATCTTTGACAAAATGTTTCGACGTTACGTGTTCCGCGTTCGACAAGGTCACAGGCTTGATACATTCGAGGGCTTTAGAAACCCTAAAAGTTCAGGGGGAGAGCGGGTTTTCGTCCGCGACGAATTTGCTGGTCACGGACGAACAATTGATGCTCTTGGTTTGCGGATCCTCGTTGTGCGTCGATTTTCCGACCTCCCTTAAAAAGTTGGTATTATCGTTCAATTCCGCAAACGAATCCAGGGACGAGATTAAAACGAATTTGGATTCGGAATGCGCCTTTTTGATATCCAAGACGCGTTCCGAATGGTCTTCCGCTTCTCCCGTGGTATCGTTCTTGATTTATCGATTGAAGCCCTATTCTAGAAATTTCGTCGACGCGATAAACTTTAATCGAGAAGACGTTAAAAATGTGATGCGGGTTTTGGGGTTGCCCGGAGATTTGACGGATAAGAAAGTGTCTAAAATTTTGAAAGAAATCAACTTGAATACGACGAGAAATCGTCATTTGTACGATAAAGTCGTCGGGACCAGATTGTTCCCAAAGTTATTGCATCGAGGATCTTTTACGAACGAAAACGAATTTGGCATCCTGAATTTCGATCGCTACGCCTGCGAATCCGTGGGCATAATATTTCCTCGTGCGCAAAACGTTTATCATTCGCCGTTCGTGGCGACAAAAAAAAGCCCCGAAATCGTTGCTTCTACAGAAAATAGAGACTTGTATTTGCAATTTTTGCGACGGTTCGTGAACGCTCACTACGGTTTCGAACTGAGCGGCGAAGGATTCGAGCGCGCAAAACCCATCGCTCGGTCGGACTTTTCATTTTCCGAAAAATGCAGTTTTTCGGATTTCGTTGCAGCTTGCATCTTTAAAACCGCACGTCATCTAAAATTCGAAGGAATCACAAAAACGTTTTCGAATACAAAGTATTTAAGATTGCTGGACGATTATTTGGTGGAAACCGACGAAAGAACAAAAACCGCGACCTTTAGAGTTCCCACGATGTTCGAAATCAACGCCTTTAAATTGTCGACAAAAATGCAAAGGTTGGCCTACAAACGCGAACTTTCCAAGTCCCTCGGCGTGGGTTTATTTTACGAAAAACGCGCTTCGGACGTCAAAAATATGATTACAACGATAAAAATAGAAGAACAAGAAGAAATAGTCTCGGAAGAGCCGGTGGCCGACGTTCGATCGGACGCCAACGTCCTTTCCGGAGGATTGTCGAGCGTGGTGAGGCCTTTGAGTTATTTGAGTGCTCTGTTTATGATTTCTAAAAAATTAAAGACGGAGTATTGGGCCGCCGTCGACAATCAAACGGGCGATTACGTTCCCGTTTCTGCACAATCTAAAGAAACGTTCTCCAAAATTTGCGACGTTTACGACGTTGCTTCCGATTCTCTAAAAAAGGGGTGCGACATTTTGGACGCAGATTTGGCGGCCTTTTACGCGCCTTCTAACCTCGATGCGAAGGATGCGGAAAAAAGCCCCGTAGAAGAGGCTTTAGAAACGGGAGATAGGGCTTATTACGCGGCATTTTCGAGAGAAGTTTACAAGGCCGTTCAAGAAGCGTGTTTGACCGTCGTCTGTTTGAAATATTTGGACGATTTGGTGGCTTTTGCGGAATCTTTTACCGAACGTCCCGAATCCTATCCCAGATACGGCAGGGCGTTGGAAAATTTTATGGAAATTTACGTTTACGTTACCGAACGTTTGTATCCCTATTTGATTCCCAAAATTAAATCGAACGCACGCCTTCCAGAAAGAACGTTGGAAAACTCGGAATCGATAAGAGAGACATGGAAAGGTTTGTCCGAAAGAAAGGAAGGCGATCACTTGCTGTTTTTGAAACGATGCAAAGAGGATTTATTGGCCGTTCTCCAATCTTTTTAATCCTCTCGATCTCGCTTCTCTTTGTAAATATTTTGTACCCGCCTCAATAAATAAATGCGCATTTTTTAGTCTCGACTCGTTTTTTAAATAACCAATTTTTTTGATTTGTATCGTATACCTTTCGTCGATGGCAGAAGCCGGAGGGAAGGATATCGATCGAACGCCCTCGCAAGACCCGTTCGATCGAGGATACGGAGAACTATTTACAGTTTCGACGCCGGACTCCCAAAAAGAGATTAATCGGGAATACGAAGAAATTTTCGCAGCTCTGACACCAGATCTTGCGTTCGATTTTTCACAAATCAATTTTCCCAGTTCCGAGGCGGCGGATTTTGTTCCCGAGTTGAATGACATTACCGTATTGACTCAAAACGAAATCGAATTTAGGAGGAGAGAACGTTTAATTCTAGAAGTCCAAGAAGAACAAGATTTTTTGAGATCGCTCATGCCTCCGGAAGAACTACAGAAAGAAGAAGAAGAAGAAGAAGAACAACAACTCGCGCCCGCTCGTTCGCCGTGGGAGGATTTGCCGTTTCCGGCCACGCCTATGGGCAACCAAGAAGCGGACAGCAGTTTGGACGACCCTTACGAAAACTTACCTTTCGAAGATTCGGGAGTCGAAATGGAAGATCCCGAATCCGAGGGCGCGACCGTCGTTTCACGTAAAGACGGTTCCGATCACGTTCGTTGCGGAAACGAAAATTGCATTTTAACTCTCGACGTTAACGGAGAAGCCGTTTTCGAGTGCACGAAAGCGAACGGCCACGTCGATTCCGTTACCGGACTCGCCTCCAAATATTTGCACAAATCCTGCGCGTATTGCTTGATAAGAACTCCCAAAGGCTTCAAAATTCTTCCGGCACAAGAAGAGGCCGTACTAGCAATACCCACGACTCACGGCGGACCGGTATACTGTTTGAATCACGCGGAAGAAGAATTGGCCGATTTGCAATCCGGTCGATTCGTGGCCTCCGATCCCACGACCGGAGAAAAGGAGGTTTTTGACGTTACCGATGCCAACGTTATCGACGAAGAGCCGGAGGAGCCTACCGTCCTTCCGACCGAAAAAGAAACAGAACCCGTCGATCCTTCTAAAAAAGGAGGCGCGACAAAAGAGGCGCGCGATCAAAATTTAGAAAAGCTTTTGGTCGATTTCGATAGAGAGGATTTTTTCGAACGGGAAGAAGAACGAGAAGAAACGTTCGATAAAGCGGAACGCATCGTCGAAGGGGCGCTAGGAAAAGAGTGGACGGAAGGCGGCCCGGACGATTCGGAAGAACTGCAAGTCGAAAACGTTTTGGAAGACGACAAGGTCGGCGAAGAAGAAGAAAAAGAAGAAGAGGATGCCGACGTTCTCGAGGTTACGGGAGATTGCGACGTGTGCGGATTGCGTCTTCCCGGAAAACGTTCTAGATACTGCGACTCCTTTGGATGTAATTTCGTATGTCACGAGAGATGCGGAGCGGAGTTGGTAGGAAACGGACCCAACGATACGGACAGTTTTCTGTGCGCAAAACACGCCACGGGAGACATTGCTTCCCTCGTTTTGAGGCGTTACGACAACAATTTTGTGGACGAAACGTCGACCGTGAGAGATTACGCTCCTTCCGAAAGCGAATGGAAGCCGTCCGAAAAGGACGTCAGGGCCTCCAAATTGTTCAAAAAACATTCTAGCAGGTGCGATTTGTGCGCTCGTTTGCTTTATTGGGCACCGTTCCCGGTAGACGGAAAATCTCACGCCGTGTTCGTAGAACAATCCGACGATTTTTGTTATTCTGCGGCCAGATCGGCGACCACGAAAGAGGGATCGAAATGCGGATTTTGCGGCTACACGTATTGCAAAGAACACATGAATGCGAAAGATTCTAAATGTCCGATTTGCAGCGATAAGGGGCATTCGCACGCTTGGAAAAAGGAAAAACATTTTTCAAAAAGACTGGAAACGAATTACAAAATTTCCACCTCGGAAGAGTGCTTCGTGCACTGCCAATATTGCAACACGCACAAGCCCGTAAAATCGTTTTCTCTTGCAGGAAAAATGCAAGGTCGAACGTTCGACGTTTGCCACGGAGACATGTGCTCGACGTTCTGGAAAAAAGGAAGCGTCGATTCGAGGTTGCCCATATGCGATTGGTGTCAAATCACCCATTCGACTCGTTCCGGAGAGCAAAAATTATTATGCAAGCCTTGCGGAGAATACGAGATTTTTGGGGAAAAGGCCACTCACAAGAACGATTTTTCAAAGTATTTAATTTCCGATAGGGATCGATACGTTCCGTGGGCGGAAGACGAAGAAGTCGAATCTAAAAGTTTGGACGTGCGTTCTATAGCTTGCGCAGGATGCTTAAAGTTCAAATCCACCAGAAGCAAAAAAGACGATCAAAAGATGAAACATTGCTCCAACATCAAATGTCTGGTGCCTCAACTGTTTTACTGCTCCGAATGCGTAGAAAAGGCGGCATCGACCGCCAAAGGACGACCCGGCTTCGAGTGCGGCATTTGTACTTCTGGATGGTCCAATCGCTTCGACAAGACCAAACGACCCGAAAAACGCGTACTGGCGCATCCAAAAATGAGAGAAAAGTCCGAAGTTTTGCGTCTTTACGATCCGAAAGATGTTTCTACCCCAGCCCCCCGCATGACGTTTAGGATAGTCGCAGGCAACAAAATCCTATCAAAAGAAGGAAAATTCGTGGAAAGAACCCCCGTCGTCGCTCCCACTCCGCCTCCAACACAAAAAAAGAGAAAATCGACCCTTTTGGAAGGTCCAAAGAAAAAACCGAAAAAGAGTACCGTTTCTACGGCTTCGGCCGGCGTTTTGATCGACAATCTGTCGCCCAAAACCAAACCGCTTCCGCCGAAAAAGAAGAAGGTGGTCGCGCCGAAAGGTGGGCCCGATCCCAAAAAGGTTCCGACCGCAGAATCCGTCGAAAAAGCGTCAAACCTTTTCGCGACGTGGTGCAAACGCCAATTCATCGAATATCCTTCGGCCGTAGCGAGTCAGCACGTTTACTCCGTATTGTCCGTTTTCGACAATGAAAAACTGGCCTCCGTTTCTACTCAATTGAACGAACAAAAAGAACGTTCCGATGCGACGTATTACGACGCGTTAGAAAAATTGAACGAGAGTTGGACCGCGTTTACGGCCGAATTACGCGTACCGGTTCAAGAAAAGGAGAATTTGACTCGAATCAGTCAAAATGCGCTCACCGAAACCACCGTCGTTTGCGAAAAAATTTTGCAGGAAGAAGCATTTTCCAATAGGTTAACGTCCGTGGCCACCAATTCGGATTCTAAAAACGTCTTTTTGAACCTCTCCGGACTCGTTAGATCTTTTAACGCTTCGACGTTCGGCGTTTTTAGGAAAGACAGGGAAGAGATTACGAAGCAGTTTGCAAATTACATTTCTTTGCCGATAGAGGCGAAGGTCAATCGTGCCGTCGCCAATAATACTACCACTACCACCACGACGACCACCGCCGTCACACCCAAACGCGCTCCTTCGATCAAAAAGTCGTCGCCCGGCGTTCCGGTCACGCCCTCGAAAGCGTCGAGCGAGACTCCTTCGAAAAAGCGAGGCAGACCGAAAACGCCAAACAAAAAAACGGTAGAATTGGACAGGCTAAAAGAATTGGACAACGATTCGCCTCCGATCGTCTTCTTGAAATGTTTAGAATTCGCCGGCAGGCTCGCGGGAAGATGTACGGGAGATAGCATCACTTCCATCAAACGACTTTCCAGAACTTTAGACGTCTTTAAATCCACTTTTGGAGGAGGAAAAGGTCCCAACAGCACGTTAAATCTTTGGAAAAGCGTTTGGGAAATGGGCACTTCCAAAGAAAAAACCAATTTCAACGCGTACCACAAAAAATGGACCGCTTTACTCAGGGAAGGAAAAATGGCTTTCGACCGCATGAACGACCGAGAAGAGAAGGAGGGCGGGAATAAATACAACGTCGTGCCTCTTTATTGGAATTGGTTGACGTTCGTGATCAAAACCTGCAGACTATCGGTGGATGCGATTCGCAAGATGAACGAAAAGGAATCCGAAAACGAAGCCGGCATCCGAGCGTGTCTTTTGGTAAACGAACACTGTTACGGCTTGTTGAGGGAAATTTTTATCGTCACGAGACAGGTGCAGAGTAGAAAAGGGATCGGATACGTAGAGGGTTTTTCTCCTCTCGTCGTATTGTTAAATCGAGCCAGGGTGAGTTCTATCGTTTCCGACCTGTTCAAAGGAGAATCGTGGTACGAAGGAAAAGGACTTTGGATTCCCGTTCGATTTTCGAAAAAATTGGGGATAGTTGCGGACGGCAGATCGATCACCAAGGCCGAACAAGTGCTAGAATTGTTTTCGAAATTCGAATACGACGGCGAAGCGACCTCAACTTCCTTGGGCCACGTAAAAAAAGAAGACGAAGAAGAGGATGTGGAAGGCGGACCTTTCAAAAAACAAAAGGTGGGAGGAAGACAAAACTCGAACGTTCGAAACGCGATTTCCAACCCTGAACTTTTTTATAGCCTTTTTAAAAGGGGACCGGAAGCGACGAGCTTTTCGTCTCTGATCTTTGGGGAAGAAACGAAAGATCGCAAACTTTCCAAAGGTTTCCCTTTCGCTTGGGACGACGATCCCTTGGGATCTTTGCCATCCGAATTAAAAAAAGCGCCTTCGGGAACGGAAGTCGAATTTTTATCGGAATACTTGGATTTGGAGGACAGCTTCGGTCGATTGAACGCAAAAGACGAGGACGTGGCGTGTTTGGTAGGACTGGACGACGATTACTTTTTGAACGTTCCCGGAAAAAATCTTAGAATCTCCGATAACCTCGTAGGTTTCGCTTGGAATTTGAAGATCGATAGGTTCTTCGCATTCGAAAGAGAAGAAGAAGTGGTTTCCGCGTTGATGGATTACAAGCACAATTTGCAACTGGCTTATACCAAATTGCATTCCGCGGAAAAGGCGGATCCGAAGATCAAAGTCAAAATGTTGAGGAGCGCCATCATGATACAAGACAGACTGGAATTGCTTGCAGTCAACAGCATGTTGGGAAGACGATTGGTGGAACTTTGCGACGTTTTTTGCAAAAACGTGGATGCGGCAAACGAATCGAACGATTATTCGGCGTTCGAAAGAACGGAAACGGTCTTCGTGGAGGAGGTGAAACACTGCTACAAGGTTTGGTTGTTTTATTTTATGAACTGGACCGTGGCAACCAACGCTTTTCCGATTCGAAAAATGAAAAACGACAGCACTTCGGAAGGCGTAAAGGACGTCCACGTCGCCACGGAGTATTTTTACAGATTAAAAAGGTACATCAAGAGGATTTCTTCGTTATTGGACAACGCGGACGTCGATAGGTGGATCAATTCTACCGGAATCAGGGCTTTATGGAGAAATTTTAAAGAAACGCGATCGGCGTTGAACTCCGTAGGGGAATCCGAAGGCGACGCGACGGACGTTCGCGCCACCAAACTGTTCCTCCGAGCCGACGACATGTTTTCTTTTTACAATGGCGAAAGAATCGAACCGATGGAAGAAGAAGAAGAAGAAGACGACGACGACCCGAAAGCGTCTTTATTGTCCGATTACGTTTCCTCTCAAAAAGAAATCAGAGATTTGAAAACGAAGCGAGTTTACGAAAACTTGGACGAAGTTTATCAACAAAGATGCATTTCTTCGATTTGGGCGGACGTTCGATTCTTTCAAGAAGACGCTTTGGCCGCACCCAGAAAAGGCGAACGCGATTCCGGACAATCGGAAAGCGTATTTTTACAAAACGCTTTGGACGTTGCCATGGCCGCGAAGAGTCTTTCGGAAATGTCGGTCGAATTCGAGAGGCAACCTTCTCCGTCGTTATCGGAAGATAAGGACCACGCGGACAGAATACTAAAGAGAGAATCGAAATGCACGCACGACAAATCTTTGCATCGCACGAAAAAATCCTCGGTAGTCTTCGTAAAGGGCATTTTAGAGTTTTTGAAACATTCGAAAGACGCGGAAAAGGAAAGGAGATCCGACTTTTACGGCAGGTACGCTCGTCAAATAGAAATGGAGGGAGGCGCATTCGATTCTTCTTTTTTCTCTGGGAAAACGGTACATCTGTTTCACGAAGCGCCCAGACCCGCCATGGAAATCGTCGAAGAAGAAGGAATCATCGATTTGGACGAATCGGAAGGAGTTCCGGCGATCATCGGAGGAAAAGGCAGGAACCGCCTCATGACCGAAGCGACTTCGGACCAAATACTGGAATCCAGACTGAGAAAAGAGTTTTCCTATCGAATAGACAATCTCACGCACAAATTGAACAGGTTGGAGAGGTTGAAAAAAGAAGATTGTCCTACGGAACGAAATCGTCACGACAATGGAGGAACGACGTCCGACGACGACGAAGAAGAAGGCCTCTGTCCGATAGACTTGGAATACAAAAAGATTATCGACGGTAAGATCCAAAAAACGTTTTTCAAAAAAGCTCAATTGCTTTTGCTCTACGCCGCTTTGAACGAAGCGTTGGAAAAACAAAAGCGTGTCGCGGTGCCTCAATCTGGACATTCCGAAAAGGAGGTGACGGAAGCCAAAGAAACGTTACACCGGACGCTAAGGACCGTAGCAACGTTTTTCAAAAACGAATTGGCCGAGAAATCTCAAAAGTACGGCGATGAAAAGAAGAAGAAAAAATCGAAAAAGGACAAGAAACAAAAGAAGGACAAGAAAGACAAGGGAAAAGAAAGAGACGTCGAAGAACCGAGAGAAGCGTGGAAATCCGAACGATTCAAAGCTTGGGAAAAGGAAATGGAGGAAACGTTGCGCAAAATGTCCGAAATCGGTTACGTCAAAGAAAAGGAAAAGAAAAAAGGAAAGGAAAAGGAAAAAAAGAAAAAGAGTCGAGACAAATCGAAGGATTCCTCGGATGTCAAAGTGGGCGGAAAGGCCGACCTTATCGCACCCGATTCGCAAGCGCTCTCGGATTGGGAAGAAACGATGAAGATGGGGATCAAACTTTTGGATAGACGTTCTTCGGAAAGGATATCGGATCACTCGATATTTTCGGATTCTCTAAACAAGATGGCGGTGATGGCATTTTCGGTTTCTTACGAGCTCGAAGATCAAATTCACCGATTCGGCGGGGGAGCTTCGAAAACGCTAAAACGTTATCACGAAGCGTGGAAACACATTTCCTCTTCCTTGAGAAAAGAATACAAGAGAGAAAAAGAGGTGATGAAAATGTGGAGAAACAAGAACGATAGAATCGTGGCGGCCACGTCCGAAGACGTATCTTACAAAAAAGACAGACTACACGAAAACAGAATCGAATTCATCCTATCGATATTGAGAGAAACGACCTCCGCTTACCCGACGATAGAACTTATAAAGTCCTTCTCGAAAGACGAGAAGGCGCGCACGACCGACGCTTGCGAAACGGGAATACCCGAAAATTTGATCGTTTTGGCGCATCAGTCGTTGGAAGTTTTGATCAAACGATACGAACCGGGAGGTTGGAGTTGCACCGTGGTCGGGAGCGTTGCCACCGTCCGAGCGATGGATTACTCTTTCCAGTACGGACACGATTTTGTTTCCAAAGTAAAAGAAAAATGGATATACGTTCGCGATATGGACGATGATGATATGAATTCCGTAAAACTCTTAAAGGTCGCGTTAGAAAAGTTGCTGGAGATTCTAAAGATCAAATCGAAAGACGTTTCGATTCCTCTCGTTTCGGAAAAAGAGTTGGTAGGATCCAATCGCAGTTCGAGAATAGCCGGCAGATATAACGCCCCTTCTTCTTCTACCGCCGCCACATCGATAAAAACGTCCTCTACTTTCAAAGTTATAAAAGAATTTAACGAGAATTCCGTGAAAACCATAGCGAGAGGGGCGAAAACGTACGAGGACAAACATAAAAAATCGGTAAACCCCGTATTCGAAAAGCTCGTCGCTTGGGAAACCGCCTTAGATTACTTGACGAGGAGGAGATTTTACGTAGAATTCGACAAGGAAAGAATCAAAGAAAATCCAGACGTCGAGACGTATTCGGAAGTTCTAGAACAGTTTACAGTAAGAAAGTCCGTGGCGGATTATGCAAAACTGTTAATCGCGTATTACGGGAGCGAAAATCAAAAGCTACCCAAATTAGGTGCTTTAAAAGCAGAAAACGCGGTCGTCTTCAAGGTGTTCGGAATCATCGAAAAATCGAAAATTGAAAAGGGACTAAACGCCGAATTTATCGCTCACGCCACTTTAAAATTGGAAAGCCTCGTTAAATCGCTGGGCGTCCGGGACGTAAATGCTTCCGAGGACGAAGAGCCGGTTGGCGTCGGCAAAAAATATTTACCTCGCCCCAGAGTCCCGGAATTTAGGAGGGATTTGAATTACGAAACGCATGGGATCGAAAATAGACTGAAGGATTTGAGAGCCGAAAATTTGATGCGTTGGATAAAGGTCATGCACAAGTGCGACGTCATCAAACGATCCATGAACCCCCTTTCCGTAGGGGTACTGGGTCATTCCGATCGAAGCTACGAATCGTCCGATTCTTTGGAATCCTTCAGAAAGTGGTACGAACTGTCCGTATTGGCGTTGCAAGCGCTGTGGTGGTGGGAAAGTGCAAAAACGTTCGAATCGGTTGACTCTACATTAACGTATTTCATCGACCGTTTGTCATCTTCGGAATTCGATTCGAAAGAAGCGGAGCGCGAGGCGTTTCGCGTCTATCACGGGGCCATCTTAAATACGTTTGCTCTTTTTGACGTTTCTCATTGGTCTGAAATCGTCGAATTGCAAGCCGTCGTTCGATACGCCTTTTACGCGTCCTTTTTCGCGGCGCATTCTTCTGCGTCTCTCGACGATTCTCAACGACCGTTCTTGCCCGCCGTGAGCTTAAACGTCGGCTTTCTAGAACCAAAGTACAAATTGAAAGATTTCGAAGAGACTTCCCCTACGTTCGTGTCGAATTGGTTGAAAAGCGCGATGAGCGAAGATGCCGAATCTTTTAAGCGCACCTTTTATTTGGCAAAAACGGTATTTTCCGTAAGAGACGCCGTCGGTTCCAAGGATATTTTCGTAAGTAGATCCGACGGTTTCAAAACCGGAGAGATGGAATCCAGGAACGACGTTATGCTTTACGTGACCTCGGCCATGCAAATGTTTGGAGGATTACATCCGGATTCTTCGGCTCGATTCGCTCAACATTTGGACGAATACGGTGAAGGAAAAAAGTCTTCTCGCGCGTTCGAATTCGCTTTGAACGAGTCGTGCCGTTACGCCAGGATATTAGAAGAATCGAACCACGTTTTCGACCGCATAATCTGGCCGACCGGCGACGTTCCCGCCGTCACCGACAGATACGAATTTTTTAGATTCATGGCTCATTGGACCTCGTATTGGAAACATTTGAAAAGGGGTTGGATTCTCGAATTCGAAACCGTCAGAAGAAAAATATTCTCGTCCAAAAAAATCGCCTCGTTGACGACCGCGACGAAAGGCGAAATGGAAAGGATACGAAAGTACGTCACCTACGCCGACGGTAATTACAAGTACGGAAAAATCGAATCGGAAACCTCGGCGGAATACGATAAAATGTTATTCGAGAACGAAAAAACGTTAGATAGACTCATAAGATGCAAAAAATTGGTCATTTTGATCAATTTATTCTCTCGTTTTTCCGACCAAATCAAACTACAAGCGAATTTGGAACGTTCTTATTCCCGTCTTTTGCGCGTGATAACGGATAAACACGTCCTCAGGGTCGGAAAAACCATGTCTTTCGACCCGGTCGCGAAGAAAACCATCTCTAATATTTTGGAAGAAATCGATGCCAAAACGTTGGAAAACTTGACTCAAAACGAAGACGACGACGAAAACGACGCCGATTATTACGATGACGACGGGGTGTTGACGGTGGGCGCTTCCAAAACGTTGGCCAGCTTGAAGAGATTGGCCAAATCCACAAAAGGAGCCGCTTCCGCCAAATTTTCTCGAGGAGTAAACAAACTTTCCGACAAGTTGGACGACAGCAAGGCCAAAACGAAGCAAAAAGAACGAGAACGATACGACAGGAGATTCGAAAAACTCAATCCTTCTTCTTCTTCTTCTTCTTCTTCTTCTTCTTCTGCTCCTTCGCCTTCCTTTAGCAAACCTGCAACTAGCAAACCTGCAACTACTCCCGCAGTAAAACCGACGACAACGACAACGAGCGTTCCCGCAACGCGAACGACTTCGAACGCGCGACGTTTGTTGGATCAAGACAGACCGTTGCCTTCCAAACCGCCCGCTCCTAGAGAGACCGTGGAGAGAGAAGAACCTTCCGAAGCGCCTCCGTCTCGCCTTCCGCCTCCGCCTCCTTCTGCTTCTCCTCCGAGCCGAGCTCCTTCTTCTTCGCGATCCACGCCTCCTCCTTCGTACCTCCCGCCTCCGTTTCCCGCCGCTCGACTTCCTTCCAAATCGTCCGCCTCGAGACTTCCTCCTCCTCCGCCGCCCCCTCCTCCCTCGCATTCCGTCGCGCGTCTTCCTCCTCCTCCTCCGCCTCCCGTTCAAAAATCCGCATCGTCTTTGAGCACCGACGATTTACCTCCTCCTCCTCCGACCTTTTCTTCTGGCGGCGGAGGAGAAAAGAGGGTAAAAACGAAGCCTTCCAGGACTCCCAAACAATTGCAAGACAAATCCGAATATCACGCCAAAAAAAGCGCCAAATACAACGAAAAGGCAGAAAAAAGCGGGGTCATAGGCGACACTTACCATAAAACGTTGGCGACGGCGCACGCCGCGCATTCCAAAGCCCTTTCAAAAAGGGCGAAAGCAAAATCGATGCCAAAAGACACTCCTGAAAACAAGGCCCTCAGAGACGAAAAAGTCAGAAAAACGAAAAACAAGAAAATCAAGACCAAGAAAGCCTTGAACGAAGCTCGCGATCAACATTTGAAAACGAAAGAAAAGAAGAGACATCAAAAACTTTCGGACACCAAAAAAGCGCCCGAAAACAAATCCAGGAGACAAAAATTGAAGAACAAGATTAAAAAAACTCAAGCCAAAGCCTCCAAACTCGCAAAATCGAAGGGAAAAACCAGAAGAAAATCCAAGAAACAAAAGAGACCCAAAAAGGCGAAGAGGTCCAAAAAATGATGTAATGTGCCAATTAATAAAATGATTTTATTCTATAAAAAACTCGTTCAGCACATTTTTTCAAGGGGGGGACGACGTTTCTGTCCGTTCCGGTAATAGTTTTTTTGATAAGGGTATTTTTCGGGTCTTAAAATGCCTCCCAAACTTAAATCCGTCGCGCGACCCATACCGCCGCCGTACTCCGCGGCCGCACCCACCGTTTCTCGCGGTCTTCGCGGCGAACCGTATCCTTCTTCTTCTTCTTCATTGCAAGAATTGGAAGAATATACCGAAGATGGCGGAACGATCGAAAGCGATTACGAGTCGGCAACAACAACAACGACTACGAGCACCACGGGAGGAGAAGGAGAGCAACCGCCGATCCGAGACTCGAATTTGAGAATACCAGAATACGGGGGGCCGCGCAAAACCGTCGAAGACCCGGACGATAGGCGCCAATTTCGCGGAAGAACTAAAAAAGGAAACTCCAGAGAGTTTACGACGGGCACCGTCCTCTTCTTTAGAGGCGAAGATTGGGAATCCGAAGTGATCAAATTTGGAACTCGATCGCCTTGGTCGCACGTCGGAATGTGCGTAAACTTGTCCAAAGGTGCAAAAAACGAATTGTGCAACGCGCTTTCCGCTTTAAACGATTATAAAAAGATGGCGGTGAAGGAAAACGCCAGATGGGGCGCGACGAAAGATAAATTCGGGTCGCCTTTCGCGATAGAAGACAGCACCGGAGGATTTTTGGATCAAATGCGGTCGACTTCTCTCTACACGAAAACCGCCAGAAGGCGGTTTTTGAGTTTTCTTTGCAGCGCCTCGTCCAGCGGCATTTTCTTTGGAGAGTGTCAACATCCCGTTCAAATAACCCATTCTGAATGCGAACATCCAAAATCCTTATTCTCCTTCAGTCATCATTTTAACGACATTTGTTGGAGAACCGTCGAAGATTCCGTCAAATCGTCGGCTTCTTTTTTGACTCACACGATGTCGTTCGTGGAAGCTTATTTTTTATTGAAAAACAATACGCTAAACAAAGTTTCGGAAACCGAAGCGATTCTCCAAGATCCGAACCACGTTTCTTTGTCCAAATCCTACAAATTAGATAACGACCCCGTGAGTTCCTACATGTGGGAATCCACCACCGGGGACGACTATTCTTGTACTTGCTCTTTGACGGGAAAGGCCGATTCGGGCGTCAAATTGACCTTTCTGAAGGAAAGGATCAGGGGGTACGGAGGCGCAATCGGATTTAGGTCTTTAAAAACGTTGGGAAACGGTGGCAAAAAATTGGCGTCTTACGCGCCTTCCATAAAAACGATCATCCAAGGAATTTTTTGCAACATTTTGATAAATCAGGGAAAATCGTACGAAGAAACTTACGACGAGCTCGTGAGATCGTGGTTTTTGGATTGTTGTTATTTTCAACCTTTATGGTGCGGGGTTCGATGGAGCTGTTGTCCGGGTATTTATTCCAGCTTCGTGCCCTTTTCCTCAAATCAAATCGATAAAACGGAAGATTTACAGCCGGAGCCCATATCCGAAACGGAACTTTCTTCTCCCCCGTCTAGGACAGAAGGGACGACGGAAGATTACAATCATCGCGAAAACGATCACATACAAGGAGAATACAAGAGGTATTTTTGTTCTGAACTTTGCATGGAAACGATATTGGACGTAAGACTCTTGTACGCCATGGATCTGTTGATGGGAGAATTGTGCGAAGATCAAATTTCTCACGTGGGCTGCTTTACGACGGAAGATTTTTTGACTTACGACGATTACGTGACTCATCTGTTTTTGCTAACTTTGCTCTTGTTAGAAAAATCGGGCGCCTCAAAATACTTAAAAACGATCGTTCCGTTGTTAGAATCCTTTTGCAATTCGATGTCTCCCAACGCGGAAGAACAGAAAACACAATTAAATTCTGACGTTCCATTGCCGAACCAAGAATATTCGGCAGGAAAGAGAGCCGAAAAACAACAATCGATAAATCTCGACGAGGGTGTAATATCCCCCTTCGGCCGCAGGACGCCTTCTTCTCGATCGTCGGTCATCGCGCCCCCGATTCATTTTACTACGACCTCGATGACTCCCGGAAATTTGGCAAAATTAAATTTTCAAAAAACCGTAGGAATATACATGACAGACTTGAAAATATTTCAATGATTAAAAAACGTTTTGTTTCGATAAAAAAAATGTTTCTCCTTTGGTGTCTGTTGTTCGGACTGACGGCGAGATGGATACCGGTAGCCCTCGCAGATTGTAACGTACCGGGCGCGTATCACGCTTATGCCGACTTGTTGGCCGTGGGGATAGGGGATCAGAACAGCGATGCGGTTTGCAGATATTCCTCTTTGCCCCCTTCCAAAACCGCCACCGACTTGAACGAGTCCTGCCCGTATTCGTGTCGGTTCTTGCTTTGGAACGTTTTTGGAGATTGTTATTGCGAATTTCCGACTTACGTCCCTTCCAGAAACGCGGCGGTTTCCTCTTTCTTGAGAGGAAACACGACCATGGAACTGTTCAGATTCTTGGCCAAACCGTCTTCGATAGCTAAAAGCGCCACGTGCCGCCGATGGTTGAACGAAGACCGTTTCGACGACTGGAATTGTGTGACCGACGATCGCGCCTCTCGATGACGCGTTTTTTAGTTTTTAAATAAATTTGTGCGTTTTTTTGAAAAGACCCATGATTCTCTGGGTGGCGTCGGTTTTATGGATATCTCTCGTTCGATCGTACGTGTTTTTGAATTCTGTTCATTTTTTAAAACGACAGAGAATGTTTTAGAGAGCAATCGGACGGAGATTTTTATCCGTACGACGAAAAGGACCGAATCGAAAAATGTTCTCCTGCAAACGAACCCAAAGCCGAATTGTGGCGTTGCGACGATGGAAAATCGTACGTCGAAAAGGAAGGGAATTGTGTCGCCGTTTGTAAAAAAGCAACGGCCGATAAGGGCGATTTGTACGTCGAAAATTGCGCTTCCGGCTGCTTCGAGAATAGAAGAGATTTTACGTCGAAAGTCGACGGCACGCCGCTTCCCGTTTTGTACGAGACACCTTGGCCCTCGAAAAGCATCACCGTAAATCACACCTTCTCGTCGAAAAACAATTCTTTGGATGCGTTCAAAACGATATCCGAAAAAAGATTGCGATCGGGAAAGAGTCTTTATGGTACGGCGATAGAAGATCGATTTTTAAAAGGCGACGAAAAAAAGTTGTACATGTCCGCGTTTTCGCACGTCAACTACGATAAAATGTCCGATTTGGCGGAAAAATGGATTCAAAAATTTTTAAGACATTACAAGGAAACTCGCTTTACAAATTCGACTATAATGGGTTTATTTGCCAAACTTTCCGTTCGTCATTACTTGGAATTATTTTTGGGCGTGTCTTCCGAAACGGCCGTCCCAGAAAACGTGATTGCATTTTTCGAAGCCTCCTTGTCTTTGTCGAAAGATGGATTCTCCGCTTCCGTAGAAAACGGCCTTAATTTCGATTGTGTGTGGGATTATCTGTTAAAATCGATTTCAAATCGTTCTCACTCTTATTCGAACGACGACGTCCATTGCGGACTGTCTTGCGTTTGGGTGCATTACGGAATGACGAAAGAAGACGCCGCGCGGAACGTGGTAGAAAGCGTATATCCCTTCTCGAACGTCTTGGCTCTTTTTTCGAGATTGATAGAACAATCTAGGAATCCAGGCCCAAATACGGGCGGTTTGCCCTATCATCGAGTTTATAACAACCCTACGTTTTCCTCCGACGTTCGGACCCACCTTTTGAGAGAAATTTTTAGAATCGAAAGTCCGGCGGAGGCGTGGATCTCCTTCTCCTCCTACGATAACAAATCGGCATTCGAACGCGTCAATTTGACCTTTTACAACGTTTCAAAAATACCTACGGGTGAAACGGCTTTCGAAAAATTGCTAAATCTCGAAATGCATTCGAAGTACGCTCTCGACAACCGACCGCCTTTAAAACGCTGGAGGGAAGAAACGTTCGGAACCTTGATTTTTTATAGGAGTTTGGTGGACGAAGAAACGTTGTGGCTGGCCGATTTTACGGCGCCATCCCCTCCTCCGGTATTCGATAGACCGATATACCCGCCTTTCGGCTTCGGTTCGCGCAGATGTCCCATGGAACATTATTCGGAAAACTTGTTGAACGTCATGTTGAAGGCGCTTACTCACGTTTTCCAAAGCGCCCCCTCTTTGAAAAGTGTCGAACGTCCGTTTGCGTTGACGGATCACGAACCGTTGCCGGATTATGAATAAAAGAATTACGAATAAAAAAGTCACATCTTAAACGTCTCTCCTTTATCCACGAAAGTCGATCCACTAGATCGAATTCGTTTTTTCGTTTCAAAAAACGGAAATCGGAGTCGATCCACAGATAACCGCGCGGCCTTAAAGGTTCACGCGTCGTATAAAAAAATACGCAACCTTTTCGAAATCGGCCAATGTCCGACTACAGCTACGCACCCAAAGTGACGACCTCGACGGTCGAAGACGACTACGTGTACTTGATCTTCTTCAAGAACGAAGCGAAAAAATCGTGCAACGCCGGCGGAGGCGGCGAATACAACTTGCTGGCGGATAGGAACTACTTGGAAGCGTTGGAGTGCGCCGAAAAATACGGTTTCGCGTCCATGATCGCCAGCCATTGGATATTGTTCAGGTCCGATTACGTGTCTTCTCATTTTAATTTGGGCGAAATTCGTTTCTTCATTCAAATGAACGTGCAATCTCCTTTTACCGCTCGTGTTGTCCTTCGATTGAGCAAAAAGTGCCCAATGTTTCGCGATTTTTTTAGCAGCGGAAAGATTCAGCACGTCAAAAAGATTGCGTCTTTTGTTTTGGAAAAGGAAAAGTCGAACGTCTTGACGGCAACTTGCACCATAGGTTTGTCCGGCACCAGCGAAACCATGCGCATCAATCAATTACAAAACGTGGCCAAAATCAAGAGCATTTTTAAAGGAATGCTCGATTATTCGACCGAAAAGTTGAAGATTTCTCAACAAAACCAAGAAAAACTCAATTATCAACTAATGTACGAGAAGGAAGTGGCTTCTTCTTCTTCGTCGTGCAAATTAAAAAGCGAAGGAGGGCACGTTGAAGTTCGGTCTTTCGAACTCTCCGGTTCCGTCGCCCCCGTCGTTCAAAAACTCAAAGAAAAGAAGGAAATTTGTAACGAAGGACCAAAAGTTTTGGAACCCGAAGTGCACGGCATCATTTATGATTTTGTAAACGACGGAGGAGCACCTCCTGCAACTCTTACGCAGGCCGTCATTTATCTGTTTGGATTTAAATATTGACGATCGTTAGATAATAAACTTTTACTTTTTTTCGTATTATCGCAATCCTAAAAAAACGGCGTAACGCATACGCGTTCTATCCTCGGTAGCGTTCCAGCAAAATCTCGGAGAGATGGCAAGAAACAAGTCCATTAATTCCGCAATCACCGTAAAAATAATCGAAGCCACCCCGGAAGTTCGAATGAAAAGAAAAGAACGCTCCTTCGAGAACCAGGAACCGATCGCGAATTATCCGAAACCATCCTCTTACGCCACCCCTTCCGATTCGAAACGAAGAAAATTAAATAAAGTCCATTTGGATGCAAATTACGTGGACGAGAATTATGCGTTTTTACGCTTCAAAGAGGTTTTCGACACGACGCATACCGTTTCCCTAACGTAAATAGGAAAAATTACATAACGATAAGAAAAATGCCTCCTCTACCGAGATTTCGGCGCAATCTAGAAAATGCTTCTTGAAAAGGTATCATAAAAAACGGATCCCCTTTTTAACCGCGAAATAGCATTTACGAAATGACCAACAACGCGTACATTGAAAATCAAAAAAATAAATGGAGTCTGTCCGATAGACACAAGAGATGTTTTTCGGACGAAGAAGGGATGGCTCCGGACTGCTATTTGGGCGCCGTCGAACTGTTCGACGCGTATTTATCGAAAAATCCGAGAGAATCGTATTTGGAAAATTGGCTGGCCGCTTCCATGTGCGCTCTATTGAGCATAAAACACGAATATTGCGAACTGGAGAGATACATGGTATTTTTCAATGTTTTCGACCCGACTGACTCTTAAAAAGACCAAAATATGGATTCATTTGAAAACTCGATTGAAGGGGTTCCCGATAGAACATTTCCATTTGGAAAGAAAAGAATTGGAGATATTGGAAACGTTCGACTACAATACAAAATTCCCTAACCCTTTCGATTTTGTTAGAATTTACGCTTACGTTCAAAAGGACTTGTACGGAACCGACCTTAAAATGTTCCTGTCCTGCGCCGCGATCGTCCTGGGCTGCATGACGTTCGTTTCGTCCGTTTGGACGACCAAGAAACCCTCGCAGAGGGCAGCCGTGGCGACCTATCTGATAAGGAGACTTTGGGGAATGAAGCCGGCGTGGTCGGAAGAGCTAATACAAACTTCAGAATGCAATCTTGAATACGTGGATCAAAACGCAAATACGTTCGTGGCTTTGGCGCACAACGTTAAAAACCATGCCGCCCCTTGCGATTTATTTTGGGAAATGTACACCGTTTTTGTAAACAAGGAAAACGCCGTATCGGACAAGTGAATGCACTTTAAATATTTTTTACGTCACAATATCGAAGCGCGTCAAATAAACAATAGAAAATAATTGTTGGTAGCGTCGTTCGGTAGGGTTGTTTACCGAAACATGTCAAGTCGTAAAACTAGGCTCGCACCCACAATTGGAAAGAAACACCAAACGCGTGATTTTGTCGTAGACGTTGCCAAATCTGGAGGCCGATTCGAAAACGGCTACGAACCGGTCGATTTGCGACCGGGGGCATCGTCTTCGTCGGCGCCTTGGTGGACGGGCCCTTCGTTATTATTGCTTTTATTGTTGTTATTGGGCATCGCGTTGGGGGCTGCCGCGTTGGGCATCGCTTTGAGAGGCCCTCCTTCTCCTCCTCCTGAACCCGAAACGTGCGAATTGAAACTCCCCCTCTTCGACGCGGATCATTACACCACTCCCGACTGCGGCGACGTCACCGATTGTTTGGTGATAACTCAGGCGCTCATCGATTCCGAAGGAACTTTCAGGATACGCGAATCGAACTGCCCCGGAGAGTCCTGTTGCGCTTACGTGGAAAGCGATTTGTATTGGAACGACCCCATTTTGTTGACCAGACCGTTGCTCGGATGGTCCGCCATGATTACGGTGGAGCGTTCCAACGTGGATTTATGCTTGAACGGAAAAACACTCAGATGGAACGAGTCCGCAGCAGAAAAGCTCTTCGATCCTTCCATTCCCTTTTTGAATCCGATGACCACAATGTCGGAAGACGACATTGTAGGATTCGACAATTTCAACTTTCTGGCAAATTTCAATACCTTATTTATATTCGTCAGTTTGAACAGTTTTCCCGGTTCTCCTCAATTCGCGTTGCAGGGCGCCGTTTTTGCCTTGGGATTTCCCGACACCATCACCGACGTTCCGCCCTATTTTTACAATCAAACCACCGTAACCAACGTGACCGTTAGGAACGGAAAGATGGGTCACGGCCCTCACATGGGGATCCAATCTTTGGACAATTCGGAAGTGGTAATAAGCAACGTCCAAGTTTTCGACGTTCCGGTGTCGGGGATGAACATGGTGATGGGAGGTTTGGAAGGTTGGAATCAGGACGCCTCGGGATTGTTGATAGAAAATTGCACCGTGATAGGGACGGCGATAAACGATACGATCTTCACTTTGGGCAACTTGGAACGCATAGCCTACGCGACGACAATGTTTTTGGGACTGGCCACCTTGGATCCCATTTTCGGTCCCATCATTGCCTTTCCGAAACCTCCCGAATGGCAGATTCCGAGAGATTTTTCCTTCGGAACTGGAGAGGTCACCGTCGCTCAAATACAAAAACTTATTTGGGATTTGAACTTGGAATTGATGACGTTTCCGCTCTTGGGGCCGGGCCAAGCGGGATTCACGTTCGCCAACAATTATGGGATCAGCGTGAGGCCTACGGTAAACAGAGAAGCGCTAGAAGCGGGGGGAAACCCTTTCTATCCGAAAGACTGCGATAATAGGGCGGGCGACATTATCGTGCGATACAATGTTATCGATCAATTGAGGACGAACAACGAAAACTACGTGCTGGTCGAAACGAACAACTCTTTGGTGTTTCATTTTATTTTGAACCCCAATTGGGAGGATTTCTTTACGGCCGGCGTAAACGAGACCGATTTTGGCCCTTCGAACTTTGTACAGTTGGGATTGGTGTTGGGTTATCCCGTTCCTTCCGCCGGCGTGTTCGAGCCGAATTTGGATTGGTACGCGTCTCTAATCCCTTCGGGAACTTTGAACGAAACGTTATTTTACGAATACGCGCATCCTCTTTTCGGATTCAACAGGGACGGTTCTCCGGCGGAAGGAGTTCAGGGCATCCAAACGTGGTGCGAAAGCGATTCCAGCGTCTACGGAAACCACGTAAAAGAAGTTTACAACTTGTCTCCCAACGTCATGACGGTGGACGACATTGTAGGGGGAGAAAACGCCACGGCTTCCGTTTATTCCATAAACGAACAACGACGGGCGGCCGGTTTTTTGATCGTGAACGCTTCCACGACGACGATATCGTGCAACACGATAGAAGCGATATTCTCCGCCGACGTTTTCGTACCACCTACTGACGGTACCGTGGCCAGCATTCGTTTCATTTATCAAAACGAAAATGACGTTTCGGTGATTGGAAATTCGTTGAGCGTCAAGTGATTCCTTCTCGTATCTGCGTGTACATTTATCTCATAATAAAAACTTTCTAAATCTCCTTTTTTTCGATCGTGGATAGCATAAAAAATTGGGCGAAAGAACCCGACTGCCTAGAAAATCTCCGATAAATATCGCAAAATGGGCATCAATTATTCATATGACGGCCTTACATCCTTTTTAAACAGTATGCCGCCAAAAAATTGTGAAAAATCGTTCGGTACGAAAGACATCGAAACGATTCAAATTTTTAACGATAGCGATAAAACTTTCAACGTGAGAGTGCGAGAGAGAGAAAAGGGAAAGTGCGATTGCTATCGCGTTATCGCCGCCGTCCCCGTTCGGTCTGGCGACTGTTGGTGTAGCCAACGTTGGCAAGACGACGAAGGATGTTTTAGTGGCGAGTGTTTTTTTTCGTTTTTCAGCATGTATCTCAAAAAATCCGTCGAAATTAAACACGAAAATGTGGTGGGAACGATCGTATACGATGACGACGGAAACGCAAAGATTATAAACGGACCCGAAATCGAGCGATGGGAGAAAAAATTAGAAACGGCATTCTCTCCTTCCACGCAATTTTTTGCAAAAATCGTTTTCAAGGCCGTTCCCGAGTGCTCCAGAAAAATCATCATGAAGATTTATTTTGATGGTAAGCGATAATAAATTGAAATCCGATCGAGCGTGTCAATCTCGCTCTAAAAGGAATGAATTAGTCTGCTCCAAACATATTTTCGGCTTCTTTTTTTTATTATTTTCGTCGTTCCTCGCCATAGTACGAAAATGGACAGGCGTCGTAAATTGTCCCCGTGATCATTTTAATCTTTACATTTTCAATCCGCCAATTATTAACGCGTAAAACGGTCGATTACGACCGTCATACGCCGCGATAAAATGTCCAGCAAACGCGATACGTCAGAGGATACGAGATATCCCAGAAAACGCGGCGATAAAAAACGAGAAGAACAAAATGATACAAACATATACCTTCCGACGTTTCACAAAACCAACGCAAACAAACGCATCGGTGCTTGGAGCAGACCGTCGACTTTTGGAGACGACGGAAATCAAAAGGAATCCAAATACAAAAAATTGCAACAAACTTTCGAAGAAGAGGTAGGAGAAAGAGAAGAAGGAATAGCGCTTCAAGCGAGAACCATAGCCATTATCGCTCTCATTTTGACGCTTTTGGGTTTGATCGGCTTGGCTGTAGGTCTCGGATTTTCCATTTACGATTTTACCAAAATACTCGGATTGAGTTCGAGCGTTTTGAACGGCGGCGAAGCGTGTCCGCCCGGAGGATGTCCCAACGGATCTACCGTCAGGGTGGGCAATACGACCACCGGAGATCCGGGAACGGACGCCAACGTGGTAAACGCCGGAAACGCAACCGATTTGGTGCTCAATTTTACGATACCCAGGGGAGAGCCGGGAGAGAACGGTTCGTGCACGGGTATGTGCACGAACGGTACTTCTGCAACGGTGGATGCGGGCACTACTACCACCGGCCTTCCAGGCAGCTTCGCTTCCGTCGTAAACGTCGGAGATACCACCAACGCGGTGTTCGATTTTACCATACCGAGAGGAGATCCCGGAGTGGACGGAAACTGTACCGATCTTTGCGTGAACGGCACGAACGGAACGTCTTCGACCGTAGATGTTGGCACCACGACCACGGGTCCTCCTGGAAGTTTCGCATCCGTCGTGAACGTCGGGGATACCACCAACGCGATATTCGATTTTACCATACCGAGAGGAGATCCCGGAGTGGACGGTAATTGTACGGATCTCTGCGTGAACGGTACGAACGGAACTTCGGCCACGGTGGATGCGGGAACCACCACCACGGGACCTCCCGGGAGTTTTGCTTCCGTCGTGAACATCGGGGATACCACCAATGCGGTATTCGATTTTACCATACCGAGAGGAGATCCAGGGGTAGACGGAAATTGTACGGATCTTTGCGTGAATGGCACGAACGGCACGTCCGCGACCGTCGACGTGGGCACCACCACGACGGGTCCACCCGGAAGCTTCGCTTTGGTCGTAAACAGCGGCGATACCACCAACGCGATATTCGATTTTACAATACCGAGAGGCGATCCCGGAGAAGACGGTAATTGCACGGGTCAGTGCATTAACGGTACGGACGGAACGGACGGAGCAAACGGAACTTCGGCGACCGTGGACGTCGGAACCACCACCACGGGCCCTCCGGGAAGTTTCGCTTCGGTCGTCAACGTCGGGGATACCACCAACGCGATATTCGATTTTACCATCCCTCGAGGAGATCCCGGAGAAAACGGAACGTGCACGGAGCCCTGCGTGAATGGCACTTCGTCTACGGTAGATGCGGGCACCACCACCACGGGTCCCCCCGGAAGTTTCGCTTCGGTCGTCAACGTCGGAGACACCACGAACGCGATATTCGATTTTACCATACCGAGAGGAGATCCGGGGGAAAACGGTACTTGTACGGAGCCTTGCGTGAACGGTACCTCTGCGACGGCGGACGTCGGCAGCACCACCACGGGACCTCCCGGAAGTTTTGCTTCGGTCGTCAACAGCGGAGATACCACCAACGCGATCTTTGATTTTACCATCCCTCGAGGAGATCCGGGAGAAAACGGCACTTGCACGGAACCTTGCGTGAACGGTACTGCCGCCACGGTGGACGTCGGTACCACCACCACGGGCCCTCCCGGTAGTTTTGCTTTGGTGGTCAATAGCGGGGACACGACAAACGCGATTTTCGATTTTACGATTCCTCGAGGCGATCCCGGAGAAAACGGCACCTGTACGGAGCCGTGCGTAAACGGGACGGACGGCAATTCTGCTACGGTGGATGCGGGAACCACCACGACGGGAGCGGCCGGAACGCAAGCCAGCGTGGTTAATACCGGTACCGTCACCAATGCCGTGTTCAATTTTACCATACCGAGAGGAGACCCGGGCGTAAACGGAACCAACGGCACTTCGGCTACGGTAGATGCGGGGACTACCACGACGGGAGCCGCCGGAAGTCAAGCCAGCGTAGTGAATACCGGTACAACTACCAACGCCGTGTTTAACTTTACCATACCGAGAGGCGATCCCGGCGAAAACGGTACTTGTACGGCACCCTGTACCAACGGAACCAACGGCACCGCCGCGACGATAACGGTGGGAACCACCACGACGGGGGCCGCCGGCAGCTCAGCCAGCGTGGTCAATACCGGCACCTCCACCAATGCCGTGTTCAATTTTACCATACCGAGAGGCGATCCCGGTACCAACGGCACCAACGGAATATCGAGCTATTATTTTACGAATTCCAGCACGGCCTTGCTGGCGGTCACCACGTCTTGGGCTTCCTTGGGGAGCGTCACCATCAATGTGACGGGCGTTTACAATTTTATGTTAGACGGTGTGATGACCAAAACGTCGGGATCCCCCACGGTGATAATTCGTATCGTCAGCGATCCTAGCACTCCCACCGATTTGTGCGATTCGGAAAGGATTTATGTAAATCCCACAATGTTATCACAATACGTCACGAGCTGTCCTTACGAAATTACGTCTTCGCCGACTACCATCCACGCGGCTTGGATCACCAACGCGGGGGGAATGACCACCAGAGGAAGGCGATTCACAGCGATAAAAGTTCAAAGACCGCCTTAACGAAAATTTATGATTCGCACGTTTTTTAAAGAACGGCAACTTAATTTTTGTAAAAAAGTCGCCAAAAAGATAGAAATAGAAACAATAGTTTGAATTCTTCACGCATATATATAAATATTGTAGTACGCCTCCGGTATCTTTCTTTCCATAAATATAATCGTCGTAGCATCCGATAAGAGAATATGGCGTTCACGTCGTCTCTCTGTCTTTTGCTACTTGCGCTTTCGTGCGCCTTTCGCTTTGGCGAAGCGGCCGTGGGTCCCGTGATCTTGAATCGCGTGGTCGTGGACGAAGACTATACGGTCCAATCCACGGACGCATTCGTGTTGGTGAATAGCACCAACAGTCCCGTTTACATTTTCTTACCCCCCGTTTCGGCGGCGTTGGGACGAGTGATCTCCATCCTGGATTACGGGGCGACCGCCTACGACAATCACATCATCATCGTTTGCGACGGATCCGACATTATCAACAATAACGAAAATATGGGGGTTTGGGAGATTGCCACCAGCGACATGGGTTTGCAATTGGTAGCCGTCGGAAACGGAAAGTGGTTCCATTGGCAAGTCACGTAAACGCTTTGCGCCTCGCTGTTCTTTAATAAAGACGCTTAAAAAAAGTTTTGTGTTTATTATCAATACATGGATACGGCGACCACGCAATCGGCGGTCGTGGTTACTCCAGAAGGAGCGACCCTCATGGAGATTCTATCTCCGGTGTTGTACGTTATCGCGTTGGCGGCATTGCTGACGAAAAAGTTGGAAGCGGTCAGGGTGGCCGCCAACAACGTGTTCGCTCCGTTTTTTCTGGCCGTAAAAACGACCGATTCTCCGATGGAAGGCGCCACCACGCATCTCACCGTCAGCAACGACGCGAGGAAATGCGAAGAGACGTCCCAAGCGATCTCGTTGGCGGCGCTTATGGTTCCGCTTCCGAAACGCATGAAACCCGTGGTAGAAGGAATCACTCCCGGGTCCCCCCATTCCATTCTCTTCGGAGTGCTTTGGCTGAATATACCTAAACCCGTGCTAGATCGAACGGTACTATGTTCTAAATACGTTTCGTAAAGGTACACCGAATCCCTGGCCGAATTCAGAGCGGCCACGTCCGCAGTATAACCGAAGACTCTAGAAAAACTGGCATAAATCGTGGCGTTTCCGGTCGATCCTCTGGCATCTATTCCGACGAAATCGTTACCGGTAGGAGATACGTTGGGATTGTCTACCAAAATGTAACATCGCGTCATTCTCACGACTATCGGAGAAGAAACCGTAAAAAACATGTACATGCCTCTTTTTGAACCAAAACCTGCCGAAAGGACGGTTATCGTAGTATCTACCACGTTTATCACGCTGTTTCCCGCGTCGCATCCGCCGGCCCCTATTAGGGATATCGCTTGAACGTTGGAAGTCCCCCCGGAAGACGCGGGGGAATTGTCGATCGTAATGTTAACGTTTTGCACGGTGGCGCCGCACCCGCCGGAAAGAAAATTTATGGCTTGAATAAAATTCCCGGAAGTGGGCGTATGGTCGGGATAACGAATTTCCAACGAAATGTCTCTCAAATGCGAAAGCGCATTCATGGATATCATCGCTTGAGCGGCGGGCGCGGTGACTCTTATGCTTTGTATCTTCACGGCGTCTCGATCTACGCCTCTCACCGTAACGTAAGAAGAGATTACGAGTCCCGAAGTCGTAAAGGCCCCGTTGAGAAGATACCCGTCGTAATTTCCGGGATACATATACACGACTACGGGCGTGGAAGAGGAAGCCAACGCCGTGGCCGCCGCCAAAGCCGGTCTTATGGTTTTCCAAGGCAGAGGTCTTTGAGAGCCCGTTCCTATCACCGCCGTCGTATCGTTTCCAAATACCGCATCCACCGTCGCGATGTAACTGTAATTGTAGATCGAAGCGTTGATTCCCGCCGTTCCGGCGAATCCTTGCGGGACGTCGTAGTTGAACGTTGCGCTCGTCGACGTTCCCGAATTCGTCACGTCGGCGGGGGTTGCGGAGGAAACAAAAGTGGTGGTTCCCGAAACGATGGTGGGCGCCGCCCCGTCCACGCATTGCGAAGGACACGTGGCATTCGCTCCGTCGAAACCCTTCGCAATTTCGAAATCCAATATCGCGCTCGTGGAGGTTCCCGTGTTCGTCACGTTCGCCAAAGTTTCTACGGTGGTGGTGGTCCCTGCGACGATGGTCACCGAATCGCCGTCCGTTCCGTTTATACAGGGATCCGGACAGGTTACGTTCGCTCCGGGCTCTCCTCGGGTAATTTCGAAATCCAACACGGCCGCCGCGGAGGTGCCAGAATTTGTGACGCTCGAAGGCGTAGAAACGTCGGCGGTCGTACCGGCAACCGCCGTCGCAACCGTTCCGTTCACGCAAGTGGTCGTGCAAGTGTCGTTTTCTCCCGGAATTCCTCTAGGAATTTCGAAATCCAATACCGCATCCGAAGAGGTGCCCGAATTGATTACGGCGGCCGGATCCGCGTAAGAGACCGTCGTAACCGTGCCGGCCACTATGGTAGTAATCGTTCCGTTCGTTCCGTTTACGCAGGGATCCGGACAAGACGCGTTTGCTCCCGAAAAGCCCTTCGTTATTTCAAAATCCAATACCGGGACGAATGGGGTTCCGGAATTGGTGACGCTCGAAGGCACGTAATAAGGAACGCTCGTCGTCGTCCCTACGGACGCGGATATCGTGGTGCCGTTGGAACAATCTTCCAAACACACCGCGTCGTCTCCTGGAACGCCCTTGGGTATTTCATAATCGAAAATGACGTTTCCGGGAGTTCCAGAATCGACGACGGTGGCTGGATCGCCCGGAGGAACCGTGGTGACCGTTCCCGCGACGCAATTTGGAGCGCTTCCGTTGACGCATTGGCTCGGACAAGAGCCGTCATCTCCCGTTTCTCCCTTGGGCACTTCGAAATCTAAAATTGCGTTCGTTTCATTTCCCACGTTGTTGACCGTGGCCGGTGACGCAGGAGGCACCGTCGTGGTGGTTCCCGCTATCACGTCCGGAGCGTTTCCCTTGTCTCCGTTCGTGCACGTGGTATCGCACGTATCGTCCTCTCCGTTGATTCCGTCCTGCCCTTTCGTTATAGCAAAATCGAGAATCAAGTTTGTAGAATTTCCGACGTTAGTCACGGTGGACGGAGAACCGTAAGGTAGGGCCGTCGTGGTTCCCGCGATCACGTCCGGACACTGACCGTCGTTCCCGTCGAAACAAGGATCGGGACACGATCCGTTCGTACAAGGATGAGCGCAAACGCCGTCCGAACCGTTTTTGCACAAATGTGGACAGGTCGTGGTGGTACAATTGAGAGACGTGGAGTTGCAAACCGCATCCGTATCCACGCCTTTGAGATTCAATCCTAAAGCGGTACCACTCAAAACGATAGCGATCGTCGCCAATATCGCAAACAGAATGGATAAAAAAATAAATCTTCCGGATGAGCCTCTCGTCGAAGCGCCAGCTCCTCCTCCGGCCATATCGCTCTTCCTTCTTTTTTAAAAGCTCTCGTCAAACTTTTTGCTTAATTTATAACCTAAAACGACCCTTACTTTTTGCGATTTTCAAAATTACGCATTTTACGACGTCTAAAAAGGTGTTTTCGAGTTTTACGCTCTTCTTTAAAATACATTTTTTTTATTGAGTAAAATATATTCTCGTCGAACGTTTTTTTTAGATTTCTACAATTTGAACGCTCTTTCCAACTCGAGATCGCTTTTTAATACGCGATCGCCTCTTAATACGTGACTATAGAAACTACGCAATCCGCAGCGGTGGTGGCTCCGCTGGGAACCAATTTCATCGAAATTGTATCCCCGGTGTTGTACGTTATTCCTTTCCAATCGTTCTTTACAAAAAGGACCGTTTGCTGCAATAAAACCGTTAAAGCTGTATCGACTCCGTTTTTTCTGAGTATAAAATCGACGCTTTCGCTGCTGGAAGGAGCCGTGATGCATCTGACGGCCAAAGTGGTGGCCACAAAGGGATACACGACGTCCAACGCCGCCTCGTTCGTAGCGCTGGTCGTGCCCGTACCGAAACGCATGTATCCTGTGGTGGCCGGCAAAGTTCCCGGATCTCCCCAAATTATAGGCACGGGGGTGTTTTGGCTCACCATGGGATAAGCGTTGCTTCCTTTGAGAGTACCGTGAGCCAATTGGGTGCTGTAAAGATATATCGAATCCGAAACGTTGTTGGTGATTCCGATATCGGCGGTGTAACCCGACAGACGAGAAAAACTGGCTATTATGGTCGCGTTTCCGTTAGAACCGTTGGCGTCCACGCCGACGTAATCGTCTCCGGTCGGAGATCCGTTGGGATTGTCGCATATGATGTTCGACTTCGTCACCCTCAAGGTGGCGGAAGAAGCTCCGGTCATCGTCATGAATATTCCTCGTTTTTCTCCAAATCCCGCGGAAAGCACGTTTACCGTCGTGCTTTCGATGTTTATCACCGATGGGCCCGTCGTGCACCCGTTTCCTTTCAATATGATACCATAAATGTTAGAAGTACCTCCGGAAGAAGCTCCCGAATTATCCACGGAGACCAGAACGTTGGACACGGTGACGGTACATCCCGTCAAATCCAAAGCCTCGATGTAATCCGGAGGAGCCACGTGAACGGAAGAGGTCATCACCAAAGTAACCTCCTTGATTTCCGAAAAATCTGACATTGTGACCAAAACGCTCGACACCCCGGTTATTCCCAACTTTTGAATCCTCACCGCGTCTTTGCTTATTCCGCGTAAAATGACCCAAGAAGGCACGGTCAATTCTCCATCGTACAGTCCCGGATTGACGTAAACCACCGTGGGACTCGTCGAGGTGGCTATGACGCCCGCCGCAGTCAACGCTGCCGATATGGTTTTGAAGGCGCGAGGTATTTGCGTGGATAGAGAAGCCACCAAACCCGTGGAATCGTCTCCGTACACGGAATCCACCATGGCCACGTAACTGTAATTTCCTTCGGTGGCGTTGGCGCCATCCGCACCGGGATTGCCTCTCGGAATACCAAAGTCGAACACCGCGTTCAAAGATGTTCCCGAATTGGTCACCGTGGCGGAAGAGCCCGCCGAAAGCGTGGTGACCGCGCCGACCGCAACGGTGGCGTCCGTGCCGTTCACGCAAGGATCGATACAGGTTCCATTTTCTCCGGGATCGCCTCTCGGAATGTCAAAATCGAATATCGCGTTTAGAGAAGTTCCCACGTTGGTCACCGCGGCAAAGGATCCCGGAGCCGTGGTGGTGACCGTGCCAACCGCCACGGTGGCAGAAGAACCGTCCGTACCGTTCACGCACGGCTCGGTACACGTTCCGTTTTCTCCCGGTTGTCCTTGTGGTATTTCAAAATCGAATATCGCATCGAATCCGGTTCCCACGTTGGTCACCGTCGCGGGATCCCCGGGGGCCACCGTGACGACGTTTCCCACCGCCACCGTGGAAGAGGTACCGTTCACGCAGGGTTCCGTACACGTTCCGTTCTCTCCCGGCTCTCCCCGAGGAATGTCAAAGTCGAATATCGCATTGTCCGGCGTTCCCACGTTCGTCACAACGGCCGGATCGCCCGGAGGAACGGTGTTGACCGTTCCCACCGCCACGCTGCTGGAAGTTCCGTCCGTACCGTTGATGCAAGGCTCCGTGCACGTACCATCGTCTCCCGGTTCCCCTTGGGGTATTTCAAAATCGAAAATTCCGTCCAAACTCGTGCCCACGTTGGTCACCGTTGCGGGATCCCCCGGGGCCACCGTCGTGACGGTGCCCACCGCGAGCGTGGCGGAAGTTCCGTTCGTGCACGTATCGGTACAAGAACCGTTATCTCCCTTCTCTCCTTGCGGTATTTCAAAATCGAAAACGGCGTTTTCCGGAGTTCCCACGTTCGTCACGGTGGCGGGAGTTCCGGGAGAGACCGTGACGACGTTTCCTACCGCAACGGTCGAAGACGTACCGTTCACGCAAGGGTCCGTGCACGTTCCGTTATCTCCCTTTTCGCCTTGCGGAATTTCAAAGTCCAATACGGCGTCCGTAGAATTTCCGACGTTGGTCACGCTAGCGGGCGTTCCAGGCGGGACGGTGGTTACCGTCCCTACGGCTGCCGTTCCGGTATCTCCTTTGGTTCCGTTGATGCAAGGTTCCGTACAACTGCCGTCCACGCCGTCCTCTCCGTCTTCTCCTTGCGGCAAGTAAAAATCGAATATCGCGCTCGAAGAGGTTCCCGAATTGACCACGCTGGCGGAAGAACCGGGAGGCAACGTGGTAACGTTTCCTATCGCCACGCTGGCGGGATCTCCGTCTGTACCGTTGACACAAGGCTCCGTGCACGTTCCGTTCACGCACGGTTCGGTGCACGTTCCGTCCGTACCGTTAGAACAAGCGAAAGGACAGGTCACGTTGGTGCAATTCAAATTTGTACAAATGACGTTATTGGAATCGTTAAAATTGATCTGCCTTCCCAACGCCACCCCTCCCAAAATAATCGCTATCACGACCATCGCCAATAGAATAAATTTCCACAAACCGTCGAAGAATCCGGCAGCACCGCCCTCTCCTTCCAGACCCGGTATTCTCCCGCCCACGTTTTCCGAGATCCGGCCTTCGGGTCGCAGCGATTGATAGTTCCAGTCCGCGTTATCTTTGGACGTTGCTCCGTTGTTTCTTTGCTTGCCGTGTCTCACGATCGATCTCAATTTTATAGGATCGGCCCCGCTCATTGTGGAGGGACGCCCAAAAATCCTTTATTTCTATTTTATCGTTTTTTTACGAATCGAAAGGCGTCGTTTTTTTCGAAGGTAATTTTTTACGAGAAGGACCGGTTTTTATTTATCGGAAAACTTTTTTTATTCTGTGACATTAAATAGACACTCAAAATGGCGATGGATTACGTTTCCCTGGCTCCGTCGCCGTCCAAATACAACTTTTCGACGGGATACGAATCGCAATCAGGCGGTCTACAAAAATTTATTTACTAAACCGGCATAAAATATCTTTCAATTTTGCTCTGTTTGATCAACGGGTATTCGTCAAAAAGGGGTCTGCATAACGCCAACAAGTTTTTCAAACCTTCCGCCCTCGATTCCAAATGTACTTTACATACTTTTCCGGACAATTCCTCGCACTGATCTTTATGCATTTGCAGGTCGTAAGCGTGAAAAGTCCACCACTCTTTCGACTCTTCCGCTGCCGGATCGTAATACCGACACGCTTCCGTCGGATAATCTTTTTTCGCCAAAGCCTTTTCGACGTCTCTTAAAAAACCGTTCAATCGGTCTTCGATGTCGCTCACGACGATGCCCAAATCGCGCGATATTTCCTTTTTTATTTCGACCATATCCTTCCAAGGATTCCTATTCAAAATGTAAATCAAACATCCCCACGCTTTGCGTTCTAAGCATTCATTGACGTGGTTCTTGTCGAAAGCTAGCCATTTGTTAAAATCGAACGAAGCCAAAGTCGATCCCGAATCGTCTTTGATCAAAAGACTTACGATAGATTTAATGTTTTCGCCGTTTATCATATTCTTGTCGTGGAGAATTTTCAACAGGGGAAAACAACGATATTTTTTAGCCGACGTTATCAAACAATCTAACGCGTGATTCGAAAAGGACACTTTTTGTCTCAGCAACGCTTCTACCGCTTTCGAATCCGATTGGTTCCCCAATCTCCGGAATATTTCCGTTTGTCGACCTCGAGTCATTCTGGAAAAATATTCTACGCTCAAAAGGCCGACGTCGAATAGAAAATCGATCACTTTAGGCGAAGGATCGTAATAAACGAGAGGCGTCCATAAAATAGTTTTAACGTCCAGCGCGTAACCCAACGTCACCAACGTTCGGATGGGTTCGATTTTGGGCGATCTCAATATTCTATCCGACACGCATTTCATCAATAATTTTTTGTATTCTAAAATGCAACCGTGATTCGGTATCGCTTGGTCTTTTACGTCTTTAATCCAAGCCGCCATGACGTTAAATTCTTCGTAATATTTTTCGCTGGACAGTCCGGCCATATATTCTGCAATCATATCGCAAGATCGTTTCACGGACCTCTCGGTCCCCAAATCGAGCATTTTGAGCCAAATATAGTCGTGCACTTCTTTTCTGCGTTCGGTACCCAACTTGTAATGGAACGTTTCGTCGTAATTCGCGTCCGTGAAATGTCGAAAAGAAATGCCATCCTTTTCGAAAAGCTTCAAGAGGGACAAATGTCCGCGATTCATCGCCATCATAGTGGCCAGTCTGAACGATTTTTTTTTGGTCGACGCATCGTCGCCGTAAGTCAACAAGTTAAACTTTTTCGCGCGCTTATAAATACCCACATCACCGCATTTGGCGATATTTTTTAGAACGGCGTAGGCGTCCATTTTGACGTGACGAGCGTACGCCCTGTGAAAAGTGACGAACAACGTTTCGTCTCCCGACGAAATTGTCGCCCTAAAACATTCGTCTACGTGTTTTTTAACGTTAAAAAACTTGGCGTTCGTAAAATGGATAAACAGATCCGCGTTTGCATTTTTGAGACACTTGCGCAAAACGCTTTTCACCTTGTCGTCGGACCAACGCGGTTCGGTCAAATTAAAGTATGTTACGTTTTTGTGATCGCCGTGGAAAGACGACCATTCGAAAAAATGGGGTTTCGAATAAACGTAGAAGAGATTGGGATTTCCTGAGACGCGTTTCCGAAGCGAATCGCAAGTCATTATCAACGACGACAAGAATTTGCATACAAAAACCAATATCGTTCTATCGTAAGGACGCAAATAGGACAATAAATGACGCAATATTTCCAGAGGTATCCCTTGAAAATCACCTCCTTCGGCGTCCAAATAATTTTTAGGTATTACGATACCCGTAAAATCGTACTTTACGAGAGAATCTTCGAGTTTTGCTGGTTTTTCGACGACCGAACCAATTTTTGGTTTTTTGGAAAAATGCGTTTGAATTAAGGATCCTCCTTTCCTCTTCATTTTTCAATTTTCGCGTGAAAAATAAAAAAATCTCGGGTTCGGTGAAAAAACATGCAACCCAGACAAGACGTACCTTTGACCGAAAATCCAACCATTCTCGCGAGGATGAAAGCGCTCGAAAAATTTTCGGTTTCGACGGAAGGGCTCGAAGGCGGACACTTCAATTCGCTTTTGGAGATGCAAAAAGCAATGTACGCGTTCGCTCAAACGGTCGTCACGGAATGCGCCAAGGAAAAAAACAGCGACGTAGGACGGTGCGTCGCCGCTTTGGACGCTTGTCTTTCCACGTTGCACCAAGCCCAATTGGCTTTGTTGATGGGAAAATATCGGTAAATTACCCCAAGGATCAAGTCTACCAAATAAAATGTCTTTCAGACAGCACTTTTTTTTGCGTAAAAAATATCTATTCTCGTAAATTATGGAAACGTCGCACACACAGTCTTCTAACAAAAAAAGCGACAGCAAATCGAAAGAACGGCGAAAAAATCGCGGACATCGAATGGTGAAATTACAGACTGTCTATGCCATCTTTATTTTCGTCTTCTCGGTCACCATGACGTTTCCGTTCGTTTTATTTCCGTACGTTTTACAAAATTCTATGGGCGTTTTTCCGCAAATCGTGTATTGTTTTCTCGTATCGGCGATATCTTCGTGCGTTCTGTCGTTGGGTTACGTAGAAGCGATTTCAAAAATTGTCGCTAACGACCGAAAAAATCGAATTATCGCTTGTTATAACGCGCTCGAACGATTCGTCAAAGATCACGGCGGCCATCGTCGCCGGATCAAAACTTTTATTTTCGTCGCGATCGTAATGTACATGGTCATCCCTTCGGGTTATCCGGACCTAGCCGCTTACGCCATGACGTCTTCCATAGCGATATGCTCCATAAAGGAATTTAGTTGGGGCGACTCCGATTCTAACCTCGAAAAAAAAAAGAAGAAGGACAAGACGGAAGCGACGACAAAAGAACCGGAAAAAGTTCAAAATACAAAAGAATCGGACTCCATTTCGGACGATCTTTGGTTATCGTATTTTATATCCCAAGTCGACATCAAAACCAAACATTTGGAAGAGTTGGGGCTATACACGCAAATAATGGACGAAAGATCGGATTTATGCGAAGAATTTGGAGGTTTGGATAGAACGTCTTGTTGGGTTTTACTTTCGGACAGAAAACAAAGTTTGCAATCCGAATTGCTCTTGTTGAAGACGATATTGCAAGAAAACGCTCAATTATGATAATAAAAATTCGCGTGTTTTCAAACCATGTGCAAGCCTTGCGTCTCGATCAAATGCATTTTGTTTTTGGCGCTGGCGTGCTTTTTCGTCGGTTTACTATCGTTAAACGTTTCGAAGTTCCAATTTTTACGTGTTGCGCCCGACATCGGATTGCTTTTGAATTGTCTCATCGGCCCTTACACTCCTGAATGCGAAACGCACCAATTTTTCCCGAGAAACGGCGCACATCCGGAAGGAACGCGACTCATTTTGGACGATACGCAATGCGAAAGCGGGAAAGGTTTTTGCGACGGTTCTTCGGACGGCGACGACGAAATAAGAACCGATTCTGAAAAAATCGAAAACGAACGCGAAGAAACCGATCCGATAAAGATCATAAAACGACACGCAAAGAAAAAATCCGAAGACGCTCTTCGCAACGTGGACCCTTCGTTCGGAGAGAGTATCGACAGCTTAAAGATTGGCGGAATGGCCGACTTTGGTAGTCATTTTTGTCTCAACAATACTTCCTACGAAACGCTTTCGCACGTCGTAGAAACCAGACTGAAAGGATCCCTTCCTTACGAGATTTACGATTGGATAAGAGAATCGATATTGATCAAAAATGTCACCCAGGCCATGGCCTTCGAAAATTGTACGAAGTCGCTTCAAGATACGGGCAAAGCGGTGCACATCGTAGGATGGTGGACCGTATCCCACGATTACGAAACGAACCTTTACACGAGTTGCATCTTATTTTCCGGAGTGATAATCACCTTGCCCGAAATCGTGGTCGATTACAAGGTGGAAAAGAATACGCAACAGATCGCGACGGAACCTTGTCATTGCGGTTGGTTTTATTGTCAAACGTGTCCGGTATTGAGAACCACCGAAACCAAAACCCCGGTCTACAAGAAACACAACATTTCCATAAAACAACACGACGCGTTGAAGAGTTACATGACGGTCAAGGCGTCCGTCATGGTGGACAAACTAAAATACGAAAATAGAAACGATCTCATCGCTTCTTCTAAAAACGAAGAAGAATAAAATTTTTATTCGAACGACCTAAATTGCATTCTTTTGCCTCCATCATTGCTCCGATTTACGCCGATCTACATCCTTTTCTTTGTTTTTACCCTCTTCTTCTTCATTTGAAGAAGAAGAATAACTACCGCACCCGCATTCTTTGGTACATTCTTTTTGCGTTTCTTTCCGATCCGGACAATACAAACATCTATCGGCATTTTGGAACATTTTTTCGCAACTCTCGCAAATGATCGATCCGCACGATTCGCATTTTCGATAAGCGCATTTTTCGCTACAGAAAAAGAGTTGTCTAGTGCCACACCTACAATGCCCCTTTAATTGGCACATTTTTATCCAGCATTCGTCTCCCGGTTTTATGAGTTTTTTGCACGAATTGTAAAAATACCCGCATCCATCGATATCCAAGTATCCTCCGCCGCATTTTTCCGGCGTCCAATTTCCAAAAACGATGGACGTTTTGGGAGAATACGCAACCTTTGAAGGATCTTCGAATCCTGCCGCCGAAGACATTTCCCCAAAATATTCGAAACCGCCCTCGTATTGCGCATAATTGGGTATGTGCTCCTTCGCCTCGAGTCTCTTTTTGTTTAAAACGTCTATTCTCGACTTTAATTTGTGAATGTTACTGGAAGGTCTGGGCTTTTTTTCCATGAGACGCAAATATTTGACATATTTTGCGGATCGCACCTCGGACATTGCTTTAAACTCTTTTGCGTAAGGATTTTCTTCGACGACGACCTCTTGGGAATCAATTTTGCTCTTTTTTGCAAGAGGTAGCTTTGACTTTTTGATGGGAAGCGGTCCCTCGCGTTTCATATCACTTTTTTTGTAATGTTGGACGTTTAAAATTCGTCCAACATTGGGTTTACGTACGCTATTTTTACGCTACGATTTGGCTAAAAAAACATTTCATTTTATTCTCGAATCTTTAACTTATCGTGTCGTCGTCGTCCATTTTTGGCGCTAAATGGTACTTTAAAGAGCCTAATTTTCCGGGCAATACGTATTCGATGCACAACGGCACATCGGAGGACATTGACAAAACGACCTTGTCCGATAAGGACGTGGCTTTAGTACAAGCGCAAATTTTAGGGAGAGCAAATTTTAAGGTCACGTTGTTTTTAACGGCCGATACGACTCCATCCGCCTGATCGCTTTTGATAAAAATGTTTCCGCTTCCCGAATCGCCTTCCACCGAAAATCGAACGCCCTTTTTGGTGGCCTCGATGTGAACGTCCTCTCCCCAAACGGACAAATTTTGACAGGTTTTTTGAAATTCGGAAGACGACAGCGTCATCACGGCGTTGTATTCGGTATCCGGTATGCCCAGAGAATCCACGTCCAATTCCAACATTTTCAATTGAAAAATGGACTCCTTTTTCCCGTTTTTGGATTTGAAAGCGAACTCTACGGTATCTCCGTCTTCGTTCGCTTTTATCGTAAGGCTATCGTCGGAACCGGCACTCTTCAAGGCCTTGCAAACGGTTTCCAAATTCAAACCCAACGCCAACGTTCTCTCGCACGAATAGTCAACAAACTCGTCCGCCCTCATGATCAAAGAAACCAACGATACGTGCGAATTGTCCATCGCCTGAAGGACGAGTCCTTCGGCTCTGCATTCGAACTTGGCGTTGGTCACGAGTTCTTTGATGGCGTCTATAATTTTTTTGAACACGCTGGCCTTCTCGATGGTGGCTTCGAACGACATTTTTTTTCTTGCGCCCGTTCTTAACAAACGAGAAGTTAAAAACTCGAACGCCATAATTTTTACGATAGAAAGAATCGTAAAAACGATCAAATGAAAAAAATGCCATCGCGTCACCGCATTTTGACTCAATAAAATGTCTTTTATTTTGCCGGTTCTTCATCTTTCTTGCGCAAGTTTGCATCAAACCGAATCAATGTCAAAGGATAAAGACTCGAAACCAAATACATTCCTATTTCCGACCCGCAGTGCGTTCGCAGTTTGTCCAAGAATTTATGTACGAACGTGCGATCGGGCAAGTATTGAAAGTGATACCAATCGCCCCCGTCTTTCGGAAGCGACCCTTCGACAATGGAAAACGCGCAAGGCGTCGTACCCTTGTTGATGACGATCGGGCCTCCTTCGAAATGCAATTTTACGCATAACGTGCGTTCCGAAATGTTATCAACCACGGTAAATCGACCGGAAAAAATACGCTGAATCTTCATGATGGCCGTTTCTATTCCCTCGAGTTTGGTCAACAATATGCACCCCCACCATAGAAACGAAAACCGTTCCGGGCCGTCGTATTTGTGCAGTTCTTCGTACGACATTCCGAATCCGCGTTCCATGCTCCCTATGCTTCGCGCATTCAAATCGTTAATTTCTCGCTCCCCGTCCGAATCTTCTTCAAACGAAGACGAAGAAGATTCCTTTTCTTGTCCTTTTTCGTTGTCGTCGTCTTCGTCGTTATTTTTAAAGAGTTCTTTGGTCGCCGGTCGTTTCATTTTTTTTCTCGGTACGCGAAACGTACGAGAACCTCGACTCCACTTTTGGCGACGAAAACTTATGGAATCGGAGGCGACTTCACCTCCGGAATTTGTCGTTACTCATATTCTATTTACAAACAACAACGTCACGAGAAACCTCCATTACTCACTTTTGTTTTTGGAAGTTCCCGCGATTCCTTTTACGGTAGCTCGCATCGGCAAATAATTTTTCTTTGGCCTCTTCTTTCCGCGTTTATTTTTGGGACGTACGTCGTCGTCTTGTCTACCTATTTTTACGAAATGAGCTCCGTCGAACACCAACTTTACGTACACAAACTCAGTAAACGGATCGTATGGACGAAACCGTCGGAAACCGACGAGACGAAAATGGCGTTACGCAATTTGCACGACGAACCGCCGAAGTTTTGGACTCAAGTACCTCTAGAAATTTTTAACCGACTTTATGCAAAATGCTCGGACCCTCAATCGTGCGTCTATAGAGCTTGCACCACTTGTAGTACGTTATCGTGCAGAAAATGTACTAGAACGATCGTTTCACAATAAAATTTTGCTTTTTTTATGAACGCGTTTGGCGTAAAAATTTTTTTATTCGGCGATCGAAGGACCCGCCGATCGGTAAAATTTGCGTTGAAAACCATGAGCGAAGAATACAAAACGGAATATTCGACGAAAGACATTTCTGCCAGGAAAACCGAATTTGAAGAATTTTTAAAGCAACATCGTCTAAAATACGGAGACAACACGTTCGAAGATCCAATTTTACGAGGAATATTAGGAACCTTGTCGCTTCCAGAAAGCGAATTGAGAGACGTGATGATGGACAGCTCCGTCGACGCCCAAACCAAAGTTTCAAAACTAGGATTATAAGCGATGGCAAACAAAGGGCACGCCGGTGCCAGAAAACTCGTAGGAAAATTGGACCAAAAATGAGCCTTTTTATTTTTTGAACTTTCACCAATAAAAATCGTGCTTATCAAACGGCCTTTCTAGCATTTTATGGTATTCGATCAACCTCATGAATAGAAAATGCTTTAGAGGCACGTCTGGAATGTTTAAATGTGCGATGACGTCCAAGGCAGAATCTTTTTCGCAATATGAAACGCCAGTAACGCTACACGTCATAGGATACTTCGTTTTTTTCGACAATTTCAGCAATTGACCCCACACGAGTTGAAATTCGCTTTTTGGAATTTTGTATGTCGCGTCCTTGCTCCCGTAACGCCCCTCCGACGCGTCGGTATTGTCGATCACCCAAACGATAAAATAAGGACTCATGTCTTTCGGCTGCAATCGCATGCACTCTACTTTTCTTTCTTCCGACAATTTGAATACCAAATCGTCCGCTTTTTCGATCCCCGAAAATTTCTTCACGTCGAGCGCAACCGTATCTTTTAAGTTCGGAAATAGAGGATGTTCCGAAGAAATGCTCGAAAACCACGGTCCGTCGGAAAGAGACACGGTCGCAAAAGGAGGAACTCTCGCCATATGGTCGTAAAGCGGTCCGCAAATTTGACTCAAATTCGGCGTTTCGCATTCATCGAAAGGCGATCTCACTCGTTTCGAACCCTCTTCGTCTCCTTCTTTCATCTTTTCGCACTTGCGTTGATTTGGAAAATAAAAATGCCATGAAACTTTGCAAAAAGTTTTTTGGGATTAGGACCGGCGATAAAAAAAGTGGAGGCAAATCAAAAAATAAGATCCCCAAAACCATTCCAATATAACATGTCGCATATCGAAGCCGATTTCGAGGAATATCGTATTTTACACGATCGCATAAAATACGAAATGGCTCGCGAGGATTACGGACCAACCCATTCGTTTGGGTGGTACGACCGTGATATCGAACAGTCCGAAGCCTATTGGTATTCGTTACCCGACGGAACGGAGGTTTTAGCCACCGTCACGTCGATGGGTTTGGAGTACATGTTAAAAACGTTGGAGATGGGAGCATGGCCGAAGAGTTACGAATGGAGAGGTCGACTCACAGCTTTTTTACGCCAAAATAGCGTTTCGGTTCCGGATGTAAACGAGAAATATAAAATATTTTGCGGACAAATTGGAAAGTGCATAAGAGACCGTATACCGTACCCTTGCGCAAAATGTAGATCAAATTCTGCATTAGCGCGCAGAAAGTAAAAATTGCGTCTTTATCGACCTTTACCTCCCAATAAATTTGACCTTCTAGTTATCATACAAAGACAAAAAAAATAAATTCCGCATGAAAAGAAAGGCTCCGTCCCAACTCCCCAGACCGACCAAACGAAAAACCGCGTCGTCGAGTTGGTATTACGCCGTAAAATGCGGCAAAAACCCGGGCGTTTACCCGACGTGGGAAGAGTGCGAAAAACAAGTCTCGGGATACCGAGGCGCCGTTTTTAAAAAATTCTCGACGGAAAACGAAGCCAAGCGGTTCGTCGACCCGTCCTTTTCGCCGAAACCCGCCGAAATTATCGAATTTAACGACGACGTCATACGCGTTTGGACGGACGGCGCTTGCAAAAGCAATGGCAAAAAAGGAGCCAAAGCCGGCATCGGAGCGTACATTCTTTGCAAAGGGCGAGAAGCGGAGAAAATAGCCAAACCTTTAAAAGGTGAAAGACAAACCAACCAAAGAGCGGAAATGATGGCGGCCTTCGTCGGTCTGAAAACGGTTTGGAATCGATTAAAAGAAGAAAAAGACCGAAAAGATCCTATTAAAATCGTACTGACCACGGATAGCGACCACGTGATAAAGGGAATGACCTCTTGGATGTTTGGCTGGAAAAAAGTGGACTGGAACAGGGCTCTGATAAACAAGGATCTGTGGATAAAATTAGAAAAATTGACCGAAGAGATGAAAAAGGGCGACGTGACC